>Ga0214917_10000174_pt1 | contig 79294 bp, 75 predicted proteins | sample LL_1208_BB_MetaG_FD_177983 | JGI IMG/M metagenome (GOLD analysis project Ga0214917, IMG submission 177983) | Freshwater microbial communities from Lake Lanier, Atlanta, Georgia, United States - LL_1208_BB | ecosystem: Environmental > Aquatic > Freshwater > Lake | place: USA: Georgia | collected... | reverse complement strand
GACGAATCTTTTCAATCTCTTCTCGAATCTTTCGGGAGGATTCCACTCCTCCTCGTTCGGCCTGCCAGCGGGCATGAAGTGCATCGCGTTTGGCTTTCAGGTCGGCCAACTCTTTTTCGAGAACCTTCAACCGCTCCTTGGAGGCCGTATCCTTCTCCTTCTTCAGTGCTTCCCGCTCGATTTCAAGTTGGAGAATACGGCGTTGCAGATTTTCCAGTTCTTCCGGCATCGACTCAATTTCGGTTCGTAGTTTGGCGGCGGCTTCGTCGATGAGATCGATTGCCTTGTCGGGAAGAAAACGATCGGTGATGTACCGGTTCGAGAGGGTGGCTGCTGCTACCAGGGCGGCGTCTTGAATCCGAACTCCATGGTGAACCTCATACCGCTCTCGAAGGCCGCGAAGGATCGAGACCGTATCCTCAACCGAAGGTTCCTCCACCATGACGGGTTGGAATCGGCGTTCGAGGGCTGCATCCTTTTCGATGTATTTTCTGTATTCGTCCAGAGTTGTAGCCCCGATGCAGTGGAGTTCACCCCGAGCGAGCATGGGTTTGAGCATGTTGCCTGCATCCATGGAGCCTTCGGCTTTTCCTGCTCCCACGATGGTGTGGATCTCGTCGATAAATAGAACAATTCCTCCCTCAGCTTTAACTACTTCATTGAGGACTGCCTTCAGTCGTTCCTCGAATTCACCACGAAACTTAGCTCCTGCGACAAGCGCTCCAAGGTCGAGGGCGACAATTTTCTTTTCCTTTAGGCTTTCGGGGACGTCTCCTGCAACGATTCGGCGGGCTAGACCCTCGACAATGGCAGTTTTTCCGACGCCGGGTTCTCCGATGAGAACGGGGTTGTTTTTCGTGCGACGCGATAGGACCTGAACCGTGCGGCGGATTTCTTGATCGCGCCCGATGACGGGATCCAGTTTGCCCTGACGGGCAAGGCGGGTGAGGTCGCGCCCATATTTTTCAAGGGATTCATATGTGGCCTCGGGGTTGGCAGAGGTAACGCGTTGACCTCCACGAACCGTTTGAAGGGCTGCAAGGAGTTTGTCCTTCGTAATACCGAACTCTTTGAGGACCTTGGCAGCACCCGTGTGGGAATCCTCCTTGATCGCCGCGAGGAGGAGGTGTTCGACACTGATGTACTCATCCTTAAGTTTCGAAGCTTCCTCCGCGGCTCGTCCCAAAAGGGATTGAAGTCGAGGGGTGATCATGGTGCTTCCTGGGGTGACTCCGGGACCTGAAACTTTCGGAAGACGGCTGATTTCCGATTCGAGTCGCTCTGCAAACCGTGCGGGTTGGGCCCCCAGCTTTTCGATTAGGCGCGGAATCAGACCATCCTGCTGGGTAGCGAGAGAGTGAAGGAGGTGCTCGACCTCAACTGCTTGGTGGCCTTGCTGGGCGGCAACGGCTTGGGCGGATGCGACAGCTTTTTGAGCATTTTCTGTAAGCTTGTTCAGGTCCACCGCTGAATTATCAGTCAAATAGGGGTATAAGGCGAAAGAAAATTAACGTGTCATCCGGAAAAGAAGGGATGGAAATGACGGGATCAGGCGGGATAGATTCCAAACAAGGCTTTGAGCTAAGGGATCGAACATCGCATGTTGAAGACAACGTGCGTGGCGCAATCGTGGGGCAAAGGTTTTATCGAGAAGAGTGGCAACTTTTTGTGTAGTACTGCTCCATCCAAGCCTTCCTCGGGACCAATCTACTAAGGGTTGTATGGAGAGGTCCGCACTTTCTATGGCCATCGACATGCCATTTCCAGTCACGGGAGGGATCATGGTGAGAGCATCCCCAATCCGAAGACCGGAGTGGGAAGAGGCTTTTTTAGGGGTGAGAGAGAGTGCGGCAATGGAGCTGAAAGAGGAGTCATCCCACACAGCACTCTTTAATCGGTGTAATAACAGAGATTCAGGCTGGCCAGAAAGCCACTGTTTCCAGCTGGTCGAGAGATTGGGAACTGGAGATCGGGAACGAAAGAGGCCACAAACGTTGACTTGATCATCTTCTATCCGGCAGAGGCCGATGTAACCCTGTTTGGATAGGTGCATCTCCAGACCTGCTTCTAGCCTCACATTCCGAGCATGGGCTTTGAGGCCGAACCAGCGCCAACCATGTTCGATAGCAGAGGGTTGGCGACCTGTGGCCAGGACAACTCCCTCAGAAGGTTCGGGGGCAACGCGTTGCCCTGTTTGAATATTAGCTCCTGTCTGTTTGAGTTCATGAAGGAGAAACTGATCCATCTCAAAGCGGGAAAGGCAGAGGGCTGGTTGAGGAAGTTGACGTCGAGTGAGAAGAGAGAGACCTGATGCGAGAATCACGTCGGAAGATTCGACTGCGCCTAAGCTGTTTAGCTTTCCACGAATCCCTAGGGATTGGATCACGGCAAGTCCGCGTCCGCTTAAATATTCTCCGCACACTCGGTGTCGAGGGTAGGTACCGGCCTCAAAAAGGGTGACGGGTACGTTTTCCTGTCGGAGGCGAAGTCCCAAAGTCAGGCCTGCGAGACCCCCTCCGATAATGGTGACGGGTTTCAGTCTATCCTCTCAGCTGAAAAGAAGTGAGTGAAGAGACCTGAGCTGCGTTCTACGAAATTCCACGATAAGGGAGAGGGCCAGAGGGCAGAGATTTCATGCCCACAAAAGCCTGCTTCCACGCTGACACGGGCATCGTGCTGGGTTACGGGGTGGCAACCTAGGATTCCGAGAAGACGTGATCCGATTTTTCCTGGTAGTCCACGGTGGGGCTCCGCGGCGGCGAAAAGCGGAGTGCGAGCGGCTAGAGATTGAAAAAGATTCTTTAGCAGCTCATCGGCGAAGTGATGAAGAAAGAGATTTGCGATAATGAGCTCTGCGCGTGGAGCGGCTTGAGCCCACTCATGTACTTCGGCTGAGACAAGAGAAGGAAGCCAATTCTTGCGTCGCAGAAAGTCGACCGTGGAGTCTGAAACGCTGGGTTGCCGATCCACGAAAAAGAGGCGTGCTCCATGTCCGCCATGAGGAAACGCAATGGGGAGGATAGAGGTGAGTAGGTGTCCGTCGCCGCAACCGAGATCGACCAAGCTTGCGGGAGGACGATCGGGAAATTTGTTTCGAATCCAGTGAAGCCACAATTTTCTTTGACCGAGAATGGAGTGAAGGCGTTGCAGATCGCGTCGGCTGGCAAGAGCAGCGGAATCAGATGGCGAGAGGGAGTCGAGTTTTTCGGGAGTTAGTTGACGAAGGCTCATGAACGAACTTCGAGGAGGGCTCCATAACTGGAAAATCCAGCTCCAAAGGACGCCAGCCACCAGTTTCCGTCTGGTACGCCATTTTCGAGGGCCGATTGAAGTGCGAAAAGGCAGGACGGACTGCTCATGTTTCCGTGTCGGCGCAGGACTTCGGTGCTGTGTTGGGTGTCTTTCTCTTTGAGGTGAAACTCTTTGCTCAGTGCGGAGAGAACATCGCGCCCACCCGCGTGCCAGACCCAGCCCGTGATATCTTTTTCGTGAAGGCCCGCTCGCTCAAAAACCGTGCGTGCGTGACGTGCTGCGAGAGTTGGGACTTCGGGGGCGAGAAGATTTCGAAGGAGGCCGTTCTTGTGATCGAAGCGAAGGTGATCGCGGTGGGCAGGTTCTAAATGAGATGTGCTTTTTACGATCCGGACTTTCCTTTTTGCATTGGGAGGCTGACTTGAGACGATGGCCGCAGCGGCGCCATCCCCAAAAAGGCAGGCGCTGATGAGAACTCCGGGATCATCGTCGAGGTAAGATGCTGCGGAGCAAATTTCCACGCAAACGACAAGGGCGTGACGGGCTTGGCCTGAAGCGATGAGAGCTGAGGCTTGTTGGAGGGCAGGAAGAGCGGCTCCGCAGCCAAGTCCGACGAGGTCGAGAAAGGTAAGAGAGGAGGAGAGGCCGATGCTTTGGGAGAGGTAGCTTGTAAGGCCTGGGCAGATGTAGCCGGTGCAGGTGGCAACGAGGAGGGCATCAATGTCCGCGAGTTTCAGGCCTGAATTTCGCAGGGCTTCACGGGCCGCGGCTTTCGCAAGGGCAGGCGCATGTTTTTGGAATCGCGCCATCATTTTGTCAGGTTCAAAGACAAAGGCGTCTCCCATTTGCTCTAAAGCAAAGTGACGGGTTTCAATCCCGTTCTGGTTGTTCAGGACTTTGCGGAGGAGGGCGCGAGAGCGGGATGTGAGTTCCTGAAATTTCGGGGCTGCTTGTAATGCCGTGAAAACCTCGTTCTGAGAAAAAGCGCGGGGAGGAACAGCTGTGCCGATGGAGTGGAGAAACACGAACCGTAAGGATAAGGTACGTCGCTAAAACCGCAAATGGGACTTACAGCAGTTTGCGAAGTTGGACTAGGGTGCGGGTGTTGATGACGTCTTGGGCACGGAGCCAACCTTTGCGGGCCATGGTGACTCCAAAATCAAGAAAGCGGAGGTGGGATGTTTTATGGGCGTCGGGATTGATACAGCAAAGAATTCCTAGGTCGCGGGCCTTGTGCCACCAACGCCAGTCGAGATCGAGACGCCAAGGGTTGGCATTCAGTTCAATCCAAGTTCCGTTGGCAGCGGCAGCTTCAAGAATTTTAGGAATGTTGACAGGGTAGGCCTCGCGCTCGAGAAGAAGCCTGCCCGTGGGATGACCTAGGCAGGTGACGTGGGGGTTTTCGATGGCGCGGAGGATGCGATCGGTCATTTCCTTTTCATTGGAGGTGAATCCTGAATGGACCGAGGCCACGACGTAATCCAGTTCCTTGAGTAGAGAGTCGGGAAAATCGAGCTTTCCTCCTTTGAGAATGTCGCACTCAGTTCCGGATAGGAGAGTGCACTGGGGTTTTTTCGAGTTGAGGGATTGAATCTCTTCGATTTGTTTTTCGAGGCGTTTGACATCAAGGCCGTTGGCTTGGAAAGAGGATTTTGAGTGATCCGCGATGCCAAGCCACTCGAGTCCCAGCTCGGCGGCGGCCTGTGCCATGGTGGCGAGAGTATCCTGCCCGTCGCTGGCTAAAGTGTGATTGTGGAGGCATCCGCGGATCTGGTCGCGCGTAAGGAGATCGGGTAGGTCGTCTTTTTCGGCAGCGACGATTTCTCCGCTGTCTTCACGGAGTTCGGGGGGAATAAAGGCGAGACCCAACGCTTTGTGGAGATCCTTCTCGTCTTTGAGTTTTAGTGGGGTCTTGGATTTTCCTTTTAGAAGGCCCCATTCGCTCAGGTGAAGACCGCGATCGATGGCCCGTTGGCGGAGCGCGATATTGTGCTCTTTGGATCCCGTGAAGTGAGCCAAAGCGGTAGGCCAAACTTCGAGAGGGACGACACGGAGATCGCAGGGGATGCCTCCTGCGAGGATGACGCTGGATTTGGTTTCGCCGTGGGCGATGATTTTTTCCACGTTGGGGGCGGAGATAAAAGCTTTCATGACCTCGTTGGGTTTATTGGAGGAGGCGATCAGATCGAGGTCTTTGACGATCTCCTTTCCGCGTCGGAGGCTGCCTGCGATTTCGGCTTGGTTGACGGATGGGCATTCCCGAAGATGAGTCAGGAGGGCTTGGGCAGCGGGCAGGGCAGTGCCAAGGCGATGGAGTTTACTGTAGGTGGCGCGACGTTGGATGGAGTCGAGAAGGTTTGTGGCGGTTTTTTCGCCGAACCCGTCGAGAGATGCGAGCCGACCGTCTTGGCAGGCTTTGGTTAGAGATTCGATCGAATCGATCTTTAGTTGATCCCGCAGAATACGGAGTTTTTTCGGGCCTAGGCCTGGAAGATCGAGAAGAGAGAGAAGACCGGACGGGATAGTGGTCCGGAGTTCTTCGAGGTAGGGGAGTTTTCCTGTGTTGACGAGAGTGGTGATTTTTTCGCGGAGGGCATCGCCGATTCCTGGAAGCTCGCCAAGGCGATCGGTTCGAACGAGTTCGGTGAGATCGGTTGGGGAAGTTTCAAGAGTTCTAGCAGCATTGAGATATGCCCGGCATTTAAATGGATTTTCGCCATTGAGCTCAAGAATCGTACCGATTTCTCTAAGAGAGGCTGCAACTTGATCCTTGGTCATGCGATTAAGTTATCCACAAAACCGCTTGGCGGGCAGGGGAAATGCTTGGTTGCGATTGATCCAAAAGGAGAAGCAGGGGATGCTTTTGGGAGAACTGATGAGTGCGGCCTATAACGACTATGTACTGACGACCAGTCTGGAGCAGGGGTGGATCAAACCCGAGCAGGCAAATCAGGTGCGGGTTTTGATTACGGCCAATCCGCAAGTCGCAGCTTTGGATTTAATGGAGGAGCAGCAGTTACTGCCTAGAGAGCAGGTGCAGATGTTGCGGGATTTGATCGCGCAGGCGGGTGGGGGCGGGGAGGTACAGGACAGCAGTGTGGTGCGCGCGTATTTGGAGCGGGCAGTGGAGATGGGGGCGAGTGATTTGCATTTGGGACCTGACGCTCCTGCGCTGGTTCGGATTCATGGGCAGCTTTCTCCTCTGGAGGGGCCGGGGGCGAGGTACTTAACCAAGGAGGAGACGGAGCAGTTAGCGCGATCTTTCCTTTTGCCTAAGCAGGTGACGAAGGTGGAGGAGCATGGGTCGGTAGACTACTGTTACGAGGCAGAGGGGTTGGCTCGGTTTCGAACCAGTGTGGTCCGCCAGCGACGCGGATGGGAATCGGTGTTCCGGGTCATTTCCAACAAGATTCGTTCGATGGATGAGTTGGCATTGCCACCCGTACTTAAAACGCTGACCAGGTATCATAACGGACTGGTGTTGGTGACGGGTGCTGTGGGCAGTGGAAAATCGACGACCTTGGCTTCCATGGTGGACCACATCAACCGGGAGAGAAAGGATCACATCATTACGCTGGAAGATCCGATTGAGTATGTTTTTAATCCCGCGGGATGTCAGGTTTCCCAGCGAGAGATTGGGGCCAATTCGGCCAGTTTTTCGAGTGCGTTGCGAGCGGCATTGCGGGAAGACCCTGACGTGATCATGGTGGGGGAGATGAGGGACTTGGAGACGATCTCACTCGCCATCAGCGCATCGGAAACGGGGCACTTGGTGTTGGGAACCCTGCACACGAGTACGGCGGCTCGGACATTGGATCGTTTGCTGGATGTATTTCCTATTGAGCAGCAGGCGCAAATTCGAACGATGGTGAGTGAATCGTTGCGGGGAATCGTGTGTCAGCAGTTGATTCCAAGAAAAGATGGGCATGGGCGGCTTTTGGCCTTGGAGGTTTTGGTGAACAATCCTGCGGTGGGAAATCTGATTCGGGAGGCAAAAACGTTTATGCTTCCCGGGGTCATGCAGACAGGAAAAAAATTGGGAATGAAGCTGATGGACGACAGTTTGCAGGAGCTGCTGGACAAGGGATTGATCACGGGAGAGGAAGCCTATCGCCGAGCCGAGAATAAAAAGATGTTTGCGACAGCCTTAGCGGGCCAACTGTGATGAAAAACCTCATCGACGAGCTATTTTCGATCTTGGTGGAGAAAGGGGGAAGCGATCTGCATTTGTTGGAAGGGCAACCCGCAAAGATCAGGCGGCATGGCGAGGTATCTAAAATCCAAGAGGAGCCGTTGAGCCGAGAGATGATGATCTGTTTGCTTGAGCCGATCTGTTCCCCGCCTGCATGGAAAAAGTTTGTGGAGTTGGGAGATTTAGATTTCGCGTATGAGATGGATGAGAATAATCGGTTTCGGTGTAACTTCTACAAGCAGTTACACGGATATGGGGCGGTGTTCCGAATTATTCCGACCAAGATCAAAACGCTCAAAGAGTTGGGGGTCCCCCCTGTGATTGAAAGTTTTGGAAACTACAAATCTGGACTAGTCCTTGTGACAGGTCCTACCGGGTCGGGTAAATCGACCACTTTGGCGGCTGTAGTCGACTCGATTAACACCAATCACTCGCGTCATATTGTGACGATTGAGGAGCCGATCGAGTTTGTGCATCCAAATAAAAAATCTGTGATTACTCAGAGGGAGGTTCCGAACGAGACGCCGAGTTTCGCTACCGGGCTGAAGGCCGCATTGCGCGAGGATGCGGATGTAGTGTTGGTGGGTGAGATGCGGGATCTGGAGACAATTGCGTTGGCGTTAACAGCGGCAGAGACGGGGCTGTTGGTGTTTGGAACGTTGCACACCAACAATGCGAGAAAGACGGTGGATCGAATTATCGATGCATTTCCAAGCAACCAGCAGGAGCAGATTCGAACGATGCTCGCGAATTCCCTGAGGGCGGTGTGCGCGCAGCTGTTGTTAAAACGTTCGGACGGCGGGGGACGACTTGCAGTAAACGAGATTTTGGTCGGAAATAATGCGGTGGCTTCGATTATCCGTGAGGGGGCAACGATGAAGTTGAACGACGTGTTGAAGACGGGAAAAGCGGAGGGCATGCAGTTGATGGATGATGCGATCGATGGACATTTGAAAGCGGGAAGGATTTCTCCCATGGAAGCCTATATGAAAGCGATTGATAAACTTCGGTTTCAAGAGCTCTTGCCGAAGGATGCGGGAATCGGATGAGTTGCGAGAGGGCGACCCCGACCGCACTGAGTCGGGCAACAGAGCATTGTCGGTTGGGGCGTGTTTTGAGTGAGCAGGAGGCGGAAAATCTGGTGGGGGGGTTGGCGGATGAGGGCGTGGCGGATTCATTGAAGGTGGATTTTCTGTTGGCTTGGGCAGCGAAGGGTGAGACGGGGGGTGAGTTGGCGGGAATGGCACGGGCATTTTTGGCGAGGGCAAAGTCAGCAGGGGTGACGGGGAGGTGGGGCGGAAAGGGATTGGCGGATTGTTGTGGTACGGGAGGAGGTGGGAGGCCAATTGTGAATATTTCTACGGCGGCGGGAATCGTGGCGGCGGCGGCTGGATTACCTGTCTCCAAGCATGGGAATCGTGGAATCACTCGGCCGAGTGGAAGTGCGGATGCGTTGACGGTTTTGGGAGTTCGGGGGGCGAGGGATGCGGGGGAGTTGGCTAGCTGCTTGGGGGAGGTGGGATGTGCTTTTTTGTATGCCCCTGATTTTCATCCCGCTTTTCGTGGGGTGGCAGGTGCGAGGAAGATATTATCCACGCAGGGTAAGCGTACTGCGTTTCACTTGTTGGGTCCGCTTGTAAACCCGGCAAGGCCTGAGATCAGGATGGTGGGTGTGTTTCGTGAGGAGGATATGGGCAAGTTGGCAGAGGCAATGGATTGTTTGGGGGTGGAATCGTATGCAATTGTTTATGGGGAAGATGAAAAGGGGGCTCCCTTGGGGGAGCTGTCGCCTCTGGGCCGCAATCGATTGGTAGGAAAAAGAAGTGGAAAAAAATTTGATCTTTTGGAAGAGGCCTCCTCTGACGACTGGGGTTCTTCGTTCGATTTGGAGGCGCTAAAATCAGAGGAAAGTGCGGCCAAAATTCAGGCTGTTTTGGCGGGAGACGGGGCTCGGGCTGTGCGTGGAGCTGTGGTTTGGAATGCGGGGGCGCTACTTTGGCTTGGCGGAGTCGCAAAGGATTGGGAGGAGGGACGAAAATTAGCGGAGGAAACAATCGCCAAAGGGTCTGCGAGGGCTCTGTTAGAAAGATGGAGGACGTGGAGTCGGGGCTAAGCCTGAAGAAAAGGGTTTGAGAGTTTTTCGCGACCGACGGTGGTGGTGGGGCCGTGGCCCGGATAGACAGTGGTTTGCGGAGGAAGGGAAAGAATCTTTTTTTGGATGCCTGTGATTAGGAGGTCTCTACTTCCTCCGGGGAGGTCCCAGCGACCAACTCCATCGGCAAAGAGGACATCCCCGCCAAAAAGTTGGTTCGATTGGGGTAGGTAAAGGCAGAGGCTTCCGGGGCAGTGTCCAGGAACATGGAGGAGTTGAGAGTTAGGCCAAGAGGCGGGGGGCGGGTTGAGATCGTCAATCGTTTGAGTCGCGCGTATGGGTTTCAGTTTTTGAGGTAGACCAAAGGTGAGCATGGAGTCGGGGTTGAGGCAGAGAAAGGCGGTATCGGGATGGTAGTAGACGGGGCAAGCGGCCCACTCCGCGATAGCTGCGGCGTCCCAGATATGATCCCAGTGGCCGTGGGTGAGAAAGAGGGAGTGAGGCTTGAGTTTTTTTGTTTTAAGAAAATCGAGAAATCCCTCGGGCGCATCGATGGCAAGGAGATGGCCGTTGAGATCAAGAACGTAGGCGTTGGTGGCAGCGAGGCCACCCGTATAAGTCAAAGGTTCTTTCATGGATTGTTGGGTAGAGGAGATGAGGGTTAAGGGATTAAGGGGTTTTGGGCTTCAGGGAAAGGTGGGAATTCGGCCGATGTGGCAAGCTGGATAGGATCGTAAGAATCGTTATAGTGAAATCGTGAAGTACACTCGATACGCGATCGTTGTTTTTCTTGGAATGGCAGGGTTGTGGGCGGAGGAGCCTCCCAAGGAAGAGAAGAAAAAGGATGAGGTGAAGCTGGATGCTGCAGAGGAGGTGAAGTTGGGCAGGGGAATGGCTTTTCAGGGGTTTGCAGCGGAGCAGCAGGAGGCGTGGAGGCCTGCAAAAGATTTGTATTCAGCGGCCTTGCTCAAAGCTCCAGAGATTCCGTGGATCTGGTTGCGAAGGGGATTTTGTGAAATCAAATTGGAGGATGAGACGGCGGCTCAGCAGGATTTTGCCAAGGCAATTTCATTAGGAGTTTCAAAAGAGAAGTCGGATGCGGTCAATGATCTGCAGTTTCTGATCACGTTGCGGTCCAAGGCGGGCCCGTTGGCGGAGTTTCGGGATCCGAAGGCGGCTGTGGTGTTGGCACGAAAATTGGTGGAGTTGGATCGAACAACCGACTTTGTTTTGCTGGAGGCGGCATGTTTGGCGGAGTCGGAACAGTATCTACGGGCGCAGGAGTTGCTTTTAGGTCGGATCCGAGAGGTGGAGGATGCGGAGGAGAAGGGACGATTACAAACGGCGGTTGAGACGTTTCGAACTCAGTCAAAATTCGGACCTGCCTTGGAGGGTTTGGAGTTGGAGAAAGAGGGAAAGTATGAGGACGCGATGGATCGATATACGAAAGTGCTAGATCAGGCTCCTGAAACAGCATGGGTTTTAGTGAGAAGAGCATTCTGTTTGGCGAAGACGGGGGATCCGTCTGGGGCAAAGGCGGATTTGCGTCGAGCGATGCGTCTTTTGCCTGAAACGGCAACGGATCGAATCACAGTGGCTTGGGCTAAGGCCAACTGTCCTTTTCTGGAGTTTCGAGATGGAGCAGGGGCGGTGAGTTTGGCCAAGAGAGCGATTCAGGATGAGCCTCTGATTCAGACGTATGGAATTTTAGCTTCGGGCTACGCGGAAATGGGGGATTTTCGAAAAGCGCAGGAGACGGTGATGTTGGCGTTGAGCAAGAGTTCGGTGGAATCGGAGAAAAAGGAGCTAAAGAAAAAATTAGAACTGTTTCGGGATAAGAAACCTGAGATGGATGATTGGGCTCCGCGGGCTACACCGCGGGAGACGAGTTTGTAGGGTTGGGTTGCGCAGGGAACTGGTTTAAAAGTGAAGGATGTCGAAATCATGGATCAACCGAGCTTTGGGTGTTGGATTTCTTTTTCTTGCGGTCTCTTGCGGGGAAAAAAGTAAGGTGGCGAGAGATTTGATCGATCGGGAGCTTTTCTTTGGTAACCCTGCGTTGGCGAGTCCGCAGCTTTCACCCGACGGGCAGTGGGTCGCCTTTTTGAAGGAGAAGGAGGGCATTTTAAATCTGCATTTGGTGAGGTGGGGGGAGAAGTTGGAGTTAGCGAGGGCTTTGACGGCTGAGAAGAGTCGGCCTCCTGCGGGATTCAGTTGGACTCGGGATTCGCGTTATCTGTTGGTGGCACAAGATTCGGGTGGGGACGAAAACTATCGTTTAAGGCGTTTGGATTTATCTGAACCTGAGGATCCGCAGACCGGGCTACCTGTGGCTCAGGAATTACCGATTCGCAAGGGAGCGAAAGCAATGGTGATGGCGTTACCCAAGGGAAAGCCGAACGAGGCTCTCTTGCAGGTGAATGAGAGGGATGAGAAGTACTTTGACATCGAGCGACTCGACATTGCGACCATGCAGCGGACACCTGTGTGGGAAAATCGGGAAGGTTGTGCGGATCTGGTTGCCGATTTGGAGGGGAATTTGCGTTTGGCGACGCGGATGACTCCGGATGGAGGAACGGAGCTGATGCGTGTGGAGGGGAAGAAGTTGTCGAAGCCGATTTTAAAGGTGAGTTGGCAGGAGGCGATGGGGGGATTTACGTTTCGAAAAGGCGGACGAACGCTGTATTTGGAAACAAATGTAGGAGATGGGGATTTATCCTATTTGGCTGAGATGGATCCGAAGAGTGGGAAGGTGACGCAGTTGGAATCGGACCCATTGGGGAGGGTTGATTTATCCAGGGCAGCATTTTCGGAGGCAACGGATGAGTTGGTGGGGACGGTGTATTTTGATGATCGGAAGAGGAATTACTGGAAGGACAAGGGGTTTGAGGAGGATTTTCTTTTTCTGAAAAAGAAGTTCCCGAACCTGGAGGTGGGTTTAGCGGATATGTCGGGGGACGATGGAAGATGGTTGGTGTTGATTTCGGGTGATACGGATCCCGGAACGTACTATCTTTTTGATCGGAAGAGCCGGGAGGTTTCGCTTTTTGGAGCTTTGCGCCCCGATTTACCTAAGGAGAAGTTGGCTCCTATGATGCCTGTGCGATACCCGTCCTCTGATGGGATGCAGATTCCTGGATATTTAACGTTACCGTGTGGGGTAGAGGCAAAACAGTTGCCGTTGTTGGTGATGCCTCACGGGGGACCATGGGCGAGGGATTACTGGGGTTACAATGGGACGGCTCAATTTTTTGCAAACCGGGGTTTGGCGGTGTTGCAGCCTAACTTTCGGCAATCGACGGGGTACGGAAAAAAGTTTTATTCGGCGGGGCGGCATGAGTGGGGGGACAAGATGCAGGATGATTTGACCTGGGGTGTGAAGGATCTTGTGGCGAAGGGTGTAGTGGATCCAAAGAGGGTGGCGATTTATGGAGGGAGTTATGGAGGGTATGCGGCGTTGGCGGGGTTGGCGTTTACACCCGAGGTGTATGCGGCGGGGGCATCGTTTGTGGGGCCATCGAATTTATTTACCCTTTTGAATTCGATTCCGCCGTATTGGGAGTCGGTCCGACAACAGTTTGACTACTATGTGGGTGATCCAAAGAATCCGAAGGATGAGGTTAGGATGAGGCGGCAATCGCCCCTGTTTTCAGTTGAGAAAATGAAAGCGCCTTTGATGGTGGTGCAAGGGGCCAATGATCCGAGGGTGAAGCAGGCAGAGTCGGATCAGATTGTGGAGGCGTATCGGAAGCGTGGGCAGGCGGTGGAGTATTTGGTGGCGGCGGATGAGGGGCATGGGTTTGCGAGGCCGGACAACCGGTTAGCGGCCATGCTGGCTTTGGAGAGGTTTTTACATCGTCACATTGGAAGTGAATTACAGCAGAAAGCTCCAAAGTGGATGGAGGAGAAGTTGGCGAAGTTAAAAGCGGGCGGAGCGATACCGGGCGGGTCAGAAAAAAAGGGTAAAACGCTTTAATCTAATTGTTTGGTGCCGCCCTAAAGTTAATAAAATCAACACGCCTTTTTTCGAGGTAAAAACGGGATTTTTGCACAAGTTATTAACACCAAAAAAACCGATAATTGGCTTTGATCTTTGTTGCTAAAATCGGATGGCATATAACGAATCCAGTTCATTGAAAGAACAGAGTCTGATGGGGGAGACGAAAGTTTGCTCCCATTTGAAGGCTCTCAGGATAGCTCCAGGTAACTGGAGAATGGTCGAGGAGGCTTGACTGCCTCGGCCCCCAGGTTGGATCACAAGTCCAGCAAGGGCATGTCTCACCAAATCCCGCGGCTGGGGTCGCACCCAGAAAAACATCGGCAAAGTCGGAGTGAAAGCGAAGGCAATGACGGTGTCCGTAGAATGCGAATTAGGGGTTTGAGAGGTTGGCAGCGATAACTAAAGAAGCCGCATGCTAGCCAAGTCACGTTGGGGGGACGGTTTCGGTTCCCTTGGCGGACACAGTCGCTCCAAGAAAAGGGCGATGGTTGCTACTGTGAGAAGGTCAGGTATTCGTGGTTGGTTTGGGTTGGGGGTCGTAAGATCCTCGGCTCTAAGGTTTCCTCTGATGCAGGGGAAGCGCGAAAAGGGCTAACAGCGAATAAACGGAGATGGGAGATCAGGCCGGCAGGCTTGGTCAACAGCCCAACTCCGAGTTCGGGGGGCGGACCCGAGAGGGACGTCGCCCGGCTACGAGGAAAAAGCAACCTGAGAGGTAAGAAGCTAGACCCGTGGCAGGGGGCCAACGCAGCGCCAAAAGTGCTGGCCGTCCTCCTGACTCAAGGTGGTGACCCGCAAAACAACCCGTCACAGGGTAATTCTCGTGGGTGGGTCAACACCGTGTGTGGCGCGCCCGTACCGGCAGGTACGGACCGAACCAGGCAAAGAGGCTTCACTCAATAGATCGCGATCAGGGATGGTCGCGGCGGCCCTGCTATGAGGCCGTAAACTCCTCCTGCGCCGTGAAGCGTGGGCGGTGAATAGCGTCGGGGAACTGGCAGCCGAAGGAAAAAGCAGGATGAATCGAGAGATTGGTCCAGGCGCCAAATAGCCAGTCACTGGGAAAGAGAGCGTGGCGAACTCCCACACCCGTATGAACCCTTGGAGGCAAAACCTCCAAGGGTTCTTTTTTTGTACTCAAGATTAAGAAATTTCTGAAAGGATTTGGTTTGTGGATACAAGGTTTCATCGTGACGAATCGAGATGGGATTAGGCGTTGACCTGTTGGGGAAAAGTTGGTTTAATTTTCGTTCCAATATTACGGAGGTAAAATGTGGCTAAGAGGTTAGGAATCAAAGCAAAAGTTCGAGCAGAGATCGGCGGGCGTCGGCCCCGTCGGATTCGTGCCAGCGGTCGTGTTCCTGCCATTCTCTATGGGGCGGGCACAGCTCAGCCTTTGGAGTTAAATGGGCGTGAAATTGCTGAGGCGTTGCATGGGGCCAGTTCTGAAAGCGTGTTGATTGATCTGACTTTGGAAGCTGTAGGTGGAGCCATCACGAAGCGGATGGCGCTGATCCGGGAAGTTCAGCATGACCCGTTGCGGGATACGATCGAGCATGTGGATTTTCATGCGATTGAGGAAAACAAGAAGTTGCGTGTAGAAGTTCCCGTCCACGAGGTGGGAGAGGCTGTTGGAGTCAGGACAGGGGGAGGAATTTTGGATCACAATCTGCGTACTTTGAGGGTGGAGTGTTTGCCTAAAGATCTGCCAGAGCGGATCGACGTGGATGTTTCCCATTTAGAGGTGGGGAAAGCGATTCACGTAGGCGAGGTGAAGCTGCCAGAGGGTGTGACAGTTTTGAACACGCGGGAATTGCCCGTGTTTATGGTGTTGTTACCGAAAGTGGAAGAAGCCCCGACTCCTGAGGCGGCTGCGGCCGCGGCGGCTGAGCCTGAGGTTATTCGTCAGAAGAAGGAGGGTGAGGAGGCTGGAGCTGGTGCGGATAAGGGTGACAAGAAAGATGCTGGAAAGGCTGAGAAGAAGGAGCCGGCGAAGGCGGACGCCAAGGAGGGGGCCAAGAAGGAACCGGCCAAGAAGTAACCGCGGGCAGGAGGCACGATGGAGATCGGCTTGGTCGCCGGGTTGGGGAATGAGGGTCAACCTTACGAGGGAACTCGCCACAATTTCGGTTTCGAGGTGGTGGATCGAATCGCGTCGAATCAGAAACTCCGCTGGGAAAAATGTCGCTATGCCGATGGGTGGGCGACTCGCACCCCGGAGAATCTAATCCTGCTGAAGCCCTCCACGATGATGAATGCATCCGGGGAGGCGATTCGCGCGGCTCTGGCTTGGTGGAAAGTGTCCCAAGAAAATTTTATGGTGATTATGGATGATGTGGATCTGCCTTTAGGAAAACTCCGCTTGCGGGCGGAGGGTTCGAGTGGTGGGCATCGTGGATTAGACTCGATCGAAACCTTGTTGGGGACGAAAGCGTATCCACGGTTGCGGGGTGGGGTGGGTCGGCCGGCGGGTGCTCGGGCGACTGCGGATCATGTTTTGGAAAAGTTTACACCGGACGAGCGGCCTGTGGTCGACCGAATGGTGGTTGCGGCTGTGGAGGCCGTGGAGATCTGGAGGCGGAGCGGATGGGATGCTGCGCTGCCTTTGGGAAACCGGAAAGTGGAGGCATGAAGACATACGATCTATTGGTAGTTTTGGATTTAGCGGGCAAAGAGGAATCATTGCCTGAGGCGTTGGCGCAAGTGGAGGGTGAGGTGAAATCGGTAGGTGGCAAAGTGACCCGAACCCAGAAAATGGAGCGTAGGAAATTCGAGTATGTGGCGGGAGCGTTGGAGTCGGGTTTCTATGCGAATATGACGTGCGAGTTGCCACCCGAATCGATCGTCAAGCTTCGCGGAAAATTGGCCTTAACCACTTGTGTGTACCGGTACGTGTTGGTGAGTGTTTCGGAGGCAGAGTTACGCAAAAAGAGCGAAAACGCGAAGGCGGAGGCTACGGCTTAAGGGAAGTTGTATGGCGAGTTTGAATAAAGTTTTCTTGATGGGGAATCTGACCCGCGATCCGGAGGTGCGTCACACGCCCAAGGGTACGGCAGTGGGAGATTTGGCGATGGCCATCAACATGAGTTATCGTGCTCAGGACGGAACGGAGAAGGAGGAAGTTTGTTACGTAGATGTGGTCGTTTGGGGAAGGCAGGCTGAGACATGCCGGGACTATTTGAGCAAGGGGGCGCCTGTTTTTGTGGAGGGACGGCTTCAGTTGGATCAGTGGGAGGGGCCGGAGGGGGAAAAGAAGAGTCGCATGAGAGTGCGTGCGGATCGGGTGCAATTTTTGTCTCGTGGGGGTGGAGGTGGAGCAGGAGGTGGGGGGCGAACTGGGAAAAGTGGTGGAGCGGGTGCGGCTGCAGAGGGAGAGAGTGGTGGAAAGGGATCGGCTCCGGCGCGGGAGATTCCTGAAGATGATGTTCCTTTCTAAAAATACAACTGAGGAAAAAAACAAACTATGAACCAAGAAGTAATTTTAAAAGGTCCCGTGAAGGGGCTAGGTGCAGAGGCGGATTTGGTACGCGTGAAGCCAGGATATGCGAGGAATTTTCTATTCCCGCGTGGATTGGCCTCGCCTGTGAATGTAGCCAGTAAGCGGCAGATTGATTCCTTAAAGAAGCGGCGGGGGGAGAGGGAGGCGGCGGAAGCGGCTGCGACGCAGGAGAAGGCGGCCAAGTTGGCAAAGTTGGCACTAGCTTTTGAACTGAAGCAGGCACAAGAGGGTGCGGAGAAGCTCTTTGGGTCGATTACGGCTACAGAGATCGCTGCAGCTTTGAATGAAAAAGGATTTGAGGTGGAGAGGCGGGATGTGGTGGTGGCCAAGGCCATCAATCATGTGGGTGAACATGATGTGACGGTGGATCTGGGGTACTCGGTTAAAGTCCAAATTAAGGTCAGAGTGACTGGTAACACGGACGAGAATTTCGAGAAGCCTGTGAAGACTCGGCGCCCCCGTAAAAGTACAGCGACTGAGTCTATCGAAGAAAAAGCTTAAGAACCAACAAGCCGGCTTTTTTAAGTTATTAAGCTTCAATAGTTAAGAAGCTTTGTAACTGAGTATCGACAAGAGCTTATTGATAGCTATTTACGTAGTTTACCGTGAAAAAATCGGGTGAAGCAACGGGTGTGTCAAAATGGGCCTCTTTAGGGGTTCATGGATGGGTTTTGTCTATTTTAGTTCTGTGTTTTTTTGAGGGTGAATTATGGGCCCAGGACAGTGAGAAGAGTCCTGAGGGTCAACCTTCCCAGACCCGGGCGAAAACCTATGTACCCTCGCCTTCGTCATCGGAAAAAGTGGCTAGCGGCCAAATCAAAATTTTGGAGGTTGAGTATTCATCAAAGAGACCGGATGTGACGATCAACGAGGACAAAATACGCCAGAATATGCGTAGCAATAAGGGTGGAGTGTATTCTCAGCAGGTGGTGGATGGTGACATTGAGACCCTTTATCAAACGGGAGATTATGAAAACGTACAGATTGTGACTTCCGAGATGCGGGCAGATGACGGGGAGCGTGGGGTGAGATTAACCGTGTTGGTGGATCCGAAAGTTCGGGTTGCAGAAGTGGTAGTGAAAAGAAAGCGGGCAGATGGCGGATTGGACGATGAACTCTCAGTGGACAAAGATGATCTTCTGGATCTGAAGCTCAAGGCGCTGACCGCCAGTGATGCAAAAGGGGCAGCAGCATTGGCGAATGCGTTTACACCAAAAGAGACTGTGACGAAGGCTGGAGACACATTGAGCGATGAGCGATTGCAAAGGGATGCAATTGCGATGGAGGATTTTTATCGGGACAAGGGATACAAGGATGTGAAAATTGTTGCAAAACAGGAGGCGGTGAAGGGGGGGGAGGCGAAGGTAGTCTTTGAAATCGACGAGGGAATTCGTGGGTTTATCAGTAAAATTCGATTTATCGGAAACCAAGCCGCAACTGCAAAGGAGCTGGAAAAAGTGGTCAAGCTCAAGCCGAAGGAGTGGTGGCAGATTTTCAGCAAATCGGACCGATTCGAAGAGCTGGCACTTAAGGACGATGTGGCGCGAATCAAAAATTATTACCTCAATCAGGGGTATATCGATATTGGTGTGTCCGCCTCGGTGGATATGCCCCGTACAGCTAAAAATGAAGAGGCCAAAAAAGATTCGAATGCTCCGAGAGGGGAGGATTTCGATCCCGATGATATTCCTGCGGAGGATCTGATTTTAACGTACCGGATTGAGGAGGGGCGGCAGTACCGAGTGGGGGTGTTGTCGGTGGATGGGAACGCATTTTTCTCTGCGGATGATCTGTTGAACGAACTGCAGACGAAGGCGAAGCAGGTGGAGATCTTTGACCAGATTGAGTTGAAGATGATCAAAGCGAATGGGTTGCAGGAGGGGGAGATTTACTCGATCAATTCCCTTCAAGCATCGATCGAAACTTTGCAAGACAAGTACGGACGTCGAGGGTTCCGTGAGGCTCGGGTCGAGTATCGAATGACGCCCAATGTGGAGAACGGGAGGATCGACGTGAGTTTCAACCTGAAGGAGGGAGAAAAATTTTACGTGGATAAGATTGAGATACAGGGCAACACCACGACACGGGACAAGGTCATTCGCCGAGAAATCGATCTGGCACCTGGGGAGGTATTCGACACCGTTCGAGAAAAGGCCAGTAAGAAGAGGCTGGAAGGATTGAACTACTTTTCGAAAGTAGAGACGTATGCCGAGGAGACGGATGTGCCGAATCGGCAAAAACTGATCGTGAAAGTTGAGGAGAAGGGAACGGGTGAGGTGAGTTTTGGAGCGGGATTTAGTTCGGTCGAATTGTTGACGGGGAATATCACGGTGGGAGAGAAGAACTTTGATCTACAAAAAATCTTTCAGAGTTTCCCGCCGCGGGGTGCGGGGCAGAAAGTTCGGTTCCAGGCATCGATTGGATTCCGGTCTCAAAACATCAACTTATCTTTCACTGAGCCGTGGTTTTTGGATAAGCCGATTCGGTTGGATGCGGGTGGGTACTACAATGGGGCATCTTATTTGAGTGAATTTTACAATCAGAAGAATTACGGGGCGTTTACTGGATTGAGTCGAAGGCTAGGGGATGATTATCCGCTGAATCGTTGGTCTACAGGAATTACTTATCGGCCAGAATATTATGACATTTCTGACCTTCAATCGGACGCGCCACCCTATTTTCAGGCATCCACGGGAGACACATTCAAGTCGTCTTTGCGGGGCTCCGTAACTTATGACGGTCGAGACAGCTATATGTTAGCTCATTCGGGACAGTATTTTGAATTTGGTGCTGAAGGTGCGGGTGGTCCTCTTCTTGGGAGCGAAAATATATGGAAAATTAAGGCCGAGTTTAAGACGTATCATACCTTGTGGAGGGAGAAAGATGTGATTCTATCCGCTCGGGCCTTGGTCGGTTTGGTGGACAGTTACAGCACTACGGATTACGTGCCGGTATGGGATCAACTGTTTGCGGGTGGATCGGGATCGATTCGAGGGTTCGATCCGTCGTTGGGTAGTACAGTGAACGGAGGATCGGTGGGTCCGAAACAGAACGCCCAGCCTGTAGGTGGTGGCACGCAAGGAGTGTATCAGGTGGAGGTTTCGGCTCCTTTCCCGATTCTGGAAAATCGGGTCCGCTGGGCGGTGTTCTGTGACGGTGGATTTGTGAACGAGAACGTGTTCGATTTCCAGCCCAAGACTTACAATAACACCCAGAGCATGATGGTGAATGGAGTCCAGACCGACTACAACGCGATCAACGGAGGATTCCAAATCGGTGCGGGAGTTGGGATTCGAATGGATATTGGTATTGGTCCTATGAAATTTGACGTTGGATTCCCCGTGATGACAGGGGATCCAAACAATGGCGGGGGATTGGGTGCCTTCAAATTGTACTTTGACGGCGGGTACCAGTTCTAACTATGCTTACCTCCTATGAAATTAACCTCATCCAAACTCCTGCAAGGGGCGATCGCCCTAGCGATTTTTTCAATCGTCACATGTGGATATGCCCAAGACTTCTCCAAGATCGCCGTAGTCGATTACAACGCGATTTTGAAGGACTATTATAAGGCGAAGGATTCTCAAAAGCAGATGGAGGATCTGGCGGCGGGTTATCAGAAGGAGCGGAATGAGCGAGAGGCTGGATTAAAGACTTTGGTTGATTCCATTAATGCCCTTCAAAAAGAGATGCAGGATCCCGCGATTTCAGATGCAAAAAAGAAAGAGAAGGAAAACCAGCTGAAATCCAAGGGGGAGGAGGGGCAGGTCAAGCAGCGGGAGATGATGGCATTTGGCCAGACAGCGTCAAAGATCCTTGAGGATAAAAGGCAGAGGTTGACGACTGAGTTGACGGAAGAGGTGAACAAGGCATTAAGCCAGATTGCGAAAAACAAGTACTCGATGGTTTTTGTGAAACCCCAAGTGCCAAGCCCTGGCGCGTTAATCTTCTCGGAAGGAATGGACGATATTACATCTCAAATTTTGGGTATTCTCAACAAAGACGCCCCTGCTGGAAAAAAGGACGATAAAAAAGAGGACAAGAAGTAGTCCGCGGGTTGGAGTTGTGCTGATGAGCTCCACGAGGAGCGTAAAGGAACTGGCCGAGTGCGTAGGAGGGGTGTGCCAAGGTGATTCGAGTGCTTTGATTCATGGAGTGGCCGATCTGGATGGGGCGGGACCGCTGGAGATATCCTTTTTTGCTCACCCAAGATACGAAGGAGCCGCAAGGAAGACGAAAGCAGGAGCATTGGTCGTAAGTCCAGATGCACCAAAGGATTTGGGAAGGGTACAGATCCGCGTGGCCAATCCCTCAGGAGCTTTCAGTAAGATTGCCACACTTTTTGCCCCGCCTGCGTGCCCCCCGTTTGTCGGTGTGCATCCGACAGCGATTATCTCCCCCCGAGCCGAATTAGGTGAGTCTGTAGGGATCGGGCCTTATGCAGTGATTGAGGAGGGAGCGGTGATTGGGGATGGAACCCAAGTGGGAGCAGGGGCTTTTGTCGGAAGGCAGGTCAAGGTTGGGGCAAATTGTGTTTTTCATCCTCGTGTGTACGTGGGGGAGAGATGTGTGATCGGAAATCGGGTTGTTTTGCATGCGGGTGCCGTCGTTGGGGCGGATGGGTTCGGGTATGAGATGAAAGAGGGGAAGCATGTGAAGATTCCGCAACTTGGAATTGTGCAGATTGATGACGATGCGGAGATCGGAGCCAATACGACGATTGATCGTGGTCGTTTTGCGCGAACCCATATTGGGGAAGGGGCCAAGATCGATAATTTGGTGATGATTGCCCACAATTGTGTTGTAGGCCCTCACAGCGTGATCGTGGCACAGAGTGGACTTTCGGGGAGTACGACGACGGGACATCACGTGGTGATTGCGGGGCATGTGGGCACGGTAGGGCACCTGCATTTAGGGGATGGGGTCGTGATTACGGCAAAGTCTGGTGTTACGAAAGACGTGCCGGCAGGGCAAACATGGAGGGGAGCTCCCGCTCGCCCCATTAAGGAGCAGATGGCCATGGAGGCGCATATTCAGCAGTTGCCGCAACTGGCCAAGCGACTGAAAGCACTTGAGGAAAAAAAGAAGGGCGCGGTGTCGTCCGGATCGTTTAAAAAAACGAAAAAAAAGGTAAACTAGGCGTACACTCGCCAGTCGAGATCTAAGAAGATCGGGTTTCGCCATTCACAATTGCCCAGGAAAGATTCGTCAACGCGATCGGCTTGAATCTGCTCGTAGAGTCGTTGAAAACGCAGGAGGTGATCTTTTGTGCGTTTGACGGCGTAAGGAACCATAGTGCCTGTTTTCATGATGAAGGCCCAGTCGCTGGATTGGGCAAGAAGGAGTTCGCGGGCGGCCTGGCGCAAGGCACGATCCAGAAGAGAGTGGGGGGTGGAGTGGCAGAAGCGACCGGCAAGCTCAATCATGCGAACGGTCGCCATATGCAGGTGAGGGTAAATCCAAGAGTTGGAGCCCTCCAGCCAGACGGACCAGTGCCCTTCGTTGCCCCATGAGGAGGCGGAGGGGGCCGCGATTTGGTGGGTGTCGTGTCGGGTAAGGAATTCCGAAGGGGTGATCATAGAGAATGTTTTTTGGTCGTGGGCAGATTTGCGGAATAGGTAATCCAAAAAGATGGGCCCTTCGTACCACCAGTGGCCGTACAACTCGGCATCGTAGGGGCAGAGAACGATGGGTTCTGTTCCCATTATACCGCGGAGATGTTCGATCTGTTTTTCGCGATTGAACATAAAGTTGGCGGCATGTTCGGCGGCACGTTGGCGGGCAAGGTGGGGGCGGTAAGGCTCTTTATGTGAAGTGCGTCCTGTGATGCGATGGTACTTCAAGCCCGTGAATTTCCGCATACCGTTGGGTTGGATGTAGGGGCGGATGTAGTCGTGATCAAGGTCGAAGCCGCAGTCGCGGTAGAAGTCGCGGTATTCGCCATCCCCTGGGTAGCCCTCCTCTGCACTCCAGACCTGTTTGCTGGATTCGATATCGCGTCCAAAGGCGGCCGGACCTGAGGGGGTGAAGACGGGGGCAAAGACTCCATAGGCCGGTTGGGGGTCGGCATACAGGACTCCGTGGGCATCGACGATAAACCAGCGAATTTCCGCGTCTTGGAGGTGAGTTTCGACTCCAGGATAGTAGGCGCACTCGGGAAGCCATATGCCTCGAGGATCTCGACCGAAGCAGTTTCGATAATCTTGGCGAGCGACTTGGACTTGGGCCCGAACGGCTTGGGGAAATTCCCGCATGAGTGGAAGAAACCCGTGAGTGGCGCCGCAGGTAATAATTTCCAGAACTCCCGCATCTTGAAATTTTCGAAAGGTTTGGACGAGGTTACGATGGTAGCGATCACAAAAGAGATGGCGGCAGTGATTGAGTCGGTCGTGATAAAAGCGGGCGAGGGGTTGGAAGGCGGGATCGTTTTGGGTGCGATGGAGTTCTTTAGTCGCGAGTTCGATCTGCTTTTCGAGTCCGTGGACGTATCGGTCTTGTAGGAGTGGATCCCGTAGCATGGCGCAGAGGGGGGGGGTCATGGACATAGTGAGACGGAAATAGATGCCGTCTCGAACGAGGCCCTCCATCATATCCAAGAGGGGCAGATAGGTTTCCGTGATGGCTTCGTAGAGCCAGTCTTCTTCTAAGAACTCTGCGTATTCGGGATGACGAACAAAGGGGAGGTGGGCGTGAAGTACTGGGGCTACATATCCTAAGGACATAAGGTTATGTGGGGCGCGGAGGGGTACCCGGGGAGGTGCCGTGGAGTTGGCTAGAGCCAAGTTTGGGGCAGGTTTCGATTCTGCGTCGAAGAATTTCAGTCATCTCAAACGAGCCAAATCGGTGATGTTTGATGAATTCGCCCCCTAGGTAGGAAAAGATCTTAGCGGTTGTTTCAGACAAGAAGAGCCGACGCAGGGCGTATGGGAAAGGCAGGGGATGACCTGCCTTTTGAAGGCGAGCGAGAATTTGAGCTAGAGCTTCTCCTGGGCGGAGAAGAGAGCGCACGAGGTCCCACAGTTGACGGAAGGAGTAGTGAAAGGGAATTGTAACAAATTGGATGTCTTGGTTGGCAGAGGGGGAATCGGGAGGGGTAATCACTTGTTGGGAGACGGCGAGGTGGTGAAAGGATCCATTGGAACGGTAAAAGCCAAGTTCCGCTTGGAACAGTGTGGAGGGTCGGTGAGTTGGAAAAAACCATTCGCGAGATCCTTGGGTGACTTGGATTTGGTGAACCCGCTCTTTTCCAGGAGTAAAAATTTGAAGAAAGACTTTGCCATCCACGGCTTCTTTTTCGGCCTGAAGAATCTGCTCATGGGTGAAGTCCCAGTAGGCAAAGAGAGTATGCGGGTCCCGTGCGGTAAGGAAGAGTCGTCGGGTTCCGTAACTTTCGGGTAGGTCGCCAAGAAATTCGAAATGGGGGGTGGGATGAGAGGTGGGTTTAGGAAGAAAGGAGGGAAGGGTGAAAGGGTGGGAAGAAGAGGACACGGGGATGGGGGTGTTGCGAAGGCGTGGCAGGGGTGATTTTTTCTTAGGCTTGGTGGATGAAAGTTTCTTGGTGCGGGGAACGGGTGTTTTTTTGTGAACCGTGCGTTTCGCGGAGGGAACTTTCTTTTTCGTGGGAGATGTCTTTTTCATGGTCTTAGAGGCGGACAAAAAACAAGACTCGGATTTTGACTCATCCTACGGCAAAATCCAACCTCTTCTAACGACACGATGAGACCCTCTTTTCCGCTGACCTTGAAGGTAAGATGAATACGAAGCGGATTATTCCCTGCTTGGATGTGGATGCCGGGAGGGTGGTCAAGGGTGTTCAATTTGTGTCGATCAGGGACGCGGGCGATCCTGCGGACTGTGCTCGTGCCTACAATGAGCAGGGAGCGGATGAGTTAGTTTTTTTGGATATTACGGCCTCCTCGGATGCGCGCCCGATTCTTTTGGAGGCGGTGCGTAAGACTGCGGAGGAGGTTTTTCTGCCCCTCACAGTGGGTGGTGGCGTGCGGACGGTTGAAAACGCACGGGAATTGCTGCGGGCGGGGGCTGACAAGGTGAGTTTAAACACGGCGGCTGTGGAAAAGCCCGAGTTGATTCGTGAGGTGGCGCGGGCATTTGGGTGTCAGTGTGTTGTTTTGGCCGTGGACGTGCGGCGGAAAGGGGAGGGTAGGTGGGAGGTGACGACGCACGGAGGGCGACGGCCTACAGGAAAGGATGCAGGAGAGTGGATCGAGGAGGGGGTTCGCCTGGGGGCAGGGGAAATTCTGCTTACCAGTATGGACGCGGACGGAACGAAAAGTGGATATGATCTGGATTTGACCCGAATGGTGAGTCGAAGGGTTTCGGTCCCCGTGATTGCGAGTGGAGGTGCTGGAACCAAAGAACATTTTGCGGATGTTTTAGGGGAAAGGGGCGGAGCTGATGCGGCTTTGGCTGCGAGCCTGTTTCACTTTGGGGAGCTGACCGTGCCTGAGGTAAAAAGGTATTTGCAGGAGAAGGGGATCCCCGTAAGACCTCCAAGGAAATCATGATTTTTCCAGACGAAAAAAAGTTTGTTGAACTGGCAAGCCAAGGGAATTTGATCCCGATTGGGCGGGAGTATCCTGCGGATGAGGAAACTCCTGTCTCGGCCTATATCAAGTTGGTTGGGCAACCTGGAGGGGGTGCATTTCTTTTAGAGAGTGCGGAGACGGGGGGGAGATTGGGGAGATACTCGTTTGTGGGGTCGAGGCCGACTGCAGTGATGGAGTTTCGTGGGGGTGGGGTCAGGATCACCAAGATCAGTGGAGAGGTTGAGGAGAAGGCGCCCAAGAATCCCGATCCTTTGGTTGAGGTTCAGGAGATGCTGAAGGGAATTCGGCCTGTAGCGGCGTGGCCTGGGGATCCACCACCCTTTGCGGGGGGAGCTGTAGGATTTTTGGCCTTTGAGGCGGTTCGTTACTTTGAGCAGAGCGTGGGAGTGGCCAAGAAAGACGATTTGGGTGTGCCCGATGCGTGTTTTGCATTGGTGGAAGAGTTTGTGATTTTTGATCATGAAAAAAAGACGCGTCGATTGGTTGTGCAGGTAAAAACAGGGAAAGATCCAAAAGCGGATTATCAAAAAGGGCTGGAGAGGTTGGAGGCTTTGGGAAAACGATTGGCGCAGTCAGCAGGAAAACCCAGCACAGAGGTTCCCAAGCGACCTGAGGGAGATCTGTTGTTGGGGGCGACTCCGAATATGACGAAGTCGGAGTATTTGAAGATGGCGGAGGGGATGCAGGAGCATATCCGCGCAGGCGATATTTTTCAGGTCGTGCCCTCGCAAAGATTTACCGCGCCGTTTCAGGGTAGGCCGATTGATCTGTATCGGGCTCTGCGTGCGATCAATCCGTCGCCGTACATGTTTTGTCTGGAGATGGCGGGGTTGGCATTGGTCGGGTCATCGCCTGAAACGCATGTGAGGTGTGAAAATGGAAAGGTGGAGATTCGTCCGATTGCCGGAACGAAGGCCCGCGGGGCGACGACCGAAGAGGATCTAAAAAATGAGCAGGAGATGAAGGCAGACCCCAAAGAGAGAGCGGAGCATATTATGTTGGTGGATTTGGCACGGAACGATTTAGGGAGAGTCTGTGAGTACAAGAGTGTGAAAGTGGTGGAGTTGATGGAGGTGGAAAGGTTTTCGCATGTGATGCATCTAGTTTCACGTGTGACGGGGCAATTACGTCCAGGACAAGATTCGTTTCAGGTCATGCGCGCCACTTTTCCTGCGGGGACAGTCAGTGGCTCGCCGAAAGTTCGGGCGCTCCAGATTTTGGCGGAGAGTGAGCCGACGAGGCGGGGTGCTTATGCGGGGGCGGCTGGGTATTTTTCTTTCGATGGAAATTTGGATTCCTGTATTTCCATTCGCACGATTTTACTCAAAGGGGGGAAGGCTCATGTTCAGGCGGGGGGCGGATTGGTGGCCGACTCAACTCCCGAGGGGGAATATCAGGAGAGCGTGAATAAGGCCAAGGCGGGTCTGGCGGCGGTGGCGGCGGCGAGAACCTTGGCGTAGGATTATTGTATGTTGCTGGTCATCGATAACTACGACTCGTTTACCTACAACCTTGTCCAGTATTTTGGGGAGTTGGGTGCGGATCCTCAGGTGAAGCGAAATGATGCGATCACGCCTGACGAGGTGGAGAAAATGAAGCCGCAAAAGATTGTTATTTCTCCCGGGCCAGGGCGACCTGAGGAGGCAGGAATTTCGATGGAGTTGATTCGCAAGTTTGGAGGGAAGGTTCCGATCTTAGGAGTTTGTTTGGGGCATCAGTGTATGGGGGAGGTGTATGGGGGGAAGGTGGTCCGGGCCGGGCGTTTGATGCATGGAAAGACGTCACCTATTCAGCACGACGGGAAGGGTGTTTTCCAAGGGTTGCCGAATCCATTCGAGGCGACGAGGTATCACTCGTTGATTGTGGAGAAGAATTCGGTGCCGAGTTGTTTGGAGGTTTGTGCGGAAACTGCGGAAGGGGAGATTATGGGGTTACGGCATCGGGAATATCCCGTGCATGGGGTGCAGTTTCATCCTGAATCGATCTTAAGCAAAGAGGGTAAGGATCTGCTGGCGAATTTCTTGAAGATTTAGCAGAGAGGAGAGGGGTTGGTTGAGTTGACGCTAGGAGGGGTGGGGCGTAAGATTTTATTTCGAAAGGGGCATTGAAACTATGGAACCACGAGGAGAAGAACGGACATTACGATCGGAAAAGGTGCAGATTGAGAGGAAGACTTTCTTTCTCGATCTTAAGGAGAACGACAGAGGACGCTTTTTGCGAATCACGGAAGATGTGGGGGGTCGGCGGGATCGTATTATCATGCCGGCAACGGGGATGGAGGATTTTGCGCGGGCTTTGGATGATTTAATTGTTTTCGAGCAGGAGGAGTTGGGTCGATAAGGGGTAGGAGATTTGATCGTGCCCCATGAAGTGGGCTGAGGTTTAGGTGCGGTTGGGTTGGGTTGGGGCTTGTGAGAGAAGTTCGAGGGCTTTGCCAGCTGCGAGGCGAACCTCTTGAGGTGCGGATGTATCGCTCTGAATTTTTTTCATGAGGGGCGCTGACTCTTTGTCTTGCAAGAGACCGAGGGCGATGAGAGCGACCATGCGAACCTGTGAATGTTGATCGGAAGTTGCGGCACGGACAGCGGGTAGAACTCTGGGGTCTTGGATGCGGACTGCGGATTTGACTCCTTCAATTCGTTCGACACCAAGAGGATTGGCCATTTCAGCGAGAAGAATGTCCAGACCGCGACCGTCATTGAGACGGGCGAGGGCAAGTGCGGCGACGACTTGTGTGGTCCGGTCTTTGGATTGAAGAGCGGGGAGGTAGGCATCGGGTTTTGCCAGAGTGGAGAGTTCCAAAAGGGATCGGCGGGCGAAGCGGCGAACATAGGAGTCTTTGTCTTGCAGCATGGAAAAGAGAGTCGGGATAGCGGTAGGGTCGGCGCGGTTTCCGAGGAGTCGGGCAGCGGATGCGCGGGTGAGCCAATCGGGATCTTGGGTGGCTTTACGGAGAAGTGGGGCGGCTTGAGAGGTGGTAAGAATGCGGGTGGCTTCGATGGATTCCCGTCGAACGGTGGGATCAGGGTCACCAAGAGCAGCGCGAAGAACGGAGAGGGGAGATGGGTGTTGGGGGGGGGCGAGTGCGAACGCGCGGACGGCGAGGGAGCGAATCGCTGGGGAGGGATCGCGAAGGGGAAGGCGGTATGGTTGGGCTGAGGGTTGGGTTTGTAGAATTTGCTGGGCCTCGGCGGCAGCTAGTTCGGGTTGGCCTGCGAGGAGGTTGAGGTGGAGTCTTTCTTGGCGAAGGGCGATGCTTTGAGGAAATTGGCGGAAACCGTCTTGGAGGGATTCTTGGGCCTGTTGGAGTTTTCCCTGTTCAAGGAGTCGGTGGGCGTTTTGGGCAATGCGTCCGTCGGGCTGGGAACAGGAGGTCAGAAGGAGGGCCAAGACGAGGGCAGATAGGGCCGAGTACATGGGGGGAGATTATGATGAAGAGGAAAAATTAGAAAGACTGGATGACCTTGGATATTTGACTTCGAGCGTCTCCTTTCTAGGTTTTTAAGATGCAGAGTTTTGGAAGCCGCACGGGGTTAAAGCCTAAGCCAGATTGGCTGGGGGCGGATCCGGAGTTGGAGCAGGAGTTGAGAGAGGTGGAGAGGCGGATTGTGCATCAAGCGTCGTTGTTTGATTCTGGGGCTGAGGCGTATGTGCGGTATGCGCTTGAGGGTGGGGGAAAGAGGTTGCGGCCTGCGCTGGTTTTGTTGGCAGGGAAAGTCGCGGGGGGGTGGAGCGAGGCGATTCGCGACTTGGCTGTGATTGTGGAGTTGGTGCATGTGGCCTCGTTAATTCATGATGATGTTTTGGATCGGGCGGATTTGCGTAGGTCGCGGGCTACCTGCAATGCGAAGTGGGGTGTGGAGCTTTCGGTGCTCCTGGGGGATGCCCTTTTTGCTCATGGGCTGCAGTTGGCGACGAAATTGGAGAATGCGGAGGTGGCTCGAAAAGTTGCTGAAGCGTCCAGAAATCTGTGCGAGGGAGAGATTCTGCAAACACAACGGCGCTTTGACTTAAAGCTCTCGACGGCGGAGTACCTGCATGTGGTGGGATTGAAGACGGGGGCACTCTTTCGGGTTGCGGCAGAGGTGCCTTTTATCGTTTATGGGGCTGCGGAGGTAAAGCGGGAGGCGGCACGATCATTTGGCCAGCAGTTGGGAGTGGCATATCAGATCTATGATGATTGTTTAGATTTATTTGGAACGGACGAGGAGAGTGGTAAGACGTTAGGAACTGATTTGAGGAAGGGGAAGTGGACCTTGCCTGTGTTGCATGCGTTGCAGACGCTGCCGAAAGAGGATTCGGAGAAGTTGAGGGCCCAGTTGGTCGGTGAGGAGGGTGTGGGGGGTGTGGCTGAAAAGGTGAAAGAGGCGGGGGGGTTGAAATTTGCACTTCGAAAAGCTGTGGATCTATTGGAAAGGGCGAAAGGGGATCTGAAAGTTTTGGGAGAGGGTGGGGAAGCGAAGAAGATGACGAGTATGACGGATCGGTTGCAGGGGTATTTGAAAACAGCCAGCGACGAGTAAGAGGAAATTGGGTTGAGGTTGGGGTGGATTGACCTTTTCGATCTATGGGGGTGGGCGATAGGATCAAACCGATGTCGGTGGATTCAACCAAGGAAATCGATTTAGAGAACGGACCGACTGATGAGGAGTTGGTTGCGGAGACCGTGAAGGGAAATTTGGCCTCTTACGATGAGTTGATTCGGCGATTCCAGTCCCGTTTGTATGGAGTGATCTACCATTTGACATCGAACCACGAGGACACCAACGACATGTTGATGGAGGTGTTTGATAAGGCGTACCGGAGTTTGCCGACGTTTCGGGGGCAGTCGTCGTTTTACACTTGGATCTATAGGATCGCAATTAACCGGACTTTTAACTTCCTGGAAAAGAGAAAAAGGCGGCAGGGGGCAATGAGTTTGAATGAGATCGATGAGGATGGACTCCCGAAGTACGACATGCCTGATCCAATCCAGAGAAACAACCCGTCTAAGTCATCTATGCTCAATGAGTTACAAAATAAATTGAACGAATCCATGCTTGGGCTGTCGAAAGAACATAGAACAGTGGTAACTTTATATGATATACAAGGACTTGCACATGCTGAGATTGGGAAGATTATGGGGACGACCGAGGGTACGGTCCGTTCGAGGCTCCATTATGCTCACAAACAGCTTCAGAAATCGCTTGGCATTTACCTGCGAAGGTAAAAACTAGAAAGACTATACAAATGAACCAAAAAGAAGATTTTTCAGAGCTACAAAAGCTCCTTCAGTTGAAGCGATTGGAGACCCCTGGGGAGGCCTACTTCGAGAAATTTGTGGATGCTTTCCACCAGTATCAGAGGCAGGAAATTTTACGGGAAGAACCTTGGTACTCGAAAGTATTGGAAGTCCTGTTTGAGCCTTGGGTCGCGGGCGTACCTCGTCTGGCCGCGGTTGCAGGGTCGGTTGCGTGTTTGATCGCGGGAGTTGCATTTTTCCTTGGACCTGTGGCTCCAGGGATTGCGCCTTTGGCAGATGGAAAGGTTGCTCATGCAAAGGGAATTATTGTAGCGGCGAATTCGGCAGACGATTCTCTGCAAATTCAGCCTGAGCTGATTGAAACAGCGGCTGGCGGGGAAGGGACTCAGCTTCGGCCCCTGTATGTAAATGGGCACGGTGCGGTGGCTTATGATTCCCGTCTCGCGTTTTAAATACGTTTTTCTATCCCTCCTTGTCGTCCTCGTTGCTTTTGCGGGGTTGATCGGTGGGCGGGCCTACTATTTGGCCCATCACTCGGGTCCTGTCTCTGTCTCAGACACGAAAGATTTAGTCCCTCCTGCTTCGACCTCAATCGAGCCCTCTGTACCTAAGGCTCCAATGTCCCAAGGGAGTGGCGTTTTTGATCAGATCGCCGCTGAGGTGAGTGGTGTGTACGAGCAGGCGGTGCCCACCGTTGTGCGTTTGCGGGCCACGGATGGGGCAGAGCAGTTGGCAGGTACAGGATTTTTTATTGATGGGCAGGGCACAATTCTGACGGCGTATGCGGTGGTGGGTCAGGCTGACTCCGTATCGGTGGATGTGAACGGAAGAACCTTTACGGCAAAAATTTTAGGTCGCGATCCGCGTAGTGGAGTGGCTGTACTCAAAATTCCAGCGACTCAGACTCCCCATTTGGCCTTTGGGGAGGGGATGAGGTTGCGACCTGCTTCGGCCGTCGTGAGCGTGGCGTTTCCCTATGATCTTAAAGCGGAGCCGACATTCGGATTTGTTGCTGGGTTTGATGTGAAGTATTTGACACGGTTTTTTGCTACGACTCACCTGCGTGCGAATCTGCCAATTAAACCAGGACAGATTGGTGGGCCGCTTTTGGACAGCCAAGGGAAAGTGGTGGGTGTCCTTATGCTGGAAATCGATGAGGGTAAGGCGTGTTATGCTCTTCCGATTGAGGCGGCATCAAAAGTTGCGACAGATATCCAAAAGTTTGGGGAGCCACGTCACGGATGGATGGGAGTGGGGGTAATGCCCGATCGAAGCCGCCCTGAGCGTGGTGCGCCAGTTTTTGTGGATCGGCTTTATAAGGGTACTCCTGCTGAGAAGAGTGGGTTGAAAATGGGGGATGAGGTAATTTCAATTGGAGGGCGACCTGTGCATGAGCCCTCCGATATTTTGGATGCGGCGTTTTTTTCGGAGGTAGGGGGGAAAGTTCCGGTTCGGGTCAAGCGAGATGGAAAAGAGCAGGTATTTACGATTACTGTTTCGGCACGACCTGAAAGTTCGCGGATTGTCGAGCCTGCACCACTTTTTCCCAACCCCTCTGGCGGGCCAACCTCTCAAGGGGTGCCGGTCAAAGCAAACCGCTAACTTTCACCGCCTGTTGTGCGGTAGGTTCTTGTTTTAGACGATTTGGAGTAAGATCCCCTAATGCAGTTTAAGGATGTAGCACTCATTTTAGCAGGGCATGGCTCGACCAAAAATGCAGAGTCGAGTCGGTTCACGAGGGAGACGGCGCACAGAATCAGGGAGAGGGGGATTTTTGGTGAGGTACGGTCGGCTTTTTGGAAGGAGCAACCTTCCTATGCGGATGCAATTCAGGGGTTGAAAACAAAAAAAGTGGTGGTGGTTCCGTGGTTTCTGGCGAACGGGTATTTTACCACGAAGATTCTGCAGCGGGAATTTGTGGACACATTGGATGTGGAGTGTCGAGTGACGGAACCGATCGGAATGAGGCCAGAGATACTTAGTCATTTTCAAAAGCGGGCAGAACGCTTGTTGGCGGCAAAAAGCTGGAAACCCAATCAGGTGAGCCTTCTGGTGGCGAGTCATGGAACCCCACTGCATGCTGGTTCACGAGTGGCGGCGGTAGATTTAGCCGAGCGATTGGCGAAAGACGGTTATCGGACAGCTCGGGCTGTATTTCTGGAGGAGGAACCAAAGATTGCGGACTGGAGAGTTCTCATTCAGGAAGGGCCGGTGGTGGTATTGCCTCACTTTTTGGCTGGGGGATTGCATGGTTCGGAGGATGTACCAGAACTTTTGGGGATATCGGGGGCCGGCGAGGGTTGGTATGAATCTGAAAAGGGTGAAGTGGGTTATGGCGAGCCCTTGGGAAGGCCGGAAGAAGTCGAAGAAATGATTATCGAATTGGCAGTAGCCAAGGCTTGAAAGTACATAGTCATGGAAACGATGTATCAAGCAGGTGAAATGGGGCAAGTGTGCTGGATTAAGAATGAGAAGGGTTGGGAGGTCAGGCATATTCAGGATCAAGATGCGGTTGGACAGTTACGCAGCGTAGCGACCTTGGACGAATTGGAGGAGGTCGTGCGTTGGGATGGGCAGGGAGAGTATCGACCTCTTCGAAGTGAAGGGAATCTAGTTTCGGGTTGGCAGTATGACGCCAGCAGCGTGACGGAGTTTCGCGAGGGGATGGAGGTTATTTATCCTGGCATGTGGGGAAACGCTGAGGCATGGAAAAACGGAAAACTGAAATTTCAAACATGGGATGATGCATTGACGAAGCAGACCGAGCGGGTTCGGAACAAGGTATCGCAAACAGGAGATTTGCCTCGAAGAGTGATCGAGAAAAACTGCAAAAAGCGATGTCTCAAGACTGTTCTCTGGGCAGGGGAGAAGCCTGAGAATAGAGACGGCAAGATTCCCATGCTTTGCACGGGTCCCTGCGGGATGTTTTGGAGTTGTCTAGAGAGTTAGCCGAAGAGGCCTTTTTTCTTCGTTTTCGCGAGAGCAACGCGGGAAGGGTCTCGGGCATTTTGTACCGCTTCCTCAGATGTGATTAGACCTTTTTCGACTAGTTCATCTAGGCTGAAATCGATTGTTCTCATTCCGTCTTTCGCTCCGATTTCCATAATACCCACAATTTGTTCCATGCGACCTGTTCGTAAGCATGCGGAAACGGCGGGGTTGGCGGTCAGAACCTCGGCAGCAAGAATGCGTCCTTGTCCGTCTGCCTTCGGTAAGAGACGCTGGGAGATCACGGCCTTGAGGCCATTTCCTAATTGAGCGCGGATTTGGGGAAGCATTTCCGATCCAAACATTTCAAGAATTCGGTCGAGAGCCTTCACCGGGTCGGAGGCGTGGAAGGTAGCAAGAACAAGGTGACCTGTTTCAGCTGCTTGGAGTGCGACTTGAACCGATTCTTGATCTCGGAGTTCGGTGACGGCAATGACGTCGGGGTCTTGGCGTAGAGCGTGGCGAAGGCCTGCAGGAAAAGATTGGGTGTCCCGGCCGATTTCCCGTTGTTTTATCAGCGAAAGAGCAGGTGGAAAAACGTATTCGATGGGATCCTCTAGAACTACAATGACACCAGAACGGGTCCGAGAGATCTCTTCGATCATGGCAGCCATGGTTGTGGATTTTCCTGATCCAGTGGCTCCAGTGATAAGAATCAGGCCCTCCTCAGTGGTACATAGTTTTTTGACAACGGGCGGGAGGCCCAGCTGCTCTAACGATGGGTTGTTACGATTGATGAAACGGAAGGCGGCTTCGACCGTGCCACGCGCAAAGTGAGCGTTTCCCCGGAGGCGTCCAATTCCGGCCACATCCATGGAGAAATCAAGGTCGAGTTCCGACTCGAGTTTCGCTCTTTGGGTTTCGGTGAGAACACTGAAGGTGAGCTCACGGCACAGATGGGAAGTCATGGGGGGATAGGGGAGGGGTTGAAGGACTCCTTCAACACGGCAGGCGGGAGGTTGCCCGACGGTGAAGTGAAGATCGGATGCCCCGCGTTGGCTGGCTTCGGTCAGGAGTTGGAGGATATTAAGTTCGCTCATGAGTGGGGTTGTCCACTTTGAAAGGCTTGGCTGGAAATGCCCATCGAGGCCCTTCGGAATTCATCAACTACGGGGGCGGCGGCAAGAGCCGCTTCGTGGGAAACATTTCCATCACGGTAGGCTTGGACCAAGGAAGTGGTCATGGATCGGTTTTCTGGAGCTTGGGAGTTTTGCATGAAGTCGACCAGTTCGGTGCCTCCGCCTTTGCGAATCCATTGGCGGGTGGCGGCTTGATTTTCGAAGTGCTCTCCGACGAGAAAGAGTTTTTTATTTAATCCCGGAAGAAGCTGTTGGGTGAAGACGCCGACAAGCTGGGCGGCGAGTAGAGCGGAGGCGTCCTCGCGCTCTTCTGGACTGAAGATGCGGTGGAGGCGTTCCACGGCTTCGGCAGCGCTGCTGCTGTGTAGGGAGGCAAGAACGAGATGGCCGGTTTCAGCTGCTTGGAGAGCAGTACTGGCGGAGACGGCATCCCGAATTTCCCCAAGAAGTATAATGTCTGGGCTTTGGCGTAGAGCGCGGCGGAGGCCTTCGGCGAAGGTTGGGGTATCGGCTCCTACTTCGCGCTGAGTAAATCGGCAGAGATTTTCATGAAAGAGATATTCGACCGGGTCTTCAATCGTGATGATGTGGCGAGTGGCGGTTTGGTTGAGCCACTCCAAACCTGCGGCCATCGTGGTGGATTTTCCCGTTCCGGTGGAGCCAGTGACTAGGATGAGACCCGAAGGGCGGGAAAACCATTTTTGAAGAAGAGCAACGGGAAGGCCTAGCTCTTCCATTGAGGGAATCTGGGTTTTGATATTACGGAGGACGGCCCCGCGGACTCCGAGTTGGCGATGCAGGTTGACGCGGAAACGAAGTCCCGAGCGTGTGACGAAGCTGGCATCGTGGTCCGATGCCTCAGGCTTGGCTCCACAGACGGACCAGAGATAATTAAAAAGTTCCTCGTGGGTGGCTTCTGTTTCTATTCCAATAAGTTGGTCGCCCAAGCGGATAAAGGGGGTCACCCCTTCGCGCAGGAAAAGGTCGCTTGCCCCTGCTTGGAGGCAGGACTCGCAAAGTGACTCAAGAGCTTCCATACCTTTCAGATGATGTTCTTGCTGACCTTAAAAACCAAGCTCCGCGGAGGAGTCCTATGAGTGCGGAGGCTGAGGGGAGTCTGGCATTTCGTATGGGGAAATTTTTCTCCAACGGGGGAAAGCTGGGAAAGGCGAAGGGATATGAGTCGAGGCCTGGGCAGGCAAAGATGGCGGAGCGGGTAGCAGAGATTATTGAGGATCGAAAGCACCTGGTCGTTGAGGCGGGAACGGGGACAGGCAAAAGCTTGGCCTATCTGGTCCCAGCTGCTTATGCGGCTCAGGAGCTGGGCAAAAAGGCGATCATCAGCACTTATACGATTCATCTGCAGGAGCAGCTGTTCGGAAAGGATGTGCCGATCGTTCAATCTTTGGTTCCATTTGAATTCACAGCTGCCTTGCTCAAGGGGAGACAGAACTACCTTTGTCCGCATCGGTTGAAAAAAGCGCAGCAACATCAGGGGGATCTTTTTGCGACAGGTCAGGCGGAGCAGTTGAAGGGGTTGGTGGAGTGGGCACGGAGGACGAAGGATGGAACCCTTTCAGATATCGATTTTCAGGTGGATGTGGCGGTCTGGGCGCAGGTGTGCAGCGAGGCGTTTGCCTGTACTCCAAGGCATTGTGGGGGGCCAACAGGATGTTTTTACCAGATGGCGAGGACGAAGGTGCTGGATGCGAACGTCGTGATTCTGAATCATGCGCTGCTTTTCGGGTTGCTGGCAGGGGCGGAGGAAAATGAGGAGTCCCCGAGCGAGGGGTATCTTTTCCCGAATGATTTTCTGGTGTTGGACGAGGCTCATGAAGTGGAGGACGTGGCAGCGAAAGCGTTGGGATTGGAGGTAAGGCTGGGCTCGTTACGGTTTCTTTTACAGCGGTTGGTTCATCCCCGGACCAAGAAAGGGGTTTTGACGAGGGTCGGCGATGGAAACGCGGTGAAATCCACGTTGGGAGTGCTGGGGATTTTGGAGGGGGCGTTTGAAGAGATTTTAGAAAGTGCGGGTCTGGGGGCTTCGGGCCAGAAACGGGTTAGGCAACCCTTGGGAGTGAAGAGCGAGTTAGGACCTCGGTTAATGGATGTGCGGGCTCAGTTGCTCAAGCTCGCGGAGGATGCTGGCGATGGGGAGGAAAGAAACGAGTTGAAAGATCATGCAAGAAGGTTGGAGGCGAGCGCCTTTGGATTAGGGGAGTTTTTAAAAATGAGTCGGGAAGGGCATGCGTACTGGGTGGAGAGGAGGCTACCCGAGGAGGGCAGAGCGCACCGAGGGGAGATGAGTCTGCACGCTTCCCCCGTGGAGGTAGCGGAAAGATTGGAGGAGCTGGTTTTTCGGCCTGACTGCACCACGATTATGACGAGTGCGACTCTGGATGTGGGAAGGGGATTGGGGTTTTTTGCAAAACGAGTGGGGGCGCAAGAAGCGGAGACACTTTTGGTGGAGTCGCCTTTTGATTATGAGAGTCAGATGCGGGTATATCTGCCCAAGGGGATGCCGGAACCTTCCGAAGGTCAGAGATTTCATGAGGCGTTGGAGGGATGGATTCAGCGGTTTGTGGGAATGACCAAGGGAAAGGCGTTTGTGCTGTTTACGAGTTGGGCGATGTTGCGAAAGACGGCGGAGGGAATGGCGGGCTGGTTTGAGGAGCAGGGGATTCGGCTGCTGGTGCAGGACAAGGGGAACTCGAGAACCCGGCTCTTGAAGGAGTTTAAGGAAGATCGGGATAGTGTCTTATTTGGAACGGACAGCTTTTGGCAGGGGGTAGATGTGCCTGGAGAGGCGCTATCGAATGTGATTTTGACTAGGTTGCCGTTTTCGGTTCCGGATGAACCACTGTTCGAGGCGAGGTGTGAGAGGATCAAGGAGAAGGGGGGGGAGCCCTTTCGGGAGTTGCAGTTGCCTGAGGCGATTTTGAAGTTTCGGCAGGGGGTGGGGAGATTAATTCGGAGTCGGGAGGATCGGGGTCAGATTGCGGTATTAGATGGGAGGATCTTGAGTCGAACCTATGGGAAGAGCTTTTTAAAGATTCTCCCCGAATGTCCAGTGGAGATTCTGGGAAATGAGGATTAGTTTGCCAGAAAGAAACTAATCCCTTAATTCTTGAATATGCATTGGGGGTTGTGCTTCTGTCTGGTGTTGTTTTCATCCAATTTGTGGGCAGAGGCTCCGATGGATTTGGAATCGCCGTTTCTAAAGACGGCATTGGTAAAGGGAACTACGGGGGCGACTGAGGAAAGAGAAGTAACCAAGGCGAAAATCGTGGGTGATAAGGTTGAGCTTACCACAACAAAAGGAGGGGTAGCGCTTTTTCCGGCAACCGATGTGTCTGCTCTTTTACCTAAGCTTCCTAATACTGAAATTGTCTACCAGTTGAAGGACGTGGACGAAGCAATTCGAATGTTAGAATCTTTGCCTGCGGAACTCAAACAAAGGCCTGAAGCTTCAACTGAGACTATGCAAAAGTGGAAAGATCTAAGAAAACCTGCTGAGGAAGCGGATGCGAAACGCAGGGAGGAGCAAAAAAAGGCACAAGAAGAAAAATTTAAACAGGAAGAAGCCAAGATCAACGATTGGATAAAGGACGTGGCAGATTTTCAGAAACCCAGAAGTGAAAGTGACCTGGCTGTAATTCGAGAACAGGGGCAGAAGTTTTTAGATTTAAAAGTTGGTGATGAACGTAAGGTTCGTGAGGGGCTAGCTCTTCTTGCCCAAGTGGTTGGCAAGGAAAAGGGGGGGCCACTTCCAGATCTGGAAAAGCTAAATGAAATTCAACCAAAACTCGTTGCCGATGATTTGCTGGTTTGGGTTGTGGTTGGGGTCCTTGCGATATCCTTTTTTGGTTTACTTATTGGACTAAGTTTTACTTCAAGTGGGCTTACACGCCTTCGGGAAGGTGCTATTCTTGGGGGGGTTGTTTTTGGAGGGCTGGGCATCGCAATCCTAGCTGGTTTGGCTGCGATATGGTGGCCTGTTGGTGGGGATGGCGTGACGATTGGACTGACAGTTTCGCCTGAGATGGAGCGAGTGGTGAAGTTTGCCAAAAACAGTGTGAAGCCGGTTTATTTTCTCCCCAGCATGGAATTCCAAGTTCCAAGTCACGATTTTGCGACTGGCATTCTCGCCTCCCTGTCTCCTTCTGATGAGGCTGCTGGAATGTTTAAAGGGAAGCTGAAAGAGGGAAAGTTATGGGTTGGTAAGGATCGATATGTATGGACTCAACCCGTGACTGCTATAGGAATCCCCATCCCTGTATCTTTTGTGTTTGAGGGGAAAATGCCATCTCCTGAGTCGTGGCAGCAGGTAACCCCCGATCGGGTGTCATTAGGTAAAGTAGTGATTCCTGAGCCGTTAGCGTCCGCTTTTACGGAGTCTATGAAAGCAATTCTACAAGCTGGCTTAAATGCTGGTGGATTTTCTGGGATTAAAGCTAAATGTGGAGACGGAAATGATCTGGTTGTGAGTACTCCGAGTTCAGGAGCAAAACCAGTTTTAGCTACTAATTACCGCAAGGAAATTACTGCTGAGGATCTTGCGAAGATCTTTGCCGAGAGCAAGGGTTCTGAATTTAATGGAAAATTTGTTCTAATTGAGGGGGTGGTTGACAAAATCAGCAGCGGATCTGAATTTTCTGGGATTGCAAATGCTGGTGTAGGTGATCCTCTGAATAAAGATAAAGCCCCGCAGAAAATCAAAGATGATCAGTTCGACGTATTCTATCTCCGTGGAATAGATGCATATGGCTACCGAAAAGATCCTCTTTTTATTAAGCTCGTTATTAAATCACCTGACGTCTTTGTGATGGATCAATATGGAGACGTATATCGGGGTCCCAACGCAAATATTGTTAAAGAAAAAGCCTTTATCAAAAAGGGCTATCGAGTGAAGTTTCTAAAAGAAGGTAGGGTCCAAGGTGATAAAATTAAAAACAATGAGATTGAGGTTTATGGAGTCGAGATTGATGGAGATGTGGATATTCAGTGCTTTGATCCTTCCGCACCTGCGCCGAAGTAGTAATTAAGAAAAACTCCCAACACTCTCAACGCAAGATTTTACGTAATCAGCCCGGCGGTTTTGGTGCTTGAGGTAGTAGGCGTGTTCCCAGACGTCAATGCCGTAGATGGGGGTGCGGCCTGTCATTAGGGGGGAGTCTTGGTTGGGGAAGGATTCGATGAAAAGTTTTCCGTCTTTGCCGCGACCGAACCAAGCCCAGCCGCTTCCGAAGATGCCCATCGCGCATTTGGTCATCTCTTCTTTCCATTTTTCATAACTGCCAAAGGTTTCGTCGATCTCCTTGGCTAGTTTGCCCTCCGGTTTCTTGCCGGGGTTGGAGAGGGTTTTCCAAAGGATGGAGTGGTTGGAATGGCCGCCGGCGTTGTTGCGAACGGTGGTACGGATTTCTGCGGGAAGGGTATCCAGATTTCCTAAAAGTTCTTCGAGGGATTTTTTCTGGAGGTCGGGATAAGGGGCAATGGCCTTGTTGAGATTGATGACATAGGCGGCGTGGTGTTTGTCGTGATGCAGGGTCATCGTCTCGGCATCGATATAAGGTTCGAGGGCATTGGGTGCGTAGGGGAGAGGCGGCAGGGAGAAGGGCCCTCCTCCGCTCAGTCTCGGCAAGCCTTGCTGAGCTGCGGAGGGTTCCGCCGCAACGACAGAGAAGGGCAGGAAGCGGGAGGCGATGGAGGAGCCAAGGAGGATTTGGAAGAAGGAGCGTCTTTTCATGGGCTTATTATCCCGGTTGCCGATCGAAGCGAAAGCTTTTCATGGACGGGCTTTCCGATCGGACGATTAGGGTAATCGTTCCTGTCGGTTAACGGACTTGAGGAGGAAGGGGGGTTAAGATATGATTATCAACTAGTTCTATGAAATCGGCTGAAGTCAGAAAAGGGTACTTGGAGTTCTTCCGTCGGAAGAGCCATACGATCGTGCCCTCGGCCAGTTTGATGCCGACTTCGCCGAATCTCCTGTTCACCAATGCGGGGATGAACCAGTTTGTTCCGATTTTTCTGGGGCAGGCCAAATTTCCAAACTCTCCGGCGCGGGCTGCCGATACTCAGAAGTGCATCCGAGCGGGCGGGAAACACAACGATCTGGAAGACGTCGGTTTCGACACCTACCACCACACTTTCTTTGAGATGCTGGGTAACTGGTCATTCGGGGATTATTTCAAAAAGGAGTCGATTGACTGGGCCTGGGAACTTTTGGTCGATATCTGGAAATTCCCACCCGCCCGACTTTACGCCACGGTTTACAAGCCCGGGCCCGGGGATCCGGCAGAGTTTGATTCCGAGGCACATGGATACTGGGTCGAGAAGTTCAAGAAAGCAGGGCTGGATCCGGCGATTCACGTGGTGATGGGAAATGCGAAGGACAATTTTTGGATGATGGGAGAGACGGGTCCGTGCGGACCTTGCTCCGAAGTGCACGTGGATCTGACGCCAGAAGGAAAGACGCAGGGGAAGCTGGTGAATCAGGGCGATCCGCGCTGTCTGGAAATTTGGAATCTGGTCTTCATTCAGTTCAACGCCGAACCGGGCGGTAAGTTTAAACCATTGCCCGAGCGTCATGTGGATACAGGGATGGGATTGGAGCGTGTGGCGGGGATATTTACCGTTTCGGACGGGTTCAAGGATTTCAAAAAAGACCCGTCCAACTATGCGAGTGATCTGTTTGCTCCGATTTTTGCGGAAATTGAGAAGATGTCGGGCAAGAAGTATGGAGCACGAGTGCCCAAGAGCCGGGAGGAGGTGAGCGAGGAAGAAATGAACGACTGTATCTTCCGGGTATTGGCGGATCATGTGCGAACGCTCTCGTTTTCGATCGCTGACGGGATTGTGCCCGGGAACGAGGGTCGGAACTATGTGTTAAGGAGAATCCTGCGACGGGCTGTAATGTTTGGGCGCAGGTTCAAGTTGCCGGACGGGTTCCTTTCGGAACTCGCGACGCCCTTGATCCGAACGATGGGGGAGGCATTCCCGGAACTGAAGGCGAGGGAGAAGGATATTCGGTCTGTTCTTTTGGCGGAGGAGGCTTCGTTCTCAAGAACGTTGGAAAGGGGTCTGTCGATGTTTGAGAAGCTGGTGGCGGGATCGAACAAGGGGATTCAGGGAGAGGATGCTTTTACGCTGTACGACACGTATGGATTTCCGCTGGATCTAACCCAGCTGCTCGCGAGGGAACGGGGGATGGAGGTGGATGGGGTAGGATTTGAAAAAGCGATGGAGGCACAGCGTTCGCGCGCCCGACAGTCGCAGAACAAGACAACGATCAAAGTGGAGGATGAGACTGGACCGGATTTTCCGACCATCTTTACAGGGTATGAGAAGACGGAGGAGCCGAAGGTGGAGAAAGTTGCAGCTGAGGCACTGAAAGAGGTGGGGCCGAATGGTGCGAAGGGTCGGGTATTCTTGGGTCAGACACCGTTTTACGGCGAGATGGGAGGACAGGTGGGAGACACGGGTTGGATCGAATGGGATGGTAAGAAAGTGAAAGTCGTGGCGACCATCCGCGGGGCGGGTGGAGTGCCAGTGCATTTGACAGATATAGTCGTCGATGCAAATGGTCCGGTGAAGGTGAGTTTGGATACGGAGAGACGGGGAAGAATCGAGGGTCATCACAGTGCGACCCATCTTTTGCACTGGGCATTGAGGAGCGTGTTGGGAGAGGGAGTCAGACAGAAGGGGTCGTATGTGGGGCCGGATCGCCTGAGGTTTGATTTTTCGCATCTAAAAGCGATGACACAGGATGAGTTGGCGAAGGTAGAATCTCAGGTGAACGAGAAGGTGAAGGCTGATGTGGCTGTAAAGTGGGGGGAGAGGCCTTATGCCGAGGTAAAGGATGACTCGACGATTCTGCAGTTCTTCGGGGACAAATACGGAACGACCGTACGGGTGGTGGATATTGGGGGATTTTCAAAGGAGTTATGTGGAGGAACGCATGTGCGATCGACTGGGAAGATTGGGGCGATTCGGGTGGTGGGGGAATCGGCAATTGCGGCTGGGGTACGAAGGATTGAGGCGGTATCGGGAGAAGCGTTGGCTGAGTGGTGTCGGGAGGAAATGAAAAAGCAGCAGGAGAGGTGGGAGGGGTTGGCGAAGCGACAGTCGGGAATTATTCCACTTTCCCGGGAAAGTGGGACGATTTCTCCAGAGGAGGCGTGGGATCTGGTGAAGGGGCGAGAAAAGGAGTTGGTATTGTTGGAAGAGGCTTTGCGAGAGGGGGACAAGCAGGCGGCGAAAGATCGGATGGCCGAAATGCAGAAGAAGGCGGAGCAGGATGCGAAGGGTTTGTGGGCGAAAGGAACGGTTTTGAACGGGATCAAATGGTTAGGGGTGGATCTAGGGGAAGTTCCAAGCGGGTATCTGCCCGTCTTAGCGGATCGGTTGAAGAGAGAAGGAGAAGCAGTTCTATTTTTGATCGGGAAAGAGAGAGGGAAAGTGCCTTTGGTTGCGCTTTGCACGGGCGAAGCAGCGAAAAAAGTGCTGGCTGGAAAGATCATCCAGGCTGCGGCTCTGGAAGTGGGTGGAAAAGGTGGAGGCCGGCCTGATATGGCGCAGGGTTCGGGAGTAGATGCGGCGGGAATTGGCAAAGCGTTGGCGGTGGTGGAGAAGATGGTGAAGGCGGCGCTGGGGGGTGGGGGATGAAAAAACCACAGGGGGCGGATCGGATCGAAGAGGTGATTGCCGCCATGCGGAAAGGTCGGATGGTGATCATGACGGATGATGCCCAACGGGAAAACGAGGGGGATCTGGTGTTGGCGGCACGGAGTGTGACTCCTGCACTGATCAACTTCATGGCCCTAGAGGGTCGGGGTCTGATTTGTGCTCCGGTTTCACAGGCCCGGGCAGAGAAGCTGGGGCTGAGTCGGATGGTACCGAGGAATGAAGAAAGGTTTGGGACTGATTTCACCGTTTCGGTCGATGCGGCAAAGGGCATCACCACGGGGATTAGCGCTCATGACCGCGCGGCCACGCTTCGGGTGTTGGGCAAACCGAGTCCAAAGTCGGAGGATCTTGTTCAGCCAGGGCATATATTTCCTGTGCGAGCCAAGGACGGGGGTGTGCTGGTTCGAGCTGGCCATACCGAAGCGGCGGTGGATCTATCAAAACTAGCAGGGTTGGGCGATGCAGCGGTGATTTGTGAAATTCTGAATCCGGACGGATCGATGGCGAGGTGGATGGATCTGATCGAGTTTAAAAAGAAGCACGGGCTGAAGTTGGGCACGATTCAGGATCTGATCGAGTACCGGAGGAGAAAGGAGCGTTTGGTGGTGCGGGAGCAGGTGGTGAAGTTGCCGACCGAGTACGGGATGTTTGATCTGTATCTTTACCGGACGGTGACGGATGGGAGTCATCACCTGGCCTTGGTGAAGGGAAAACCGAAAGCGAAGGATGCGGTGTTGGTCCGGGTGCATAGCGAATGCCTGACGGGTGATGTATTTGCGTCGAGGAGGTGCGATTGCGGGAACCAGTTGCACGATGCCTTGAGAAGGATTGCTCAAGAGGGAAAGGGAGTGCTGGTGTACATGAGGCAAGAGGGACGAGGGATCGGGTTGCCAGCAAAAATTCAGGCGTATCGCCTACAGGAGAAGGGTTTGGATACAGTAGAGGCAAATCGGAGGTTGGGTTTTTCGGCGGATTTAAGAGAGTACGGAATCGGGGCACAGATCCTGACCGACTTGGGTGTGAGAAGGATGAGGTTGCTGACGAACAATCCAAAAAAGGTTGTGGGGTTGGCGGGGTACGGATTGGAATTGGTGGATCAGGTCCCGATCAAAACGAAGCCGAATGCCCACAATCGAAAATATTTGGAGACAAAGAAAAAGAGAATGGGGCATCGGTTGTGAAAAAGGGAAAATTTATCATCGTGGTGGCCGATTATCACAAAAAGTATGCCGATGGAATGGTGAAGGCGGCGCGAGAGGTTTTTCACGGGCACAAGGTTGAGGAGGTTCGGGTGCCAGGAACATTTGAAGTACCGCTTATGGTGAAGAGGGCTTTAAGGAAAAAGCCGGATGCGGTATTGGCTTTAGGTTTGGTGTGGCAAGGAGAGACGGCTCATGCGGATCTGATTTTGAAATCGGCCACCGAGGCACTGATGCGGATGATGATCGATACGGATATTCCTATTTTGCATCATCTGGTGGGAGTGAAGACAGAGAGGCAGGCGAGGGAGCGTTGTTTAGGGAAATTGAACCGTGGGAAAGAGGCAGCGGCGGCGGCGTTGCGGATGTGGAAACTGAAGGGGGTGGGTCGTGGCCGGTAAGCGCAGAGAGGGTAGGATTCTGGCGGCCCAGTTCCTTTATCAGCGGGAGGTGGGGACTTCGAGCATTCCGCTGGATGAAGCGCTGAAAAATCTTTGGGAACAGACAGAGGCAAAGCCTGAGGCGTGTGCTTTTGCCGAAGGGCGAATTCGTGCGGTGATTGAGAAGCAGGCGCAGGTGGATATGGAGTTAAAGAAACTCGTTACGAATTGGGAGCCGGGGCGTATGGCTCCTGTGGATCGGGCGATTCTGCGGTTGGCATTATGGGAGATGAAATTTGCGGAAGATGTGGCACCGATTTCGGCACTGAATGAGGCGATCGAGGTGGCAAAGGCGTTGAGTACTGAGGAATCAGGAAAATTTGTGAACGGAGTACTGGACAAGGCAAGGCAGGGGTTGAGCAGACCTGAACGTTCGATTACTCCTTCTGGAACATAGGATTCGATAAGAATGAGGATTGGGTTGGATGAAAAGTGGATGGGGATTGCGGTAGAGTTGGCAAAACGGGCAGGGAATTCAACGAGGCCAAATCCACGGGTAGGTGCGATCTTGGTGAAAGGCGGGAGGATCGTAGGGGCGGGATATCATAGGAGGGCGGGTTTTCCGCATGCGGAAATTGAGGCCATTCAGCAAGCGGGGGTGAAGGCAAAGGGAGCAACGTTGGTTGTGACTTTGGAGCCGTGCTCAACCTATGGAAGGACGCCTCCATGCACCGATCGGATCGTGGCGTCCGGGATCCGGGAGGTGATTTACGGTGCGGGAGATGTGGATCAGAGGAATGCTGGAGGTGCGGGGCGAATTCTTGCCCGGAAAAAAATCCGGGTCGTGAAGGGGATCTTGCGGGAGGAGTGTGAGAAGTTGAATGAGGACTACTGGCACTGGACGACAAGAAAGGAGCCGTGGGTGATTCTTAAGTTGGCGATGACGCTGGATGGGTATCTGGTGGTGCCAGGCAGGAGGTGGGTGACGGGAGAGCCTGCGCGGGCGGAGGTTCAGAAGTTGAGGTCTGAGTGCGATGCGATCCTGGTGGGGGCAGAGACCGTGCGAAAGGACAACCCACAACTGACAGTCCGAAAAGTATTTCGACATTCTGCAGAATGTCGAAATCTCGATGGAGTACAGCCATGGCGGGTGGTGGTGACGAGGTCGGGCAAATTACCCAATGGAGCGCATCTTTTGCAGGATCGGCAGAAAGAACGGACGCTGGTGTATCGGAAAAAGAGGTGGTCGGATGTTTTGAAGGATTTGCACCGGAGAGGAGTTTCGCGCCTTTTGGTCGAGGGTGGGGCGGAGGTGGCGGGTGGACTCATCCAAGTCGGAAAAGTGAATGAGGTAGTGATTTATCTGGCTCCGATTCTAGTTGGAGACCGTGGAAAGGGGTTGCCTCAAATCGAAGGATGGGCGGATTGGGGGTGGTGCGAGGTGGTCAGCTCCTGCGCGGGAGAAGACCTGTGCTTGCGTGGAAAGCTCGGAGGGGCGAAGTAAGAGTATGTTCACGGGCATTGTAGAAGAGGCGGGGGTGGTCCAGGCGGTGACGCGCCGAGGTAAGGGCTGGAGTCTTGAAGTGGAAGTAGGCTCGATTGTGGACGGGGTGAAGATCGGGGATAGCGTGGCGGTGAACGGATGTTGTTTGACGGTGACCGAAGTGAAGGGGAAGAGGCTGATTTTTGATCTGTTGGATGAAACGAAGGAGAAGACCAACTTACAGTCGGCGCAATTGGGGGCGCGGGTGAATTTGGAGAGTTCCCTTAGGGCGGATGGGAAGGTGGGGGGACATTTTGTGACGGGCCATATCGACGGAACGGCTCGGGTCAACAAGTGGGGGAGGTCGGGAGAGGATTGGGAGTTGGAAGCGGAGGTGCCCGAGGGTTTGGAGCGGTATCTGGTGCCGAAGGGATGCGTTGCGATCGACGGGATCAGTTTGACGATTGGAAGAGTCGAGGGGCGTAAGTTCAATGTCTGGATCATTCCGCACACTTACGAGGTGACGACCCTGCGGGACAGGAAAGAGGGGGATAAAGTCAATCTGGAGTGCGACCTGTTGGCCAAGTATGTTGAAAAGATGAGCGGAGTGAAGAAATGAGCGGATTGGCGCCCGAACTGGAGAAGCTGCTTGTCCTGCAAGAGCGGGAGCAGAGGCAGATGAGGTTGAACAAGGAGCTCTCGGCGTGGCCGAACGAGATGAAGGCGTTGGAGCAGAGGAGATTGGATGTTCGGGCTGGGGCAGAGAAGAAGAGGTTGGAGGCCCAGAATGCCGAGGTGGAGCGGAAGAAGCTGGAACTGGAGGCGGAGGCGCATCGGGCGAAGGCGGCGCGGTACAAGGTGCAGCAGTTTGAGACCCGCAAAAATGAGGAGTTTACGGCCTTGGGAACGGAGATTCAGCGGGAGGAGAAGGAGGTGCAGGAGATTGAGGATCGGGAACTGGATTTAATGGCTTTGGGGGAGAAGGCCAAGAAGGAAGCGGCAGTGGAGGCGGAGGGGGCGAAGGTGAAAGAGGGGGAGTTGGCCGTGAAAGAGGAGGAGTTGAAGAAAAAGAAAACCGAGTTGGAGACGCGGTTCGCGGACTTGATGAAAGAGATTGAGACCTTGGCTTCGGGGGTGGAGGAAGGATTGCTGAACAAATATCGTCGGATTATGGCCAACAAGAAGGATGTGGCAGTCGTTCCCGTAGAACATGGAACCAATTGCGGTGGTTGTCACATGAAGCTGACACAAGGTTCAACCATTGCGGCCAAATCCGGGAAAGCGGGTGCGACGTGTGAAAATTGCGGGCGTCTACTTTTCTGGCCGGTGAGTTGATTTAGTTATTGGAGGGTGGGTTCAGGCGGCTGTGGCGGATGCCGTAGAAAAAGTAGATGGCCAAACCGATGGCCAGCCAGACGATCAGGCGGATCCAAGTGTCGAAGGGGAGGGCGATCATCTGGGCCAGGCAAACCAAAGCGCCAGCAATCGGAATCCATGGCAGAAAAGGGCAACGGAAGGGGCGCTCCACGTTGGGGCGCGTTTTCCGAAGAACGAGGATGCTGAGGCAAACGATGGTGAAGGCAAGAAGGGTGCCGATGGAGACGAGTTCGCCGAGAACGCCGATGGGGAGGACTCCCGCCATGAATGCGGCGAATAGGCCGGTGACGATCGTGGTGACGTGCGGGGTTCCGAATTTGGGGTGAAGTTGGGCAAATCTTTTTGGGAGAAGGCCGTCCTTGGCCATGGAGAAGAAGATGCGGGGTTGACCCATCATCATGACGAGAACCACGGAGCTGAGACCGGCGATGGCACCCAACTGGACAAGCGGACCGAGCCAACGTAGACCTTCTCCCGCGCGATCGATGGCCAAGGCAACGGGGGCGGGCACGGCAAGTTCCTTGAAGGGGACGATTCCTGTGAGAACGAGGGAGACGAGGATGTAGAGGATGGTACAGAGCAGAAGGGATCCAAGAATCCCGAAGGGCATGTCTCGCTGTGGGTTTTTGGACTCTTGTGCTGCGGTTGAGACGGCATCAAAGCCGATGTAGGCGAAGAAGATAACCCCGGCACCGGTGAGGATGCCGCTCCAACCGTACTCGCCGAAACGTCCTGTATTTTCTGGAATGAAAGGGACCCAGTTGTGGGTATCAATGTAGGAAGAGCCGCAGAGAATGAAGAGGACGATGACGGCGAGCTTGATGATGACGATGACATTGTTGAAGCGGGCGGATTCACTGATTCCGATCACGAGAAGGACGGTGGCGGCCAGGCAGACGAGGACAGCGGGGAGGTTGAATAGGGCTCCGCTTTGGGTCCAGACGCCGTGGTTGAAGACCAGAGGAGAAGAGCAGAGGGCAGGGGGGATATCGACGCCGAAGTTGTGGAGGAATTTGACGGCGTAGCCAGACCATCCGACGGCGACGGTGGCGGAAGCGAACAGGTATTCCAAGATAAGGTCCCAGCCGATGATCCAAGCGAGGAATTCGCCCAAGCTGGCGTAGGCGTAGGTGTAGGCGCTGCCGGCGGTGGGAATCATGGCGGCGTATTCGGCGTAACAGAGGCCGGCAAAGAGACAGCCAATGCCCGAGATGGTGAAGGAGAGAACGAGGGCAGGTCCGGTGTGGTTTGCTGCAGTCGTGCCGGTGAGGACAAAGATTCCGGTGCCGATGATGGCGCCAATGCCGAGAAAGGTGAGTTGCCATGGGCCGAGGGCTTTGACAAAGCCGGTTTCGTTTTTGGCCTCGTGTTGGAGATGGTCGATCTGTTTGGTTCGAAAGAGGGTTTGAAAAAGGGACATGGAGATCGAAGAGTTTAGAATTGAACCGGAATGGATGGCAATCGTTCAGGGAAAAGAGTGTAGATAAGGTGCGGGACAGTGGACTGGTTATTTGGGTTCTTTGGTACAGGGGCGGATCGAGACATCGGCGCCGGGTATAATTTCCCCGATCGATTGTTGGAGTTTATGAATTCGCTTTTGGACTTCACCCATGAGAAGGAGGGGGTCGAACTCAAGGAAGATTTCGACATAGATGCGCGGACCGGAGCGGCGGGTACGGATTTTATGCAGTCGATCGTAGTCGTCTAAGTGTTGGACAAGTTGGCGAAGGATGCGAAGTTGGGTGGTCTCTTCGATCGTAGCATCGAGAAGATCGTTCACGGAGGAGGAGGTCATAGCCCAAGCGGCGTGAAGCATAAAAAGGACCCCGACGAGAGAGGCGAGGGGATCCAGGTACCAGCTCCAAGTTTGATCCCGAAAGAAGTACGCGAGAAGGAGGGCCGTACACATTGCCGCATCGAAGCTGGCTTTTGAGAACCAGAGGCGGGCTTGGGATTCCATAATGGCCGAGGGTTGCTGCTGGGAGACGCGACGGGTACGAAAATAGATCCGGTAACCGATGAAAGTGTAGAGGGCGAAGATGCAAATTCCTGGAATTGTTCCCTCAGCCATTTGGGGGGAAGCGAGGTGATGGGCGGAGTGCCAAGTAATCCAAAGAGCCGAGCCGAGCATGACTAGGCCGATGCTGAGGCTGACGAGATTTTCTAGTTTTCCGATTCCGTACGTGAAATGGTGATCGGGGGATCGTCGAACAGCGCGGATGGTGAGAAAAGCGGCAAGGATGGAGAGGAGGTCGGTGGATTCCTTCAGAAGATCGGTGAGGATGGTGAGAGAGTTGGAGAGGTAAGCGGCCGTGCCCATAAGAACGACATCGAGCAGGCAGAAGGAGAGTGCGATCTGGAGGCTGCGTTCGCGTGTGCCTGGGGATGAGGCGGAGGTCATTGGCGGGGCTGGCGGGATGGAGGAAAGTCGGTTAGAAAAGAGGGGTGAAATTAGGAGTATCAGAGTGGAAGCGGATTTTTCCGAAAGAGAAAAAAAGGATTTTTCGAAAGGGGGAGATCATGGTGGTCGAAGGGGGTTTGGCGCGAGAGTTATTGGTGATTTTATCTGGAAAGGCGAGGGTGGAGAAGCGGATTCGGGGGCGAGATCCTCTGGTGTTGGCCCGATTGGGAACTGGTGAGATTTTGGGGGAACTTTCGATTTTGACGGGAAGAAGAAGGTCGGCCTCGGTGGTGGCAGAGGGATTGGTGACGGCTTTAATTGTTCCAGTGGGGAAAGTGAAGAGCCTATTGGGTTCGGGAGGTGGGTTGAGGGGGAAGTTTCAGCGTCAACTGATGGAGTCGTTAGCACGAAGGTTGGTCCGATTGTTGGAGCAGTTGCCCATGTATCAGGGGGTATGGAGGGAGCCAAGGACAGCGGCGGGGGTTCGATCGGCATTGGAGAAGATGTATGCAGGCTGGGCGGTATAGTGCTTCGGTTTAGCTAAAGACAGACGAAGGCTTGGCGGGGGGGATGAAGCGGGTAATTTAAGAGAATGGCAATCCGCGTGGCTGGTGCCCTTGAAATTAAACCCAAAAAAGGCGTTGTAGACCCGATCGAGTCGTTGGGTCGGACTATTTTGCGGTCGCGAGTATTAGAGGATAAATTGGGCAACTTGTATCGGGCGGGGCGAATCGTTGGAGGAGTTTATCTTGGTAGGGGGCAGGAGGCGTTGAGTGGTGCTGGGGGCTTGGCGTTGCGGAAGGGGGATATTTTTGCTCCTTTGATTCGGGACATGGCGGGAAGGTTGGGATTTGGCGAACCTATGGTCGATGCGCTTCGAGCGTATTTGGGTTCCAGGCTAGGTCCGATGAAGGGGAGAGATGGGAACATTCATCGTGGAGACCTCACGAGAGGGATTTTACCGATGATCAGCCATCTGGGGGCGATGGTTTCGACAGTAGCGGGAGTGTTAGTGGCAAAGCGAATGAAGGGGGAAAAAGGAAGAGTGGGGTTAACCTGTGCGGGAGACGGAGCCACCTCCACGGGTTCTTTTCACGAGGGGTTGAATCTGGCGGCTGTGGAAAAACTTCCTTTGGTCGTGGTAGTTGCGGATAACGGATACGCCTACTCAACACCTAGGGAGAGGCAGTTTGCGTGCGAAGATCTCGTAGATCGTGCGAAGGGATACGGGGTCGAGGGACACGGAGTGGATGGGACAGATCCAATGGCTTGCTGGAGAGTTTTGCATCATGCGGTGGAGCGGGCACGAGAGGGAGCTGGGCCGCAACTGGTGGTGGGCAAGTTGCTGAGGTTGTGCGGGCATGGGGAGCATGACGATGGTTCCTATGTGGAGAAAAAGATAAAGAGTTCGGAGAGAGGTCGGGATTGCTTAGAGGTGATGGAAGAGGGGATAAAAAAGAGAGGTCAGGAGAAGGAGTGGCAAGGTTGGCGGGAAGAGGCGCAACGGGAAGTGGAGGAAGCGGTGGCGAAGGTTTCGGCGGAGCCTGTCCCAGATCCGTTTGAGGAAGACTGGCGCGCGACCCAATCGGACGGGATGGCGGAAGTCATGGTGGCATCGTGAGTGTGACTTATTTGGATGCGATCCGTTCTGCCCAGGAAAAGGCATTGCGGGATGACCCAAGGGTTTTTATTTACGGACAGGATGTCGGAAAATTTGGGGGTGCTTTTAAGGCCACCAAGAATCTGGCCGAAAAGTTTCCTGGGAGGGTGGTGGATTCCCCAATTTCTGAAGATGCGATGGTAGGAATGGCGGTGGGGGCAGCGATGGAAGGAATGAGGCCGATTGTGGAGATGCAGTTCGCGGATTTTTCGACGGTCGGGCTGAATCAGATGCTCAATCACGCGGCGACGACCTTTTGGCGGACAGGCAAGCCGTGTCCGATGGTGTTGCGCTTGCCGTCGGGAGGGACGCCGGGAAGTGGACCTTTTCATAGTCAATCGATGGAGGCGATCTACTCCCACTATCCAGGAATTGTAGTGATGACGCCTGCGACAGTTGAAGATGCTTACACAATGCTTTTAGAGGCGATTGAGTTGCCTGATCCTGTTGTTTTTTGTGAGCACAAACTTCTGTACTACCATTTAAAATCGGAAGCTTTGCCGGAAAGTGCAGTTCCCGCGTTTCGCGCTCGAGTGGTCCGCACGGGGCGTGACATCACGTGCGTGACGTATAGTGCGATGGTGCATGAGGCGGTAGCGGCGGCAGAGGAGTTAGCTGAGGAGGGGTATGATGTGGAGGTGGTAGATTTAAGAACGGTTAAACCGTTGGATACGGACACCGTTTTGGCCAGCGTCGCACGGACGGGCAGGTTGTTGGCTGTGGGGGAGTCGTGGCCGTGGGGCGGGGCCTCGGCGGAGGTGGTAGCGCGGGTCGCTTCGGAGGGTTTTGAGTTGTTGGATGCCCCTCCCAAGCGACTGAATGCGAAGGACACGCCGATTCCGTATCATCCGAATCTTTGGGCGGCGCATCGGCCAACGGCAGTGCGGATCGCGGCAGGATTAAGGGAAGTGCTGAGATACTGATTTTAAGGCTGGAACTGTAAGCAGTGCCAGCGACCGAGGCGGCCCCGGCGCTGAAGTTTCCAGCCCAGTTTTCGCCCTGTCCGGATGACGGAATTTTCTTGGCCTTGGAGAATTCCGGAAAAAATAAGGGTGGTTCCGGCTTTTCGGTGTTTGTCTAGGCGAGGCAAGAGATGAAGAAGAAGGGAATCGTAGAGATTGGCGACAATCAGATCTGCCTTTGGGAGAGGAGCGCGAAGAGCGTCTTTGATATAAAATAGAAGCCGAGAAGTGAGGCGATTCACTCTTGCGTTGCGTTGGGCTTCTTGAATGGCGGTGGGATCAAGATCCCAACCGAGTGCTTGCACGCCAAGCCTTGCACAAGCGAGAGCAAGAATTCCCGACCCACAACCTAGATCGAGTACCGTTGGGCTGGATTTGGTATTTTGAAAGAGGAATTGAGTAAGATAGCGCAAGCAGAGATGAGTTGTGGCGTGTTCGCCGGAGCCAAAGGCGGGGCCTGCTCGAATCTTGAGTCGGGGAATTGATCGATCCATTGAGGATACGATCCGATGATCACTGGTGATAAGGAGACGTTGACCGATGCGGAGTTGAAAAGGGGAGGAGGAGCGGAGGGTGATTTTCCTAATTCTTCCTGGGTAGATGTTTTGGAGCTTCCGAAGGGGAAGGACCTTTGCGGAGTAAATCTGAAGAACTGGGGAATGGCCGGGTCGTTCAAGGAGTGCGTGGGGAAGGTGGGTGGGAATCGTGAGGTGACGACGGCTTTCCAGAACGTACATCGTGGGGTTAAGTCGGTTCGGGCTGTTTCATTTCCTGGCGGAGTCTTAACTGGCCACAGGCGGCATCGATGTCGTGTCCCTTTTCGCGGCGTATTGTGGCACGGACACCGGCTTTAAGAAGAGTACGACAGAATAGGTGGATCGCTTCTTCGGAGGGACGTTCGTAGGGGAGGCCTTCGACTTTATTGTAGGGGATTAAGTTCACCTTTGCGAAAAGACGGCGGGCGTGTTGGGCAAGGAGAGTAGCTTGTTCCGGAGAATCGTTGATTCCTGCCAAGAGGATATATTCGAAGAAGATCTGTTTCTTTTTGGCGCGGACAAAAACGTCACAGGCTTCGAGGAGTCGGTCGAGGGGGTAACGTTTGTTAACCGGCATAATTTTATCGCGGATAGCATCGCTGGCGGCATGGAGGGAGAGGGCGAGACGAAACTGGAGCGGGTGATAGGCGAGCTCCTCGATTTGAGGTGCAAGTCCGCTCGTTGAGATTGTTACGTGCCGAGCTCCCATGCCCAGGTTGGATGGAGAGATGAGAAGATCGAGGGCGGGAAGAAGATTCGGAAGATTCGCGAGAGGTTCGCCCATCCCCATAAAAACAAGATTATCGGGTCGACGACCTGCGATGCGTGAAGCTTCGAGAACTTGCCCAATGATTTCGGCAGTTGTGAGATTTCGGCGCCATCCATCAATTCCACTCGCACAAAATCTGCATCCGTATGCGCAACCGACTTGGCTAGAGACACAGAGGGTAAGACGGGAACTGCGGTTGCCTTCTAGCCCTTGTGTGGCGGGAATAAGCACAGATTCGACGTATGAGCCGTCGCCCAACTTCCAGAGAAACTTTCGCGTGGTGTCTTCCGATCCTTGGATGGTAACGGGCTCTGCGGCTCGAAGTCGAAAGCGGGAGGCAAGAGAGGTTCGTAGAGGAAGAGAGAGGTCAGTCATTTCGTCGTATGAAGAGACGAAGCGTTGGAGAACCCAGGTGCGAATCTGTTTCTCGCGGTAGGGTTGGTCGGGGGGAAGACCCCAGGCTGAAGCAGGCTGATCAAGAAGAAGTGGAAGCACAGTCATAAAACTCGTCTAATCAAGAGATCGACCTACGACCCCGCGGGTTTAACGGGCTCCACGGCCAAAGAGAACGGCAGGAATGGTGCGAAGGAGAATCTGGAAATCTAGGAGAAGGGACCACTGGTCTATGTATTCAAGGTCAAGCTGGACCCAGTCCGAAAAATCGTTCACGTCGTTTCGACCTGAGATTTGCCAAAGGCATGTCATGCCCGGTAGCACGCTCAGGCGGCGGCGTTGTGCATTGGCAGTCATCGCGATGGTTTCATAAGTGGGTAAGGGACGTGGGCCGACGAGGCTCATCTGGCCAAGGAAGACATTAAAAAGCTGAGGTAGTTCATCCAGCGAGGTGAATCGTAGAAAAGCACCCACCCGAGTGACGCGGGGATCATTTTTAATTTTAAAAACAGGGCCGCTCATCTCGTTGAGGGCTTTGAGTTCAGCTTGGCGCATCTCCGCATCGCTGACCATGGTGCGAAACTTGTACATCGTGAAAGGTGCGCCATGGCGACCGCTCCGTTTCTGCTTGAAAATGGCGGGTCCAGAAGACTCCCGGCGAATAGCCACCCAAATTAAAAGAAAAACTGGTGAAAGAAGGGTGATCATGAGGCCGCTTGCAAGACGGTCGAAGATCATTTTTAGGATAGATTGCCAAGGGCCTGCTTGGGTGTTTCGGAAGACAAGAAGGTTCTGATCCAGAATTTCCTCGAAGTGGGCTTTTGCAATCTTGGTTCCAACAAAGTGGGTACTGAGCCAGGCCTCGACGCCCTCCTCCTCACAGGCTTGGATGGCTTGACTAGACCATGCAAGATTATGGGATTCAACTTCAAATAGTACGATCCCTGCCGAATCATCGTGGAGGGTTCGGATAAAATCTGGCAAAGAAGTCTTGGAAGGATTCAGGTGACGAGTGATTCGAATTCCTGATCCAGATTCAATGAAAAGATCGGGCCAGCGGCGGGTTGAGAATTCGGTATCGGAAACCAAAATGAGATTTATAGATGATTCGGCTTTCGATTTACGAATTTGTCGGAGTTTATGCACAAGGGCCTGCCTCAGATTGAGCAGTCCAGTCAAGATGGGTACGAAAAAGAGAAAGACCAAGCGACTGGGGCTCTCTTTGAAGAAAAAGATCAGAGAAACAGCTAGAAGGAAAAGTATGAGTGCGACCTCCAGAAGTGAGGCGAGTCGGTTGGCGGGGTTAATGGCGAGGTGGCGATAGAAGCCGCGTCTTTCGAGAACAATCGGGGTGGCAAAGCCCATCAGTATGGCGTAGGGGAGATAGACCGAAATCTGACCAATCTCACGAGACTCCATCGGAAGGGCAGTAGGTAGGATTTTGACTCGGACCCAGTAGGCAAGAAACATGGCAAAAAAAGCTAAAACACCGTCCATAATTTGGAGTGCGACTCGTGAGTGGCGATGATGACCCAAGAGCATAATTTATCTTATACTGCACAGCCCTTAAGGAATCGCCAAGAGCTAGGGAGAGTGCGAACGAGATCCGTCGCCAAGGTAGAGGGCCCACCCGCTTCAAGAGCTTGATCGGATGCAAGTCCATGCCAACAAACTGCGATGCGGGCTGCGTCGAAAGGGGGGTATCCGATTGCAAGTAAGCCACCAAGAAGACCTGCGAGGAGATCGCCCATCCCTGCCGTGGATTGGGCAGGTCCGCCCGTCGAGTTAAAGCTGAGAGGGTGATCCTTGGTCGCGACAAGAGAGTGGGGGCCCTTTGCGACGAGGAGTGTGTTGGGAAAACTTTTCAACCAGAGTTGTGCTGCGTCGGCCCGGTCCTGTATGGGATTGCCAAGAAGACGCGCCAGTTCGCCAGCGTGAGGGGTCAGAAGAAGTGGGGCATTGGCGGAGGAGATCATTTTGGAATCGCGGGCAAGAATTTCCAATGCCCCTGCGTCTAGGACGATAGGCACTTTGGATTGAGGAATGAGCTGGGTAAGAAACGAATGCAAAGCTGTGGAGGGGGGAAGTCCGGGACCCAAGATAAAGGCGGATGCCCCCTGCAGGAATTCTTGGATGGGTGGTGCTTCGTTTGAGTTGAGTGGATGAAGAAGTAGTTCCGGTAAAGAGGTGGCTAAGGCTGGGGTTAAGGAGCGGTCGGTAAAAATGCGAACATATCCAGCTCCTGATCGCAAAGCTCCTAAGGAGGTCAGAGTGGCGGCTCCAGGAAATTCAGGAGAGCCGGCCCATAGATGAACCACCCCTGCGGAGCGTTTATGAAGAGTTGAGGGACGAGATCGAAGAATGGAGTAGGCCTCTTGAGGAAGAAAAAAATCGGCCGATGATTTGGGGGCTGGAGTTGTGAATTCAATAGGAACACCCCTGAGTTGGCCGACGTGTGGTAGGGCAGAGTCTTTGAGGCAACCTGATTTGATAGAGCCAAGCGCGAGCGTGAGATCGGCGGGAAAGATTGCGCCCGGAGTGGCACCTGAAGTGGGATTTAGACCGCTAGGTAGATCAAGGGCTACGTAGAGGTCGGAGTTACGCTTTTCGTTCGAAATCCAGTTGAGGATGGCGGCCTCTGCAGGACGTGGGGGAGGAGTTGCACCTAGACCTAGCAGCCCGTCGATAACGAGTCGGGGAGCTTTTGTCTTAAGAAAACGGGAAGATTTAGAAGGCCAGATCAGGGCTTTTTTCCAGTGCTTGGTTTTGACTCGAGAATCGGGATGGGTCCGACGGGTTGGATTACGGGATAAGAGAAAATCGACCTCCCATCCAAGCTCTTTGAGTTCGAGTCCCAAAAGAAAAGAGTCGTCCCCGTTGTGGCCGGGTCCAACGAGAATGAGTGCGGTGGAGGGCTTAGGTAGAAGTGGTTGAAGTTCGCGCAGGGCACCTGCAACGGCCTGACGCATCAGATCTTTGATTCGCGCCCCCCCTTGAAGACTTTTTTCCTCCCATGAGCGGGCGAGTTGGGGTGGGAGGACAATCATGGGCCAAGCAGAATGACTGTGGCGGCCGAGTGGGTGCGAGTATGTGTTAGGGTGACGAGGGAGCGGGTTACTCCTCTATTTTTTGCAAGCTGGGCTCCCTCGCTGTGGAAGCGAAGGTGAGGTTCCCCGTGGGATTGGCGCTCGATTTCCATTCCTAACCAAGGCAAGGAATGGCCAATTCCCGTGCCAAAAGCTTTGGAAGCGGCTTCCTTTGCGGCAAATCGGGCGGCGAGTGGTACGGCGGGACGAGATTGAGAGCGGGCATATTCGATTTCCGCAGGATGAAAAATCTTTTCGAGGAACCGATCCCCAAAACGCTGTAGGGATTCCTCAATTCGGTCGATTTCGACCAGATCCATTCCGAGGCCGAGGATTCGTTCAGAATTCATTTCTTTTTAATGGCCCGAAGAAAGTCCCGGACACTTTGTTCGAGACCAACGGAGATGGCGTGGGAAACCAACGAGTGCCCAATGTTCAGCGTATGGAGGTGAGGAACGGACAGAAGGTTGGGCAGATTCGCAATGCGAAGACCGTGGCCAGCATTGACTTGTATTTTTAAGCAGTGGGCCTGCTCTGCGGCAGATCTGAGTTGGTCTAAGGCAGCGGGTCGATCCGCTGGAGTAGCGTCGGCAAATCGACCCGTGTGAAGTTCGATGACCGGGGCTTGGAGGGTGGCGGCGGCATCGATTTGGCGGGGGTCGGGATCGAGAAAGAGGCTCGTCACAATCTTGGCTTGGGTGAGTTTTTCGATGATGGGACGAAGAGTTTGAATTTGGTTTGCGGCGTTGAGGCCGCCCTCGGTCGTGACTTCGGCTCGGTTTTCGGGGACGAGGCAGACTTCGGCTGGCTGGAGGCGAAGAGCGAACTGTAGCATTGCAGGGGTAGCAGCCATTTCGAGGTTGAGCTTTTCGCGGCATTCGTGGCCGAGTCGGAGAACGTCATCGTCTTGGATGTGGCGACGGTCCTCGCGTAGGTGGACTGTGATTGAGTGAGCACCTGCGGATAGGCAGGTGCGGGCGAGCGAGACGGGATCGGGCTCTGGGATTACACCTGGAATCGGGGCGCGGTACCTCGCCTGACGAAGGGTGGCGAGGTGATCAATGTTTACGCCGAGTCGAATCACATTTTTATCCTATCGCAAATATCATCCTGAGTTGAGGATTTTTGAGTTTGTAAAAAGATTATTTATAGGTGGGTTTATTGGTTCTGCTATAGACCGTGTTGTCAGCTCGCAATCCGTTGAATCCGTATCCGTCCGAGTGAACATCGGAGGCGTCCCAAGCTAAGGTCAAACGACGAAAAGGTATTTCAAATGTTCCGTTTCGACCGTAGATAGTGGCCGTTCCTGGCGCGGCTTCCTCATCCGAGGAGAACGGAAGGTATTCATAGCTATTCGTATATCTTCGGTAGTAGCTTTCTTTGCTGTGCAAATCGGCTGGGCAAGCGAGAACCTTGGCGGTTAATCCATAAGGGCCTAACGCACCGAGGAGATTTGTCGCGCCTTCATTTGTGAAGATTTGCTGGCCCCATGAGTTGTTAATGCTTGGAAATTTGTTTCCGTTGTCTGGAACGTAGAGCCAAACGGCGGTGCCGATTTGGCGGAGGTTGGATTGGCAAGCGGTTGTCTCTGCTTTCGCTCGCACTCTTTGAAGGAAGGGGGAGATCATGCCGGCCAACATGGCAATGATAGTGATGACGGTAAGGAGTTCGACCAAAGTGAAGGCGTTTCTGCGTCTGAGTAATCGAGGCATGGAGGGGTTAGCCCCCCTTCTGAGAGGATCGGCGTTCGACGTACCGTTGGTAGCGTTGGGATCTTTGTTCTGGGCTCATTTTGCGCATCGCACGTGAGAATCCCTCCCCCGCACGTTCGGCACGCGCGGGATCGTTCATAATTTCCTGCCTTTTCTTGTCTCTCTCCTCTTCCGTCGTTAATGAGGACCATTCACGGTATTGGCGGGCCGATTCTTGGGCGGCTTGTCGGGCGTCTGCTTGTTCGGACGAGGGAAGGGAACGGATTCGGGATTCGAGGCGGGCGAGAAGCGCATCGGGGGGAAGGTCGGCAGGTTCTGTCCATCGGAGAGTCCCGCGGTTTGCCTCTTGGGTGGACGGGGGAGTCCCAGGACCATCTCGTTCGGAACGAGATGGAAGAAGGAAGACAAGTTGAGCTTCGCCACCTGCACTTTTGGCTAATTTGGGAATCGAGGACGAGAGGGGGCCCGACGAAGGAGATTTTTTCAAAGTTGGATTCCACGACTGTGGAATCAAGAGCCGAACTTCCGTTGTTTGTGCGGCATGTTCAAGAAGGGGTAGGAGTTGAAGGGGGAGTTGGGGCGATGGGCTCCAGACCTGTTCTCTGGGGTCTCGGTCAATCGGAAGGGAGCTAATGGCGCGACGAAAAAGCCAAGGCGTTCGATACTCGATTGAGAGAGTGCCTGAATCAGTTTTTGGGTTGGGAAGAGTGGAGATTAGGTTTTTCATGGATGCGGTGTCTGGAGCGAGGAGCACGGCGAGGGATCCGCGGGATTCGGCCGCGGCTTGGAGAGCCTCAAGAGCTTCAGTCACAGGGACGCGACGGACTTGGATGGTTATTGGAGTGTTTAAATCTATATCGGTGATGATTTTGAGTTTCGATTGGCTGGTGAAGGATCGAAGGACGATCGAGAGAGGCTTTTTGTCAAAGACCAGAGTGATGGTGCCCCAGCCCTGAGCGATCCAAAGCCCAACCCAGGTTAGGGCGAGGATACCGACAACAGAGAGGAGAAGTTTAGGACGGGTCACAGGCTCAATTAAGATGTTACAGCACAAACAGGAGGTGGAAAGAGTTGAAGATGGAGAAAAGTTGTTCCCAAGGAAGGCACAGGGGTAGGAGGGTGGGATTGCCAGCGCTTGTCGGTTTTTCTTATGATTTAAGATTATGCCGGAAAATAGTTCGGTGCCGTCGGTGCTCACGAAGGAGATGTTGCTCGAAATCGGGGGATGGAGGGCGATGCAGGAGGGGCGTTCGCTGTGGGAAGCGGGCAAAGTTATGTCCGTGGATTGGGTGGATCCGATGCTTGGGGGTGTGGTGCAGGCGGGGACCGGAACCGTGAATGCGCGACTGAAATTGGGAAAGAGACTTTCGGATGTAGAGAATCTGTGTAGCTGCCGTCAGGCGCGGGAGTACGGCACGGTATGTCCTCATGTCATCGCCCTAAGTTTAAAATATTTGGAAAAAAATGGTAAGGCGGCGGGTGGGCCAGTTCATCGGCCGAATGGAGCTGTTGCTGGGCCTGTTGCGGCGGCGGCACGGGCCGTTGCGCCGCGATTTCCGCGCGTATTGGGGCAGTTGGCGGGCAAGGGATCCAAGCCTCTTTCCTTGGAAGTTCATCTTCCTTTGGAATTGGGCAAGGCGTGGAGGGCGGGAAAGATTCCGCTTACGGTTGAGGCCTCGGTGGATGGTGGGCCGACAAAAAGTTTGGATGCGGTGTCGGTCGAGAAGGTGGAGCCTTATATTGTGGATGAGTCGGATGCAGTGCTTCTCTCAATGCTGGAAAAAATGGATGGAGCGTCGGTGCATGGAGAGGCTGAGTTAAGTGCATCGGACCGAGATTTATTTTTTCCGATTCTTTTAGGGCACCCCAGAGTTTTTGTGGGCCGAAAGAAACATTTGATTGTATCGCGTGCTCTGGAGGGAACACGGTTGAAGGCGGAACTGGATCAGGAGGGTGTTTTACATATGGAGTTAGAGGAAGCACCTCCTGGGCCTCCAGGAAGTGAGGTTTTTGAGGGGAGCCATGGGCGATGGCGCTTTGCAGGCGATCATCTGGAGTTGTTGGATAGTCTGCCTGCTGCCTACGAGGGTTTGAGGAAGGGCGGGAGGTCGGTTTCACGTGAAGGAATGGCGACCTTTTTGCAAAGGGAGATGCCCCTCTTAGAGCGTCATGTGCGAGTGGAAGCTGGGGAGAGGTTGCGGGGGCTGCAATTTGATACGGTAGCTCCCAAGATTCGAGTGGAGTTGGATGGACTCCTTTCTGGAATCAGTTGTCAACTGGAGGCCGTGTATGGAAAGGAGTCCCATATTTTAACGGGGATGCCTGGGCAGAATGAGGGAATGGATGCGTGGATGCCTGATGGCGCGGATCCGAAGAGATATCGGGTCCGGGGTAGGGCGATGGAGCGAACGGCGCAACGAGAGCTGTTAGCGGCAGGATTTCTTCCCGGGCAGCGTGCGGCGGAACGGTACACTTTGGCGGGAGAGGGAAAAGTGGGGGCGTTCTTGGCAAATATTTTGCCCCGTTGGAGGCAGAAGTGGGAGGTGAAGGTAACGCCGAGAATGGAGTCGTTGCTGAGCCGATGTGATTATGTGGCGCCCGAAGTGACATTGAAGAATACGGGTGGGTCTTGGTTGACGGTGGAGGTGGATTTTCGATCCGGGGCAGGAAGCAGCGCACTTTCTCCAGCTGAGGTGCAAAGACTTCTTCAAACGGGGCAGAGCCATCATCGTCTTGCGGGAGGAAGAATCGCTCTGGTGCCTACGGATGATGTAGCTGAGTTTCAGGAGGTTTTGAAGGATTGTCAGGTTCGAAACGACGGCACGCGATACAAGGTGGAGAAGAGGTTCCGTGGATATTTTGGGGAGGCGATTCGGGGCACGGGTTGGGTTGTCAGTGGTAAATCCAACTGGAAACCTCCCGCTGAGGTGATTGCGTATGAAGAGGCCAAACTTCCCGACCGACTGGAGAATATTGTGCGACCTTATCAGAGGGAGGGAATCGGCTGGTTGCTTTACTTGGCAAAGAATCATTTTGGCGGGGTGTTGGCGGATGAGATGGGATTAGGAAAGACTTTGCAGACATTGGCGTTCCTCGAGCTTCGGAGAGCACAAAATAAGACGAATTTACCAGGCTTGGTGATTTGCCCGACGAGCCTAGTTATGAACTGGGTGGACGAGGCAAAGAAGTTTGCCCCTAGCCTGAAGGTGTTGGCCTTGCATGGAGCTGGAAGAAAAACCCTGCTCAATAAAATTCCAGATCACGACCTAGTCGTCACTAGTTATGCGCTTCTGCGAAGAGATATTGCGGAGTATGAGAAACTGGAGTTCGACGCAGTGATTCTCGATGAAGCGCAAAATATCAAGAACCGAACCAGTCAGACGGCGGTTTCGGTTAAGAAGCTGGTGAGTGAGCATCGAATGGTTCTGACAGGAACGCCCTTGGAGAATTCCCTTTTAGATCTGTGGTCAATCTACGATTTCTTGATGCCTGGATATCTGGGAACAGCAACGGATTTTCGAGATCGTTATGAGATTCCTGTGGCCAAGTTGGGTGACGAGAAAGCGCAGCAAAGGTTGCGTCATCGAGTCAGGCCATTTCTTCTACGCAGAACCAAAGCAGAAGTGGCCAAGGACCTACCCGCCAAGATTGAGCAGATTGCGTACTGTGAACTCACGGATGAGCAGAAAGGGGTGTATCAACAGATTTTGGAGGAGGGGCGGAAGCAGGTCAGCGAACTTTCAGGCAAGGCGTCGGGTGGGCGCGATCGGATTGCTGTTCTTACCGTACTGATGCGGTTGCGACAGGCGTGCTGTCACTTGGGTTTGTTGCCGCATCCTGGGGCAGGAATAAAGGTGTGGAGCGAGCCGTCGGGAAAAATGGAGTACTTTTTAGATCGCTTGGAAGAGGCGATTTCAGGTGGGCACCGAATTCTGGTTTTCAGCCAATTTGTGTCGATGTTAAAGATCGTGCAGGAGGAGTTGCGAAAACGAAAGACCCCTCACTGTTATTTGGACGGAGGAACCTTGGATCGGGCTGGAGAAGTGAATCGGTTTCAGCGAAATCAGGATATTCCTGTTTTCTTAATTAGTTTGAAAGCGGGAGGCACTGGCCTGAATTTAACGGGGGCGGATACGGTGATTCATTTTGATCCGTGGTGGAATCCAGCTGTAGAGGATCAAGCGACGGCTCGGGCGCACCGGATCGGTCAAAATAAAATCGTCAGTTCGTATAAGTTGATTGCTCGGGACACGGTGGAAGAAAAGATCGTGCGACTGCAGGAGAGGAAGAAAGAGTTATTCCGAGGGACATTGGTCAGTGAGGAAGATTTTGTACGAGGGTTGGATTGGGCGGAGTTACAGGAGCTGCTTAACTAGGTCGTCCTATTCGGCCCCCAACAAGACATCTAGTTCAACTTTGGCATGCGTTTGGTGGATTTACTCTTGCTGCTTGCCAAGCGCTTTTCCTTAAACGACGGAGCAGATCATCCACTGAACCGGCGGATTAGCTAAAGGATTCCTGCGTTAAGGGGTTAACTCCTCAGCGACAGGGTTGGTCAGAGAACCGATCTTTTCAATTTCAATGGTGACCTGATCCCCTGGCCGGAGCCAGCGGGGAGGAGTGCTGGCCATGCCCACCCCGTGGGGGGTGCCGGTCAGGATGACCGTTCCGGCGGGAAGGGTGGTGCTGCCGCTGAGAAATTCGATGATTTTGGCGACGGTGAAGATCATGTCGTTCGTGCTCCAGTCTTGGACGGCATCTCCGTTGAGTAGAGTACGAATCTTCAGATTCTGGGGATCGGGGATTTCGTCGGGGGTGACGAGGTGGGGACCGAGTGGGCAGAAAGTATCGAAGGTCTTTCCGCGGCACCATTGGCCGCCGCCAGCGTTTTTCTGCCAGTCGCGGGCGCTGACATCATTGGCGCAGGTGTAGCCTGCGACATAGTCGAACGCTTTCGAGGCAGAAACGTTTTTACAGTCGTGTCCGATGACAACGGCGAGTTCACATTCGTAGTCGACGCGATCGCTCCGAAGGTGACGTGGGAGAAGGATGGGATCTTCTGGATTCTGGAGAGAGGAGATACTTTTGATGAAAAGAACGGGATATTCAGGAAACTTTGATCCCATTTCCGTGGCATGCCTTCGGTAGTTTAGTCCGATGGCAAGAATCTGAATCGGAGCCAAGGGAGCTAGAAGTTTTGCGACTTCGGCTTGTTTACCAGTCGATTGAAAGCCTTCAAACAGGTCGCCTTTCAATAGAAGGGCGGTGCCGTCCGCTTGCAGTTCGGAATGGGTGATTCGACCTTGGGGATCGAGATGACGAATGATTTTCACAGATCAGGAGTCCGATGGGGGAGGTTAAAAGAGTGCACCGTAGAGGACTTGAACCTCTGACCTCCACCGTGTCAAGGTGGCGCTCTACCACTAAGCTAACGGTGCGGTAGTCGTGAAACCCTATCACGGGTCGGGGATTTGGGGGAGACAGAAAATCCGGCCTACCGACGGTGGCTTTTCGATTTTGGGCGGACAAAGCGGGCCTGAAAAGAGATGTGGCGGGTCTCGGGGAGAATGAATTTTTTCAACTCTAGATCAATCCAGGGAATAGGAAATGCGGCGAAGGCAGACTCCGCAAGGTCGGCGGCTAGCGTTTCGATTAGTTTACGCTCTTTTTGAAGGGCGGTTTTTTGCAGGAGTTGGCTGAGGTCGTAGTAGTTGACTGTGTGTTCGAGGCTGTCGTTCTGAGCGGCCTTTTTGAAGTCGGGAACAGGAAAAACGGCGGTGCAGAGGATTTTTTGGGGTTTTGCACGTTCTTCGGGGGGTACTCCTAAATGGCAAGTGACCTCGAGATCGACGATGGAGATTATAGGAATCATAAATGGTTTCTCAAAATTAAGTTCAACATAATAACCTATGGGGATAGATCAAAGGAGTCGACCTACGAAAATACAAAAAAGTCATATTTGAGTATTGGTTTAGAAAACTGATTCTGGACAGTAAAACATGTTAGTTTCTCTGTAATTAGACTTGAGACATAGAACTACTGGCGACAACTTTAAAAATACCTTATGAAAAGTTCCACTTGTCTTATCGGAACGCTGAGTTGCTTTATTTTCGCCTCCTTGCCAAGTCGTGCCGAATCTGTCGCGCCAGCAACCCCTGAAGCGGCGGCGGAGTGGGCGCGGACCCTGCCGATGAACGCGCGAATGCAGGCGTTGCATGGAATTGTAGCTGGATGGGCAGAGTCCGATCCCGTGGCGGCCATTCAATGGGCAGAGAATCTCGATGAGCAAGAGAAGTGGGTTTTAAGCAACGTAATATCAACTTGGGGCCGAAAAGATCCAGTCGCCGCCTCCAAGTGGGTGATGGAAAAACCTAGCGGACTAGACCGGAACCAACTCCTTGAGAGTTTGGGACAAGCCTGGGGTGGAAAGGATCGGGATCAGGCCATGAAATGGGCGGACGGCCTGAAGAATTTGCAGGAAAAGAGGTCGTTCGTTGGGGGAGTGGCTTTTTCTTACGCTATGAGTGAGCCTGAAGCTGGGATTCGGTGGGCAGAAGCGTTGACCGAGCCAAAAATCAAGGAAGCCAGTCTTGTGCAAGCGGTACGGGCTTGGAGTTACCAGGATCGTCCCGCAGTAGAAAAATGGTTAGCGGGACTTCCAGAAGGTGATTTGAAAAAGGCCGCCGAAGAGGGCCTGCAAAACCGCATCATCCGTCGCCGGATGTCTCCATCCCCCAAGGCGACAGTCAAAAAAATAATACTGAACTTCGAAACCCCCGAAGATCTGAAGCGTTTGATGGAGGCTCCCGTCAACCAAGCTCGGGAGGATGCGATCACGCAATATGTGCTAAAATGGTTTGAACAGGACAAAGAAAAAGCCACCCAATGGGTCTCGGCCACGCTCAAAGGTTATGTTTTAGGGGTTATCGCCGGGGTGGTGGCCAGAGAGTGGTCCAAGCAGGATCTTCCTGCCGCCGCCGAATGGGTTCGTCAAATCCCGCCCTTTTTTCGGGATTTCGTGGCAAGGATGGGAGCGGAGTGGGCAACTGATCAGCCCAAAGAGGTGGCTGCGGCAGTTCTTAAGTGGCCAGATGATTCCCGAAGATATGTGATCATGCGCGGCGTTTGCGAAGCTTGGGCGCAAAAAGATCCTTCAGCTGCCCTAGAGTGGATGGAGGCTCTCCCTCAAGGAGCCACCCGCACAGATGCGCTTAAAGGTCTGGTGATTGGGTGGAGCCAGACGGATGTGGCGGCATGTCGTGTTTGGGCGGACAAAATCACGAATGAGGAGGATCAAAAAGAGGCGCGGCACTACATCATTCATGGATTGGCTCGTTCAAAGCCGCAGGAGGCGATTGCTTATCTCAAAACCTTTCCTGATGGCGAATCTAATGGGAACCTTCTTTACTGCTTGGGAAAAGAGTGGGCCTTGGTGGACGGCCCTGCGGCCGCCGAGTGGGCCAAGAGCCTGCCTGCGGGTGAAAAACAGCAGTGCGGATTGCAGGCGGTTCTCCGTCAGTGGGTTTATGCGGATGCAAGGCGGTCAGCGGATTGGGCGGGAAAAATCCCGGAAAAACAAAGTCAGGTCTGGGCCATAAAAGCGGTCATGGAGTTTTGGGTAGAACAAAACCCGCGTGAGGCTTTGGCGTGGGCTCAAGAAATTAAAGATTCTGAACACCAACTCGAGGCCTTGGTCTCGGCCGTGGAAATTTGGGGGCAACGGGACCGCCAAGAAGCATTGGACTGGGTAAACAAACTTCCGAAAGGAAAGCAAAAAGATTCGCTTCTTAAGCAGCTGACTCCCGTCCGTCGCCGAGTGGTTAGAGAGGAGAAAGTAAAAGTGGGGCAAGAGGCGCCGCTTTTTGAGGTTAAAACTGTTGACGGGAAAGAGGTGAAACTCGCTGATTTCAAAGGGAAATATGTTCTGCTGGATTTTTGGGCAACCTGGTGTGGGCCCTGTGTGGGAGAAACACCTAATCTAAAGGCTGTCTTCGAAAAATACGGTAAGAGGGAGGATTTTGCGATGATCGGTCTATCTCTCGATAAGGAGGTAGAAAAGCCGATGACATATGCCAAGCAGAATGGTTGTGAGTGGGTTGATGGATTTCTTGGAGACTGGGGAAAGGATGAGGTGACAAAAAAATATGGAGTTAGTGGGATTCCTTCTATTTGGTTAATTGGTCCGGACGGAAAGGTTGTGGCAAGTCGTTTGCGCGGGGATGGGATTATGCAGGCGGTTAGTTCGGCTTTGGATCAGAAGAAGTAACTGCAGTTGGTCGACGGGCGAGGACGAAGACCAGAAACGCAATTTCGAGAAGGGCGAAAGCTCCGACATAGAGTTGCCCGCCATTGCCGAAGCCGTAGCTGTGGAGGCCTCGTCCAAGAACGAAGTTTACGCCATACCAAGCCATAAGAATGGTGAGGAACGAGGCGATGGATCCGATGGCGAGCCCGTAGCCGCCCCACCAGCCCCCGAGTCGGCCGTGGAGTAGAATGATGTAGGCCATGAGGGCGATCAGGGCCCAAGTTTCCTTGGGATCCCAGTCCCAGAACCGACCCCAAGAGTAGTTGGCCCAAACGCCGCCCAGAATGACGCCGACGGCTAGCAGAAGAACACCGATTTGAAGGCATCGGTACAGGTGAAGAACCCAAGAGTCATCGGCAGAGGGGAGTTTGTTAATGCGGATCGAGCGGATTACAAGAAAGTGGGCTAGGGCAGTCGCCAGGGCAAAGGCACCGTAGCTGAGGGTGATGGTGAGGACGTGGATGGTGAGCCAGAAGTTACTTCGAAGAACGGGAACGAGCGGGTTGAGGGCGGGATCGAGGACGGCGGGTTGAAGGTCGGACGCGACGAGGGCCAGGATAATGACAGGTGAGGCGGCGAGGAGATAAATGGTGGAGTGGTGACGAGCGGTGAAAATGACAGCGAATAGACCTGCCCCGAAAGCAACCCAGAGAATACTTTCGTACATGTTGGTGACAGGAGGTCGGCCTGCAATCCAGATACGAATCGCAAATCCGATGACCAAAAGAGAAAGGCCGACCCAAGCCAAGAGAGTCCCGAGGGATAGAAGGCGAGGGTTTTTATTTTGGCCCACGGCAAGCAGGACAATTGATGAGAGAAGCCAAGCGATCCAAGATAGGCGGAAGGGATGGAATTTTAGATAGGCGACTTCGATCTGGATTTTTGCACGTGAAAAAGCTGAGCTGTTCTGTTTTTCCAGAAGTTCGGATAGGGGGATTGGAAGTTGGGGGGAGGACCACGGGGCGTTTTCAAGGGATGGGGTGGCGGGTGGGATGACACGAAGGGCATCTCCCGAAACAAGGGAGGAGAAGAGGCGTAGGCGGAGGGAAACGGTTTGCGCGGCGTTAGCGAGGGGAGGAATCTCTGCTTGGGGGCCAGCGGCGCGGGCGGTTTCAGCTTGGCGGGTGAGTTCTGCGAGTTGGGGTTGGGTGACCAAGATGCGGGGCGAGAAGTGGCGGGTGGAGGGTGCAAGATTTAGTGTTTTTCGAAGAGCGGGGTCTTCGACAAGGATGATGGGCTCATTTTCCCATCCGGCGGGTTTCTGCCAAAGGGAGAGGATGAGTTGTCGGGCGCCGACTTTGCCATGGTCAGGCAGAGAGATGGAGGTGCGACCTGTGAGGGATGCGGTGAGTTCTTGGGCAAAAGAGAGGAAGGGCTTGATCCTGCCCCGATGTTGAAGGACGAGAGTGTCGTAAGCAGAGTCATTTTCAGCCAGCGATGCTGGGTCTTTGGAAACAGCTAGAACCGAGGTCAGGCTGAGACCGAAAAAAAGTAGAGAGAGGAGTCGGATCATAGGTCAGGTGCGTGGGGTAGGTTCCCTACGAAGGTAGAACATAGAGAAGATACCCGCGACCATAAGAAGGGAGCCGCTCCATTTTAAAAACCAGCCTGGGTCGTGAAGAACTTGCAGAGTGGTGCGGTTGAGGTTTTGAGGGTCCCAGCCTGCTTGGGAGAATTTGTAGGAGAGACCTGTGATTTGCGGCAAGAGACCTGGTGGATAGGTCGCGGGGTGGTTCATTTCTAGCTGAGCGGGGATTTCGAGTTTCTTTTTCTCGTCGGTGAAGGTGACTGAGGCGAGGAAGTTGGCGGGCTCATCGGTTCCGGGGTCGCGGGGAACATCAAAGGAGTCAAGACGGATGGAGAAGGGAAGATTTTGAAGCTCGAGTCCAAAGCCGATGCGGGAAGCGGAAACTCCGCTCGTCAGGACGGCGGAGGTGCCAGAGGCGATCCAGCGTGCAGGGCCAACGGTTCCGTCAGGGGAGCGGAGATGGGCGTGGAGCGCGGGGCGACCTGGGGTGGTCTCCTGTTTTTGGGAGGGGAGGGTGATTGTTTCGAGATGTGCGTGAGGTTCGAATGAAACCAGGCGAACGGACCAACCTTTCCAGCCTGGGGAGAAGCTTTTGGAAAGTTGAACGGAGCCGCGGTTGGGTGGGGTTGAGGGGGATTCACCTAGAAATAGGAGGGAGTCAGGAGTGGGGCCTGGGGCAAGAGTGAGGCGGGCTGGGGTGGTGTCAGGTAGAGAGCCTTCGAGCATAACGAGGACAGCGGGGTTGATGGGTTGATCGCCTTCTGTAGTAGGTTGCCCATCACGCAGGATCATGTTGGGCCAGTATCGGGCGACGAGGATTTTTGTGCCTGAGAAGTCTTCGAGGGTACGGTTAAGAAGGTCGGTCAATCGGTAGATTTCGCCTGAACCGTCGGGGCGCAGGATTTCGAGTTCGAGGGGGTCGCCCGAGTTTCGGGAGCCGAGGAAAAAGCGGAAACCGCTGGGGGTGCCTGTGGTGTTGTGGAGGATGGGTTGAGCAGGATCCCGTGCGAGAATCATCTGGGTCTCGCGGAATGTGGGAGTGACAGAGGGTTGGGAGGTGGAGGGAAGTTTAGGGAGAAATTCGACCATTGCTTGGGGGCTTAGATTAGCTCGGGAATCGGAGGGAGAATTAAGAATGAGTGAGAGGCTGATGGGTTCGGAGCCGAATGGGCCTGTCAATTCGACGGTAATGCCTGGGTTGGGGGAAGCGGGGTCGGGCTGAAGATGGGTTTGCTCTATGGAGCGGGGGGTGTAACCGTCGATGACGAGTTGAACATCAGAGCTGGGAAGAGGTAGAAGGCGGGGTCGATCGGGTCGAGGGGTGCGAACTTCGGGGTCAAACGGGGTTGAGAAAAGTTGGCCTGTGGCGGGGCTTTCGACGGTCAGTCGGGGACGATCGAGGAGAACTTGTTTAGCGGGTGGGGCTCCGCGGGAAAGGTCGAGAGAACCTTCGAATCCGCGGGCACGACCGATTAAGGCGCCTGCGAGAAGAATGATGATGCCAGCGTGGGTGATCACGAATCCGATGTGGTGGCGTTGCCAAGGCCACCGGGTGAGGGTCGAGCAAATGAGGTTAAGGCAAAGAAGAACGAGCCATAGGTTGAACCAAGGGGATCCGTATACGTAAGCGCGCGCCACGCGGGAACTGAACCCGGACTCGAGAAGGGTGGCCGCGATACAAACTCCTGTGAGAGTGATGAGGAGAAGCATAGCCAGATGGAGAGATCCAAGTGCATAGATCGCCCGCATCATGGGAGAAAGAGAGCGGTGTGACTGACTCTGTTCCTTTGGTAAATCGTTCTCGGGCATCTTTCGAGAATAGGAGGATCTGGGGGAAGAACAAGGAGGCCGGTTTTAGTCACAGGTTATTCTCCGAATCGAGTTTGGGGGATTGAGAAGGGTTCGTCGGGGGATCTTAGAAAAGAGAGGATTGGATTATGAGATCTATCGCTCTTTTGCTTTTGGGATGGATATCGGTCAGTTGGGCTGGGGATGAAATTCATCCTGTCCGACTGGGCAAGAAATTTGGATATGTGGATCAAAGTGGTGCCGTGGTGGTGGAGGCAAAATTAGATTGGGCTTGGCCGTTTACGGAGGGGCGTGCTGGGGTACGACAGGGAAGGAATTGGTATCTGATCAGCGAAACTTTTGAGCGAGTCGGCCAGCTTCGGTATGACTGGATTGGACCGTTTTGCGGAGGGCTAGCACCTGCACGCGAGGGAAAGCTTTGGGGATTTATTGATCGAAATGGGGGGTGGATCGTAAAGCCCTACTATTCTGATGTACGTCCTTTTCGGGGTGGAGTCGCGGCGGTTCAGTTGGGCGGGCAGCCTAGCTTGGTGGATAAAACGGATTTTTTCGAAGGAGTAAAAGGAGTGGATTTAGCTCCTCCTGTGGGGGATCGAATGGCTCCAGCGGCAGTGGGTGGGAAGTGGGGAGTGATTAGTGATCGGGGAAACTTTATTATCGAACCTAAATTTACGGATTTGGGAGACGCACAGGAGGGATTCATTCCGGCAAAGCTTGAGACGTTGTGGGGATATGTGGATACCAATGGCGAGTGGAAAATCCCTCCTCAATTTTTGAGTGCAAAAGGTTTCCGTAGTGGGTGGGCGAAGGTGAGTGCGGTAAATGGAAAAGACGGATGGGTGAATTTCGAGGGAAAATTTGTGACGGTTCGACCCGCAGGAGATCTTGCGGCAGTCCACGCCCCCCTAAGAGACTAGAGATTTATGGTTTGCCCTTGGCGGGCAAAGGCGACTGGGATGCGAGACGATTGTGCGGTTTTCTGAAACTCTTTTTCCATGCTAGCCAGAGTCGAGTCGGAGTGGGTGGGGTCAAAGTGGGTAATCAAGAGACGGCGAGCGCGGGCGGCAACCGCTTCACGCAGGCACAGTTCCGGAGTTCCATGGCCCCAACCGGTCCTGTTTTTGTATTCGGTTGGAGTGTACTGCCCGTCCGAGATCAGAAGATCGGTTTCTTGCGCGAGTTGTGTGAGGGGGTTTGGAGAAGAGGCGGGAGGCTCATGGTCGGTTGCAAAGACAAAGGAGCGTTTCTTTTCGACCGTGACCCCATCAATTCGGTAGGCGAGGCAACCGCCAGGATGGGAGAGGGCGGCGGCCCTGATGAGTAGAGAATCCGGGCCGGAGGCCAGTTTCAACTCATGGTCGGGCTGAATTTCATGGAAAGTGATCTGGGCACGGAGTTGGGGGAATCCGGCGGGAAAGAAAGGTTCGCTTTGCTGGGCGTGAAGGGAGCGTTCGATCAGGTTTCCGGCGTGAGCACCGGGAAGGCGGGGAGAATAGATAGTGATATTGATTCCTTCATGAAATGCAGGAGCAAAAAAAGGAAATCCTTGAATGTGATCCCAGTGGGAGTGGGTGAAAAGAAAGGTGAAGGAGCGGTGACCTTCCTGGGTCCAATTCAATCCGGCTTGGCGCAAGCCCGAACCCGCATCGATGACGAGAAGGTTGTCTTTGCCCCAGGCGAGACTGAGGCACGTGGTGTCCCCGCCGAATTCATGGGTTGGAATTGCAGGAGTGGATGGGGTAGGGATGCTCCCGCGAGTACCCCAGAAGTGTAGTTTCATTATTCTCCTTTTTGGACGGGAAGGTGACAGGCGAGAAGCAGGATATTTTTGTTTCCGACTCTACGGCGTTCGATCCGTTGAAATCCGTTTTGCATCATCAAGGTGCCCCATCCCCCCATCCCTATCTCACCAGCTTTACGACCGGCACTATGTTCCAAATCAAAAGTTTTGCCATGATCCGAGATTTCAAAAATAAGTTCCTCCTTGGAAAGCCGGATTTCCAATTGAACGGGGCCGGGGCGACTTCCATAAGAGTGGAGGTGAATGTTCGCGAGTGCTTCATCGACTCCACTAAGAATTTTTCCAGCATCGAGGTGGTTGAAACCCGAGTAGAGGGCCCATCGTTCCGCCAGATTGCGCAAGCCATGCAACCGAGGAGGCGCGAGTTCAATATCGATCAAGGATTCGGGGGCGGGGGAGGCCTCGGGCACTGGGATACCGTTAATCGTTGGGGATCGGTGCGGGAACGACTTTGTCGGTTTTGAGAATGCTCTCTTCCGATGGAAGGCGGGGAACTGGGCCACCCCAAAGGAGGCGCCAAGGCTTGCGTGCGACGGTTCCCATGAATGTTTTGGCGTACGTTGCGACAACCTTAAAGTTCTCGAGAACATTTTTGAGGTCCAATATGGCCTGACTGATGGCGGAATCATTTTTGTTGAGAAGCTCGTTGACGCCGTCGAGCAATTCTTTGCCGGAGGCCATAACTTCATCCAGATTGGCGGAGTGTTTGGAGTACAGAATCGTTCCCGGGGGGAGAGGGGGGTTCATTACGGGACCCGGGTTAAGATTGAGATATTTTTCAGCCAGTACTGTATCGGAAATCACCGACGCAGTTGTTCCAACGCGAAGAATCGGGAGGGGATGACGAATTTCAACGACGACCCGAATTGAACATCCCGGGGATTCCTTGGTGCGCTCTTCATCGGTCAGTGGGCGGAGGGAACGGATCCGGCCAGCGATTGTGCCCGCATATCGAACCTGGGCCTGGCGATCGAGTCCGACCGCACTCGGAAGATCGATGGTCAACAAGGCTTTTGGGCGGTTGAGATCGGTCCCGGAGATAGCCAAGGAGAGGGCGCCTAAGAGCACTAAGCTGCAAAGAATGACTGCTGCAGCGATGAGGAAGTCGGAACGCACTTTTTTCATAATGACAGAATGTCTATTCAGCCCTCTTGGAGTAGATGTTTCAAGTAATCATCTTGAGAAAGGCGGAAGGCAATTGGGCCATCCGCCTCTCCACGGACGAACTGCTGCAGGAAGGGGTCAGGGTTGGCTCGGATTTCGTCTGGGGTTCCCTCAGCGATAATCTCTCCTTGGCGGGGTCCGTTTCCCAACATGAGCATATGAGTGGCAATGCGAAAGCAGCTGGTCATATCGTGGCTGACGACTACGGCGGTGACGCCGATCTTGCGAGTGCTATCGAGGGTCAACTGGTCGACCACGGCGGTCATGACAGGGTCGAGTCCAGAGGTGGGTTCGTCACTGAACAGAAGTTCAGGATCGAGAGCGAGGGCGCGGGCGAGGCCGACCCGTTTTCTCATTCCACCGCTGAGCTCGGAAGGTTTGAAATTTTCAAAACCAGTGAGTCCAACAAGTTCGAGCTTCATTTTAACGATCATTTCAATGAGGGAGGGATCGACTTGGCTATGCTCTTGGAGAGGGAGGGCAATGTTCTCTCCGACGGTCATTGACTGGAAAAGGGCACCGAATTGGAAATTCATTCCGAAGCGAAGCCGGATCCGATCCAATTCCTGAGAGGAGGCTTTCGTGATATCCTCCCCGAAAAGGTGGACCGATCCCGACGTGGGTTTTTGGGCTCCGATGAGAATCCGCAGAAGGGTGGTTTTTCCGCAACCGCTCCCTCCCATAATGACAAAAGTTTCCCCTTTGCGGACTTTGAAATTCAGGCCGTTGAGGACGGCCCGACCATTGTACGATTGAACAAGATCCTTCACTTCGAGGATCACGTCTGAGGAGGGATTCGTTTTTTTTGGAGTCGGGCTCATAGGACAAAGTAAAACAGCCCAGTGAGGATGGTATCTGCAATGATAATCCATAAAATCGAATAAACCACGGCAGACGTAGTGGCACGGCCGACTCCTTCCGCGCCTCCCTCCACATTCAGTCCCTGATAACAGGCAATGGTGATGATAATGTGTGCAAAGACGGCGGTTTTAATGAGCCCGGAAAAGAGATCCCATAGTTCTGGTCGCTGCATAGCTCGCATGATGTAAAAGGAACTCGGCATGCCCATTTCCAAAGTGCAGACAGCCCACCCGCCCACGAGGCCCACACAATTTCCAAAGATTGTCATGCAAGGGAGCATGATCATCAGAGCAATAAAACGGGGAACCACGAGATAGCGGATCGGATCGATCGCCATGACTCGGAGCGCTTCAATCTCCTCATTGACCTTCATGGTGCCGAGCTCCGCCGCTACGGCGGAGCCGCTTCGCCCCACGACAATGATGGCCACGAGGAGTGGACCCAGTTCACGCATCAGACTGAGGGAGACGAGGTCGGGAATGAAGCTGTCGGCCCCCATTTTTCCGAGTTCGGTTGAGCTTTGCATGGCGAGAATGAACCCGACGCTCAGCGAGACCAGGCTGGCCATCGGGATGGCTTGAACCCCGATCCGGATGATTTGGGAGAGAATTTGAGAGGGAACGAGAATCCCTGAGCGGGTGAAGCCGTAGAGGATCCAACCGAGGATGCGCAGGTTCAGTAGGCCGTAGGTCAGTCTGGAGCCACCGGCGTTAAGAAGGCTTTCGAATGAGAATTTCAAGCGGAACCACCGGCCAGAGCCTTCCGTGCCTCGGCCTGATCCGGGAAGATCGAAAAGACTTCGCTGAGGCGGACGAGATCGAAGGAGCTGCGCACGCGGGGAACAAGGGAGCAGATCGCCATTTTTCCAGAGTAGGCTTTCGAGCTTTGGTAGTATTCGATGAGAGTTGCTAGGCCGGAAGAGTCGACATAGGCAACGGCGGCAAAGTCCAATAGAAGTCGAGGAGTTTTCGCTTTGGCTTTCTCCCTAAGAGTTGTCCGGAGAGCGGGAGACTGATTGAGATCGATCTCACCCGCAACAACGAGGATCGTGATCGAATCTTCATTTTTTTCCTGAATCTCCATCGACGGAATAATAAGCAGAGTTGGCCTTGATCCCAAGTGCAAAGGTGGAGTTTTTAACTGGAGATGGGGCTCGTTGTAAGAGAGCATGAGGATATGAACCTAGCTAATCTATTTCGCCCACCTCCTCTAGACCCAATTTTGCAGGTGGTTTCGGGGGTGGCGATTTTTCGCGAGTGCACCCGGGGGGAGTTGGAGACTTTAAAACTGCATCTTCATGAGAGACATTTCTTGGCTGGGGAGATTGTCTTTGATGAGGGGGAGGAGGGAGAGGGGATGTATGTGGTCATTCGCGGAAAATTACGTGCCAACCGCAAGGGACTCTTAGCTAAAAAAGTTTTGGGTGTTATTTCACCTGGCGAATCATTTGGGGAGATGGCTCTTTTGGGGGCGGGTGAACGGATGGCCACCGTGGTGGCTGAGGAGGATTCGACGGTTTTGGCGATGTTCCGGCCCGAACTTCAGGCCTTGGCTCAAGCAAGGCCTCGGTTAGGATATAAAATTGCCATGGGAGTAGCGCTGGTTTTGGAATCCCGATTGAGAAAGGTGGCGGAAGGAGACTCTTCGCAGCCTTCCGCTACGTGAAGACAAGCAGCCCGCCCGACCGATCGCTGGAGCATCCCATTATCTGGGTTGCGGTAATTGGGGGGGCCCTCGGTTCGATTCTTCTTTTGAAAGCGGTGGCATGGTTGGCTTTTCCGCTGATTTTGGCGGTTGTGCTGTACTACTTGGTACAGCCGCTTCTCCAGAAATTGCAGTTAGCGGGGGTTACCCCAGGGCAAGCATTGGGAATCTTTTTGGGTGCCGCGACTGTCCTAACTGTGATTTTTTCTATTCTTGTCCTGCCCAAGATGTTGGGTTTTTTGGCGGACTTTCAAAATCAGATTCCGACGTACTGGGAGCGATTGCAGTCGGTTTTGCGAGATAACTTATTGGCTTTGGAAGATCGATTTGCTTTTGCCAAGAAAGCACGTTTGGCAGACGGGATGGAGGAGCAGCTAAATGTTTTCTTAGCGGGATCGGGAAAGGAGTATGTGGCGGATGTAGCTCTTTTTCTTTTGCACTGGTTGCCAAGCCTCTTGCTAGTGCCTTTTCTGACCTTTTTCTTTTTGCGGGATGGAACAGCGTTTCACCGCTTGGTTCTACGTGCGGTACCCAATGCTTTTTTTGAAAAAACTCTGCTTCTTTTTGATCGGATGGATGCGCAGATGCGGGCCTATTTCCGAGGTATGTTCGGTTTAACCATGCTGGACACGGTGAGTCTGGGGTTGGGGTTGTGGTTCCTAGGGAAAGGGCCTGGCATTTTTGGATTTTGGGATGCGATGTTTCTCGGTTTGATCTGCGCGATTTTTGCGTGGGTGCCTTACATTGGTTCGGGGATTGGCGGTATTTTGGCGGTGGCGACTGTGGCAGTGAAGGCTCCTCAATCCAGCGGGTTGATGTTGACTGTGGTATTTCTCTTTTTGGGAGTGCGTTTGCTGGACGAATTTATTTACACGCCAATGACCGTGGGTCGGGCTTTGCGTATGCATCCCCTGGTTACCGTAATGATGATTTTTTCAGGAGGAATGCTGGGTGGGGTCTACGGGTTGCTTTTAGCTATGCCTCTTTTGGGGATTTTTACCGTTCTGGGTCAAATGTTTGCAGAGATCTGGTTTGATCCCCGCTTACGAGCCCGTTACCAGGCTCAAGGCATGCTTGAAAAGAGATTGGCCTCCAAAGACTTGGGTATTTGAAGGCGTAGAGAATCGTGGGCGGGAAACTTGCTCCCATGCAAGGGGCTTGGCAGAGTGTGAGGATGACAAAATCCAGAGCAAAAAAGTCCGGCACTAAGGGGGCAGGGAAAGAGAGACATCATCTTCAGGAGGTGATTGCTCATGCGGAGGAGTTGATTGAATCCACGGCAGGAGATTTAGGTGAAAAAGCTCAGGAGGTCAGGCGGCAGTTGGCAAAAAAAATTGAGTCAGCCAAGGAGCGGTTTCGGGACTTGGATGATGTAAAGGAAGCGGCTGAGGAAGGGATGAAGGAGGCAGATCGGATGATTCGCAAGCATCCTTACGAATCGGTCGGGGTTGCCTTGGTGGTGGGGTTGCTGATTGGCGCTCTTTTGAACCGCCGCTAAAATTCCATGATTTCCGCTATTCGCGATCTAGCTTTGACCTCCATCAAGATGGTGGAGGAGCGGTTACGTCTTTTGGCCACGGAACTGCAGGAGGAAAAGTGGCGGGCCGTAGAGGCGATTCTTTGGTTGGCGGTGGCGTTGGGATTGGGAATTTTGGCTCTGTTGGTGGCATCGTTGGCTGTAGTTCTGTCCGTTTGGCCTGATCCTCAGGCTCGAGTTTTAGCTCTTGTAGGTTTGGCTTTGCTGTACGGGTTTGGTGCCTTGGGAGCTTTTTTGAGAATGCGAAAAAGGGTTTTGGGTGAGGGGATGCCTTTTGCTGATACGGTGGCGGAATTCCAGAGGGACCGGGAATGGTTGAGCTCGCGGCGCTGACGCGGGCGCGGGAGATCCGCCAGGCGTGCCAGGCCTCTTCGCGGAGAGCCACGCTTGATTTTCAAAAGGCATGTAGCGACGCCTCCTCGCTGGGAGTTTGGTTAGACGAAGGTGAGAACGTTTGGCGGATCAGCCGGCAGTGGGGTGGCCCGGTGCTGGGCTTGGCCTCACTTTTCCTTGGCGGAAAAAAAGCTTCTGTGGCTCCGTTGGGTTGGGTCGGAAAATCGCTTACTGTCCTTCGCTTGATTCAAGAAGCTCGAAAATTTTGGTTCAGGCAAAAGTCCTAAGGAGAACTTCGATGAGGCTTGTGATTAAAATTGGAAGTAGCCTCTTGGCCGCAAAGGCGGGGGGACTTGCGGAAACAAGGATTCGGCAGTGGGCAAAGGAGATTGCTTCCTTACGTCGTGCCGGGCACGAGGTTTTGCTGGTGAGTTCTGGGGCGATTCGTGCGGGCATGCAGGCGTTAGGGTGGCGGAAGAGGCCGACTTCACGACCGGAGATGCAAGCGTGTGCCACGATTGGACAACCTCTCTTGATGAAGGCGTACGGAACAGCGCTGGCTCCGCACCGAATTTTAGTGGCGCAGATTCTTTTAACTTCGTGGGATCTAGACAGCCGTAAGATTTACGAAAATACGCGTGCCACATTGCATACGTTGATGAAGCTCAAGAACACCCTCCCGATCTTTAATG
>Ga0214917_10000173_pt1 | contig 79337 bp, 82 predicted proteins | sample LL_1208_BB_MetaG_FD_177983 | JGI IMG/M metagenome (GOLD analysis project Ga0214917, IMG submission 177983) | Freshwater microbial communities from Lake Lanier, Atlanta, Georgia, United States - LL_1208_BB | ecosystem: Environmental > Aquatic > Freshwater > Lake | place: USA: Georgia | collected... | reverse complement strand
CCGGGCCCGCCATTGCCCGAGTGAGTGCTGTGGGGGCAGGCATGCCAGCAACCGCAGGCACAGCCGCCAAACTATTCCGCGCCCTCGCTGATGCACAAATCAATATTGAAATGATTGCCACCAGCGAGATCAGGATCAGTTGCGTGGTGGCAGAAGCTGATGGCGAAAAAGCATTGCAAGCTGTGCACAGGGCATTTGGATTAGAGCGAGCTACTACTTAGTTTCTGTAAACTCAGCATCAATCACATCATCACCAGCAGCTGCTGAACCTGGATTGGCACCTGGATTTGGAGCGGCGGCATCAGCACCGGCCTGTTGATAAACAGAGGCGCCGGCTGTGTATAGGGCCTGTTGCAACTGCTCTTGAACGGTTTTCATGGTTTCGAAATTTTCCTGGGAGATCGCCTCTTTCAGTTGATTAGCGAAACCTTCAACCTTGCCTTTATCTTCTGCTGAGATCTTGTCGCCCAGTTCGGCGAGTTGCTTTTCAGCTTGATAAACCAGGGTTTCAGATTGATTTTTTAAATCAATCTTTTCACGACGCTCCTTATCGGCGCTGGCATTAGTTTCAGCATCCTTCACCATTTTCTCAACTTCGCTATCACTGAGGGTGGAAGCACCGGTGATCGAAATTGTTTGCTCCTTGCCGCTGCCTTTGTCCTTTGCGGTAACGCTAAGGATGCCGTTTGCATCGATATCAAAGGTAACTTCGATTTGGGGTACGCCCCTGGGGGAAGGGGGGATGCCATCGAGGCGGAAGGTGCCGAGGCTCTTGTTATCGGATGCCATTTCCCGCTCCCCTTGGAGCACATGGATTTCCACATTTGTTTGACCATCCACCGCTGTGGAATAGGTTTCGGTTTTTTTAGTGGGAACGGTGGTGTTGCGGCTGATCATTTTGGTCATCACGCCACCTAGGGTTTCCACACCCAGGGAAAGGGGTGTTACGTCCAATAGAAGGATGTCTTTAACTTCACCAGCCAACACACCGCCTTGGATAGCAGCGCCAACGGCCACCACCTCGTCGGGGTTAACGGTTTGGTTCGGATCTTTACCGGTTACACGCTTAACCAAGCCTTGAATTGCTGGGATGCGGGTGGATCCACCCACCATCACCACTTCATCCAACTCGCTGGAGGATAATTTTGCATCTTTTAAAGCCTGCTCCACCGGCACTTTGCAACGATCGATCAGCTTTGATGCCAATTCTTCGAATTTGGCTCGGGTGAGATTCAAATCAAGGTGCTTAGGGCCCTCAGGTGTGGCCGTTATAAAAGGCAGATTGATCTCACTCTGGGTGGCACTGGAAAGCTCAATCTTGGCTTTTTCAGCGGCTTCGGTGAGCCTTTGCAAAGCCTGTTTGTCTAAACGCAGGTCGATACCTTCATTGGCCTTAAAGCTATCGGCGAGGTAATCAACGATCACTTTGTCGAAATCATCACCACCAAGGTGGGTGTCGCCGGAGGTGGAAAGCACCTCAAATACCCCATCTCCAACCTCAAGCACAGACACATCAAAGGTGCCGCCGCCAAGGTCGAACACCAAAATGCGCTCATTGCTCTTTTTATCTAAGCCATAGGCCAAGGCAGCGGCAGTGGGTTCATTAATGATCCGCAGCACCTCTAAACCGGCGATCTTGCCGGCATCTTTTGTGGCCTGGCGCTGGGAATCATTGAAATAGGCTGGAACCGTAATTACAGCTTGGGTAACGGGTTCACCGAGATACTTACCGGCATCTTCCGCCAACTTGCGCAGCACCTGGGCTGAAATCTCTTCGGGTGCAAATTGCTTGCTTAATACGGGGCATTTCACCTTCACATTGGCGCCAGATTTTTCAACGCCATAGCTCACTTCACTGGCTTCTTCGTTTACTTCATCAACACGCCGGCCGATGAAACGTTTCACCGAGTAGAAGGTATTTTCAGGGTTCATCACCGCCTGTCTTTTAGCGATTTGACCCACCAATTGATCTTGATTTTTGGTGTAAGCAACCACTGAAGGGGTGGTGCGAAAACCTTCCGCATTAGCAATCACGGTGGGCTTGCCCCCTTCCATCACCGAAACACAGCTATTGGTGGTGCCGAGATCGATGCCAACAACTTTTCCCATAGGAACTCCTTGCAGAACGTTTCAAACTTGTTGCATCCTCGGCAGCAGGGGCCCATCCCGACGAGGGGTGGTTCCCGAACCCTGAACCAATTGCCGCTATCAGCCATCAACCACCCCAGCCCCATCGATGGCCAAACAGCCTTATTGGCAGTGATTGGCGATCCAATTCAGCATTCGCTTTCACCGCTAATGCATAACGCTGCCTTGGCGCAGCTTGGTTTGAACTGGCGTTATCTAGCGCTTCCAGTGCTGCCGGAACGGCTTGCGGAGGCGGTGCAAGGGCTTGGGGCGATCGGCTGCCGTGGCGTAAGCGTCACGATTCCCCACAAGGAATCGATTGCAGCACTGCTAAATAGTGTCGACCCCATTGCAAAACAATTGGGGGCAGTGAATTGCTTAGTGCCGGATGGCAGGGGTGGTTGGCATGGCACCAACACCGATTGGAGCGGTTTCCTTGTTCCACTACAGCAACATTTCAGCAATGGCGCTGAAACGGCCCTAGTGCTGGGCGGTGGTGGGGTGGTGCGGGCGGTGCTGCACAGCTGCCAGGCGCTGGGTTTTAAGCGCTTGCTGCTGCGGGCAAGAAATAAACAAAAAATGGAAGCCTTGGCCGCCTGGGCCGCAGCTTTGGCATTGCCCCTGGAACTACTGCCATGGGAAGAACCATTAACTGAATTGCTGCCCCAGGTGGATCTAGTGGTGAATGGCACCCCCCTTGGCATGGGCGAATGGCAGCAGCAAAGCCCCTTAAGTGAAGGGCAGCTGGCGCTATTGCCAGCCCATGCCCTGGTTTACGACGTGGTTTACACGCCAAGGCCCACCCGCCTGCTGCGGGAGGCTGCTGCCCGGGGGCTTGCCTGCCAAGACGGCTTAGAAATGCTTGTGCAGCAGGGGGCTGCCGCCCTCAAGCTCTGGACGGGTTTAGGGCAAGTGCCCGTTGCTGCCATGGGCAAAGCCGTTGAGCAAGCCCTTGCAAAACCTAGGCTGGTGCCATGAACCAAATACCGATCTGGCAAAGGCTGCTGGCCTTGCTCACCTACCTACTGCCCTGGAGCGATGCTTTGCCCTTTGGCAATGCGCTGTTTGTGGTATTTCCTTGGTTAACCCTGCTGCAGTGGCCCGCCCTACCACTGCTGTTTTTGCAGCAAGCAGTGCCCTTTGGTGGCTTCGTTTTGTTTTTGGTGTTGTATCTGGCGGTGGTGCGCAACCCCCAGGTGCCCCAATACCTGCGCTTCAACGCCCTACAGGCAATCCTGCTCGACATTTTGCTGGTGGTGGTTTCCCTGGGCTTCAATGTATTGCTGTCACCCATGGGCGACAGCATCGTGCTGCGCACCTTAAACAACACCGTATTTATCGGCAGCTTGGCGGTGCTTCTTTATGCAGTGCTGCAATCCCTGCGCGGTAAAGAGGTTGATCTACCAACCATTTCAGAGGCGGTGCGGATGCAGTTGTAAGCTTCTAAAAAGCCTCCGAGCCACTGGTTCGGGTTCACCCCACAGGCACCATGAGCGAACGTCCCAACTACGAAACGATGTATATCCTCCGCCCTGATATCGCGGAGGATGAGGTTGAAACCCACACCAATAAATATCGCGATCTTGTGATCGAAAACGGCGGCACAATCATCGATAACCAACAACGGGGTAAGCGTCGTTTGGCTTACAACATCGGTAAACACCGGGAGGGTGTTTATGTGCAGTTGAACTACAGCGGCGACGGCAAACAGGTGGGTCCCCTGGAGCGGGCCATGCGTTTAAGCGAAGACGTAATCCGCTACCTAACCGTTAAATACGAAGGCCAGCACAGCTCCTTGGGAAGGAGCACCACGCCTGTGGCACCAATGGAAAGCAGCGCACCCCGTCAAGATCGTGACTTGGTGGGTGCTGCTGCCGCCATTCCAGCCGCCAGCGACGACGACTAAACCCCCCTTGCTGGGGACGGTTTTCACCGATAGGGTCGCGCCAGAAAGGTGTGAGTTCATGCAAGCGAAGTGGTCAGTGGAAGATGAGCCGCTGCCCCAATGGCTTGAAGAGTTGGAACCCCAGGCAACAAATATCCGCAGGGATTTGGAGCTGGAGGAATTGCAAACTCTCCTGGAGGAGCTGCCGGGGATTTTTGAGCGCAAATTTGAACAACGGCTGCAACCGGTTTTGGAACAACAGCAACTGTTGCTTGCTGAAAATGAACGCCTGCGGGCCCAGGTTGAGCGGCTACTGCCCCAACCTGGTGAGGTGCGGCTGCGCTTTCCTGATAAACGCCCCCCTAGCCCAACAAGGGCCCTCGAAGCAATGCCGCCCCTATTGAGGCTTATCCGTGGTGGCCGTTCCGACGTTGGGCTGCTGCCCATAGGCGAATGGGAAGACCCCACACATAGATAAAACCTTCAGCGGCGAGGTGGTTGAACTGATCTTCGCCGCCATAGGTAGCCATATCAGGCACATACAAGCTGTTGTTTGCACTGCTGCGGCCCACCACCGTGGCATTGCCCTTATGCAATTTCAAACGCACCGTGCCGTTAACGGTGCTTTGGCTGCAATTGATAAAGGCATCGATCGCCTCCTTGAGGGGGCCAAACCACAGCCCCTGATAAACAAGGTCTGCCCATTGGCTCTCCAATTGCCTTTTTGTGCGCAACACATCAGCCGCAAGGGTGAGGCTTTCCAATTCCTGGTGGGCACGAATCAATAAAAGCAGCCCTGGGGTTTCATAGATCTCCCTGCTTTTTATGCCAACCACTCGATTTTCAATCATGTCTAGGCGGCCAAAACCATGGGCACCGGCCAGGGCATTGGCTTTGTGGATGAGGGCAACCGGATCCAGCTCAATGCCGTTTATGGCAATGGGATTGCCCTGCTCAAAGCGAATTTCCACCAATTCGGCGGTGGCGGGGGCAGCTTCCACCGAACTGGTCATGGCGTAGATCTCTTCCGGTGGTTCCACATCTGGATCCTCAAGGGAGCCGGCTTCGATCGATCTACCCAAAAGGTTTAGATCAATTGAATAGGGAGATTTTTTACTAACCGGTGCAGGAATACCGCAGCGTTCGCCATAGGCGATCGTTTCTTCACGGCTCATGCCCCATTCCCGCGCTGGGGTTAACACTTTTAGTTCTGGTGCTAGAGCGCCGATTGCCACATCAAATCGCACTTGGTCGTTGCCCTTACCGGTGCAGCCATGGGCCACGGCATCAGCGCCCATTTCCCGGGCGATTTCCACCAAACGCCTGGCGATTAAAGGCCTTGCAAGGGCAGTGGAGAGGGGATATCGGCCCTCGTAGAGGCCATTTGCCCGGATGGCGGGGAAGGCAAATTCATTAATAAATGGAGTGATCAGATCGCCAACAATCGCCTCACTGGCACCTGATGCCAATGCTTTTAAACGGATCGGCTCCAATTCATCGCCCTGGCCCAGATCAGCCGCAAAGGTGATCACCTCCGCCACACCCCATTCATTTTTTAAATAGGGGATACAAACACTGGTATCCACCCCTCCGGAATAGGCGAGCACCACCTTGTTTGCCCTTGCCATACGTGCCAGCTATTCAGTTCTGTTGATTCTCTTATGTGGCCCGCCCCCGGGCAACGATCCATAGGGTTGTGAGCGTGGGTAAAACCAAAACAAGCGCCCAAACCAGCAGGGGATTTTGGGGTAGCACCAGGTTCGTGCTGCCGGCATAAACCAGCAACCACGACCCCAACAGGGCTCCACCCCAAGCGATCAACAATTGAATTGATTTGGATGGCATGGGCTAAGGTTAAAACTCTGGTAACTAGATCGTTTGAGTACCACGTCGATGAATAGCCTCGATAGTTTCAACCCTTCCCTCACCCGCTATAACCGCAGCGCTCCAGCGCCGGTTTTACCGCTGCGGGATGAACCCGATCTATTGAGCTGGCTGGAAAGCAGCGGCCGGCTTGTGGCAGAAGAAGAAACAGCCAGTGCTGATCTAGCAACCGTTGAGGAAGAGGAACTTTCAGCCTTGATGGGTGAAAAGGAGGACTACACCCAGCCGGAAGAAAGCCAAGAAGAAAACTGGGAAGACTAATCAGCAGGTGGGCGCATCTGAGCTGAGCAGCAAACCAGCCTCAAATTTCCCTGGTTCAGGTAACACCTGGGCTTGGGGTTTGATTGCTCTACTGCTGCTGCTGGCAATTTGCTGCGACCTGAAATTAGCTGCTTTTCAATTAAGCACCCCATTGCTGCTGGCTTTTTCGCTTAGCTGGCTGGTGAATTGCTGGGGCATACCAAAACTAAAAGCCCTAAAGATGGGCCAAGTAATCCGCCAGGAGGGGCCCCAATCCCACCACAGCAAATCAGGCACACCCACCATGGGCGGCCTGCTGCTTGTGCCCTGTGGAGTGTTGGTGGCTGGTTTGGTGAGCCCGGGCGATCAACGGCTATTGCCAGTGGCCTTGGTAACGCTTGCTTTCATGGTGATCGGCGGCGTAGACGATTGGCGCAGCCTCACAAAACGCACCAACACTGGCCTCAGCGCTAGAGGCAAGCTGCTATTGCAGGCAATTGCCGCTGCCTTTTTTCTTATTTGGGCGGCATTGCATGGGGCACTGCCAAGCGGCATTGCCTTGCCTTTTGGCTGGTGGCTGCCCCTGGGTTTTTTGATTTGGCCCCTTGCCCTATTTGTATTTTTGGCCGAAAGCAATGCCACCAATCTCACCGATGGCCTTGATGGCTTAGCAGCTGGTGTGGGGGCAATCGTATTTATGGGTTTGGGCTTGCAACTGATGCTGCGGGGCAATGGCGGCGATCCAGCCCTGGCTGGTTTCTGCGCTGCTTTAGCTGGCGCCTGGCTTGGCTTTTTAGTGCACAACCGCAATCCCGCAAGGGTGTTTATGGGTGACACCGGCTCACTGGCGATGGGGGCAGCCCTGAGTGCAATTGCGCTGCTTTCAAACAGCCTGTGGCCCTTGCTTTTGATGGGAGGCGTGCTGCTGGCTGAATCGTTATCTGTGATCCTGCAGGTGTGGGTGTTTAAAGCAACCAAGGGAGCTGATGGCCAAGGGCGTCGCTTATTTCGGATGGCACCTTTGCACCATCATTTTGAACTGGGGGGCTGGAGTGAAATAAAGGTGGTGGTGATTTTTTGGCTAGTGAGCTTAGGGTTAGTGGCGCTGGGTTTATTACTGCGGCCGTAAAACAAATGCCCTATTTCACTTGGAAGGAAGAAGGCCTAAGCCAAGATTGCGCCAGCTTGGCGGCGATGGCAGCCCGTTTTGAAGAAGCGGCCAAGTTGATGCGGCGGATGGCGGCTGAGGGTTTTGAAGTGGAGCGCGTGAATGGCTGCCAACAGATCACCCACCCAAATCCAGATGTATTTAGGGCTTACGGCTTTATTAATGAAGAAAAAGCTGAAAAGCAATTGGATTTAATAATTGAAACTAATTAACGCTTTCTAAAACCAATAAGCCAGATCAAAATAAAAACCACACTGGATAAACCAAGATAAAAAAGAGCACCATTTTGCATGCTGGCCATATCAAGGCCAAAGGGAAGGGCGCCTGGATCGCCAACGGTTGCATAGGCAAAGATCATTATTAACGCCCCCCCGCAAGCCGCAATTGCAGGCCAGTGGGATCTGTAATACCGCTATTGGCATCGATCGGTTTTGCGGATAACCATTGCAATAGAAGAGCACGCAATGGTCCACCATTGGAATCTGCCCCCGCAGGTAAATTGAAATGGGTTCCACGTTCAGCTAACACCAAAGCACTGCCATTTTTTGGATATTGGCCAAAGGGAAGCAACGCCTCTGGTTTTGGCGGCACCACTAAATCACTGCTGCCGGCCACCACCAACACCGGCAGCTTCAAATCAGCTAGGCCTGCGGCAAATACCAATGCCTGGGGCGGGCTAACAGCTACCACTCGGCTGATGCGCGGATCAGCAAATGAGTTGGCATTTGCAGCTGGTAGGAAACTGCATTGCAATACCCAACTGAGATTTCTTTTGGGATGTTCAGGGTCTTTGCAGGCATTCCATAGCTCTGCTGAAATACTGCGGGCACCAGCTAATTGCAGAGCCGTAGTAGCACCCCAAGAGTGGCCGATAAACACCACATCGCGGGGTGAGATACCTGCAGCAGCTGGGATTGCACCGGCTTCTAAGCCATCAAGAACTGCTTTCACCTCCCGGGGACGCCTCAGAAATTCCTCTGGGGCAGGCGGTGAAGCGTGGCCCGCCAGCATTTCAATTTGCTGATTGCGATCACTACCGGCATGGCGAGGTAGGAACACAGGGGCCCCATGGGAGGCCAAATGTTGGGCCCAACCAAGGAAGCTGCTAGGGGAATCCCAGAGGCCATGGGATATAACAACAGGCGGCAAACTGGGCTTAACTAACGGACGCACAACTGTTACTTCAAGCTTTTCGTTCAAATTTCCTGCTACAGGTAGCTGCGCAACTGTGGTTTGAATTTGATACTTACCAGCTGCTAAGAAAGAGGCAGGGGCTGCTGCTGCCTTAGTGAAATTTGGCATCAGATCTGCGGCTGCTAGTTGTTGATCCCTTAAACGTTTGATGTATGGCAGGGCGCGATCCAAACGCACCGTTACACTTTTACCGGGAATTTCTTGCAAAATATTCAATAAAGTTACCTGCTTGTGTTTAGCTTGGGCGGTCTTAATAGCAGCTAATACAGGGTCAGTTTTCAGTAAATTTGGTTGAGTATTATCAAGCTCAACTAACCTACTAAGCAATACCTGACCCTGAAGGGCCATGGCGCTGTCAAAGTCTTCCTGAATAGGTAGCGGGGTATTCAGTAATTCCAGTAGTGAACTGGCATAACGACCGTTGGTGGCTCGATTTAATTCAGCGATGTCGCTATTACCAGCCCACAGGGCATCAGGGCTAGCAAGTTCCTTTAATTGAACAGTTAGTTTTTCCTGAAGCACAGGCAGCAACACACGCAGCTCTTCTATTGCCTGCACTGGGCTTGGCAGTAGAAGAGCTGACGCTAAAAACGCTGCTGGCAGCAACCGCCTAACCCGTGCGCTCATAATATGTCCCTGCAATTAATTGAAAGATACCGATTAAATTAACATACAGCTGGGAAAAACATATAATGTTTTATCTAATAAATCAGAGTGATGAGTGATGAACAACTATGCGAAGGTTTCCAGAGGGATCTTTAATAAACGTCCAAGTTTTATCAACCGTTGTGGTTTTACCATCCTTATTTAAGAAGGAAACATTACCCATTGATGTGGCGCTATCAGCAGTTATAAAAATTGCAGAATTACTCACTGTGCACTTTTTCCAGCCCATTAGAGCAAAGCCTTTATCATTTGGAAAAGCAGGATTACCACCAACAAAATAAGACAATGCACCTTCACTTGTGGTGCGGAATGTTTGAGGTGCTTTAGCTAAAGTTGGCTTAAATAGTACACCGCCCATCTGGTATCCATAGGCTGAGTCGATTACTTTTTTAGCAAGAGCTGTGGCAGCAGCTTTGCCTTCAGTGTCGTTTACTTTACTGATATCAACCAATGCGTTGCACCAGGCATTTTGTGCATTAACAACTTCAGCTTTAGTTATTGGTGAACTTGAAGGGGTGAACTTATTATTAATAACTAGAGGCTCAGCAAAAACAGGGACAACCTGCAACACAATCAAAGGCGATGTGAGTGCAAGTAAGCAATTGCGCAGCAAATACATCCTTAAACCTATGGATTAACAATGTGTAATTTAGCAGAGCTAGGCGGAAACCGGCAACGCTGGATGCTGGATCAACACCTGCTTGAGGTAGCGCCCCGTGTGGCTGGTGGGATGTTCAGCTACCTCTTCTGGGGTGCCAACGGCAATAATTTCACCGCCCCTGTCCCCCCCCTCGGGGCCGAGATCGATGATCCAGTCGGCGCAACGGATCACGTCGAGGTTGTGTTCAATCACAAGAATAGAATTACCTTTATCCACCAATCTTTGCATAACTTCCATTAGTTTATGAACATCATAAAAACTTAAACCGGTGGTGGGTTCATCAATTAAATAAAGGGTTTTACCCGTGGCTCGTTTTGATAATTCAGTGGCTAATTTCACCCGTTGAGCTTCGCCGCCGGAAAGGGTTGGAGCCGGTTGGCCGAGCTTCACATAGCCAAGGCCCACGTCAACCAGAGTGCGCAATCGATCGGCGGCCTGGGGTATGGCAGAAAATACATCAGCTGCCTGTTCAACGGTCATCTCCAACACATCTGCAATCGTGTGGCCGCGATATTTAACCTGCAACGTTTCACGGTTATATCTTGCACCTTTACACACATCACATTGCACATAAACATCGGGCAAGAAATTCATCTCAATCACATTTACGCCTTGGCCGCCGCAGGATTCACAACGGCCACCTTTAACATTAAAACTGAATTGACCAACTTGATAGCCACGCGCTTTGGCTTCCACCGTTGCTGCAAATACTTGCCTAATTGGATCAAATGCACCTGTGTAGGTGGCTGGGTTAGACCTTGGCGTGCGGCCAATCGGTGATTGATCAATCACAATTACCTTATCGATAGCACTTATGCCACGCATCTCGGCTAAGCCATTGGGAAATGGCACCTTCATGCCTAATTGATGTTCAAGGGCAGGATGCAGCAGTTCATTAACTAAGGTGCTCTTACCACTACCGCTAACACCGGTTACGGCAACTAATCGGCCTAGGGGTATCTCAACATCTAAGTGGTTTAAATTATTGCGATGGCAATCATGCAAGGTTAAGCGGCGCATATTACTGCTGCGCCTCTCAGCTGGTGTGGGTATTGAAAGCCTGCCACTTAGATATGCGCCCGTAACTGAATCTTCAGCTGCCATCAATTCCTCCATGCCACCTTCGGCAACAATCCTGCCGCCATGCACACCAGCCCCCGGGCCAATATCAACAATGTGATCGGCAGCACGCATCGTATCTTCGTCGTGCTCAACAACAATTAAAGTATTACCCAGGTCTCGTAATTTGATTAATGTAGCTAGCAAACGATCATTATCCCTTTGATGTAAGCCGATGCTGGGTTCATCAAGCACATATAAAACACCAGTTAATCCAGCACCGATCTGGGTTGCCAAACGAATGCGTTGCGCCTCTCCGCCCGATAGGGTCATGGCGGGGCGATCAAGGCTTAAGTAATCCAAACCCACATCAATTAGAAAGCGCAATCGCATGCGAATTTCCCGTAATACCAAATCTGCAATTTGTATTTGCCTACTGCTCATCAATGCCTCACCAGTGCTATCAACACCCATCAATGCTTCGATTCGCCTTAAGCATTCACCAACGCTTACCGCCGTTAGATCTGTGATCCCATAGGGACCAATCCGCACCGCCAAAGCCTCCGCCCTGAGCCTTTTGCCCGCGCAGCTTTTGCAGGGCACCAATTCTTGAAACTTTTCTAACTTCTGGCGGGCTGATTCACCACCAGCATCGCTTAGTTGACGCTCTAATAGTGTTAAAATCCCTTCAAATTTACGCTCATAACCTTTTGTTTTACTATATCTACTATCGGCTTCAATCATGATCGGCTCAAGGGTGCCAAAGAGCAGTGCTTCCTGTTGGGTGCGACTCAGCTCTTTCCAAGCGGTTTTTAACTCAAATTTATAAGCTAAGCCAACGCTATAAAGCAAAGAAAAATAATAACTACTATCTTTTTCACTCCAGGGGGCAATTGCCGAATACACAGGTTGGCTTGGATCTGGCACCACCCGTTGTTCAGTGAACTTGCGTAAAAAGCCGATGCCATGGCAATCCGGGCAGGCGCCATAGGGGCTATTGAATGAAAATAAGCGCGGTGATAACTCCTCCATCACCGCCCCATGAACTGGGCAGGCGTAATTTTCGGAATAAAGCCTTTCCTGTTCCACCCCTTCCGGTAGGGGCTCCCCTTTTTTGGGCACCACCTCAACTAAAGCGAGGCCATCGCCTCTTTTCAGGGCTGTTCGCAGGGAATCTGTTAAGCGTTCCTGCACCCCTTCACGGGCCACAAGCCGATCAACAACCACCTCAATGTTATGGGCATGATTCTTATCTAATTCAATATTATCTGATAATTCGCGCACCTCTCCATTGATGCGAACCCTGGCAAAACCTTCTGCCACCAAACCACTCAACAATTTGGTGTGGGTGCCCTTCTTACCCCGCACCACCGGCGCCAGCAACTGATAGCGGCAACCCTCCGGCAATAGCAATATCTGATCCACCATTTCATCAATCGATTGGGGTTGAATCGATCGATCGCATTGGGGGCAATGGGGTTCACCGGCCCTGCCAAATAACAAGCGCAGATAATCTTGTATCTCAGTAACCGTGCCAACGGTTGATCGGGGGTTATGGCTAGTTGATTTTTGATCAATTGAAATCGCAGGTGATAGGCCTTCAATTGCATCCACATCAGGCTTATCTACCTGGCCCAAAAATTGGCGGGCATAGGTGGAAAGACTCTCCACATATCGCCTTTGCCCTTCAGCAAAAATTGTGTCGAAGGCCAATGAACTTTTGCCGCTGCCGCTCACACCTGTAAACACCACCAGGCGATTGCGGGGCAGGGTGAGATCTACGTTTTTGAGGTTGTGCTGGCGGGCGCCCCGCACTCGGATTACCTCGCCTGAAATGGCCTTGGCGCGAGCCATTGGGGAGGATCAGGGATCGCTAATTCTAGGCAATGGCAGACCTTTGCTGCAAAAGACTGGCGGCAAAGCGTCTGGCCTCGCCGCTATCACCACCGGCCAGTTCTGCCAACTCTTTTTCCCTTTCCTGGGGATCCAACAAAGGCAGCACAAGGGTGCGGGTAACACCGTTTTCCACCTGTTTGCGCACCAGTAGATGTTGATTGGCAGCCGCAGCCACCACCGCCTGGTGAGTTACACAAAAAACCTGGCGGTGCACCGCTAAACGCTTGAGCAATTCAGCCATTGCCAGGCTCACCTTGCCGCTAACGCCACTATCGATTTCATCAAATACCAGCGTTACTCCGCCATCCCCCTCCGCTAGGCAGGTTTTTAAAGCCAATAGGAAACGGCTCATCTCGCCCCCAGATGCCACCTCCTGCAACGGCGCCAGCGGTTCGCCGGGGTTAGCAGAAAATTGAAATTGCACACTTTCAGCCCCCTCCTCCCCCGCAGGGCAGGGTTCCAAGGCAATGGCAAAGCGCACCGCTGCTAGGGCCATCGGCCTTAGGGCCTGCATCAACTGCTGCTCCAACTGCTTTGCTGCCCGCTGACGTTCTTTGCTGAGGGCAGCACAGGCCTGGTTGCGCCTTTGGCGGCAAGCCAGCTCCTCCTGCTCAAGGGCTGCCAAAACCGCTGCGCTGCCAGCAGCCATTAATTGCTGCCGCAAACAATCACGCCTTTCGATCAATTCAGCCAAGCTGAGTCCATGGCGACGCTCCAAACCCTTCAACTGGGAAATGCGATCTTGCAACTCGGCTAATCGCTGCGGCTCTGCCTCTAAACCGGCCGCATAACGATCAAGCTCCTGAAGCAGATCTTGGAAATTGGCATGGGCCTCAAGCCAACGCTGTTGAAAAGCCTGCAGGCTGCCATCGAGGCTGAGCATCGTTTGGAGCTCTTGGTCGCAAGCAGCTAAATGCTCCAGCACCGCAGGCGAACCCTCAGCACCCTCGAGTAATCGGGCCTGCAATTCGGCGCAACCCTGTTGCAGCCTCACACCATTGCAAAGCCGGTCTTGCTCCTGCTCGAGCTGCAGCCGCTCGAGTGGATCATCCAACTGGGCTGCCTCCAACTCCTGCAGCAACTGTTCCTGCAGCAAACGCTGCTGTTGATCGCGATCTATCGCCTCCCTGGCTTGTTCCAGTGCTTGAAATGCCTGCTTCCAGGCCCTTTGGGCCTGGCGTACGGGGCTGATGCAGGCCTGCAATGGCGGCCCGCCACAGCGATCGAGCCAGCGGCGCTGCTGACCCGGCCGCCCCAGATGTTGGGTGATCCCTTGGCCTGTTAAATCGAGCAGCAATGGCCGCAATTCAGCCAAAAGATTTTTGCTAAGTGCTAATCCATTCAGCCTGCTTCTACTTATTAACTTGCCCTCCTGTTGGCGCAATTCACGGCTCAACAGCAATTCATCCTCCCCTTCAAGGTTGAAATCATGCTCTTGGCACCATTGATTAATCGCAGGGGTTAGGGCAAAAGCGGCCTCGATTGAACCTCGAGTTGTGCCTGTGCGCAATAAACGCGAAGCTTGGCCCCCCCCTGCAACCGCATCTAAGGCATCCAAAAGAATTGATTTACCAGCACCGGTTTCACCGGTTAGCACCGTAAAACCAGAGCTAAAGCTCAGTTCAAGCGCCTCAATTAAAGCGATGTTCTCGAGGCGCAGAGCAGTTAGCACCCCACCCTCCCGTGAGCGAATAGAGCCAAGGCACAGCTGTGCCAACGGCCCGACAGAATCACTTCACAAATAAAGCTCCTCGCCAAGCCTGTGGCAACTACCAATTCAAAGGAACTGAGCGATTTTCTTGAGGTGGCAGGGCTTAATAGCTACGACCCAGCCACGATCACCAGGATTTACGCCGGTCATCCGCAGAGGTTGCTGCGCCGCCTATGGCAAACCTTGGTGCCAATCGCCCTGCTGTTGCTTGGTGTTTTAAGCGATAAATTCACGGGCAGATTAAAAAATACAGCGATCGCCCGCCAAAGGGCCAAGCAAGCTTCCAATTTATTGGCTGATTTAGGCCCAGCATTTATCAAAGCAGGCCAAGCACTTTCCACCCGGCCAGATATCGTTCCACCCCTTTTGCTTGAGGAATTAGCGCGGCTTCAGGATCAATTACCTGCTTTTCCAAGCGATTTAGCCAGGGCTTGTATTGAAGAAGATCTTGGTGCACCGCTTGATCAGTTATTTGGCAGCCTTGAGCCGGAACCAATCTCCGCTGCCTCCCTGGGGCAGGTTTATCGAGGAACCCTTAAAGATGGCAGGGCTGTAGCTGTGAAGGTGCAGCGGCCGGGCCTGCGAGAACAAATAACCCTAGATCTTTATATAGTTCGTAATATTGCCGGCTGGTTAAAATCAAATATTGGCTTAATTCGCAGTGATTTAGTTGCACTTATTGATGAATTAGGAAAGCGCGTATTTGAAGAGATGGACTACTTCAATGAAGCAACTAATGCCGAAAATTTTGCACGGCTTCACGCCCATAACAAGCGCATTGCAGTGCCGGCTATCTACCGGGAACTCACCAGCAGAAGGGTGCTCACAATGGAATGGATGGAGGGGATCAAATTAACCCGTTTGGAAGCGGTGCAAGCCATGGGGGTAGATCCGGAAGAGTTGGTGGAAATAGGTGTTAACTGCAGCCTGCAACAGCTGCTAGAACACGGCTTTTTCCATGCTGATCCCCATCCAGGCAACCTGCTAGCCCTAGCTGATGGCCGTTTGGCATACCTCGATTTCGGTATGATGAGTGAAGTTAGCCGGGAATCCCGCACCGGTTTAATTCGAGCGGTTGTGCATCTAGTAAATAAGAACTTTGATGCCCTATCAAAAGATTTCGTGAGCCTTGGTTTTTTAGCAAAAGAAGTTAATCTCGCCCCGATTGTGCCAGCCTTTGAGCAGGTGTTCAGCGAAGCGCTTGAAAAGGGAGTTAGCCGCATGGATTTCAAAGCAGTAACCGACGATCTATCGGGTGTTATGTATAAATTCCCATTTCAAGTTCCCCCCTACTACGCCTTGATAATTCGCTCGCTAATAACCCTTGAGGGAATTGCATTAAGCGTAGATCGTGATTTCAAAATTCTTGGTGCTGCCTATCCATATTTTGCCCGCCGCCTGCTGGAAGATGCTGATCCAGATTTGAGGCAATCCCTAAAGGAAATGTTATTTGATGGAGAGGTATTTAAATGGTCGCGCCTTGAAAATTTAATACTCAGTGCTGCAAAACAACAACAATTAGATCTTGATAATCTTTTAGATCAAACTCTTGATTTTCTGTTTTCAGCTAAGGCTGGCTTATTGCGTCAACAACTGGTGAATGCGGCCGTTGATCAACTTGATGGTGCCGGCTGGCGGCTATTGCAAAGCGTTGGTCGCCGCTTACCAGCGCGCTTGCGGCCCCCTGGGCTGCAGAGCGCAAGCAGCTCGAACAGCAACCTGCTCCTCAGCCTTGGCCCAATTCGAGAATTGGTGGCAATCCTCAGCAAACTGCCTGGATTTGAACCGCAACTGCTTACCAAACGCTTACCGCGCCTGCTCAATGAACCCAGCCTGCGCCAAATGGGTGTTGATCTGGCCAAGGGTTTAGCCGAAAGAAGTGTGGTGCGCCTTGTGAGAGATGTGTTAACAGACCCAAGCCTTCAGGTTCAAATCAAGGCAGCGGCCTAGATTCCAGCGGAAATGATTTTTCCAGCTGCCGTGCTTCACATTCCACCGGTGCTGGCCACTGAAAACATAGTTTTCGTGAGCGGTGCCTTTCGCCGTACGATATTTGTTTCAGATCTGGAATCCTTTGTGGAAACAGGGGTTCCCGTGGGCTTACTGGCTGATCTGCTCAGATTTTCAAAGCAAAATCCAAAAACTGTGCAAGGGATGCTCAAAACCGAGCTGCCCCTTCCCGTTGTGCTCACCAGCCGCCTTCTTTATACCCGCATCGGTGAAGCGATCCTCACAAGAGCTACCGCTGTTATTCATCCCCTACGGGCACCGCAAGTGGGTATTCCAGCCCTGCGTTCAGCACTAGTGCTTGGCGTTGCTGAAAACAACGGCAAACTCAGCCCCATTAGTTTCCTAAGGGCATATCCAGCTGAGGAAATGGCCGTAGACATTCCTCAACTACTAGGCCTATTAAAAAAAGCTTCCTCCGTAAGTGAACTAGTGCGTTTTTTCTCTGATGCACCCCTAGATGGCTTGAAATAAACAAGCTCAATCAGCAGCTGTTTGCTTAGGCCAGGTAAATTGCTCTTTTCAGCCTTTCCGTGCCCTTTACCAGTTCCGTTCGCGGCCTATTTCAAAGGCCCACCACACAGAACTGGCAAGGGCTAATCCACGCCTATAACCGCTGGCTACCGGTTAGCGATCGCACTCCCGTGATCAGTTTGTGTGAGGGGGCCACCCCCCTGGTGCCAGCCCCTGCCCTTTCGGCTCGGCTTGGCAGGGGCATCGAAGTGCACCTCAAGGTGGATGGCCTAAACCCCACAGGCAGCTTTAAAGACCGTGGCATGACCATGGCGGTGAGCAAAGCCAAAGAAGCTGGTGCCACTGCTGTGATCTGCGCCAGCACCGGCAATACCTCAGCCGCAGCTGCCGCCTATGCCCGCCGTGGCGGCATGCGCGCCTTTGTGTTGATTCCAGACGGCTATGTAGCCCAGGGAAAATTAGCCCAAGCACTGCTTTATGGAGCTGAGGTGCTTGCGGTGCGCGGCAATTTCGATCGAGCCCTCACGATCGTGAGGGAGGTGGCTGATAAGTACCCGGTAACGCTTGTTAATTCCTTAAATCCCTTCCGGCTCCAAGGCCAAAAAACAGCTGCTTTTGAGGTGGTTGATGTGCTCGGTGATGCCCCCGATTGGCTCTGCATTCCCATGGGAAATGCAGGCAACATCAGCGCCTATTGGATGGGTTTCCAGGAATATAAAAAAGCTGGCAGATGCCGCACCCTGCCGCGGATGATGGGCTTCCAAGCTGCCGGTTCAGCCCCCTTGGTGCATGGCACCACCGTTGAGCAACCCGACACCATTGCCACGGCGATTCGGATTGGCAACCCCGCCAACAGGGAAAAAGCGCTCAAGGTTAGGGAGGAAAGCGGTGGCGGTTTTGCTGCCGTGAGCGATGCCTCCATCCTTGATGCCTATCGCTTTTTAGGCCGCGAGGAAGGGGTGTTTTGTGAACCGGCCAGTGCCGCTTCCGTTGCAGGGCTGCTGCAACGTTCAGAAGAGGTGCCATCCGGGGCAAGGGTGGTGTGTGTGCTCACTGGTAATGGCCTTAAAGACCCCAGCACCGCCATCGACCACAGCGAAGCCACCTTCCATGGCGACCTGGATCCAAACACTGAAACCGTTGCCAAGGTGCTCGGTTTTTAAATAGTTAAGCAACAACCAACCCAAAAAGTGGCTGGGGAACGGGGTTTTAATCCCTGGGGAAAATCTGGGGATAAAAATCAAGCAACCATCAGGCAGGTTTTACACAGGTATGGGAAAGGGTGGAAAAGCATTGTTCCATCCCCACTGAGGTCATTTGATTCCCCAACAAAAAATTCAGTTAATGCTCGTACAGCCAATGGTTTTAGAGTTTTTCCAAGCTTTCCCCAGCCCCTACTACTACTAGTTATTTTTCTTTCTTAGATTATTGATCCTTTTAATAGAAGGGGGATTACCCGCGTTGCGGTTTGGCCAAGGGTGTGGAAGCTTGGGGGCAATTCAATCGACCATTCAGGGATGAAGTTGGTTTGCAGCCAATCAGAGCTCAACAGCAGCCTGCAATTGGTGAGCCGTGCCATCGCCGGCCGCCCCACCCATCCAGTGTTGGCAAATGTGCTGGTTACAGCTGATGCCGCAGCAGGACGCATCAGCCTCACCGGTTTTGATCTGAGCCTGGGCATCCAAACCAGTTTTGCTGCAGTGGTTGAAGGCAGTGGTGCCATTACCCTGCCCGCCAAGTTGCTTACCGATATCGTTAGCCGCCTGCCCCCCGATGGGCCCATCACCCTTTCTTGCCCTGATGGCGAAGAACAGGTTGAACTCACTGCCCTATCCGGCAGTTATCAAATGCGCGGCATGACCGCCGAAGATTTTCCGGATTTACCCCTTGCTCAAAATGGTCGGCCGATCCTCCTAAGCGGAGCTGCCCTAGTGGAGGGTTTGCGCAGCACTTTGTTCGCCAGCAGCAGTGATGAAGCAAAACAAATCCTCACCGGCATCCACCTCAAGGTGGAGGAAGGTGGCTTGGAATTTGCAGCTACCGATGGCCATCGTTTAGCCGTTAGGCGCAATCAAGCCGGTGGTGAACAAGGCGCTGAACCCTTTGCCGTTACCGTGCCAGCTCGATCATTAAGGGAGTTGGAGCGTTTGTTATCGGCTCGCCCTAGCGAAGAATCGATCAGCTTGTTTTGTGATCGCGGCCAGGTGGTTTTTCTTTGGGCTGATCAGGTGCTCACCAGCCGTAGCTTGGATGGTGTTTATCCAAATTATGGTCAATTGATACCGGAAAGTTTTGAGCGCAGTTTGACCATTGAACGCAAACCTTTATTAGCTGCCCTTGAAAGGATTGCTGTGCTTGCTGATCAGCACAACAATGTGGTGAAATTCAGCGCTGATCCCAGCACTGCTGAATTGCTATTGAGCGCTGATGCCCAAGATGTGGGTAGTGGCTCAGAAGCTTTACCAATTCGCATGGAAGGCGAAGCGATTGAGCTTGCTTTCAATGTTCGCTATGTGTTGGAGGGTTTGAAATCAATGGCAGCCCAAGATGTGTGTTTAAAACTGAATACCTCCACTAGCCCAGCGATTTTGCATGGTGATGCCGAGGAACAGGCATTCACTTATTTGGTAATGCCTGTGCAGATACGCAGCTGAAGTGGCAGCCCTCGCAAATATTTCCATTTCCAGTTTGCTTCGCGCTCGGGTGCGCAACGAAGCCGGCGCACACTTAGGCATTGGTTTTATGGCATGGATGCATCCGCCTTGCCATCGGCTTTTGGGCTGGAGCACCAGGCCCTCTGCCTTTGGCCCAAGGCGCAACGTGTGGCGTTTAAATCAACTGGTAGCCATGGCAGAAGCTGAAGTGATCGTGCGGGGGGAAGCTGCCAGCACTGATCAAGAAACCCTGGCTTTGTTGCCCACCCTTTTAGATGCCGAATTACTAGGTAAACAGCAAACCTGTTTAGGCCGTTTGGTTGATGCCGTTGTTGAGCTGCGTAGCGGCAGGATTTTGCATTACTTGGTAGCTCGCAGTGACCCCCGTTTACCTGGCACAAGCCGGTGGCGATTGGATCCAGAGCGTTTATTAGATCAACAATCGGGGCAGGTAATCACCGCATTGGAGGAGTTGGATGATCTGCCCCTAGAAAAAGCCAGCATCCGGCAGCAGATGCTGCGGCGCACAAGGCAATTTAGGGATCAAGTGCCAGATTCATTTGATGGTTTTGAAGATCGCCTGCGCTCATGGGGTGATCGCCTGCGCGATTATGCGGATGATGAGCCCCGGCGTCCTAAGAAACCTGAAACGGATGAGGATCCCTGGATATGAATGATTCAGCTATGGATCAAATCCTTGCAGCCCAGCTGAAGCAGGAGGGTTTAAGCCAAGATGATTTCACTGAAATTGTGCGGCGTTTAGGCCGTGAACCAAACAGGGCTGAACTCGGCATGTTTGGGGTGATGTGGTCGGAGCATTGTTGTTATCGCAATTCCAGGCCCTTGCTGCGGCAGTTCCCCACGGAGGGGCCAAGGATTTTGGTGGGGCCTGGCGAAAATGCCGGCGTTGTTGATTTGGGTGAAGGTTTTCGCCTGGCTTTCAAAATCGAAAGCCACAACCATCCATCTGCCGTTGAACCATTCCAGGGTGCGGCCACAGGTGTTGGCGGCATCCTGCGGGACATCTTCACCATGGGTGCAAGGCCCCTAGCCCTGCTTAATGCCCTGCGCTTTGGCCCCCTTGAAGACCCACGCAATGCCGGCTTGATGGAGGGAGTGGTGGCAGGTATTGCCCACTACGGCAATTGCGTGGGCGTGCCAACAGTTGGTGGTGAAGTGGCATTTGATCCCAGTTATTCCGGTAATCCCCTCGTTAATGCCATGGCTTTGGGGTTAATGGAAACCACTGAAATCATGCGATCTGGGGCCAGTGGCGTTGGTAATCCAGTGGTTTATGTGGGTAGCACCACTGGCCGTGATGGCATGGGTGGCGCCAGTTTTGCCAGTGCCGAATTGAGTGAAGCTTCTATTGATGATCGCCCTGCTGTGCAGGTGGGCGATCCATTTTTAGAAAAAGGTTTAATCGAAGCTTGCCTTCAAGCTTTTAAAAGTGGTGTTGTGGTTGCCGCCCAAGACATGGGTGCAGCTGGACTCACCTGCAGCTGCGCCGAGATGGCAGCCAAGGGCAATTTAGGAATTGAGTTGAACCTTGATTTGGTGCCAGCCCGTGAAACGGGCATGACCGCCTACGACTTCCTCCTTTCTGAATCCCAGGAACGGATGTTGTTTGTGGTGCAAGCGGGCAAGGAGGAAGAGCTAATGGAGCTGTTTCGCCGTTGGGGATTACAGGCGGCAGTGGTGGGCAGGGTGCTGCAGGAAGAAGTGGTGAGGGTGTTGCAACACGGTGAAGTGGCAGCTGAGGTGCCAGCCCGCGCCTTGGCAGAAGACACCCCAATAAATAAGCGGGATTTACTCAGCGAACCGCCAGCTGATATCCAAGCCCATTGGCAGTGGCAGGAAAGCAGCCTTAGTGCCCTTGCTGCAGATCAAGTGGGGCCAGTGTTGCTGCAATTGCTTGATGACCCAACCATTGCCAGCAAGAAATGGGTGTGGCGGCAATACGACCATCAAGTTCAAGCAAACACAGTGATACCCCCTGGTGGCGCTGATGCAGCGGTGTTGCGCTTGCGTTACCAGGAGGGAGCTAAGGCCAGTGGAAGGGGGGTGGCTGCCACATTGGATTGTCCGAATCGTTGGGTGGCCCTAGACCCTGAAAGGGGTGGAATGGCAGCGGTGGCGGAAGCGGCCCGCAATCTCAGTTGCGTTGGTGCAGAACCGATTGCAGTTACCGATAATCTCAATTTTCCCTCACCGGAAACCCCAACCGGCTATTGGCAATTGGCCATGGCCTGTAGGGGAATTGCCGAGGCCTGTCGCATCCTTGATACGCCGGTTACGGGAGGCAATGTTTCCCTTTACAACAACACCCGTTTGCCCGATGGCACGGTGCAGCCAATCCAACCAACCCCAGTGGTGGGCATGGTTGGTTTAGTGGAACGCTTGGATCGTTTGGTGGGTTTGGCATGGCCAAAACCACAGCTAGCTGCTGATGGTGACCATTTGCTACTGCTTGGTTTAGCCCTCAACAGCGAAGCTACGGATGATCGCATTGGTTTAGGCGGCAGCAGTTACCTGAAGGTGGTTCATGGCCTTTGCACTGGTAGGCCACCGCGGCCTGATTTAGGCCTTGAAATGCAGTTACAAGAGATGTTGAGGGCGGCGATCGCCGCTGGCTTGGTTAGTGCCGCCCACGACCTTTCCGATGGTGGTTTCCTGGTGGCAGTTGCTGAAATGGCCATGGCTGCTGGGTGTGGCGCCCAATTAAAGCTGGCCAGTTCTGAACTGCCGTTGCAGCGTCTTTTATTTGGGGAAGGGGGAGCAAGGGTGTTGGTAACTGTTCCTGCTGCTGAATTGGCTGCTTTTATTGCCTTGAGCCAGGCCCGTGGATTTCCTTACCAGCAAATTGGTTTGGTGCAGGCAAACGAGCTGCTGCAACTACACATAGGCCAAGAGGAAATTTTCGAATTAGAGCTGAATTGCCTAAGCAAGGCCTATCAAGAGGCCCTGCCACGGCGCTTGCTCGGGCACACTGGTTAAGCATCCGTGAAGACCAATCCCTTGGCCGAAAAACCGGATCGGATCGAGGAAGCCTGCGGCGTATTCGCCGTGTTGGCCCCCGGTGAACAGGTGGCAAGCCTTTGCTATTTCGGCCTTTATGCCCTGCAACATCGGGGCCAGGAGTCGGCAGGTATCGCTGTATTTGATGGCAACAAGGTGCGACTCCATAAAGACATGGGCCTTGTGAGCCAGGTATTTGATCAAAATGTGCTCGAGTTGATGGTTGGTGATCGGGCGGTGGGTCACACCCGTTATTCCACCACCGGCAGTTCAAGGGTTTGCAATGCCCAACCCTTGGTTTTTATGACCCGGCTTGGGCCATTTGCCTTGGCCCACAACGGTAATTTAGTTAATACGGTGCAATTACGGGATCAATTAGCAGCCGATGGTTTGAGTATTAAAAGCAGTAGTGATACCGAATTAATCGCCTTTGCTTTACAACAGGCCGTAAATGCTGGTTTGGCTTGGGATGAGGCGATAAAAGCAGCGGCTTTGAAATGCAAAGGTGCCTTCAGTCTTGCAATCAGCACCCCGGATGCGCTCTACGCCCTGCGGGATGGCCATGGCCTGCGGCCATTGGTGTTTGGCCACCTGGGGGAACCGGGCGCTGGCGCCTGGGTAATTAGTAGTGAAACCTGTGGTTTAGATATTGTTGGTGCCCGTTTTAATGATGATGTTGCACCGGGAGAATTAGTGCGATTTAGGCTTGGCGAAGCATATCCATTTCGGAGTAGATGGTGTGAAGAAACACCAAAATTATGTGTATTTGAATTGATTTATTTTGCGAGGCCAGATAGTAGATTTTTTGGAGAATCTTTATACAGCTACCGCAAACGCATCGGCCAGCGTTTAGCCCAGGAATCACCGGTGGAAGCAGATCTAGTTATCGGTGTGCCGGATTCAGGAATTCCTGCTGCGATTGGCTTTTCTCAGAGTAGTGGCATTCCTTTCGGCGACGGTTTGATCAAGAATAGATATGTTGGTAGAACTTTTATTCAACCCACACAAGCAATGCGAGAGGCTGGAATTCGCGTTAAGCTAAATCCTTTGCAAGATGTTATAGAAGGCCAGCGTATTGTTGTAGTTGATGATTCTATTGTTCGCGGTACCACAAGTCGTAAATTAGTTCAAGCATTTAGGGAAGCGGGGGCAAGGGAAGTTCATATGCGGATTAGTTCCCCACCAGTAACCCATCCCTGTTTTTATGGAATTGATACTGATTCACAAGATCAGCTTATTGCTGCTCGCTTAGAAATAGAAGAAATAACAAAACATCTTGGTGTTGATTCTTTAGCCTATTTAAGTAAAGAAGGAATGCTGCAATGCGCCCAAGAACAGGCTCAGAATTTTTGCACTGCTTGTTTTGATGGTAATTATCCGATTGCGGTTGAAGAAGAGCTGCGTGAGCGTAAACTAATGCTGGAAGCACCAATTCCAGTACAATCAGCTGGTTAACCAAAAATGACCATTAAAGCGAGAACCAAATGAAAACAAGCATTAATTTTTCTCCAATGAAAGCAATTAAATTTGCTTTGGCTGGCTTTGGTTTTGCTATTTTTCTATCCCCACAGCATCTGGCTGCCCAGCCTTTCTATGTGGAACCAGGTTATGGAGGTCCGGTATACGTATCTCCAACCTATGGCGTGCCTTTCTATGGCAGCCCTGCAAACGTTTGCAATGCTGATTTTCAGGTTTCGCTTAGGGTTGGGCCAAATCAACGCTTTCCAGTAATAACAACTTTGCCCAATGGAACACCGTTGCAATTAATAAGAAAACAATTTAATCAGTTGGGGCAAGAGTGGAGTTTAGTTAATGCAGGGGGTGCTGAGGGATTTATCCCCTCGGGACACGTTTGCTCATAGTTGATTTCATAGTTGATTATTTAGTGGCAATAACCTAGTAACCTTTTCAGTTTTTGGTAGTTCTAGGTTTAAACCGGTGCCACGGCTATCTTCTGCTAATAGGCTATCGGTTTGCAACCTGATACTGCCCGTTTGTGTTTCAACGGCAACCAACTCAACATCACAGGCCCTTAGATCTACTAATTGATCATTACGGTTGCTAAATTTTAGGGCTATTTCGCCTAGATCTCCCCTTTCACAAAGGCGCAGATTTGAAACTGCTAATTTTTTTAATTGCCCCAGCGCGCTAATTAATAAAACCTCTGCATCGGCAGCAGTAACGGCGGCGCCAACAATCGTTTCGCCTGGCAACAACCTCATCAATGTGGGTCCTTGGGCAGTGCGACCCATCAGGGGAACATTGTTATCATCTATGGGGAGCCGCAAACTGCGACCGGTGCTACTGGCAACAATCAAATTATCAGTTTCTTTACATATAACAGCCCGTTCTAACACCACGCCATCTTTTAACTTTAGAACTGTTGTTGCCCGCCCAGATAGTTCCCTAAATTCTTCAGCCGCAATTCTTTTAAAGCGGCCATCACTACTTAATAAACCAATGGAGAAGTTGATGTCTTCTGGCGGTAATACTAAAACCTCAACTACTTTTTCCCCTTGACCATCAACACTTTCTGGTAGGAATTTTTCAATCGGCCCCGGTTGTTGTGCTGCAAATTCCCATCGCAATGCCGCCACGCGACCGCCGCTGGTGAAGGCCAGCAAGGTGGGTGCAGGCTGCACAGCCATGATCAATTGACCATGGGCGCCATGGTCCCCAAAAGGCAGCGGTCCACTCAGGTGCAATTTGCCAAGGCTTTGGGGGCTGGCGATCCGCAACAGGCCGTCACTTTGTAATAAAAGGCGGTTGTCGCTACTGATGGCAGCCAGGGCATGCAATCTTTGCGCCTCCGCATTTGGCCTTTGGGCTGCTGCCCTTTGCGCCACCAGGTCGTCGCCGCCTTCCTGTAAACGCGTGCGCCGTGGCGTTGCAAATTGTTTACGAAGTTGTTTTAACTCTTTAACCAAAGTATCTAATAATGCAGGCCGATCATCTAGCAGGTGACGTAATTCTTTTTGCTCCTGGCGCAACTCCTCAAGCTCCTTGCGTAAGCTTTCCTGTTCAAGCCCTGTTAAACGCCTTAAGGGCATTGCCAATACGGCTTCCGCTTGCCTTTCAGTTAAATCAAGTTGCACTTGTAAACTAGCTTTTGCACTGGCGCTATCTCGTGCTGATTGAATCATTTCAATCACTTCGCGCAAAACATTAAGAGCCTTGATTAAACCTTCCACCACTTCTAAACGATCTTCGCAACGCTTAAGGGCATAGCGGGTGCGCCGCACCATTGTTAGTTCGCGATATTCTAAAAATTGCTCTAATAACTGCCGCAAACTCAGCTGTTGCGGTTTGCCATGCACTAGGGCCAACATGATGGCACCAAAATTACTTTGTAAGGCCGTGCGTTTATGTAATTCAGCCATAACCTGTTCAGCATTTGCATCCCGCCTTAGTTCCACCACCACCCTCATACCTTCCCGATCACTCTCATCGCGGATATCTGCGATGCCGGTGATTTTGCCTTCATTTACTTGTTCCGCCAGTTTTTCAATCCATCCGGCTTTGCTTAATTGATAGGGAAGTTCAGTTATCACAACCGCCCCCCGTTTATGGCGGCCTTTTCCCGGTTGTGTTTCCTCAATGTGGGCCACCCCACGCATCGGAATGCTGCCGCGGCCCTGCAGGTAGGTGTCCCGCAGCCCGGAACCTGTAAGCACCACACCGCCCGTTGGGAAATCAGGCCCAGGAATTAATTCGAGTAATTTTTGATCGCTTAGCTCAGGGTTGCGCAGCAAAGCAATAAGGCCATCAACCACCTCGCCAAGATTGTGGGGTGGAATGCTCGTGGCCATTCCCACAGCAATGCCACTGCAGCCATTGAGCAGCAGGAAAGGTAATTGGGCGGGTAAAACCGTTGGTTCCTGTTGGGAACCATCGAAATTGTTGGCAAAATCAATGGTGTCGCTGCCGATTTCATCCAGCATTCCCCTATGGGAAAGCGGCGATAAACGGGTTTCCGTGTAGCGCATCGCCGCCGCTGGATCGTCGTCTACCGAACCGAAATTGCCGTGTCCATCCAGCAGTGGGTGGCGGCTGGCAAAGGTTTGTACCAGCCGCACGAGAGCGTCGTAAACGGCTTGATCGCCATGGGGGTGATATTTACCGAGCACATCACCCACCACCCTTGCGCATTTGCGATAGGGCCGATCTGGGGTTAGCCCCAGCTCATACATGGCAAATAAAATCCGCCGTTGTACGGGTTTAAGGCCATCGCGCACATCCGGCAGGGCCCTTCCCACGATCACGCTCATCGCGTATTCGAGATACGAACGCTGCATCTCTTGATGCAGGGCAATCGGAACGATGCGCTCGTCCGCCATGCGAAATGGGCTAATGCAAAGGGAAGGGGCTCAGCCTACAGATAGCGAATTCACTCGTCTTTAAAACCGGCCATCCCCATGGCCCTATCCACGGAACCCCGCAACCTTTCATCGCGGAACAGCACCTGGGTGGCCTGCCGCAATTTGGCGCCCCAAAGCTGATCTTTTTGATATGCATCCAGCACATAATCCGGTTCCTTCACAAGCGCCTGTGTCGCCAAGATGATGGTGTCTGTGGAGGTTTTCCCCTCTGAATAAAGGGCAGCAGCTAAGGCAAGGCTGGGTTCAGCTGCATTGGAGCTGATCTCTAGGGCCTTACGCCAGCGGCCCACGGCTTCAGCGGTGCGTCCCTGTTCAAACAACACGATCGCTTGGTTGTTAATCGCTTCCCAAAATCCCTTGCGCAGCCCTGCTGCTTTTTCAAACGAGGCCAAAGCTGGATTTAATTCCTTTAGCTGGATTTGGGCATTGCCTAAATCGAAGTAGGCGCCTGGATTGTTTGGATCCAAACGCAAGCCCTCCCGCAATAGCTTTTGGGCTTCCTCCGGTTTGTTGTTGCGCAGGTTTAAGGAGCCCTCTGCAAACCAAACACCAGGATTATTGGGATCTAACTGCTTTGCCCGTGCCAGGGCTTCATAGGCCTTGTTGTTTCTTTCACCCTTAGGGCTGCTGCGCAGTTCCGCTTCGGCAAGCACTAGCCAGGCCCTGGGGTCGTTTGGAAGAACCTGCACGGCAAGGCGGGCCAATTTGCGACCCTCCTCCACCTGACCCATCTGCAATAGCCCGGCAGCGGCACCAGCAATACCCAAACCGGCTTTGCCTAGTTCCTTAGCGCTTGGCACAAACACATAGGGCACAAGCGCCTGGGCGGGGGCCGCTAGCAAACATGCAGCAGCAGCCATTAAAGCCAGCAGCCTGCGACCCATGGTGATCAGCGAATTTCAGAGGCAGCCTAGGTTGCGGCGCCACATTTGCGGTTTGATTCGCCTTAGGGCCGAGCTCCGCAGCGCTTCATCCCACTGATTGTCGTCCCATTCTTTTAGTTCCTGCGGTTTGCTTAGCAGGATCCAGTTGCGTGGTTGTAGTTCTGGATCAGTGCTGGCTTTGGCATGGTGTTTATTCCATGGGCAAACCTCCTGGCACAAATCACAACCGGCAACCCAGCCATGGAGCGGTAATGGCAATGTGTCATCCCGGTTTTCAATGTTGTGAAAAGCAATGCAACGGCGGCTATCCACCACAAATGGTTCCGCAATGGCGCCAGTGGGGCAGGCCGGCAAACAGTCGTTGCAGCTGCCGCAGAGGGGAATCGCTGGGGCATCTGGTGTTAATTCGCAAGTGGTGAGCAGATGGCCCAGCAGCAACCAGGAACCATGGCTTTGGCTGATCAAATTGCCGTTTTTACCAATCCAACCGATACCTGCCTCTTCAGCCCAAGCTTTATCAAGTAGCGGTGCCGTATCAACACAAACGCGCCAACGGCTATCGGGTTGCTGCAGCTCCAACCAGCGGCCCAAGCGTTTTAAGCGTTGCTCGATCAGCCTGTGGTAATCCCTACCCCAGCCATAGCGGGCGATGCGGGCCACACCAACCCCCTGCTGTTGATCCACGTAGTAGTTGAGGCCCACCGCCAAAAGGCTGCGTACCCCCGGCAGTAGTTGCTGCACCGCAAGACGTTTTGGATTGTTCATCCAAGCCATATCCGCCTGGTAACCGGCGGCGAGCCAACGCTCAAGCGCAGCGGTGCGCAGTGGCATCCGCCCCCCAGCTGATGTTGACGCAACCCCAGCTACGGCAAATCCTTGGGCAAGGGCCTTTTGTTTCAACTGGTCGGCAAGATTCACCGGCACTCCTACAGTTGCGCCGCATCTTTATTGTGCCGTGCCTGAGCTTTCCCCTTCCCGTTTATCTGGTTTGTTGCGCTGGATCGGCGGTGTGCTGGTGCTGGTGCTCGCTTTAGAAATGCTGGCGGTGCTTAGTGCCAATGCGTGGGGCGAAGAGGCTTTCAGTCAATTGGTGGTAGACACCCTGATCAAGGGTTCCCCCATGGCTTTGGTGGGTTTGCTCTTCATGTTGGTGGGTTCGCGCCTGGATCAACCGCAGCAGCTGCGCAGCCCCCTGCGCTGGACGGTGTTTGGGGTGGGTATCGCCTTGGCCCTATCGCTTTTGGTGGCAGTGCCAGTAACGATCAGCGGCAACGCAATCCTGCAGAAACAGGCTGATCAGGCGGTGAGTCAAAAACAAATGGAATTGGAGCGAGCCCAGGCGGAAAGCAACAACCCTCAATTGATTAAAGCCCTGGTGGGTCAGCTGCGCCAAGCGGGTCAATTGAATCCAAACCTGAGTGATGAGCTGGCCAGTGGCCAGGCAAAAAGGTTTATTGATGGCCGCTTGGGTCAGCTGAAACAACAGGTGCAGCAAGCGGAGCGGGCTAGATCGTTAACCCTTGGCCAACGGCGTTTCAGTGGCACTGGAGTGGCATTGCTGTTGGCCATAGCTATTGCGGCGGTTGCAATGGCTGCAATCCTCTAATGGGCGCCCCTGTGGCTAAGTTGCATTAGCGACTTGCTGCTCAACTCCCTTGGTGCAGACCCGCCCCAGACCAGAACCGCCCGTAAATGTGCGGTTGCAACAAGACCTCAAGAACGACCTGATCGCGGGTTTGCTGGTGGTGATTCCCCTGGCAACCACGATTTGGTTATCCACTTTGGTGACCCGTTTTGTGGTGAGTTTCCTCACCTCGGTGCCGAAACAATTCAACCCTTTCAATACCCTTAATCCCCTCCTGCAGGAACTAATCAATCTGCTGGCTGGTTTATTGGTGCCCCTGCTGGGCATTCTTTTAATCGGTTTGATGGCCCGCAATATCGTTGGCCGTTGGTTGTTGGATTACGGCGAGGGCACCCTGGCTCGGATTCCATTGGCGGGATCTGTTTATAAAACGCTTAAACAGATTCTGGAAACTGTTCTACGTGATAACAGCAGCCGTTTTCGCAGGGTGGTGTTGGTGGAATATCCCCGCGAAGGTTTGTATTCCCTCGGCTTTGTTACAGGAGTTTTGGGGGCATCGATGGCCGCTGGTTTCAATCAGCCGATGTTGAGTGTGTTCATACCAACAGCACCAAATCCCACCACCGGTTGGTACACAGTGGTACCTGAAACCGCCGTTAGGGATATTGATCTAAGTGTTGAAGATGCATTTAGAACAATCATTTCGGCGGGCATCGTTAGCCCTGATGACCGTGATAGCCCTGTTAATCGCAGTTTCTCTAGCCTGCTAGCCCAATTGCGGCCCTCCCCCCTGCCGGGTCCCCCCAAGCCCTGAAGTTGATGCAGAACCGCTCGATTGCCAGGGAACTGGCCCTGTTGATTCTTGGTCAAAAAGCGGATCGAACCCCCAGTAGTTGTGAACAACTTTTAGCCCAAGCGCTCACATCGCTTAACAGTCATCTGAGGGAGGCCCTAGATCAATCGGCAGATCAATTGCAGCAGGCCCAACAGGCTTTGCTTGATAGTGAATTAAGCGAAGGCGAAAACGATAGGGTGCGCCAACATTTGCACAGGGGTTTGGAATCTGCAGAGCAGGTTTTGAACCGGCTATCAGCCAGTTTGGAATTTCCGCGCTTGTTGTTGCTTGCCGATCAACAAGACCTGCGCCTATGGGCCCTTGAGCGCTCCAAGGCCGTATTTGCAGCTCAGCCCTCCCTCGATAGTCGCATTGATGCGGTAATGGAAGGTTGGCGCCTAACCCGTCTGCCCCGCATCGATCAAGACATCCTCAGGTTGGCGGTGGTGGAAATTGAAGCTTTTCAAACACCAACAGCTGTGGCCATTAATGAGGCTGTTGAATTAGCCAATCGCTACAGCGATGAGGCCGGTAGGCGCAAGATCAATGGGGTGCTGAGGCGATACATCTCTGCCTCCACTGAATTGGCTAGCTAACGATGTCTGAATTTGACTGGTTCCAACGCCCCACCCCAGAGGCGGAGGCTGCAGAAGATGCCTTGGCTTGGGCAAAGGAGGCCTACGCCCGCCTCAAGGCCCAACAGCAAGGCAGCCAACCTGAAGTAGAGGCTGTTGAAAAAGTAGAAGCTGCTAAAGAAGTAGAAATTATCGAAGAACAAAAATCCACAGAAGAACAAAAACCCTTAGAAGAACCAAAATTAGAAGAACAAAAACCCGTTGTTTCGCTGCTAGAGCAGGCAGCGGCTAAGCGTGAGGAACGGCTGGCAAATTTGGCCCAAGAACCGGCGCCAGCAGAACCTGAATTAGGCCAATTGGATGCCGATTTTCTTTGGTCGGCAGAGGTGCTTGCAGCCCAGGGAAGATCAGCGGCGCAAGTATCTATCGAGGAGATTGATTGGCTCGCTAAGTTGCGGGCCGGCATGGAAAAAACCCGCCAGGGTTTTGTTACACAGCTGCTTGAAAATCTTGGTGATGACCCCCTATCAGAACAGTCTTTAGGGGAAATTGAAAGCCTGTTGCTGCGCGCTGATGTGGGTGTTGAAAGCACTGATCAGGCCCTTGATCGCCTGCGCAAAAGAATGAATGAAGGCGTGCTTGATGCCACAGGAGCCCTGGGTTTGCTCAAGCAGGAATTGCGCGAACAACTTGAAAAACCGCTTAGTAATAAAGGCGTATTGCCCCTGTTGGCACCAGATAAAAATCAATTGAATATTTGGTTGATAGTTGGTGTGAATGGAGTTGGTAAAACCACAACTTTGGGCAAACTTGCCAATTTGGCTGTGCGCAGCGGTTATAGCTGCCTGGTGGCAGCAGGGGACACCTTCAGGGCTGCTGCGGTGCAGCAATTGCAGGTGTGGGCAGAACGCAGCGGGGTAACTGTGATCGCTAACCCCTCCGCCAATGCTGATCCCGCCGCTGTTGTGTTTGATGCCATCGGTGCAGCGCGATCAAAAAATATTGAACTGCTGCTTGTTGACACTGCAGGAAGATTGCAAACCAAACACAACTTGATGGAAGAACTAGCAAAGGTGCGGCGTATCATCGATCGCCTGGCACCAGAAGCCAAGGTTGAATCGTTGCTGGTGCTTGATGCCAGCCAAGGTCAAAATGGTTTGCGCCAGGCGATGGCATTTGCCGCTGCTGCGCAGCTCACAGGGGTGGTGCTCACAAAACTCGATGGCAGTGCCCGCGGTGGTGTTGCCCTTGCCGTGGCAGCTGAAACTGGCCTGCCGATTCGTTTTATCGGGGCCGGTGAAGGCATTAAGGATTTGAGGCCTTTCAATAGCTTTGAGTTTGTTGAAGCCTTACTCGCCCGTAACTAGCTAACTTAGGGCCCCCTGCGGCAGCCCCATGGGCGCTCAGCCGCCTACCCACCGATCGGTTAGCGCGATTACCCCTGCGGCTTCTTTGCGGCAGCTGATCGATAGCCTCAATCGGGAGCAAAGGCGAAATCAAGAGCTTTTGGCATCACTTGGTTTTGCCCTGCGTAGTTTTACCAACCTGAGCCGTTTTTTGGAGTTGGTACCGCTGCTCACCTGCCGCCTTGTGGAGGCTGAAGGGGCAATATTGCTCACTTTGCGCAGCGATGGTTCCCTGTGGCGGGAACAGTTGCATGGTTCCGCTTCCAGCCGCTGCGCTCAACTACTGCGGATGCTGGCGGGGCTGCAAGACAAGGATTTGGATCGCGAAGCCGGTGATGAATTGATGGCTTCCCGGCTTGATCAATTAGTGCGCAGACAATTAGGTGATGTGCAACTTTTTGGCACTTCCGTGGTGGCAAAAAATCGTCAAAGGGGTCGTTTGTATGTATTTAGCAGTGATCCGCAATATTCATGGAGTGAGGTTCGTCGTCGCCATGTGCAATTGGTGGCGGATCAAACTGCAGTGGCAATTGAAAATGAATTGCTATTGGAGCAGATGCGGCAACACCAACGTGTTGATCAACAGCTGAGCATCGGCGGAGAAATCCAAGCGCAACTTCTACCCGATCGCTGCCCTGTTATCGAAGGGGTTGAATTGGCTGCCCGCTGCCGGCCTGCATTTCAGGTGGGAGGTGATTATTACGATTTTATCCCCACAAAACCGCAACTAACCGGCAAAAGAAGGGAGCAGGGGCGCTGGGCTTTAGTGATGGGTGATGTGATGGGGAAAGGAATTCCTGCTGGTTTATTAATGACTTTGCTGCGGGGAATGTTACGAGCTGAGGTGTTAACCGGTTTAGCCCCAGATCAAATTCTCCACGACCTAAATCAACTGGCCCAGGAAGATTTAGCCCATTCGAATCGTTTTGTAACTCTTTTTTATTCTGAATATGATCCGCGTACAAGATTACTGCGTTTTAGCAATGCTGCCCATAATCCACCTTTGATTTGGCGCCGTCAGGGCCATTCGGTGGAGCGTTTAGATGCCCCTGGTTTGTTGATTGGTTTGCAAGCCGATGCCGACTACGGCTGTGAGCAGGTGCAGCTTGAGCCCGGCGATGTGCTGCTTTTTTACACAGATGGTGTTACTGAGGCCAGTGGCATTGGCGGTGATCGCTTTGATGAGGAACGTTTGATGAGGGCCCTGTTGGCAATTTGCAAGTTGGGGGTGGGCGCCCAAGAAATTTTGGATCAGTTGTTTGCCCGCTTGGATCGATTTGTTGGTGCTGGCCGCCAATTGGAAGACGATGCCTCGGTGGTGGTACTTAAGGTGAAAGAGGAAGTGGTGTTACCTAGCCTGTGAAATCCTGCGGGCCAGGCTAAATGGGTGCAACTAACAGTGAAGGCAATAGCTGGAGCAATCGTTTTGAGCAGGGTTTGCATCCTGCGATCGAACGATTTAATGCTTCGATCGGTTTTGATATCGCTCTGCTGCAACAAGATCTGGATGGTTCTGTTGCCCATGCCCGCATGCTCGGCCGCTGCGGTTTGATCAGCGAAGCAGAAAGCGAGCAACTGATTGCTGGCCTGGAAACAGTGCGCCAAGAGGCGGCGGCGGGCAGCTTTCTGCCCGGCCTCGAGTGTGAAGACGTTCACTTCGCTGTGGAAAGGCGATTGATCGAATTGCTTGGCCCGTTAGGTAAAAAATTGCACACCGGGCGTAGCCGTAATGATCAAGTGGGCACCGATATACGCCTTTGGTTACGCCAACGCATCGATGGCCTTGAACCCAGCCTGCAGCGTTTGCAACGGGCCTTATTTCAGTTGGCAGACGGCCATCTGCACACCCTGATCCCGGGCTATACCCATTTGCAAAGGGCCCAGCCCCTTTCCTTAGCCCACCATCTTCTGGCCTATGTGGAGATGTTGGAACGGGATCGTTTACGACTGCTTGATGTGCGTAAAAGGGTCAATATCTGTCCCCTTGGTGCCGCTGCTTTAGCGGGCACTCCCCTAGCGATTGATCGGCGTGTAACAGCGGCGGAATTGGGTTTTGAAAGCATTTATGCCAATAGTTTGGATGCGGTGAGCGACCGCGACTTCGCCGTTGAATTCAGCGCGGCGGCGGCCTTGGTGATGGCCCATTTGAGTCGCCTTAGTGAAGAGGTGATTTTTTGGGCTAGTGAGGAATTCGGTTTTATTCACCTCACAGACCGTTGCGCCACCGGTAGCAGCTTGATGCCCCAGAAAAAAAACCCTGATGTGCCCGAGTTGGTGCGTGGTAAGTGCGGCCGGGTGTTTGGTCATCTGCAGGGTTTGCTCACCATGATCAAAGGTCTGCCCCTCGCCTACAACAAAGACTTTCAGGAAGACAAAGAAGCTTTGTTTGACACGGTTCGCACCACAGAGGCTTGTTTGGAGGCGATGGCGATCCTGCTGGAGGAGGGGATCAGTTTTCGAGTGGATCGGATGGAGCGGGCGGTGGCCAGTGATTTTTCCAATGCCACCGATGTGGCCGATTATTTGGTTAATAAAGGTGTGCCTTTCCGGGAGGCATATCAACTGGTGGGTGGGCTAGTGAAAACCTGCCTGGAGGAGGGCCTGTTGTTGGTGGAGTTGCCTTTAGAGCGCTGGCAATCCCTGCATCCAGCCTTTGAACAAAGTATCTATGCAGCGATTTCCCATCGGGAGGTGGTGGCTGCCCGGGTAAGTGAAGGTGGCACGGGCTTTACCCAGGTGCAGGGCCAACTCAATCACTGGAGAAGTGTATTGATGTGTTCTTAACGACATCGATAAGCAGGCACTTGCCGGTTTAGATTTCCCGTGTTCCCACTTTTGTGGGTTCCCCGAGTCCATTCAACGGTCCATTCGGTCCCCTACGGCCAGTGAGCATTTTTGTCGGCAACCTCCCCTTCCGCGCGGAACAGGAGGACATCATTGAACTCTTCGCTACCTATGGCGAGGTAAACAACTGTTCCCTTCCTTTGGAAAGGGACACCGGACGCAAAAGAGGCTTTGCCTTTGTGGAGATGGCAGACGACGCTGCTGAGGAGCGTGCCATCGAAGCACTGCAGGGCACTGAGCTGATGGGTCGCCCCCTGCGCATCAACAAAGCTGAACCCCGCAGTGGCGGCGGCGGTGGTGGTGGCCGCGGTGGCTATGGCGGCGGCGGTGGTGGCGGCGGCCGTGGTGGCTATGGCGGCGGCGGCGGTTACGGAGGAGGAGGAGGAGGTGGCTATGGAGCACCAAGCCGTGGTGGTGGCGGTGGTGGCTATGGCTATGGCGGCGGCGGCGGTTACGGAGGAGGAGGTGAGCGCAGCTCCGGTGCCCGCGGTTGGGAAGATCGCAGCTACGGCAACCGTGATTCAGCTCCAGCCGCAGATACCTGGGGTGCTCCGTCCCCTGATTTTGGTGGGGGTGAACCCAGCCGTGATGGTTTCGATGATGGCCGTAGCCGCCGCCGCCGCGGAGGGGATCGCCCCTCAAGCCCAGCACCCAGTGAAGATTGGGGCGATTACGGCGGCGCTGAGGGTTAATTACAAACCCCGCTCTTCTAATTGAAGGCAGGCCTTTTCCAACACCTGTGGCCCAGCGTTTGCTTTAGCGGCCGCCTCCACAAGGCCTCGGCGCCAATGGCGCGCGCCACTAACACCTTCAACTAAATGAACTAAATGGCGGGCAATCGGCCAGAGTTTGCCGCCGCTCGCGCACCAGCGTTCCGCGTGGGGCAATATGCCCCGCAATACCGTTGATGCCCGAGCTGGTATTGCTTCGAGGTCGTTGAAAACCTCTTGATCCACCCTGTTCCACAGCAAAGGGTGGTGGTATGCCGCCCGGCCCACCATTACCCCATCAGCCCAAAGCAGGTGTGTTTGGCAGTTTTCCAAACTTTCTAAACCACCGTTTAGTTCCAGGATCAAATCAGAACGATCTTGTTTCAGTTTTTGCACAAGGTCGTAGCGCAAAGGTGGCACGCTGCGGTTTTGTTTTGGATCAAGGCCTTCCAACCAAGCTTTACGGGCATGAACAATGAAGCGCTGGCAGCCAGCCGCAGCCACGGTATCTACAAAATTGAGTAGTTCGGCATAGCTGTCGTGGTTATCAATGCCAATGCGATGTTTCACCGTGATCGGTAAACCAGAGGCTTCAGCCATGGCGGAAACACAATCAGCCACCCGCTTGGGATCCGCCATCAAGCAAGCGCCAAATCGTCCCTGTTGCACCTTGGCGCTGGGGCAGCCCACATTTAGGTTTACTTCGCTGTAGTCCCACTTCTGGGCCCATTCGGCAGCGGCAGCTAACAGTTCAGGGCTGTCGCCACCCAATTGCAGAGCCAGGGGTTTCTCAATCGGATCAAAGCTGAGCAGTTTGCTCTTATCGCCATGGTGGAGGGCCTGGGCCACCACCATTTCTGAATAGAGCAGCGCATGGCGGCTCACCTGCCGAATCAACACTCGAAAGTGACGATCGGTGTAATCCAGCATTGGCGCCACACTGAACCGGTGGGCGGGGTGCTGGTTAGGAGTGGCGCTTGAGGGGGTCACTACCCCATGCTGCAGCTTGATCTGCAATTTATTGAAATGGCCAATTGGCAACGTCGATCTTTGCTTCAGGCCCTGGCTGCTGCCTTCATGGGGCTTTGGCGACCAACTGCCGCCGCCGCCGCCGTTGATCCCGCCTGGCAACTAAGCCCAGCCGAATGGCGAAAGCGTTTATCTGCCAGTGCTTTTAAGGTTTTGCGCCAAGCAGGCACCGAAGCACCATTCAGCAGCCCCCTGAATGCAGAAAAACGCAAGGGCACCTATCTCTGTGCTGGCTGTGCATTGCCCCTATTTTCAAGTGCTACAAAATTTGACAGCGGCACCGGTTGGCCCAGTTTTTGGGCGCCGTTGCAAAAAGCAGTGGATACGGAAGTGGATTTCAAATTGATCGTGCCCCGCACTGAATACCATTGCCGCCGTTGTGGGGGCCACCAAGGCCATGTTTTTAACGATGGTCCAAAACCCACCGGTAAGCGCTATTGCAATAACGGCGTGGCCCTAACTTTTGAGGCCGATGCCTGAGCTGGTGGTGGCAGGTGGTGGTGCCGCCGGTTTTATGGCAGCCATAACCGCCGCTGAGGCCGGTTTGCAGCAGGTTCAGATCTGGGAAGCCACAGCTGAACCCTTGGCCAAGGTGCGGATAAGTGGCGGCGGCCGCTGCAACCTCACCCATGCCTGCTGGGATCCAGCGGAATTGGTGGCTAACTATCCCAGGGGTGAAAAGCCGCTGCGGGGTCCGTTTAGTCGCTTTGCTGCTGGTGATGCAGTGGCTTGGTTTAGTGAGCGGGGAGTGAACTTACACGAAGAGGCCGATGGCCGCATGTTTCCCATAAGCAACAGTTCAGCCACGGTTGTTGATGCCCTGCGCCGCAGGGCCGAAGCCGTTGGCGTAGAACTGCACAGCCAAAGGGCACTGCAGGCGGTGCAGCCCCTGGCCTCCGGTGGTTTTGCTTTGAAGGGGCGGGGATTAGGGCAGCCGCTTAATTGCGCCAAATTGCTGCTTGCCACCGGCGGACACCCCAGCGGTAGGCAATTGGCCCAGGCCCTAGGCCACCGGGTGATAGCGCCGGTGCCGTCGCTTTTTACCCTGCGCTTAGATGGCAAATTTTTAAGGGAGCTGGCTGGGGTATCCCAGGGGTTGGTGCCGCTTGAATTGCAGGTGGGTGCTGAAATTTTTCGTCAACGGGGCACGGTGCTGATTACCCATTGGGGTTTAAGCGGCCCGGCCCTGTTGCGGCTAACCGCTTTTGCCGCCAGGGCCCTGCATCAAAATCAATATCGAGCTGAATTGCGCGTTGATTGGACAGCAGGCGCTGATCCGCAAATCCTGCAGCAACAATTGCGCCAGGCGCGCTTGGATTTAGCCCGTAAGCAATTGGCTAATGGCAGGCCTGAACTGTTGCTAGCTATTAAAAAACGGCTTTGGTTAGCCCTGCTTAATCAAGCCCAACTAGATGCAGCCATGCCTTGGGCTGAGTTATCTCGCCAGGGGGAACAACGGCTGCAACAGATATTGCAACGCAGTGTTTATTCAGTGCTGGGCAGGGGGCCATTTGGTGAGGAGTTTGTAACTGCTGGTGGTGTGGATTTAGCTGAAATAAATCTAGCTAAAATGGAGAGCCGAAAACAACCAGGTTTGTTTTTTGCCGGTGAAATAATGGATATAGATGGGGTAACAGGCGGTTTTAATTTTCAACACTGTTGGAGTAGTGGCTGGATTGCAGGCCGGGCTATTGCGGCGGGCTTTAAGCAATGATTCAAGGCCATAGGTTGCCATTTCGCGCAGATATTCAAGCCCTGCGGGGTGTGGCGGTGCTGGCGGTGCTCATCTTTCATTTATTTCCTGATCTACTGCCTGGTGGCTACGGCGGTGTGGATCTATTTTTTGTTATTTCTGGCTATGTAGTTACCTATGCGTTGCTTGCGAGGCAAGCCAAAGATCCTGATAGGGAAATGGGTTTCAGCAACTTTCTTAAACGGCGTTTACAGCGAATAATGCCACCATTATTGGTTGCTCTTTTGATTATTGCAGTTATTAGTTATTTGATTTACGACAAGCGCTTGTTTCATAGCTTTTCCGGCTATTCCATCACTGGTTTATTGGGGATATCTAATTTAAAACTTATATCGCAGCAAACAAACTATTTTAGCCCAGATGAGTATTTAAATCCTTATCTGCATACTTGGTCTTTGGGAATTGAAGAGCAATTTTATTTGATTTTTCCGCTGATATTTCTGCCTTTTGTTCGAACTGAGCGCCGTTGGCACTTTTGGCTTGCCGCAGGGGCGCTTTGGTTTGCCTCTTTTTTACTGGCCTTGCACTGGTCGCAAGTTGCAGCGGAGCGGGCCTATCTATCACCATTTAGTCGCTTTTGGGAGCTGGCCACTGGTGTGCTGCTTGCTTTGGCGGGAGCAACAAGCAGGTTTAAGCGGTTGTTGGCCAAATTTAAAAAGTTTGCTGGCTTGATTCAAGTTTTTGCCTTCCTATTGCTGCTGCTCAGTTTTGCCTTGCTTTCCAATAAAGGCTCCTACCCAATGCCAGGTGTGGTTTTACCGGTGCTGGCCAGTGCTGTTTTGCTCGGCTTTGGCGCTGAAGCGCCCTTGGCTGTTTTGGCCCAATCAAATTGGTTGCGGGCTTTGGGTGCTGTTTCCTATTCGCTCTACCTTTATCACTGGCCCAGCATTGTGTTTGCCCGTTATTTATTTGGCAGCCAATCTGGGTTTTGGTTGCCCGTTGCTTTGCTTGCAACTGCCCTACTCACCTGGTTTTCCTATCGCTTTGTGGAACTGGGTTGGAGCAGGCGTGCTTCCCTGGCTCAATTGGGTTTGTTGGGGGGCTTTGGTTTAGCTGGCTTGGCTTTGTTTGATAGCCAGGCGCAACGGCTGCGGGCCCCCTTGGGTTTGGCCACTTTTTCTGAATATGCCTGGACAGCCAATGATCCAAGGCCAATTCAACAACTATTGCCGGCAAGTGTTTCCAGCAATGATGCAATTGCTTCTGCCCTAACCGCTAGCCAAATTGAGCAATTGGCCCCTGGGATGGCCCTGCAACTCACCATCGTGCAGGCAAAAGGTAAAGCCATTGCTGAAGAACGTCGTCATTTATTTGTGGTGGGTGATTCCCACGCCGGGTCGTTACTGGCAGCGGTGCGCAGCTTGGTGGCAGCGAAGCCGGGTCTGGTGGGTTTTGTTGTAACCCCTCCGGGAATGGGCGGTTGTTCATTGGTTTCCTACAGCTTTGATTCAGGCCGCTGCTCCGTTTATGAGGCCCAATCGCTTGGATTGGTGAAACGGCTGGCTAAGCCTGGTGATCACCTATTGCTGCCAAGTTTGCGCTTGCCGCGTCTTTCGCCCCGGCTGCAGGTGGCAAGTTACGTAAACCCCAATACCCCCGTGATGGGTTCACACCTAGAGCCAGCCTTGCGTGGATTGCAGGCCAGTGGCGTGCAGGTTGGCTTGCTTGCCCCCTGGCCTGTTTACAACGTGCTTGGTAAACAATGCCTTGGTTGGCAGCAACAGCTCAAGCTGGATTGCAGCCAGAGGCGTGTTGATTTTGAAAGCGATCGGGCACCTGCCCTAGAACGCTTAAAGCGCTTGCAAAAGCGTTTACCAGGTTTGCAAATAATTGATCCAATAAATTTATTTTGTGATGCTAAAACCTGCAGCAATTGGCGCGGCACACTCCCCCTTTTTGCCGACCATGACCACCTCAGTGGTTACGGCAGCGCCGCCCTGGGTAGTTGGTTGCTAAAACAGCCGCAATTCAGGGGTCTCTAACTAAGCAATTTTATTAAATACACTAAACATTGGTAAGTACATAGCTAATAAAATTGAACCCACGATCGCGCCAACAATAACGATCATAATCGGCTCCAACATGGTGGTAATTGTTTTTACAGCTATGGCGATTTCATCCTCATAAAAATCAGCAACCTTGGAGAGCATCACGTCCATTTCACCTGTTTCCTCTCCGATAGCAATTAAGCTGATTGCAAGGGATGGGAATAAGCGGCTGCGGCCGAGGGCTTGGCTTAAGCTAATGCCATCTTGCACCCCTAGGCGCGCCGCAACCAGCCCGTTGGCAAGTACCCGGTTGCCAACACTATCGGCAACGATTTTAAGGCCCATTAATATCGGCACACCCGCCCTGCTAAGGCTGCTAAATGTTCTACAAAACTGGGCGGTATCCGTTTTTTGAATAAGCTCACCAAAGAGCGGTAATTGCAATAAAAAGCCATCGATTTTTACCCGCCCCTCTGGGGTGGCGTGGCTGCGGCGCAATATAAAATAACCAGCAATTACTGGCATCATAAAGATAATCGCAAATGGCGAGCGCAACAGCACGCTAAAATTAAGCATCAATATGGTAAATGCAGGTAGTTCAGCACCCAATTCTTTAAAGATATCCGCAAATGTGGGTATTAGAAATATTGTCATGCCAAGAAATACCAGCAGAGCAATTATCAGCACAGTTATCGGATAAGCCAAGGCGCCGCGAATTTGATTATGCAATTTTGCATTATTTTCTAACAACATTGCCAAGCGCTTCAAAACCTCCTCCAGCAACCCACCGGCCTCGCCAGCTTCCACCATTGTTACCATCAAAGGATCGAATACTTGGGGCCATTGTCTAAGGCTGTCGCCAAGGGAGTTGCCCCCGTTCACGTTGAGGGAAACATTTAATAAAGCCCTTTTAAATAGTGGTTGTTTTTGTTGTTTAGTAATTAAATCAAGGCTGCGAATAATCGGCAGCCCTGCGCCAACCAATGCTGCTAATTTATTTACAAATAATGCTTTTTCTCTAACCCCTGGGCGCTTCTCAAAATTTAATTTAAAGCCCGGCGGCTTTGCTGATTGCTTGCTTTCAGCCACGCTTTCCTTGATGGCAATAGCTAGGATGCCCCGCTGCCTTAAAATTCTTTTGGCATCCGATTCGTTATTAGCTTTAATTTTTATAATTTGCTCAGTGCCTTTGCGACTGCGATGGCTACAAATAAATATTTTGGGAGTCATTAGTTGCCTTCAATTAAATATTCTAATTCCGCTAACTTATTTGTTTTTCTTAATGCCTCTTGTTGGCTAATTTTGCCACTATTAACAAGATTTGCAAGCGATTGCTCCATTGTTTGCATGCCATATTGATTGCCAGTTTGCAGTTGTGAATATATTTGGGCTGTTTTAGCCTCGCGGATTAAATTGGCAATAGCAGCGGTTTTTAGCATAATTTCTTGGGCGATTACCCTACCAAAACAGCCATTTTGGGGCTGGAGGGCTCTGCATAGGTTTTGGGCAAAAACAGCCACTAGGCTGCTGCTTAGTTGCATGCGAATCTGGCTTTGCTGGTCTGCCGGAAATACATCAACAAGGCGATCTACCGTTTGGGCTGCGGAGCTGGTGTGGAGGGTTGCAAATACCAAATGACCAGTTTCGGCGGCACTAATTGCCAATTGAATTGTTTCTAGATCCCTTAATTCACCAACTAATATCACATCTGGATCCTCCCTTAATGCAGCTCTGAGGGCATTTGTAAAACTGTGGGTATCCTCACCAAGCTGACGCTGATGAATTAAGCTTTTTGCAGAATTATAAACAAATTCAATGGGATCTTCTATGGTGATAATGTGGCTTGCTTGATTTTGATTTATATACTCTAATAAGGCCGCTAGTGTGCTACTTTTTCCCGAGCCCGTTGGGCCTGTAACCAATACCAATCCATTTGGACGTTTGCTTATTTGCTGCAGCGCAGCGGGAAGCCCCAGTTGTTCAAAACTTGGGATTCGATCACCCAAGGCCCTCAGGCAGGCTGCATAGCAACCCTTTTCTTTAAATACATTTAGCCGGAATCTACCGGCGCCGTTTAATTCATAGGCGCAATCTAGTTCCAGGTTTTTTTCGAGCTGTTCTGTTTGATTAGTTGTGAGTAAAGAACAAATTAAATGCTTTGTTTGAACCCTGTTAAGGCTGGTTTCTGCCATCTTTGCCAGCGAGCCATTAAAACGGCCGTAGGGGGGTGCATTGGCGGATAGATGTAGATCGCTGCCGCCACCAGCAAGCAGCTGTAGCAGCCAATCATTGAGTAGAGGATCAAGGGTTGCAGCCATGGGCCATGGGGTTCATGGCTGCAGTGTTCCCCTCGGGGTTAAGCAATAGGGGCAATCCAGCCATTCATTTTTAAGGCCGGCCTTGCAGCCCCTGCAGGTGGCACTGTTTATTTGCTGCCTACGCAACTCCTGCTGGAGTCCGCCATCGGTTAACAACACCCTTTCAACTTCCTCAAGGCTGGTGAGGCCCTGTTGGGCCAGGTGTAGGCCGCTAGCCAAGAGCGTTTGCATGCCATTTGCTATCGCTAAATCCCTCAATTCATTGCTGCTGGCACCCTTGCCGATGGCCGCTGCCATCGGCTCATTGATGCGCATCAGTTCGAACACACCAATACGGCCGCGATAACCAAGGCCAGCGCAATGGGGGCAAGTGTTCGTTTTTGAAGCGCGGCGAAAGCTGTGCTTACCGCTTTGGCTCGCTAGGAACCCCAGCCTTGCCAGGTCTGCCCCAGCTGGCTCGTGCGTTTCACAGCAGTGGCTGCATAGGCGCCTTAGCAAGCGCTGCGACAACACACCCACCAATGCCGCACTCAATAAAAATGTTTCTACCCCCATCTCCCCTAGGCGGGCTATGGCGCTGGGGGCATCGTTGCAATGCAGGGTGGTGAGTACCAGGTGACCGGTTAGTGCAGCTTCAAGGGCAGTTTTGGCGGTTTCCAGGTCGCGGGTTTCGCCCACCAACAACACATCCGGGTCTTGTCGCATAAATGCCCTTAGGGCCTGGGCAAAATCAAAGCCCTTTTCACGATTTACCTGGGTTTGGGTAACACCAGCCAGGGTGTATTCGATCGGATCCTCCACCGTTGAGATGTTGATTTCCGTTTGATTGCGTTCTGCAAGCAAGCCATAAAGGGTGGTGCTTTTGCCGGAACCGGTGGGACCCGTTACCAGCAGGATTCCGTAGGGCATGCGGCCCAGTTCCCGCAGTTCCGCCAGCACAAATGGATCATTAATGAGTTGCTCCAAGTTGAGCTCGGTGGCACTGGTATCCAAGAGGCGCAACACCAGTTTTTCGCCAAAGCGGCTTGGCATTGAATTGATGCGGAAATCAACGGTGCGGCCCCGATAACCACAACGAATGCGGCCGTCTTGGGCTAAACGCCGCTCGGCGATATCCAGATCAGCCATGATTTTGAAACGGCTGGTGAGGGCTGGAATCAGCTCGGCCGGCAGGGGGTCAAAGGCGTTTTGCAGCACCCCATCGATTCTTAAGCGCACTCGCAACTCAGTTTCCTGGGGTTCTATGTGAATGTCGCTGGCTTGGCTATCGAGAGCTTGCAGCAGGATGCGATCTGCCAATTGCACCATTGGGGAGGCGTTGCCGCTGGCAGCGCTTTCCGACAGTTCAAATTTCTCCACTGCAAACCAAACAATTGGTTTCAGGATGGCGGGGTTTCCCGACCTTGATTCATGGGTAGGGCTCCCAGCAACATGGATGAATTCCAATGGGCCGCCCCATGAACGAAGAATCCCCCGCCCCTGAGCTTGATAATTCAGCTCCTGAGGAAGTAGCGGCACCGGTGGAGGAGCTGAACAATGGGGCTGTTGAGCCCGATCTAACGGCTGAGCTCACCAGCCTGCGCCAAGAAAATGAATCCCTGCGCGGGCAATACATGCGGATTGCCGCCGATTTCGATAATTTTCGTAAACGGCAGCAACGGGAATCGGAAGATCTGCGTGTGCAGTTGATCTGCAGCACCTTGAGCGAAATTCTGCCGGTGGTAGACAACTTTGAGCGGGCCCGCCAACAGCTCAATCCCGAAGGTGAAGAGGCCCAAGGTTTACATCGCAGTTACCAGGGTTTGTATAAACAGTTGGTGGATGTGTTGAAGCAATTAGGCGTATCGCCGATGCGGGTGGAGGGTGAACGCTTTGATCCCAGCCTCCACGAGGCGGTTCTACATGAACCAAGTGAAATCCATTCTGAAGATGTGGTTATTGAAGAATTACAGCGCGGTTATCACCTTGATGGCCGCGTTTTGCGTCACGCCATGGTGAAGGTATCGATGGGTCCTGGCGCTGCTGATGGCAACCCAAATAACGCCAACCCAATTGAAAGTACTTCCGTTGAAACCAATGTTGAGGCTGAAGGTAACTGATGGCTGATTATTACGAGCTCCTCGGAGTTCCCAGGGATGCTGATGCTGAAAGCTTAAAACGCGCCTACAGACGTTTGGCCCGTCAGTATCACCCTGATGTAAATAAAGATCCCGGCGCTGAAGATAAGTTCAAGGAGGTGGGCCGTGCCTATGAGGTGTTGGGTGATCCCAAAACCAGGGCCCGCTACGACCAATTCGGTGAAGCCGGTGTTTCAGGTGCTGCCGGCGCGCCCGACATGGGCGACATGGGCGGTTTTGCTGACTTATTTGAAACCTTTTTCAGTGGTTTTGGTGGTGCCGCAGGCCAAGGCCAACGGCAGCGGGGACCACGCCAAGGCGACGACCTCCGTTTCGACCTAAATATCAGCTTTAAAGAGGCAGTTTTTGGCCAAGAAAAAGAAATCCAAATTCGCCATTTAGAAACCTGTAACACCTGTAAAGGCAGTGGCGCAAAGGCTGGCAGTGGCCCTGTTAATTGCAGCACCTGTGGGGGCAGCGGCCAGGTGCGTAGGGCCACCCGCACCCCCTTTGGCACCTTCACCCAAGTGGCACCATGCCCAGCCTGCGAAGGCAATGGCCAGATGATTGCTGATCCCTGTTCCGATTGCGCTGGCCAAGGGGTGCAACAGGTGCGCAAAAAATTGAGAATTAATATTCCCGCTGGTGTTGATTCAGGTACAAGGCTACGCGTTAACAATGAGGGCAATGCCGGCATGAGGGGCGGCCCCTCCGGTGACCTTTATGTGGTGTTATTTGTGCAGGCTGATGCCAAATTGCGGCGTGATGGTATTCATATAAATTCCGAATTGCCAATCAGTTATCTTCAGGCGATTTTAGGTGATCGCCTACAGGTGGAAACCGTTGATGGGCCAGAAGAATTTCAAATACCCCCCGGCACCCAACCCGGAACGGTGCTCACCCTTAAAGATCGCGGTGTGCCCCGCCTGGGTAATCCAGTGGCCCGCGGTAATCACATGTTCACCATAAAAGTAGTGGTGCCGCAAAAGTTAGAAGCAAAAGAGCGGGAATTATTGGAAGAATTAAACACTATTGCTAGAAGCCATCCCAAGGGCAAAGGTTTATTTGGTGGTTTATTTCAATGATATTTATTCCAATGATATATATTTAAAGATGTTTATTTCAAGCATAATTAACTTCAAGCTTTGCTATCACTGTGCTTGATTTGCGCGGCACACCCTGCCCCCTAAATTTTATTCGCACCCGCCTTGCCCTTGAAGCATTAGCGCCGGGCAGCACCCTGCAGGTGTGGCTTGATGCTGGTGAACCGGATCGCCTGGTGGTGGAATCCCTGCAGGGCACAGATCAGGTAAAGCAGTTAGAACGCATACCTCAAATAGATGGTTCGGTGCAGTTAAAGATCATCCGTGGCTGAATTGCTGCGGGCTCAGGTGATGGCCCTAGAGGCAAATTTTTGCAGAGTTAAATTGCAACAACCCGGCCCAGCGGGCCAACAAATATTGCTTTGCACCCGTCGTTCGCGCCTTGCCCACCAAGGCGAACAGGTGATGGTGGGCGATTGGGTGGGCCTTGATGGTGTTGATTGGCTTGCTGGCCGCGCCGCCATTGCCGCCCTTGAGCCCCGCAGTAGCAACCTGCAGCGGCCAGCCCTTGCCAATGCAGATCGGGTGGTGGTGGTGGTGGCTTTGGCCCAACCCAGCCTTGATGCCCAAGGGCTCAGCAGATTTTTGCTCAGCGCTGAAGCCACTGGCCTTGAGGTGTTGCCAGTGCTCAGTAAGGCCGATTTAGTTAGCAGCGAGCAGTGTTTGCAATGGCTTGAGCGACTGCGCAGTTGGGGTTATGGGCCCCACAGCATCGCCCATGGCAACGTTGAGGCGCTCGAGGGCTTGCGTTTGCGGTTATGCCCTGGCACCTCAGTGCTCTGCGGCCCCAGTGGTGTGGGTAAAACCAGTTTGTTGAATGCTTTGCTGCCCGATTTGCAATTGCGAACCGCTGCAGTTTCTGGAAAGTTGCAACGGGGTCGCCACACCACCCGCCATGTGGAACTCTTTCCGCTAGCGCCAAACGCTTTGCTCGCTGATACTCCGGGTTTTAATCGACCTGAATTGCCCCCTAATCCAGGGGAATTTGCTTCTTTATTTCCTGAAATCCGTGAGCAGCTCAGGGCTGGCAGGCGTTGTCGTTTTAATGATTGCCGCCACCTACAGGAACCGGGCTGTGGGCTTGAGCGCAGCTGGGAGCGTTATGGGTTGTATCAAAGCTTGATGCAGGATCAGCTGTGATCAACCGTTAAACCCAGGCAGATTGAGGTTTAAACCGCCAGTGAGCTCCTCCATTTTCCCCTTCATGGTGGCGCTTGATTGGGCGTAGGCATTTTGTAAAGCTTCCAAGGTGGCCGCTTCCGTTGCTTCCTTACCTTCTGTGAGCAATTCGGCTGCTAATTGCACCCGCAAAGGCTGCTGGTTGCCCGATAACCAGATGCTGGCAAGGCCATTAACACTGGTGCCTTCAATTTCCATGGCATCCAGTTCTTCCTGGAGCTTTTGGGCATCTTGCTGAATCTGCTGCGCTTTTTTGAAAGCTTCGGTTAGTTGACCGAAGTTGGGTAGTCCGAAACCGGCCATGGCCCCTTTAAACAAGTGAAATCAGGTTAAGCCGCCGCCTGCAGGCTTTCACTAAACACCCCTAAACGAATCACTTCTGGATGCAGCCAGAAGCCATGGGATTTATGCACAACAGTTTGCACATGGCTAATCAGCGCCTGGATATCGGCGGCCTTAGCGCCTCCATTATTCACAATGAAATTTGCATGGATTTCCGATACCTCAGCAGCGCCAATGCGATATCCCTTCAGGTTTAGGGCTTCGATCAAGCGGCCAGCTTTTTGTGGTTCAGGGTTACGAAATACACTGCCGCAACTTGGCAGGTGGTATGGCTGGCTGCTGGTGCGGCTCTGCAGATTTGCACTGGTTTGAGCGCTCAGCAAGCTGGGGTTTTGACCCGGAGTTAACTGAAATCGGGCTGAAAGCACCACTAATTTTTCAGTTTGGAGGCGGCTATGGCGATAGCTGTAATCCATATCTTGATTGTTTAAAACAAATGCTTCGCCGCCATTGGGATCAATCACGGTGGCATCAATTAAGTTTTCGGCTAGGCAGCCCCCTTGGGCGCCGGCATTCATAACTACTGCGCCACCAACGGTGCCTGGAATCCCCACCGACCATTCCAAACCGCTCAAGCCTGCCTTGGCGGCGCGGCGGGCCAGGGTGGGCAATGGTTCCCCCGCCAGGCTCTCCACCAGCCCACTGCTGCCATCTAGTTGGGCCCCCTGAAGCCGCCGGGTGCAAATCACTAAGCCAGGCAAACCCTGGTCACTAATTAATAAATTGGAACCGGCGCCAATAATTTGTAGTGGCCCGCCTGTTTGTTTATGGGCTGCCAATATTTCCAGCAGGGCTGTTAGTGAATCCGGTTCGGCTAGGTATTCAGCTGGGCCCCCCACTTTCCAGGTTGTGTAGCCCCCTAGGGGTATGGCCTGCTGCAGCACGGTTTAAGCGGCCGCGGCCAAGGTTTGGTTTTGCAAACGCCCCCAGATTTGATTCACATCACCAGCTCCCATCACCAGCACTAGATCCCCTGGACTTGTTTCAGTTTCGAGGGCGCTTGCCAGTTCATCAAGGCAGCCATAGGCATTCACATCTGCGCCCAGGTTTTGCATCGCTTTCGCTAGGGCAGCGCTGCTAATGCCAGGGAGGGGGGATTCACCGGCGCTGTAGAGGGGCGCCAGCAGGGTTTTGGGCGCGGTAGTTAGGGCTTCGGCAAAACGGTTGAGAAATTCCGCTGTGCGCGTGTAGCGATGGGGCTGGAATACGGCCACCACCCGATTTGGCACCCACGGCAGGGTGCTGCGCCCGGAGCTAACCATCAATTGGGCCATGCTCAAGGTGGCGGCCACCTCACTGGGGTGGTGGGCGTAGTCGTCTACCACTAAACGGCCCTGCCACTCGCCCCGCAGATCGAAGCGGCGGCCAGGGGGCACCAAGCCGGTTAAGGCCTGTTGTAGGTCGTGGAAGGGGGCTCCCATCAACCTGCAGGCACTGATGGCTGCGAGGGCATTGCTGAGGTTGTGGCGACCGGCTAAGGGAAGGCTGAGCTCCCCCAAGCGATGGCCGTTTTCGAGGTAATCCGCCCTGCTGCCGTCCCCCGCCATGCTGAGGGGCACGGCCCGAAAATAGGCTTCGTGGCCATGGCCTTCTTCAGCCAGGCTCCAGCGGTGGTGGGCTTTGATGTGCTCATGAAGCACTGGGCAATCGGCATTTGCTAGCACCTCGGTGCAATTGCCAGCAAAGCGCTGCATGGTTTGCACCAATGCTTCGAGGTTTGGATAAAAATCGGTGTGATCAAGCTCCAGATTCGTGATTACGCCAAGGGCAGGGTGAAATTGCACTAGGGAGCCATCGGATTCATCGGCTTCTGCCACCAACAGGTTGCTGGCACCGGTGCGGGCATTGCTACCAAAAGCTGGCACCACACCACCGATGATTGCGGTGGGGTCCATGCCCACGGCGCTCAGCAAACTGGCGATCAGGCTGCTGGTGGTGGTTTTGCCATGGCTGCCGGCAACGGCAATGCTGCGTTGCTTGGCGATTAACCAAGCGAGAAGGGCGGCCCGGTGGCAGATTTCAAGCCCCGCGGCTTTCGCTGCAAGCAATTCTGGATTGGTAACTGGAATCGCGCTGCTGATTACCACCAATGGTGAGCAGGAAACACCACTGCGGATTGCATCAACCGTGGCCTTGTTTTGATCCCTAAAAATGCGGGCACCCCGTTTGCGCAACCCCTGGGATAAATCCGATTGACGCGGATCTGAACCGCTTACGGCATAGCCGCGGTCGGCCAGGATCCCAGCAAGGGCAGACATGCCAATGCCCCCAACACCAATGAAGTGCACAGGGCGCTCAGGGGGGAGGGAGAGTTGGCTGCTCAATGCTGAGGAAAGGGTGAGCAGAACTTAAACCCTCTGGGCGGAATGGCAAAAAACTTTGATTAGTTTCAAAACACGTTTGGGTCTGTATGATTCGCAGCCAAATTCCCTTTTTTACTGGGATTCTTTCTGAGCTGCCATGACCCTTCGTGTTGCCATTAACGGATTCGGCCGTATCGGGCGCAATTTCATGCGTTGCTGGCTGAGCCGCGGTGCCAACACGGGCATCGAAGTTGTTGGTTTAAACGACACTTCCGATCCCAAAACCAATGCCCACCTGCTCACCTACGACTCAATGCTGGGCAGGATTCGCGACACTGAAGTTGGCTACACCGACGACACCATCACGGTGAATGGCAGGGTGATCAAATGCTTTTCAGATCGCAACCCCCTCAACCTGCCTTGGAAGGAATGGGAAGTGGATTTAGTTATTGAAGCCACGGGTGTTTTTGTTGATAAAGCAGGAGCCGGTAAGCACATTCAGGCCGGTGCCAAAAAAGTATTGATCACAGCCCCTGGTAAGGGCGAAGGTGTGGGTACTTTTGTGGTGGGAGTAAATGCTGATCAATATCGCCATGAAGATTTCGAAATCATCAGCAATGCCAGCTGCACCACCAATTGCATGGCGCCATTGGTGAAAGTGTTGGATCAAACCTTCGGCATCGTGAAAGGCACGATGACTACCACCCACAGTTACACAGGCGACCAACGCATCCTGGATGCCTCCCACCGCGACCTGCGCCGGGCCCGGGCAGCCGCCATCAACATCGTTCCCACCTCCACGGGTGCTGCAAAAGCTGTTGCCTTGGTATACCCACCCGTGAAGGGCAAATTGAGCGGCATTGCCATGCGGGTACCCACCCCAAATGTGTCGGTGGTAGACATGGTGCTTGAGGTGGCGCGCGCCACCAATAAAGACGAAGTAAACGCTGTCCTTAAGGCCGCCTCTGAGGGTTCGATGCAAGGAATCATTAAATATTCCGATCTGCCGCTTGTTTCCTCCGACCATGCCGGCACCGATGAATCAACCATCGTTGATTCAGAGCTCACCCTGGTGATGGGCGACAACATGGTGAAAGTGATTTCCTGGTACGACAACGAATGGGGTTACAGCCAGCGGGTGGTTGATCTAGCTGAAGTGGTGGCACGCAATTGGGCCTGAACTAATTGCCCTTGAAATGTTCATAACCCCTGCCCACCGGTAGGGGTTTTTTATTGCTTAACCAACAGGGTGGCCCGGGGTTATCACCAAGCCAACCGATGTATTGGGCCCCAGGCAGCTTGGCAACAAAGTTATCTGCCCAAAGGGGATCAAGGGCTAAAACCAACTCAAAATCCTCACCACCATCAAGGCACCAGGGTTCCAATTGGCCCATGTTCAGATCCAGCATTGGTTGGTGGCCGCAGGCGTTACCCAGCAGTTCCAGGCTGCGGCGTAGGCCATCGCTGCTATCGGTGCCTGCCACCCGCCAGGGACATGCTGCCGGCTGGCTCTGATGCAAAGCCGCCACCGCATCAAAACGGGGTATTGGTTGTTGATGGGCTTTGATCGCAGCCTTTTTAAGGCTTTCACTTAGATGGCTTGTGGTTGGATTGTTGGGGTTTTGCAGCAGCTGTAGCCCTAGGCCACTCAGGCCATGGGGTCCACTAACCACCAAGCGATCACCAGCCCTGCCGACCCCGCGCCGAATCAAGCGATCGGAAGCCACCTTGCCGATGGCAGTGATAGCAAGCATCACCACCGGTGCGCTGCTGCAATCACCACCCAATAGCTGGCAGTTATGCCGTTTAAGCAATGCTGAGAGGCCCCCATAAACCGCCTCAACCCAGGCCAGGGGTGTGTGGCCAGGGGCAGCGAGGGCAACGGTTATTCCCTCGGCCTCAAGGCAACCCATCGCAGCTAAATCAGAGAGATTCGCAGCGGCAGCACGCCAACCAACACTGAAAGCTGGGGTGGTGTTAGCTGAAAAATGAACCCCTTCCACCATGGCATCGGTGCTAACTACCCGCTGGAGCTGTTGATCAGGCGCCAGCAGGGCTGCATCATCATCAAATTGACCCGCTGCAGCAAAACAACTGAGCTTGGCGATTAGTTCTGCTTCACCAAGCTCAGCTAAATCAGCCATGGGCTTGCAGATTTTCAGCTCCACTAAGCAGGGTGATTGTTTCAATTTTGTCGTTTACGCCAAGATTTTCCAACACATCAAATCCATCCACCACATAGCCGAACACGGCATAGCGACCATCCACCAAATTCAAGCCAGCAGGTGTTAATTCAGCTTCGTAGAGAAAAAAGAAAAATTGTGAGGATCCATCGCCTAGGTTTTGATCTGAATGGGCCCAACCCAGGGTGCCGAGGGTGGCAAAAGGTAGTACTGGGGTGGTTTTAAATAAACCCAGGTCCTCAAATGTTTTGTTGTATTGAGGTTGCTTTTCGCCCGGCGCCATGATTTCCAATGGCACCTGGCGTTCACCCTCGCTGCCATCGGGGATGTAGCCCGTGGCAGCTCCTACGGGATCACCGGTTTGCAGAACGTAGAAATCTTCAGCGCGGTTGAAGGGCAGGTTGTTGTAGAAGCCGCGCTGCACTAAATCCACAAAAGCGCCTGCGGTTAATGGGGCGTTGTAGCCATCAACCACGGCGGTGAGGTTGCCTTTATTGGTGCGAATTTCCACGCTTGCCCGGCCCAGCAGCCGCGGCAGGTTATTGAACTCCTCAGGGATTTCATAGGGAAAACTTTCAATGGCAAGCTCTTCTAAACGGCCCACCGCCGCTAACACCTCTCGCCTTTGCTCAAGAAATTCATCACGGTTTTGGCTTTCGCTGCTGCTGCATAGGTTGATTAGGTTTTGTTGCAAATTTTCTATTTCCTGCCTAGCCGTTTCCTGGTGCTGGGGGGGCAGATCGCCAATGATGCGCCCCTGCTTTTGATCTAGCAGTTTTGAAGAGCGTTCGCAGGTCTGTTGGATGCTGCTCCACCGGCGGGCCCGCAGGTCGTTGCTGGTGCCTTCAAGGCGATGTTGCAATTCCCGCAGGTTGGGCTGCTGCACTGGCAGGGAATCCCTCAGGATCGCCGCAGGGTCGGTTATTGCGTTGCCGGGGGGCAGGGCAGCCAAAACCTCCCCAGGATTTGAGATGCTGAACGCCAAGGCCAAGGCGAGGGCCAACAGCATTGAATAAATGGTGCTGGGCACGGCCGCTGCTTCAGTAGCGCAGACCACCGTACAATCCGCCTCAATCCTTTCTGCCGGAATGATCTCAAGCAACGACTTCCGCACCGGCACCACAATCGAGCTTGATGGTCAGGTATGGCGCGTGGTGGAGTTCCTCCACGTGAAGCCGGGCAAGGGTTCTGCCTTTGTGCGCACGAAACTGAAATCAGCCCAAAGCGGCAGTGTGGTGGAAAAAACCTTCAGGGCCGGCGAGATGGTTGCCTCAGCCCTGTTGGAAAAATCCACCCTTCAGCACACCTACATGGAGGCTGAGGAATATGTGTTTATGGACATGGCCAGTTTTGAGGAAACCCGCCTCACCGCAAAGCAAATCGGCGATGGCAAGAAATACCTGAAAGAAGGCATGGAGGTGAGTGTGGTGGCTTGGAATGGCAAGCCGATCGAGGTGGAACTGCCAAATTCCGTGGTGCTTGAGGTAACCCAAACCGACCCTGGTGTTAAGGGCGATACCGCCACCGGTGGCACCAAGCCAGCGATTGTTGAAACCGGCGCCCAGGTGATGGTGCCCCTTTTCATAACCATTGGTGAGAAAATCAAAATTGATACCCGTTCCGATAGTTACCTAGGTCGGGAGTCCTGAGGGAGATGGAGATGGATCAAAAAGAATTGCGTTCGCTATTGGATTTCCTTTCCACCAGCGACATTCAGGAATTCAAGCTCGAAGGCGATGATTTTCGCCTTGAGGTGCGTCGCAATTTGCCTGCCCCACTGGCAGCGCCGCCGGCAGCGCCAGTGGCTATGGCGCCTGCACCGGCTGCAGCTGCAGCAGCTCCGCCAACGCCCCCCCCTGCAGCTGCAGCTAGCCGCGGTGATTTAGTTGAAATTAAGGCGCCAATGGTAGGTACTTTTTATAGCTCTCCAGCCCCTGGAGAGGATGCTTTTGTGCAAATAGGTAGCAAGGTAAGCATCGGCCAAACCGTTTGCATCCTTGAAGCAATGAAGTTGATGAATGAACTAGAAGCTGAACAATCGGGTGAAGTTGTTGAGATTTTAGTTACAAATGGTACGCCAGTGGAATACAACCAAGTTTTGATGCTTTTGAGGCCGATTTAGGGCTCTATTAATTATTTAACCTAGCTCAAGGGATTTAACCAAGCTCAATGGCAGTATTAATTGCAGCCACCATGCTCTCAGCCCTTGCAATACCTTTACCTGCCAAATTAAATGCGGTGCCGTGGTCGGGGGAGGTGCGTAAAAACGGTAGGCCAAGGGTTGTGTTAACAGCGTGATCAAAGGCTAATAATTTCGTTGGGATCAGGCCTTGGTCGTGATACAGGGCCAAATAACCATCCATCGCTTTTTGATTAGCTATTGCAGCAGCAGGCTGGTGCCAGGCTTCACTTGCTCCAAGCCAGCAGCTATCTGGTGCTATTGGCCCCTCTAGATTGAGGCCAGCTTGCCCATTATTTGCGGGGCAGCGAAGCTTATTTAGCAATGGTGTGATCCATTCAATTTCCTCTGTTCCCAATTCCCCTTCTTCACCAGCATGGGGATTTAAACCGGCTATGGCCAATTTTGGTGCAGGGTTAAAACGTAGGCAAAAATTGTTTAATTGTTCAATCCTTTTCTGCAATAGTTCGGGGTTGAGGCTTTCCGAAACCTTGCTGAGGGGAATGTGGGTGGTGGCAAGCAATGTATTAAAACGCCAGCCGTTGTGGGGTGAGCGAGCGGTGAATAACATTGCCGCAGCTTTTGCGTTGCAAAGTTCAGCCAAGCGCTCTGTTTGTCCTGGATAGTGGTGGCCGGCCGCATGCCACCATTGTTTTGCAATAGGAGCAGTGCATAGGGCAGTGCAATCGCCTGCTAGCACTGCTTCGGTGGCGGCAGTGAGCCAAGCAAAACCTGCGCTGCCGCTGGCAGCGCTGCCCTGGCCGGGGCTAATCGAATGGTTTAGCGGCAAATGCAGCAGCTCTAGTTCAGCAGGCGAACAAAGGCCATCGATCCCTTGGGCTTGCAGCTGGGCGAAGCTAGTTTCCAGCCAGTGGCGACAACCCACCACAAGGGGATTGAAATTTGGCTGCTGTTCACGAATTTGCTGGATGGCTTTGAGCACCACCTCTGCCCCGATCCCGGCGGGATCACCAAGGGCTATTGCAATACGGGGCAATCCACCTCCACTCCCTGCAGGCTATTAAGTGAGTTGATCAGGGTTTGAAAAGCAGCTAGGCAAGGGTTGTGTTTGCTGGTGGCAATCGCTTCATTGCTCACAACGCATTGCAGTTCATTGTTTGGGGTTTGATCCATTTGAACCAGTACGCGATCCCTTAGCCGCTGCACGGGAGCAGTTTCGATCAAGCTGATTGAGCCTTCAGCGCTCGAGCGCACCTTGAAACCGATCTGTTCAAGTGCTTTGGTGGCAGGAGTTATCAGAGAATCTCCTCCCTGCTCATATCTAGAGAAGCACTCGTACCTGGCCATCACATTATTGTTTAGATTTCAGTTTAAGAGCACCATAAGCCGCTTTAATTCACAGTCTTTTTAGGCACACTTTCCAAGCCGGCCTCCATGCTTCGTTTGCTGCTTATAGCTGGGTTGCTGCTGGGGCTAGGCATTGGCCTGCAGCGCGGTTGGCTTGAAATTCGCTGGGATCGCCTCGGCCATGATTTGCAGCGGCAAATCAATCCAGCTGATGGGGGTTCAAAAAACCCTCTTCGTTGAAACAGGCTCGCAAGCCCTCTCGGTAGGTGGGATATCTGAGTTGATAGGCGAGCTCAACACACAAAAGCTTGTTGCTTACCCTGCGGTTTTCCTGCCAAAAACTTTTTGCCATCGGGCTTAATTCCGCCTCGATACTGGCGTAACTTTGAAAAGCTGGCAGCTCACAACCCAAGAGATGGGCGGCATAGCTCCAGGTGTTGCTGCTGGGGGCTGGCAAGTTGTCAATCACGTTTAGCAAAGCAGGCCGTTGCGCTGGAGCCAGGGCAATGCAATGGAGCAGGGCGCCAACAATGTCGTCTACATGAATGCGGCCAAAAACCTGGCCTGGTTTATGCACCAACCTGCCCAGCCCACGGCTCAGGGCAGCCAAAGGATTGCGTCCGGGGCCATAAATTCCAGGCAAACGAAATATTTGTAGGGGCAAGCCTTGATCTGCCCAGGCCCGCTCACAGGCGAGGCGGGCGGCGCTGCGTGCATTTAGTGGTTCATTGGGGGCACTTTGTTCATCCACCCAGCGCCCTTGGCTATCGCCATAAACGCCCGTGCTCGACAGGTAGCCCACCCAGCGCAGGGGTAATTCCTGCAGCAATGGCCCAAGGCAACGCAGGCAGGGATCAGTGCCGCCTAATTCCGGCGGGGCAGTGCTGAGCAGGTGGGTGGTGCCGGCTAGGGCATCCAGGGGCGGCAGTTCACCGGTTTCACTGTTGAACAGCAGCTGGAAATCAGCGTTTTGGTTTTGCCGCTTGGTGATAAGCACCTTGCCACCGCGGCGTTGCACTTCAGCAGCCAGCCTTTTGCCGCTGTAGCCCCCACCGATTATCAGCAGCTGAAAATCGGCTGGCAGGGGCTCCAGCTCACCCGCCTTGACAAAATTCAATTTAGCGCGTACATCTGTACTCGTATTCATTGGTACGTACGTTCCATGGCTCAGTCTTCCTTGCGGGTTCGTGCTTGGGTTCGCCCTTGCGCTCTTAGGGCTAAGCGCTGTGTTGCCCCTTCCATCCTCACTGCCGTGGTGGCCATGGCGGGACTAATCCTGCCGGAGCAACCACAGCTGCAAGAGCAGATCTGTTTGCAATACAGCAGTGCAGCCGCTTGCAAAGTGTGGTGAGCTAACTAAGCGGCCTGCAAATTTAAGTTGGCTTGCGGCGTTGTTGCTTCGGAGTTTTGGTCTGGGGTAGCCCATTGCAAGAGGCGAATCGCCAATCTGAGGTCGCCATCAAGCCAGGCGCGAATTGCCATAGCTCGGCGTGGATCGTAGAAACGCTGGCGGCGATACCACTGAAAAGCATCGGAATCGCTCTTGTGGCCGTTGCAGGAAAGGCAAGAGGGCACGCAATTCTCGGTAACGCTTAAACCGCCGCGGCTGCGGGGCAACACATGATCTATGGATTCGGAGGGTTTACCGCAGTAGATGCAGCACCTTTGCGTGTGTTCGTGAAGCGATTGACGCCAATGGCGCACTCGGAGCTTGGGACACAGTTCCTCAAGGAACACCGCATCGCTTGCATGCATCCGAAACCCCCCGGATATGAATCAAGTGTGGGGTCTTTAAGCCCAGTGTCAATGTGCTTAAGGCTGCACTTTTAGCTCTTTTTTCTGGTTTAGCTCCAGCCCTTGTGCTGCCTTTAAAAAGCTTTAAATTTATTTTTGGCTCCGTTGGTTGTGGTTAACGGTTTTTCGCTTACCGCTGCCGGGGACGTTTTATTTCGTTGCCCTTTTGATCCCGTTACGGTGGCGCAATTGCGTCGGATTCGGCCCCGGGGTTTTTGGCATTCACGCCATCAAGGCTGGTTATTTCCCTTTGAGGCAGCCCAGCTGCTCAAAAAACAGTTTGGTGCGCATTTCCCCATAGATCCAGCCCTGCAGCAATGGCTCGAGGCGGTAGATCATCCCCTACCCCCCTTGCCAACCCACGCAAATTTGGTGGCAGCGGCCGATTTAAACGCGCCCCTTAGCGATGGCCGGCAGCTGTTGCGCCATCAAAGGGCAGGGGTGCGTTGGCTGTTGGCCCGGCGGGGGGCGGTGCTGGCCGATGAAATGGGCCTAGGCAAAACGATCACGGCCCTAGCAGCCGCCCGTTCCTTGCTGCGCTGCAGCAACTCGCGTCTGTTAGTGGTTGCCCCTGTGGCGTTGCATCAGCATTGGCAGCGGGAAGCTTTAAGCCTTGAATTAGCACCCCAGTTGCTCAGTTGGGCCCGCTTGCCCCAGGAGCCCCCCCCTGCTGGGGTGGTGTTGCTGGTGGATGAGGCCCACTTCGCCCAAAACATTGATGCCAAGCGCACCCAGGCTCTGTTGCGTTTGGCCCGTCATCCACGGATGCGGGCCGTGTGGTTGCTGAGTGGCACACCGCTTAAAAATGGCCGACCAGTGCAGTTGCTTCCCTTGTTGATGGCGATTGGCCATCCTTTGGCCCGCGATCGGCGCGCCTACGAGGAATTGTTTTGCAATGGCCATTGGCGCCAAACCGGTGCCCGCATGGTGTGGGATTGCCAAGGCGCCAGCCGGCTGGAGGAATTACAGCGGTTGCTGCGGCCGCAACTGTTGTTTCGCCGCAAAGCCGATTGTTTGGATCTACCGCCAAAGCTGCGTTGCTTCCGGCCTGTGCTTCTGGCTGCTTCCCAGCAGAAACGCCTTGATCTCGCCCTGCAAAAACGGCTGGAAAACTATCGCCAAAGGGCTACTGCTGGTTTAGTGCGATCCGACGCAGAAACCCTTGCCCTGCTAACGGCAATGCGTCGTTTATGCGCTTTGCAGAAATTGCCAGCCGCCATCAGCCTTGTGCAGCAGCTGCGCGCCGCTGGTGAAGCGGTGGTGCTATTCAGCAGTTTTGTGGCACCACTGGCTCAACTGCAGCGTTTTTTAGGGGGCGAGTTGCTAACGGGACAGGTGCCCCTGCTGCAAAGGCAGCAAAGGCTATTGCGCTTTCAAGCTGGCAGCAGCGATCTGTTGCTTGCCACCTATGGGGTTGGTGGCATTGGGCTTGGTTTAGAACGGGCTTCCCAGGTGGTGTTGCTGGAGCGCCCCTGGACCCCAGGGGATGCCGAACAGGCGGAAGATCGTTGCCATCGCCTCGGCAGCAAAAGTACGGTTACCAGCCATTGGTTGCAGCTTGGCAGCGCTGATGCTCTTATTGATGCACTGATTCTCAGTAAGGCCGATCGCATCGAAGTGGTGCTTGCCGGCAGGCAGCGTTTATTGCAGCGTCAACCCCTCGCCAAGATGCTTAATGAAATACTGCAGGAATAAATTAACTACTGCAGAAATAGTGATCTCTTAGGGAATTCGACAACTATCGAGGCGCACTTCAATTTCATCTTTTAGATCGCCTTTTGTTTTCACCATTGCCGCTGCTTTGCTGATGTCTGCGCAGGCGGCGGCTTTATTTTGCAACAGGGTATGCAACAGGAAGCGATCGTTTAGGGGCCTGGGATCTTTTATGTGGGCTGCCACCACGCGATTACAGCGTTCGAGGGCTTGGGGCAGGGCATTGGCATCCACATCTTTTAGGCAACTATCAACCTCAGGTTTTACCTGCCGGCAAGCCGCCACCATGAGCAGCCCCAGGCCAACGGCAGCAACGTTGGCCCAAAAACCCTTTGCCATTACTAAATCAGTAGTTGTAGCGGCTGGTGTCTGAGGTTTTACTGGGGTTTGTACTTGCACCTGGAATACTGTCAACACCCACTTCCTCACGGCCTGAATAGAGGGCACCGAGGAATTTCGCACAGCTGCTGTATTTATCTTTATTGGTAACTACGGTTTCGGTGATCAGCACAGCGGCGTGTTCCGGTGAGGTTTTAAATAGGCCACTGCTTTGGCGTTTGATGCGGGCATAGGCCGCGTCCCAGCTCACCCCATGGGGATTGCCCGCCTGACGCATGAAGCAATAGATCTCGGCCCCTTTATTGCCTGCTTCCTCTGCAGCAGCTGGTTTGCCATAGCTAATGCTGCCAAGAGCGAGGGCCAATGCCAACAGTTTTAAAGCCGAACCTTGAAAATGCGCCATTGCTACGCCGATCAACTGGGCCCAAGGTATCGATTGCTTGGCGTCTGTCTAGGGTTTTTCTGTGGTTCTCGATACGGTTTATGGGGCTTCCCTTGAGTTGAGGGCAGCTTTGTGTTGTGATCGCAGCAACCATTGCCGATTCCGTGCCGGAACCAATTTCGTTTCGCATCAGTCGCAGCACTGAAGGGTTGGCGGAAACCCTCGCCACCCTTTCCCACCGGCTTGTGAAGTTGGAACAGCGGCTGGCGGCCATGGAGCTGCAGTTGCAGCATGAGATCTCGCCCCATCCCCAGGAATTGGCCTCCCTGCAAACGGTGGAAGCCCTCTTAGCCGATTGCCGCTCCCTATTGGCCCAGCCTGCAGCGGAAACCCCTGAGGTGGTTTGGGAAGACTGGTCCCAGGCAGAAACCCCAGAACAGAGCTAAGATCAGTACAGATGTATTGCTTTTATGGTGGTGGGCGGTTTTCCCAGCCCTGCCGACGACTACATCGAGGCGGGATTGGATCTCAACTCGCTGTTGATTCCCCATCCGATTAGCACCTTCCTTTGGCGGGTGAGTGGTGAAGCGATGCAGGGGGCTGGCATTTTTGATGGCGACCTGCTGCTGGTTGATCGCAGCCTGCAACCGCGGCCGGGGCGGGTGGTGGTGGCTGTGTTTGAAGGTGCCTTCACCTTGAAGCGGTTGGAACGTTTCCGCGGTGGTTTGCGTTTACAGGCCGCCCATCCCGCCTATCCCCCGATCGATCTAACAAGTGCCACGGAGCTGCAGATCTGGGGGGTGGCCACCCATGTAATCCATCCGCTTTGAGCCAGTGGCTAGCACCTTGGCTTTGATTGATTGCAACAACTTCTATGCCGCCTGCGAGCAGGCCTTTGATCCCTTGTTGCAGGGGCGGCCAGTGGTGGTGTTGTCGAATAACGATGGTTGCATCGTTGCCCGCAGCCGTGAGGCGCGCCAGTTGGGCATTGGCATGGGCACCCCTTATTTCAAGGTGGCGCAACAGTTGCAAGGCCTTGGGGTGGTGGTGCGCAGTTCTAACTACGCCCTCTATGGCGATATGAGTGCACGGGTGATGGCTTGTTTAGGGGCGCGGGTGCCGGAGTTGGAGGTGTATTCCGTGGATGAAGCCTTTGCCCGCACACCAGCTTTGGAAGCTGGGGCTTTGTTGGCTTGGGGGGCGGAATTGCGGGTGCTGGTGAAGCAACAACTCGGCCTATCGATTGCGGTTGGCATGGCGCCATCCAAGGTGCTTGCAAAATTGGCTAACCGTTTAGCCAAGGTGGATCCGGCTCGAGCTGGGGTATTTCGCTTTCCAACGGCAGCTGCTTTGGAACCCTGGCTTGAGGCGGTGCCTGTGGAGGAGATTTGGGGAGTGGGGCAACGGTTGGCCCGTTGGTGCCGCTTGCGGGGATTAACTACGGCCTGGGCCTTGAGCCAAGCCAACCCTGCCCTAGTGAAGCGTCAATGGGGGGTGGTGGGTTTGCGGCTGCAGCAGGAGCTGCGCGGCATTAGTTGCTTGCCCCTGGTGCAGGGGCCCACTCCCAAGCGGGAAACCTGCGTGAGCCGTAGTTTCAGCAAGCCAATTGAGGATCTACGGCAATTGCGTGAGGCGGTAGCCACCTATGTGGTGCGGGCGGCGGAGAAGTTACGGCGCCAACGCCAACTAACCGCTTGTCTTACGGTATTTATTCGCACCAGCCCATTCCAATCGGGTTTCTATGGCAACAGTGCCACCGTTAAGTTACCCCTAGCTACTAACGACACCACGGTGTTGTTGCAGGCGGCTTTACCCCTGGTGGCACAGCTATTTCGCAGGGGTTACCGCTTCCATAAGGCGGGGGTGCTGTTGCAGGAACTGCAGCCCCTAGGCCAATTGCAGCAGCATTTATTTGTGTCTTTATCTCCGCAGCAACAGCAAAGGCGGGAAGCTTTGATGCAATTGGTGGATCAGCTCAATGGTCGCTTTGGTGCCGGCACCTTGCAGTGGGCGGTAACGGGCTTGCAGCCCCCTTGGTTTATGCGCCGCGGCCATCTATCACCCAGCTACACCACCAGGTTGAAGGAGTTGCCCCTAGTTCAAGCCCGTTGAACCTCCGAAAGCTTGCGCAACGTGTCAAAATGAAAAGAAAGCGAACCATGGGCACCTTCACCCAGGCTCAGTACCAAAAATCCATCAATCCCGGTTGTGAGCAACGGGGCTATGTGGAGAGTGGTCATCTGCTTGAAAAACTTGAATTCGCCTTGGCTGTAGCTGTGGGTAGTGGTGATCAAACTCGTATTCAGGAATTGCGCACAAGGATTGAAGCTTTAGGAGATAACCGTGAGGAACCGGGTACCTGAAGATTTGGATTTGCTTTTGGCGCAGAAATTTGTCAATGTAGGTTTAATTGGAATAAGGGCAACATCACTGCCATGGTCACGGCAACAAAGCTAAAACTACCTGTAAAACCATCTTTAGTAGCTACGCCCGCAACAGATGGGGGGTTAGAGAGGCAAAAACTATTGCAGCAGGCTGAAACTTTGTACCAACAGGCGCAAATTCTTGCGGCTAAAGGCGAATTGCAAGAGGCTGGTTTATTGATTCTTAAAGGGCTTGATTGCGAACGCAGGGCAAAAGCGCGCGGCCCCCAGGTGCTAGGGCTAATTAAAAAGCGCGAGTGAATTGAAGATTCTTTAAACTTAGAAAAACATTTTTATAATTAATATAACGTCTAAATTATTAATTTATGTTATGAAAAGAGCAAGCGGGTGACCGGATTCGAACCGGCGACGTTCAGCTTGGGAAGCTGACATTCTACCACTGAATTACACCCGCATTGCTCAAAGTTAGCAAACCTATGGTTTGGTGGCTGGCTCCTCGATGCAATCCACTTCGGCCAGGGCCCTTTGACGGGCAGCAATCAAAGGCTGGGCTTTGGTGCGTAGTTCTTGGGCCGCTTGCTCAAGGGTGAGTTTTTTCTGTTTGGAAACCTTTTCCACATCAGCGTTAAAGGCTTTCAATTGATCACGCAGATCGCGTACACGCGCTTTTTCTAGGGCATTTTCTGATTTTTCTAGGTTGGTAATTGCTGTAAATAGGCTTTTTTGTGCCTTCACCGCATCACCCACCGTGGAGGTGGGTGTTAAAGCTTGCACGTTTTCAACGGCATCACCAACGGCGGCGAGGTTCTCGCAAATTGCCACCTCCGCCTTTTTTTCTACTTTTTCTGGATTTTTTTGGCAGGCAACAAGGCTTAGGGCCATGAGGCCGCTAGCAAAGATCAGTGCAAAACGCATTGGGAAAGGGTCTGGCGGTTGCAGGTTAAACAGATTGGAGTGCAGCGGCAGCAGCTGCTACACCAGCTCCCATTGGATTGGGGGCAGCATCTAGCTCCTGTAGGGCTGCTTCGATCGCAGCAACGGCGCAAAGAATGTCGCGATCGCAAACAAAGCCGAGGTGGCCAATTCGAAACACATGGCCCTTGAGGTGGTCTTGGCCGCCAGCCAAAAGAATGTTGAAACGCTTTTTCACCACCTTGCGGATCAACTCAGCATCGATGCCCTGGGGGGCAACCGCTGTGATCGCAGGGCTGCCACAGCCGGCCGCTGCATATAGGGGCAAGCCGATCGCCTGCATGGCAGCGGTGGTGGCATGGCGATGGCGATGGTGGCGCTTAAAGATCACTTCTAGCCCTTCGGTTTGCATCATTTCCAAAGCAGCTTCAAGGGCGAAATAGAGATTTATCGCTGGGGTGAAGGGATTGCTGTTATCAGCCGCTGATTTGCGATATTTACCAAGATCTAAATAGAACTTGGGAAGGTTGGAAGTTTTATGGGCAGCCCAAGCCCTATCGCCCATGGCCACAAATCCAAGGCCAGGGGGGATCATGTAACCCTTTTGGGAGCCGGAACAAACCACATCTAAACCCCATTGATCAACGGGCACATCCGTGGCACCAAGGCTGGTAACAGCATCAACAATGATCAGCGCCTCAGCGTGGGCTTTTACATGCTTATTGATGCTTTCAAGGTCATTTATCACCCCTGTGGATGTTTCTGAATGGGTAATAATTACCGCCTTGATTTGTTTAGCACTATCGGCTTCTAAGGCTTCGCGGAAATCCTCAGGATTTAGGGGTTGTCCCCATTCGGCTTTGATCACTTGCACATCAAGGCCGTAGGCCTGGGCCACCTTTACCCAGCGTTCACCAAATTTGCCGTTATCACCGCAAAGCACCCGATCGCCCTTGCTGAGCACATTGATGATTCCAGCTTCCATGGCTGCGGTGCCGCTGCCAGCCAGCACCAAAACGTTGTTTTTGGTTTGGTGCAACCACTGCAATTGTTCGGTGGTGCGGGCCACAATTGTTTGAAATTCAGCGCTGCGGTGGCCGATTGGGTGGCGTGCCATCGCTAGCAATACCCGCTCAGGCACAGGCGTTGGGCCGGGGATCATCAGGCTGAGCTTGTCCTGCATGGCTGCTGGGGGCGGAGGCAATAGATCAGGATAAAAAATGATCCTCCCTAAGCCGATTTCCCCCCCGAAGCTTTCGTTTCTGTATGGCTGAGCTTGGTGCCTCTGGTTACACCCTGCCGGTGTGGGTGGCGGCCGCGGCTAGGGCAGCCCTGCAGCAATTGCTAGGTGAACCCTTCTGCAATGAACAGCCATTGCTGCTTGAACTAGGTGCGCAGCAGCCTGAATTGTTGCCAGTGCAGGCGGTGGCTCCCCTGGGGGAGGGTCGCTGTTTGGCGATGGCTGTGTGTGAAGGGGGGGCGGCCCTGGATCTCACCAGGGGCCTAATGATTTGGGTGGAGGCCCATTGGGGTGCTGGCGAGCAGAGCCTGCAGTTGTTGGCTGGAGAAGGCCTTGGCGTATTTGCTGATTCTGGTGAGCTCTGTTTATCCAGCTATGCCCGTGAGTTGTTGGAAATCAATTTGCTACCGCTGCTGCCAGCGCAAGCCAAGTTGGTTTTGCAATTGATTATTCCGAGGGGCAGGGTTCTGGCGGAACGCACCAGCAATGCCGCTTTTGGTGTGGTGGAAGGTTTGGCTTTGATTGGAAACCAGGCCAAGGTGCAGCAGAGTGCCGGCCCAGATGCTTTGCAGCAGGCATTAGCTGAATTGCAACGCAGGCTGGAAACCCCTGAGGGTTGCAAAGAATTGGTGTTGGTGGTGGGTGAAAACGGCTTAAACCTGGCGCCCCAGCTGGGTATCTCAGAAGCGAAATTACTCAAGGTTGGCAATTGGCTTGGGCCCCTTTTGGCGGCGGCAGCGGCGGCTGGGGTGGAGCGGCTGTTGTTGTTTGGTTACCACGGCAAATTATTGAAATTGGCGGGGGGTATTTTTCACACCCATCACCATCTGGCCGATGGTCGCGCCGAGGTGCTTACAGCCCTTGCCGCCCTTGAGGGTTTGCAGGGGGAAGCGCTGCAAAAATTGTGGGAGGCCGCCACGGTGGAGCAGGCCATGCTGCAGTTGGAACTGCAGCAACCATTGTTTGCTCAGCGCCTGCGGCGGCGCATTGCCGCCAGGATTGAACAGCGCTGCAGCACCTATCTGCGGGAAACGGTGGGTTCTAGCCTCAAGCCGGGAGCAGCCCTATTTGATCGCTCCAGACGGCTATGGGCCGTTGGTTCCCAGGCAGAATTTTGGTTTCCACCCCCTTGCCCCTAGGCTAAAGCGAATGCCTTTTTGCTGATGTCCGCTGCTCTGGCTGGCCTAGAGGGGGCGGAGGGGCGTCGCCCAGCCATCGTGATCCTCGATTTCGGCTCCCAGTATTCGGAGTTGATCGCCCGCAGGGTGAGGGAAACCGAGGTGTATTCCCTGGTGTTAAGCCACACCACAACATTGGAGCAGCTGCGGGAGTTGGCGCCAAAGGGGATCATCCTCAGCGGTGGCCCGAATTCTGTTTACGCAGATGGCGCACCCGTAAGCGATCCGGGCCTCTGGGAATTGGGAATACCAGTGCTTGGTGTGTGCTACGGCATGCAGTTGATGGTGCAGCAATTGGGGGGCCGGGTGGAGGCTTCAGAGCGGGGTGAATACGGCAAAGCACCGCTTTGGGTTGATGATCCCACCGATCTACTAACCAATGTGGACGATGGTTCCACCATGTGGATGAGCCACGGTGATTCGGTGGTGGCCCTGCCAGAGGGTTTTAGTCGATTAGCCCACACCGATAACACTCCTGAAGCAGTTGTTGCCAACCACCACCAGAGGCTTTACGGCGTGCAATTTCACCCAGAGGTGGTGCATTCAAGTTGTGGCATGGCGCTATTGCGCAATTTTGTTTATCACATTTGTAGCTGTGCCCCCGATTGGACCACCGATGTATTTATTGATGAGGCAATTGCCTCAGTGCGAGCTCAGGTGGGAGATAAGCGAGTTCTACTAGCACTTTCAGGCGGTGTTGATTCATCCACATTGGCTTTTCTTTTGCATCGTGCTATCGGAGATAAGCTCACATGTATGTTTATTGATCAGGGCTTTATGCGTAAGGGCGAGCCTGAATTTTTAGTTGAATTTTTTGATAAACGCTTTCATATTAATGTGGAATATATCAATGCTCGTGAAAGATTTATCGCAAAACTTGCCCATATTTCTGATCCGGAGGAAAAGCGTAAAATTATTGGTGCAGAATTTATCAGGGTATTTGAAGAAGAGAGTAAAAAATTAGGACCTTTTGATTACTTAGCCCAGGGCACTCTCTACCCTGATGTGATCGAAAGTGCCGGCACTAATGTTGATCCAAAAACCGGCGAAAGGGTGGCAGTAAAAATAAAAAGCCACCATAATGTTGGAGGCTTGCCAAAGGATTTGCAGTTTAAACTTGTGGAGCCTTTGCGGCGCTTATTTAAAGATGAAGTGCGTAAAGTTGGCCGCAGTTTAGGTTTACCGGAGGAGATAGTTAGGCGCCATCCTTTCCCCGGACCCGGCCTTGCTATTCGTATTTTGGGTGAGGTGAATGAGGAGAAATTACAAATCCTTAGGGATGCAGATTTAATCGTGCGGGAGGAGGTGCGTGATGCGGGGCTTTATCACGAAATTTGGCAAGCTTTTGCCGTGCTTTTGCCCCTGCGCACTGTGGGGGTAATGGGTGATAAACGCACCTATGCCTACCCAATCGTGTTGCGTTGTGTTGGCAGTGAAGATGGCATGACCGCCGATTGGTCGCGCTTGCCCTACGAGGTGATGGAACGCATCTCAAACCGCATTGTTAATGAGGTGGAGGGCGTTAACCGAGTTGTATACGACATCACCAGTAAACCCCCAGGCACCATTGAGTGGGAGTAGTTGAGGTTGTAATAGTTGCCCGGTGGTCTTGTGTCACCGGGACTTGGTCATGGTTGGCGTTGATAGGCAGGGGTGGCCCAGCCCAAGCTTCGCGGATCTGTCAAGACTGGTGCGCCCTTGCCAGCAGCGATAAAATTAGGCCCCTTACTTAAACCTGTGGGCGCCACCGCTTCGCTTCAGCAGGATCCCCAGCTGCAACGCAGGTTGCAGCAAGACAGCATCGAAATTGCTGGTAAAACCATTTATCTGAATCCATTTCTCTATTGGCGTCGCTTCGACGCCAACACCGACCGCTGGCTGCGGGAACCGGGCCAGATGGAAGAGGAGCAAATTCTAAAAAATCGACTGCGTTTCTATCCCGAGGTGGAGTGGAACGGCCTCAGTGAAGAAGAAAGGGCGATTAAGGCAGGGGCAGTGGAAATGTTCCTTAAAAGCCTTGAACTGATCAGTACCTTTAATCCTGAGCTCACCGCTGGCCAGTTGCTGGAACTGGAGCGCAAGATGGCGGTTACAAAAAAACGGGCCTTTGAGCGCTGGGTGGCTAAGTCGCTTAAGCGCCGCAGCCAAGCCCAACGGGCCGAGAAGCGGCGTTTCTCCCGCGATCGTTGGATTAAGGAATGGCAGGAGTGGAGCCTTGATCCCGTTACCCGCAATGCCTTGCTGCCAATCAGTGGTTTGGTGTTGCTTGCTGGTTTAGGCGGTTGGTTTATGGGCGCCCAACAGTTTTGCCGTCCGTTAATCTTGCAACCTGGTGTGCAACAGCTGCGTTAACGCAACTCATGAGCCAATCCCCAACCTCGAATCCGCTTTTGAACTTGGGGTTGCAGGCGGCCCAACGGCTTTTGCAGGAAACCTTGGCAAAGTTTCAAGGTCCACCTGTTACCAGCGACGATTTAGTAACGGTGCAGGTAACCGTTTCAGAACCACCTGCAGAAACAGTTGATTTAAGTGAGCGCTTAGCTGCTATTTCAAAGCGTTTAAGTGCGTTGCAAAAACTACTGATTAAATGACCCCTTCCATGGGGCGCCGCGGCCAGCGTTTTAGCGGCATGGATCAACAGCCGGCTTTGCTGCTGATTTTAATTATTTCCCTTTTAACTGCAATGACAGGCCGATTGGCCTGGTTGCAATTGGCCCATGGCAGCGAAAATCGCGTATTGGCCGATGAAAACCGGGTGCGCCTAGTGCCCCGTTCGCCAATGCGGGGCAGGTTATTGGATCGCCGCGGCCGGTTGATGGCCGGTAATCGCCTCACCTATAACCTTTATTTATTACCTAAGGAGCTCAATGATGCCCGCTGGCGGCAACTGCAACCGCGTTTAGCCAATTTGCTGCAAATACCGGCTGATCGTTTAAATCATCAGCGCCAAAGTGGCCTTAACCCCGATGGTTATCGCATTGAATTAATCGCTGATTTAAAACCTGATCAGGTGCTGCGCTTAAAGGAACAACAGGCGAATTTACAGGGTTTACAAGTGGATCAGGATTATCGCCGTTCCTATACCTACGGCGCCCTTGGTGCCCATGTGTTGGGTTACACCAGCCCAATTACCGATGCTGAATATCAGTATTTAGCAGAGAAGGGTTACCGCATCCAAGATCGCATTGGCCGCATAGGCATAGAAGCTGTATATGAAAATCACCTAAGGGGCGAATGGGGCGGCCAGCAATTGGAGGTTAATGCTGCCGGTGAGGTGCAACGGGTATTGGGTGATAAGCAGGCAAAAGCAGGCAAAGATCTCACCCTCACCTTGGATTTGGATCTACAACGGGCTGCAGATGAGGCCTTGGGAACAGTTGAAAAAGGAGCGATCGTTGCCTTAGATCCCCGCACCGGAGCGGTGCGAGCAATGGCAAGTAAACCTAATTATGATCCAAACATCTTTTCACGTAATATCAACACAGCCGAGTGGAAATTTCTTAATCGAACTGAGGCGCCATTATTAAATAGGGCGCTGCAGGGATTTCCTCCGGCCAGCACCTTCAAGATTGTTACCACCGCCGCAGGCATTGAATCTGGTTTGATGAATGCAAAATCAACATTGCCAACCTTTAATTCATTTTGCTATGCGGGTATGTGTTATGGCGACCACGGTAGTTTTGGGACGATTGGCTTTCCCTTGGCCTTAGCAGTTAGCAGTAATAGTTTCTACTACCAGGTTGGTTTAAAGGTGGGTGAGGCGGAATTATTCAAGGCGGCTAGGCGTTTTGGTTATGGCAGTTATACGGGCATTGAATTAAAAACTGAAGAATCACCTGGTTTGCTAGGTGATGCCGCCTGGAAAAAGCAGGTGTTGAAAGAAGCTTGGACGCCCGTAGACACAATTACCTCCGCAATTGGTCAGGGAGCATTGCAGGTAACACCATTACAAATGGCTCGTTTATATGCAGCGGTAGCAAATGGTGGCAATTTGGTAACACCCCATTTGGTGGAGGGTAAGCATGTGCCAAAACCTCATGGAATGGGTTTAAAAGCAGACACAATCAAGATGTTGCATCAAGGCCTGCGCCGCGCCGTAACGGAAGGTACGGCAAAGGTGCTAGCCGATCCAAATCTGCCGGCAGTGGCAGGTAAAACCGGCACCGGCGAGGATCCACCCAGGCCAGACCATGCCTGGTTTGGTGGCTATGCTCCAGCCGAAAAGCCGCAGCTTGTGATCGTTGCGTTTGCCGAAAATAGCGGTGGTTACGGCGGCACGGTTTCAGCGCCGATGGTGAAAAAAGTAATGGAGGTATTTTTTAAAAAAATGCCAGCTCAGGCTGCTTTAACCAATTCAGGCGCTAAACCCACCACCTGGCCGTAGTAATTGCGCAGTTGAGCGGTGGCGCCAGCCCAACCCCAGCGTTCCGCTTCCGCCCTGGCCTGCTGCCGCAATTGCTGCCGCTCACTGTGGTTACCCAGTAGCCGTTTAGTGGCAGCAATCAAGCTGGCAGCTCCATCGTTCGGGCCATCTGGTTCGTATAGGCAGCCGTTAACACCATCGGTAACGATGTCGGGGATGCCGCCGCGGCGGGCGGCCACCACCGGGCTGCCGGCAGCCATTGCTTCCAGTAGCACCAGGCCTAGGGTTTCAGTGCTGGAGGGGAACAGGAAGGCATCAGCGCTGGCATAGGCGCCAGCCAGTTCTTCACCCCCTAGATAACCCACAAAGGTGGTGGCGGTGCCGGCAAATACTTTTTCCAACTGTTGCCGATGGGGTCCATCACCCACCAAAGCCAAACGGGCTTGGGGAAGGGCATCAAGTACAGGCCGAATCCGTTCAATTTGTTTTTCAGCTGATAGGCGGCCCACATAAAGCAAAAGGGCATCGCTGTTGCTGTGGTTGCCAAGCAAGCGGTTGCGAATTTCAGGCCGGGCCCGTTCCGGTTGAAATAGATCGGTATCAACACCCCTTTGCCAAAGGGCGGTGTGTTGAATGCCATGGCTGCGCAATTCAGCCACCATGGCCGTTGATGTGCAGAGATTCAGCTGGGCTTGGTTGTGGGCCGCCTTGAGCAATTCCCAGAGCAGCGGCTCCAACATGCCCATGCCGTAGTGCTCGAGGTATTTGGGTAGATGGGTGTGATAGCTGGCCACCAGTGGTAATTCACGGGTTTTTGCCAGCCAAATGCCCCCTAAACCCAACACGGCTGGGTTAACAACATGCACCAGATCAGGTTGAAATTGATCGAGGGCATCAGAAACCGCTGGCCGTGGCAGGGCCAATTTGAGCTCGGGGTATAGGGGCAGCGGCATCGCTGGCACCCCAACGATGCGGGCACCGGCAAAACTGCTGGGTGCCCCCTCTGGGCAAAAAACCAACACCTCATCGCCAGCAATTACCAGTTGCTCAACCGTACGGGTGAGCCTGGTAACAATCCCATCCACCTTGGGCAGAAAGGTTTCAGTGAAGAAGGCAATTTTCAAAGCCTCAGCCCTGGTTTAAGGCCTGGGCCTGGGTTTGGGTCCAGGCAGACACACAGGGGATCCGGCTGCGGTTACAGCGATCGGCATAGCGTTTCGCCACATCCACCACCTCATTCATCAAACCGTTATCGAGGGTGGTGGGTTCAAGGCCAAGCTCAATAAAACAGCGGTTGTCAACGATCAGATCATTCTCAATCGCTTCTTTGCGGGGATTGGGCAGATAGTTGATGCTCGCTCCTGTGAGGGCAGCTACTTTTTCAGCTAGGGCACCAACCTGATGGCTTTCGGTCATCTGGTTAAAGATTTTTACCTTTTCGGCTGTGCTGGGGGGATGTTCAAGGGCAAGTTGCACGCAACGCACGGAATCACGGATGTGGATAAAGGCGCGGGTTTGACCGCCGGTGCCGTGCACGGTGAGGGGATAGCCGATGGCTGCCTGCATTAGGAAGCGATTTAAAACGGTGCCGTAGTCGCCGTCGTAATCAAAACGGTTTGTTAAGCGCGGATCGCGGCTGGTTTGTTCCGTGTTGGTGCCCCACACGATGCCCTGGTGCAGGTCGGTAATGCGGATGCCGTCGTTTTTGTTGTAGTAATGAAAAAGCAGTTGATCAAGCGTTTTTGTCATGTGATAAACGCTGCCTGGATCCGATGGATGCAGGATTTTTTCCACAAAACGGCTGCCGTCTGGTTGGGGCACTTCAACGGTGAGGTAACCCTCGGGGATGGTGGCACCGCGATGGGAGCCATAGCCATAAACCCCCATGGTGCCCAAGTGCACGATGTGCACATCCAGGCCGCTTTCAACGATGGCGCAGAGCAGGTTGTGGGTGCCGTTTACGTTGTTATCAACGGTGTAGCGCTTTGTAACACTGCTTTTCATTGAGTAGGGAGCAGCCCGCTGTTCAGCGAAATGCACCACCGCTTGCGGTTGCTCCTGGCGCAGCAGTTCCACTAAGCGGTCGTAATCCTGGGCAATATCAAGGTTGATAAACCGCATTGGTTTACCGCCCAGTTCCTCCCATACCCGCAACCTTTCGCCGATGCTGCTGATGGGGGTGAGGGACTCAACCTCCAGATCGATGTCGATCTTGCGGCGACTGAGGTTGTCTACCACCACCACATCGTGGCCACCATCTGCGAGGTTCACGGCACAGGGCCAGCCGCAGAAGCCGTCACCACCGAGCACCAAGACCTTCACGCATGTCTCCTGTCGATTGGAGCCCGGCTCCATCAGGGCAAGCTACTACAGGGATCCCGGTAGTAATTGCAAAGGGCCCAATATGCTTGGATCAACTGCCCACCAAGCCGGTTGTTGGTGAGCTGGCACTTGCTTCCCTGCGGCGGGGCATTGCACCGGCCAGCAGGGCCTCACGGCCTGCGGTGGTGGCCAAAGCCATGGCCCTTGCCATGCGGGCGGGGTTCGCGCTTAGGGCAATGGCGCTATTGATCAAAACGGCATCAGCGCCCATTTCCATCGCGAGGGCAGCGTCGCTGGGTATGCCGATGCCGGCATCAACCACCACGGGAACCTGGGCTGCTTCGATGATCAAACGGATATTGGCCAAGTTGGCTAGGCCTTGGCCACTGCCGATCGGTGAGGCCAGCGGCATCACCGTTGCGCAACCAACCTGCTCCAACCTTTGGGCCAGCACTGGGTCGGCATGGATATAAGGCAGCACGGCAAAGCCTTCCTTCACAAGGGTTTCAGCGGCCTCCAAGGTGCCGATTGGATCCGGCAATAGGTGGGGCCCTGGGGGAATCACCTCAAGCTTCACAAAATTGTTATCCGATTGGCCTGCTAGGGCCGCTAATTCCCGTCCCAGGTGGGCCACCCTGATCGCCTCTGCAGCGGTGGCACAACCGGCGGTGTTGGGCAGCATCAAGATTTTCGACCAATCGATTGCTTCCATCAGGCCGCCATGGCCTTGGGCATTGCTTTGCACACGCCTTACGGCAACCGTAACGATTTCACAGCCACTGGCGGCAATGCTCTGCTGCAAGGCATCGATGCTTGGATATTTGCCGGTGCCGGTAATCAAACGGCTGCTGAACTCACGGCCGCCAATTAGCAGTGGATCTGCAGTGGTAATCATTTTGTTGTTTTGCATGGCTGGGGGGCAGAACGGATCAAGAGCTGGCGGGGCAAAAGCCATTTGTGGGGATTAACCCCCTACGGTTTGTTCAGAGCTCCATCCTGTGATGCCGCTGTTGCTTACCTTGCCCCTGCTAGCGGCAACACCGCCCGCTTTTGTGCCATTTAAACCACCCGCTGGGGTGGATTCTGGCTTGTTCAGATTGGAGCCCCTGGATCCCCTTAATTCAGATCGCATTCAAGTTGATAATTTTGACCCAGAGGCCTATGCCCAATATCTAGTTGGCACAATGCCGCGCCAGTGGCGCGGTGCCTTGAGTACAAAAAATGCCCCCCGTTCCATAGTTGCTGAATTAAATATCAATCGCCTTGTGGCAATTGGCCAGCGTTTGGATTTATTTGGTGTGCTTACTTTAGGCGGCCAATCGGTGCCGGTGCAGGCAAATATAAATGCTAAAAGCGATCAAATGGAGATGTTATTACTAGGTGACAACTTGCCTGTTGGTTTGGAGCCCGGTGGTGAATTCCAAGGTTTGGAAATGTTGAAATTAAGCAGCTGGGAGGGTCCGAGGCTCACCAGTGCTGGTGCAATCCTCGAGCTGGCTCCAGTTGCAGCTAGCGCCCCAGCCCCTGCGGTGCGCGGCCTTTGGTAGGTTGATTATAGTTATTTTATAACTTTTATATTTACTTACTTGGTATTGCTTCTGGCTTAAGCAATTTCAAGCGTTTGATTGCTGTTTTATTCGTTGGCTCTAGTTCCAGCACCTGAACATAGGTATTAATTGCATCACTGAGTTTTTGCTGCTTCTCTAGGGAATAGGCCATATTATTTAGGGCAACAGGATATTCAGCCTTTGCCCTTAAGGCGAGCCGGTAATGACGAATCGCATCATTATGGTTTTGCTGAGCAGCTAAAGCAAAACCAAGGGCATTTTGCACAAGGGCCTGGGCTTCTTCCGGTTCATTATCAAGTTGTTTAACCGCTTTTTTTAAAGTGGTAACAGCTTGAGCAAATAAGCGTTTATCCAATTGCACTGAACCAAGTTCATAGAGGCTGGCGGGATCCGCCTTGGTGTTGTTACTGCACTGCAGCTCCAATTTGGCCAGGCGAGCCTCATTTTTCCTCACCCTCAATACCTGCCGGGCTACCACCACTGCCACCAGGCCTAGCAGGCCAATCAAGCCCAGCAGATAGGCCTGGGGCAGTGTTATTTCCATCAAGCCTTAGCGGCACCCACCACTTTTTCAAAACTGGTGGGATCGAGGATTGCAATTTGAGAGAGCATCTTGCGGTTGATGCGCACATCAGCTTTTTTCAAACCGCCCATCAGGCGGCTGTAGCTGAGGCCATTGATGCGGGCAGCCGCATTGATGCGAGCTATCCAAAGGCGGCGGAAATCGCGCTTGCGGCGGCGACGGTCGCGATAGGCATTACATAGGGCCTTCATGACCCGCTGGTTAGCGGTGCGGAACAAGCTGCCGTTGCTACCGCGGAAACCGCGGGCTATGCGAAGAATCTTGTTACGACGTTTACGGGCAACGTTGCCCCTCTTAACGCGGGCCATGGTTCAGAAATAAATGCAGGTAGGAATAAAAAAAGAAGCAGCCGGCGATCAGCTGGCGTAGGGAAGCATGAGGCTTACGCGGTCGTGGTCGGTTTCATCCACCACTGCCATGGTGCCCAAAAAGCGTTTGCGCTTAGGGCTTTTATGGTCTAGCAGGTGGTTGTGAAATGCATGACGACGCATGAATTTGCCGCTGCCCGTAATGCGGAAACGCTTGGCGGCGGCCCGGCGGGTTTTGAGCTTCGGCATCTCTAACGTATTGCGCGCAAACAACCAAACTAGCTTCTCAACCTCCCTTTTGCCTAGCTGCGTGCGTTTAGTTCCATTCGCCTTATTTGTGCCCTTGGCCTTAATGGCCGCCTGTAGAAGCGAATTGCAGGCGGCTGATCTTCCCCTGCACTGGCCCACTAAGGCGCCGCCAGCCATATCCGGCAGTAATCCCGTGGTGTGGGTGGGCATTGCTGAGCGCTTGCCGGCCGCCGCCGCACCACTGGAATTGAGGGCAGCAGCAGGGTTGCTCACTCTGCGGGATAGCAAGGGGGTTCAACGCCAGGCGGATCGCTTTGAAATCCATTGGGTGCGCCAGCCTTTGGCTCGGCCGCTGCAGCTGGAGCGGCGGGTGTTGGGACCTTTCCCCAGCTATGAATCGGCATTTGAGCAGGCTCGCCTTTGGCGTTTAAAAGGTGCCCAGCCCCTGTTGGCGCGGCCAGGGGATTGGGAGGTGTGGGCCCCCCTTGACAGCCCAGCCCCTGATGGAATTAGCAGCGAAGTGCGATTGAACAATCGCCTGCACTGGCAGCCGCAGTTAAGGCAAGCCGGCCAGGTTTTAAATCTTGATGGACCGATTCAATTGAATGCACCCCGGGGGTTGCTTTGGAATGGCGGTGTTTATGGCGGACCCTTCCGCTTGCAACGGGATGCCTATGGCACCTGGGCCCTAATTGAGCAGGTGCCCTTGGAAACCTATCTACAGGGGGTGGTACCCCATGAGATTGGTGCTTCTGCCCCCGCCGCTGCCCAGGCCGCCCAAGCTGTGCTGGCCCGCACCTGGGCCCTGGCTAACCAAGAGCGCTTTCATATCGATGGTTATCACCTTTGCGCCGATAGCCAATGCCAGGTTTACGGCGACCCAAGCCAGGTGGGCAGCAAATTGCGGCTGGCCCTTGATGCCAGCAAAGGTTTATTGCTCACCTGGAAGGGAAAACCGGTCCATGGGGTTTACAGCGCCTCTAACGGCGGGGTTTCAGCTGGGTTTGAGGAGGGTTGGGGGGGTGGTTCCCTGCCCTATCTAAAGGCCCAGCTGGATGGCCCAGGTAGTGAGAAAAAACGTTTTCCCTTGCCAATTATTGAAGGGGTTGGTCTCAATAAATTGCTGGAAGATGGTGCCAACCTGCATGGTGCGGCCCATCCGCGCCACCGCTGGCAGCGGCGGATCAGCAGCCAAGAGCTTGCCGCCCTTGCCGCTACAGCGAAATTGGGCAATGTTGAAAACCTGTTGGTGCAGCAGCGGGGCCCCAGCGGCCGGGTGGTGGACCTTTTAGTGCAGGGCAGTGAGGGCTCATTGAATTTGCGTAGGGATCAAATCCGCAGGAGCCTGCGCCAATTACCAAGCACCCTTTTTGTGGTTGTCAAAGAGGAGCCTGGGGTTTGGCGGTTTGATGGCGCTGGTTTTGGCCATGGGGTTGGCCTTTCCCAAGCCGGTGCGATCGAGTTGGCCCAAAAGGGCTGGAGCAGTGCTCAAATTCTCAAGTACTACTTCCCGGGCACGGTTCTAGAAAAGTTGAAAAGCTTGCCTAGGTAGCTATTCCCTTAAACTTGGTGCCATTGGGGAGGAAACGCCATATGGCTGAGGGCGATTCCACTCAATTGTGTTGGCCTGAAGGCCGTAGGCGCAAGGCCCTGATTTTTGTTTTGGCTTGTTTAGGCGTTGGGGCAGCGCCCCATTGGTTGGGTCCCTTGCGGGGCCTGTTGCCGGCCTTAGGCGCAGCATTGTTGCTGTGCGGCTATGGCTTGCGCACGATGTTTAGCAGCAGCGTTGATATGGAGCCTTGTTTGACTGTGGATGGGGTAAACCAGCTGCCTCAGGTTGATGTGCTGGTGGCCGCCAGGGACGAGGAAGCCGTGATTGGCCGTTTGGTGCAGGCGGTGGCGGATTTGGATTACCCCAAAGATCAGCTCAACCTTTGGGTAATGAATGACGGCAGCTTGGATAACACCGCCAAGATCCTGGAAGGCCTTAAACAACATTTTCCTTTCCTTCATGTGCAGCATCGCCTGCGGGATTCAGGGGGAGGCAAGAGCGCAGCCCTCAATGCCCTATTGCCCCAGCTCAAAGGTGATTGGTTGATGGTGTTGGACGCAGATGCCAGCTTTGCTCCAGATTTGTTGATGCGTTTGCTGCCGCAATTACAACTGCGTCAATGGGGTGCCCTGCAATTGCGCAAGGCGGTGGATAAGGCTGAAACCAGTTGGCTAACCCGCTCCCAAGCCCTTGAGATGGCCTTTGATGCTGTGATGCAGGAGGGTCGGATTTGTTCTGGGGGTATTGGTGAATTACGGGGGAATGGACAACTACTGCGGCGCGAGGTGTTGCTTGCCTGCGGTGGATTTAATGAAGACACAGTTACCGATGATTTAGATCTGAGCTTTCGTTTGCTTTTAGCTGGAGAAGCGATTGGTGTGATCTGGAATCCACCGGTGCAGGAGGAACCAGTTACCCGTTGGGGTGCCCTGTTGCGCCAAAGGCAGCGCTGGGCTGAGGGTGGTTTGCAGCGTTACCTTGATTACTGGCCTGCTCTGATATCAAACAAGCTGAGTATTAAACAAAGGCTTGATTTGTTAGTATTTTTTCTGCTCCAATATGCACTGCCAGTGGCAATTTATGGTGATTTATTTGCCGCATTAGCCTGGCGTCAATTGCCACTGCTCTGGCCGTTATCTATTTCAACAGTTGGTTTCAGCGCCCTTGCGATTAAACGTGCTGGCAGCCGCTTTAGCGATGGACCAGTTCTGCCACCCAGCTCAGGCTTAACTTTGTTAATTGCCAACACATATCTAATGCACTGGTTTTTGGTAATCCCATGGGTTAGCTTAAAGATGGCTTTTAAACCAAAAAGATTGGTATGGGCAAAAACCGCACACGTGGGCTTATAGCTGATGGAGTTGGCCTAAAACTTGGAGCAATAGTTTGGATTTTTTCAATTCAAAGCTTCTTAACACAGTGGTGGGTTGCCAGCGAGTGGCCGAAACCCTATAGCCCAAGGAATAATTTTATTAGTGACCTTGGCGCAACAAGTTGTGATATTCTACCCGGAAATATTCAACATGCTGCACGTTATGTATGCTCCCCAGAGCATCAATGGATGAATGTAAGCTTTGTGCTGTCTGGAATTACCATAGGCATGGGCGCAATTCTACTGCGCGCTCGCTTGATGCCAGGCGTACTTGGCTTTATAGCAACCTCGCTTTTTGTTACTAGTGGCCTTGGCATTATGATGGTGGGCCTAAATCCAGAGAATATGCAAATCGTTAGGCATATTTTAGGCGCATACTTAAACGCCTATGGAGCATCTTTTGCCCTTATTGTAATGGGAATTAGCCTAAAAAGCAAGGGAAACATGGAAGGCTTGGATCTTTTACGCTAGGATTTGGAATTTTAAGCTTTTTCTTTAATGTTATGTATACCATAGGGTTTTACTATAACCTTCCTGCCTTTAGCCTTGGCCTTGGTGATGGTGGGATGGAAAAATTATGTAACTATTCAATTGGAGTAATGTTAATTTTAATTGGCGTTTATGTTATCGTGCAAAGAGTTTCTCATACCTCTTCAACTTTTGAGGTCTAAAGCAATGCTATTCAAGCGTTTACTTTTAATCAGTTCAGCTGCCCTTGGCGCCATAGTTTTTGCGCTGCTTGCATTGGGTGAATTTCGCACTTGGCAGGTGCAGAGCTCTCCTCAGCAAAAAAAATATTTGCTTGGAGGTGTGCCACTCCTAGCTCCAACAGGATTTTATGCGGGCTATGTTCCTGGGCTTTCGGGATCATCCTGGCAGGGCAAGTTGTTTGATCCAACTAACTCTAGCGGAGTAAATATATTTGTTGATCAAGGGAAAGCATCTGAAAAATACCCATTTCGAACATCAATTGCTACTTCCTCAAGGGATGGCAAGCTGAAGGTGTTTAAAATTGATTATAATAATTCAGCTAATCCCTGGTGGATAAGGTTGTTTTTAGATGAGTTAGTTGCGGTTAAGCCTGGATCTTTTTTAGGAAAATTAAGCTTGAAAATAATTCCAGGCCGGCCATATCAAATTACTTTTTTTGAATTGCATCAAGACACAACCCGCTTTCGCAAGGGGATAGACTGATAGAAATATTAATATTTGCAGCAAAATATTCTTTGGTTTTTCAGGTTGCTAGGCTTTGGCTTGTTGCATTTATTTTAAATTAAATGGATAATTCCCCCGCTCCTGCAAGATGGCTTAGCTGGCGTTCAGGCCTTTATCTTTACGTTGGGTTAGTTGTTTTAGATATTTGGATGCTTTTGGTTACTCCAACTTTGAGCCCTTGGCATTGGGTTGGTTTTGC
>Ga0214917_10000172_pt1 | contig 79376 bp, 73 predicted proteins | sample LL_1208_BB_MetaG_FD_177983 | JGI IMG/M metagenome (GOLD analysis project Ga0214917, IMG submission 177983) | Freshwater microbial communities from Lake Lanier, Atlanta, Georgia, United States - LL_1208_BB | ecosystem: Environmental > Aquatic > Freshwater > Lake | place: USA: Georgia | collected... | reverse complement strand
TTCACCAATTGGCCACAAGTTTCTAGCAGATTGAATGCGTTCTAGATTAATTGGGTCAACAAATGAAGGTTTATTGAAACGATGTTCATACTCTGCCATCATTTCTTGCAGATAAATAAACATCCAGTCAAAATTTCCAACCGATTTTTGTAGCCACAAGGTTACTGGATGCTTAGTATGTGAGTTTTTCGACTTGTAAGGTAGGCCAGTTTCTTTTGAAATTGGATAAAACGAGTCGGGAATTTCCAAGTTGTTCATGGCATATGCAAACAACTGTAAAGTTTCAACCGTCATTTTTACCAAACGACGGTCATCAAGAGCTTGAGCGCTTTCTTTTTGGTTACCAATAACAAATAAATTCATACACCCTCCACGACAATAATGCCAAATTGAGAATATTATGACTAACCTTCGCAGCTTTTACAACCCTCAGCTTTTTCAGCTTTGATACCGGCCATCGATCTTACATAATACAAAGACTTAATGTTTGGCATCATAGCAGCTTCTTTGTGAATTTTGTGAATCCACTCAGGACTTTCATTTGCGTCAAAAAACAAATTTAGCGATTGTGCTTGGCAAATGTATTTCTGTCGTTGGTTAGCCTGAAAAATAATTTCTTTTTGGTTAATTTCATAAGCAGTTTTAAATACTTCTTTGGCTTCTTCGCTAATACCAATGATATCCGAAACACTACCGTTATTATCGATAATTTTTTCCCAAATATCGTCAGTATTTAAACCTAGTTTATCTAGATATTGCTCGAGAGTAGGGTTTTTCCTAATGAAAGTACCTTTAGCTGTTTTTTGCACATAAGCGTTAGCTACAATCGGTTCTATTCCCTGCGAAACGCCGCCTGAAATAATCGCATTAGATGTGGTAGGAGCAACTGCAAGCAAGTGCGTGTTGCGAACACCGAATCCTTTGCACCACTCGGGTTCGCCAAGCTCCATCGCCATCCACTCGGTTGCCTTTTGTGCTTCGTTTTTGATGTATTTGGCCCAAGTATGATTGAAGATTCTTGCCTGAAGGCTATCAAACGGAATCATATTATGTTGTAAATACGTATGGTATCCCAATACACCTAGTCCAAGTGCTCTTGACTTTTGCGCAAAACGCACAGCGGCTTCAATTCCGCGAATTTTAAATGCCTTGCGAATAAATTCTTCCATTACGCAATCAAGAAACACGGTCGCAACAAATACAGCGTTTGTGTCTTTCCATTCATCCCATTTTGCCAAGTTCATAGACGACAAACAGCAAACAAAAGAATGATCAGCGTCGGAATGCAAAACAATTTCCGAACAAAGATTACTAGCCTTAACGCTTAAATCATTTGCTTTGTACATTGGCGGATTTTGTTTGTTGACTCTGTCGATAAAAAGAATGTATGGTTCGCCGGTTTCCATTCTTGCTTTGAGCAATTTGAACCAACGGCGCAGTGCTTCTTGGTCTCCGTTTTCACATTTTTGTAAGAAAGCATCACTAACAGTTACGCCAAGATGGATACCATCTAAATGTTTTCTTACATCAACAAATTCATCAAAATCACCGTGATCGATTGGAATATATGTAGCGTGTTGGCCACGGCGAATACCGTTTTGTGATACCTGGTTAACGGTTGTACGCAATACTTCGACCCAACTAGTAGTACCGTTGCTAGAGCCACCACCATTAATCAGAGAGCCACGTCCGCGCACATCACCAAGGAAACTCGAAGTACCACCGCCGTGCTTGCTAAGAACTGCAACTTCAAGGTTCTTATCAAAGATAGAATAGATACTGTCGTCAACATAACTACCAAAACAGCTAATAGGTAGACCACGATCAGCACCAAAGTTTGAAGCAATTGGAGTGGCAAGGCAAAGCCAGTTGCTCCAAATAATATTAAAGAAATCTTCTTCCCATTTCTTTTGATCATTTGGCAAATACGAAGCAGCAGCCTTAGCAACACGCCTGTACATACCCTTGGGGGTTTCTCCAGGGAGTAAATATCCCTTTGAGAGGGTAATAAATCCTTCTTCAGTGAGCCATTGGGGTGCTTCGAAAGAAGACTTCAGTTCTTTTAATTTCATAGATTTTATTCTCTTGTAGAAGATTAAATTCTTACCAGCCAATGTTGCCGAAATTCCAACCTTTGACATAATTTGTAGATCGTGCTTCAAAGAAGTCCACAAATTCTACGGCTTGGTTTAGAGGATTAAACCACGAACCGACTTTATCTGTTGGAAGGTTAGCATAAATATCACTAAATCCTAGATCACGCATTTTTTGATTAATTCGGTGCTTGATAAAATTTTTCATATCGTCTTTCTTCAGTCCTTCAAGATCATCTTCCAAGAAGATTTTATCGATATAAATCATTTCCATATCATGGATATGCTCTGCAGCTGTTTTGACTTGTTCTTCAAGAACAGCTATTTGCTCTTTAGAATAATCCATTTCAGCAATAAGCGTTCTAAACAACCAGCATCCTGCAGACGAATGTAAACTTTCATCACGAATAGACCAGCTAATAATATTTGCCACGTCTTTTAGTTTATTAAAACGTTGAAAATTTAATAGAATTGCAAACGAGCTAAACAACGAAACACCTTCTGTAAATCCAGAAAAAACGGCAAGGGATAACGGCAGGCTGCTTACATCGTTGATCTTCATTTTGGATTCAATAAATTCAGTTTTGTGTTTTAAATTTTCGTCATCAAGAAATGACAAATAAAATTCTTTTGTATCTAATCCAAGAGCAGTGTTGAGTTTGTCATATGCTTGTGCGTGAATTGCTTCGAATGAAGCAAACGTGTTTGCCATCATACAAATTTCTGGTTGTACAAACCATTTTGCCACTACGTTTGTCCAATAATCGGCAACAATGTTTTCTGTTTGCGTGAAAATTTTTAGAATTGTTGTGATTGCATGTTTTTCTTTTTCAGAAAATTCTGTGTGATATTGATGAACATCTGCGTCCATCTCAACTTCGGAAGGAGTCCAATGAGCTTTCTGCTGTTTTTCAAAAATATCAAATGCAGTTGGATACACGAATGGTCTAAAATTGGTGCGTTTCTGCAAAATTTTTGGCAAAGCTTGCATCGAAAAAATGCTCCCATTAGAAGTCTAGACTAGAGTTCTATTGTCGCTTGGGTATTTAAAAATTTGGGTATTAAATATTTAAAACATTGTTTTGATTATGCAAATACACTTCAGAGAACATCTTCAAGTTTTTCTGCCGTTTCCATTCGATAGACACCATACGCGAAATCCGTTTTAACTTTGTATTTATTTTCATTACACCCTTCTCGCCCTTTGATAACGTATAAAACAGCTTCGTTATCAATTCGCATCTGTGGAGTTCTATTAATAGAAATAATATTATCCGCCACAAAGCAAGCATTATATGATCCAGAAATCATGCTCATGTCAATTAGTTGGTTTTCATCGTTATTGCGTAGCATCGCAGCGCCCGAACGGTTTACTTGGAAATGCGTAAAACCAATCATGTGATGTTTTAAACAAAAATCTTTAAAGTCCGCCATGGCTCGATGCAGTTTTTCATGCATACTATCTCCGGGAGCCATATGCCCAATATGCTGAATATAGTCAATGATTACAACTTTGTTTTCCGGCAAACCTTGGTTTCTTCGTTCGCGGTTCTTTTCTGAAATTTTTTGCAAAATAGATGATGGCGGATTCTGATACACAAAATCGATTGTTACATATTTTTGCATTTCTAAAGATGCGGCACGAATTGCATTCTTTTTATCTTGAGATAAGTCCGTATATTTAGACAATTCATTAATTGGGATGCCGGTCATATTGGCATACAAACGGCGAAGTATCGTGGGCTGACGGTCTTCCACAAATATTGCATGTACGTGCTTTTGCTGGCGTACGGCTTGAACAATAAGATGGATGGACATCATACTCTTGCCGCCACCAGAAGTGGAAATAAATAAGTTCATTGACTGTTCTTCAAATCCAGCCATAGTATCAAAATCAGCGATACCAATCTTAAAGCGTTTGTAACGTTTTTGAGAGTTTTCTTCCAAAAACTTATGAGCAGTTTCCCAGTTTACAGTTTCTTCTTCCTCGGTACCAATTGATTTAATTTTGCTAAGTGTAACTTCTAGATCACGATAGGCAGAATCAAAATCGGTGTTCTTGAATTTTTTAGTAACCGACTTATGCGAGTTAATAAAAGTTTGAGCTTTGAGGTATCGCAAGAACTCGGCAAAGTAGCCGTCATTCTGCGCAAACTTATACAGATCTGTATCCAAACGCATTTTCTCTGCCATTTGCATACTAGCATCTCGACCTTCACCGGACGGCTGCAGATTCAACCACCCAAGCAAGGTTTCCATCGATACCGGTTCATTCTTAGAACGATCTAAGAGTACCTTCGCAATCCGAAACAGAGATTGGTGTTCGTCACCAATATCAAACATTTCCGGATACAAATATTCACGATATTTGTCAATCATGGCAGGTTGTAAGACTAGACGAAGGATAGCGCCCTTAAGAAACCTAGCGTCAAAATTAACAATATTATCTTTAATTTCAGAGCTCATGTATTCCTGCGTCCTTTGCCTAATTTTTCTAGATCGCGTTCTTGTTCTTCGATACTAGCCTGCTCGGAAATAAATGAGTCTATAGTATCTACATTGTCATATTGGTATTCCACCATGTGACCCGTTGTAACCGGCACAGTAGCCGCAGAAACAACAAGCTTTAATTCTGTCGAATGGCATTTTGTACAATTAGCAGGTTTTTTGTCTTCCCAGCAAAGCAAAGTATGTCGACAGGATTTACACAATAGACGTATCAGCTTTGGTTCCATAAGTACCTCTGCCAGTAATGGTAAGCGGATTTAATAAAAAAGAAAACCCCCAAGAAAAATCTTGGGGGGCGAAATTCCTAGTTCATAGGGGAGGGATAGGGTTATGAACGAGGAGCTTTAATACCGATTCTTTCTAGTTCTTTGTAAAATTCGCTAGCGTCTTCAACAGACTTAGCAAGATTTGCCTTAGTAACTAGATCAGAGTTGACCTTCTTGTTGCCAGAAGCCTGCTCGCTGATGAGCCAGTTAGCCAAAGTTACACCAGTCATTACCTCCTTTGAAGAATCTGATGAGGATTTTTCAAGTACAGTAATTTTTGGATCTGCATATTTTTGAACAGGAACAGAAGTTCCATGCTCAATCTTTTTTGCACTGCTCTTCTTAAGAGCAGCAACCTGAGCAGTTAGATCATCAATCTTCTTAAGAGCAGCCTTTAAGCTTTTCTCCATCTTTTCAGAAGACCCATCCTCTTCCTTCTTTTTGCTAGCTAGCCACTCTTCGTGCTTCTTGCTTTGCTCTTCCGAAGGAGCTTTTGGGTCAGCCTTTACTTTCTTCCAATCCATAGACATTTCTAGGCTTTCTGGTTTTTCGGAAGAATCGCCTCCACGTTTTGCCAGTTCAGCCTGAACAGCTGCCATTAAAGTATGGATTTCTTCGTCAGAAAGTTCAGCAACTTTAGAGTCAAGATCTCCGCCTTCGGATTCTTCAGACTCTGGTGCCTCTTCTTCATCTTCTGCATCTTCGCCCTGCTCTTCCGCTCCTTCGGCAGGCTTTTCTTCCTCAGCCTCTTCCATTTCTGGCTTTTCAGCTGGCTCTTCGCCATTTTCTTCGCCACTACGGCCTTCAGCTTCTTCAACAAGCGAAGAGATTAGTTCATGAAGTTCTTTGTCAGAAAGTTTTTTAGCATATTCAGCTAAACCTTCTTCACTTTCTCCGTGATCAGCCATATGAATTGCATCTTCTTGCGCATCGCTTGGTTCATCTTCAGCCTTTTCCATCTTAGAATCCCAAGATTTCTTGAGATCTAAAACTTCAGTCATCAGTGTATCGATGTTCTGAAATAGTTCGCTTTTTTTCATCTAACACCTCTTCTTACGGTTCTAGAGCTGAAATACGAGCTTCGTGGTTAGCAACTTGACCTTGAAGGGTAGTAACAGCGCCTTGTAAAGCGAGAACTGCCGCTTGAAGAGCCGCAATTGCCGCAGATTGATCTGCCACTTCACCAGCCGCAGCAGCTTCAATTAGATCACCAAGCTTGATGCCTGATTTATCCGCAGGAAGACCGGGTAGATTAAGTGCAGGCTGTGATTTTGAAAAATCATTTAGAAGTTTTTTTACTTCAGGGGTTAAAAGAGCCATGCTTGTTTTACCTCATGTTTAAAAATAAATGGGCCTTTCGGCCCACTAAATTAGGCCAAAGAACCAGGAGCAGTGCCACGACCGTAAGGCATAAGCACACCGACCTCAACACCTGCAGCATCCCATGCAGCTGCAGAAGTTGCAAGGACCCCACCTGGAGCGAGAGCAGGTGCAGTTCCAGCAGCAGTTTGTTTTAGCTTAACAACTGCGCCATTTTGGCCGCGTAAAACATGAAGAACATCTGGAAGAAATTTATGAAGTCCACCAGCAGCAGGAGTTGCAGCGGGCGATTCAACGATGAGCTCAACAAGAGCGGCGCCTTCAGCAAATTGCCCGGCTGCGTGAAGTTGAGTTTTCATTGAATCTGGAAACTGAAGACCAGCAACTTCCCACGCTTTAAAACGAAGGAAACATTGAAGATCGCCAGCAGCTGAACCAGCAGAAGAAACGTTTAGCCAAGCAATAACGTTACCAGCTGAATCAAGAGAAACAACCTTTGCCTTTGCTTTTGAATAACCAAGATTCTTTAGGTTATCTTCGAGCTGTTTAGCAACTTTAGAAAAACGTGGACTAGCCATAATAAATACCTCTGTAAAGAAAGAGTGTTAAAACTATAAAAAATTATACACTAAAATCCCGGGGAAGAAATGTTCTTTTTGACAATATACGGTATGCTGCTTTTATTTTGAGAACCGCTAATAGTTACTATTAATTGAATAGAACCCGAAAGAATAGTCGCAGCGTCCTCTGCGGATAAAGTTATTTGGAACAACGATTTGTCATTAGGAGAAACCGTTGTTGCTGTTTTTGAGATAGTTTTTGCAATTTCGCCGCTTTTTGCCGGTCTAGAACGTAAAAATGCTATATTCACAGTGGTAGAATTATCAATAATAAATCTTCTGTTCCCTAAACCATCAGTTTTTGTTAATATAAAATATAGTGTGACTGGACTACCACTAGCTATGTCCCAGCTTTTAATTGGAGTGAAGTCATTTATATTGTTATAATATTCTATTGGTTGAATTCCAAACATATCAATAAATCCTTTTTTGTTATTTAATGATAACATATTTATGATATTTGTTTATTATTATATGATAAGAGGTTGCCATGAGTTTTTTAAAAAAATTGCCGCAAATAAATTAGGTGTTTTGACATACAAATTTTGTGCGTCTTGGCCAAGGCCATTTTAGAATTACATCTAGTGGGACTGTTGCAATTCAGATAAGAAGCCAAAACTCTGGTAGCGATGCGGTTATTCAACCAGATTCTCTATTTGTTTTGGGAAAAAAAAAGTTGGCTAATTATTAATATTTTGTGCATAAAAAAAGGTCAGGCCCAACGCCTGACCTTTAAAAATTCTTAATTTCTTATTAAGAAACGATGTAACTTACACGGATTACATCTCCCTCCGCTAATGCCTCGTCTGCGCCTGGAAGAAGGCTTCCAGCAAAAACTAATCTGACGGCAGAGCCCGTGTTTGTTAAACTATAATCTGAACCTTCAAAAATGCCTAGACGATCAACCCATGCATTAAGAGAATGTGCCATAATAGCCGCTACAGATAAATCAATGTAACCATTAGAAATATCTGATGCAGATAAAATAAAAGATTCTTTTCCGGCGCCGATTGCTGATAAGCCACCGTTCAAAGATTTAACGTTAGCCTTTAGTTCATCAAGAGCAACTTTTACTGAAGTTTCTCCACCAACTAAACTAGACCAATCGCCAGCTTGTGCCGCAACGAATTTAGCATCGCTGCTTGTTGCACCCCAAGCAATTCTTGTTCCGCTGAGCGCATCGCTAGCAGAAGAGCGCATTACATTATTTAAATAATAAGGCGCCGATCCAGTTTTTGAAAATGCGGCGTAAGCAGCACCAGTAAAGAAGTTTACGTCTCTTAAAAACAAAACACCCGGAGCAGAAGCTGAAGAAACTACGCCAGCGGAATTTCCTAATGCACTTCTTGTCATCATTAAAGAGCCAGCATTATGCACAACTGAGTGAATTCTATCAGAATTCAAAAAGTACATTAAACCGGTGTTAACCGTAGTGACTGCATCACAAATAGTATTTTGTGAGGTTACACTACCAGTGGAGCTTCCGCCCAATTGGTAACCGTAGTTAGCACCATTGTTGAATTCATGCCAGCGTGCCCATGCGCCTTGGAACACAGTTTTACCGTTTAGAGTACAGTTATCAAAATAATGGCGTCCAGCAGTTCCATTAATAGTCAACACTGTTGGAGGATTTGAAGAAGAGAAGTTTGGTGCTTCAATGTAAATATTCTTCAATTTAATACGAGTGGTATTAGCACCACTAATTGTAATAGTACCAACTAATTTTAGTGGGACGATCCCGCCAATTAGCCCTTCTTCAAACATAAGGGTCATCTTTCCACCTGGAGCAGAAAGAGCTGGTTTGCCAGCAGCAACGCGAATAGCGCTTGGATCGATAATAATATTCACAGGATTAGCATTATTACCTGTTTGCATATTACCGGAAGATTTTACAATAACCACAAAATCATGGTCAGCATTTGGAAGACCATAGGTAAGGTCATCTAATGATGTATATCCATGATTAATAGCTGCCTGGATAGTGCTGAAAGGTCTATAGATTGAACCGTCTGCAACATAATCAGGTGTTTCGCTTGGTAAATGCCATCCACCTTTTGCAGCTAGGTCAACATAAATCTGCCTTCTAGCGATAGAAGGGGCTAGACGATCAGTTATATTCTGCTTAACAGAGCCAGCAACTCCTTCGGCACCCTCTAAAGTATCTAGTCTGCCATCAAGACTGCTGATTTGATTTGCAATTGTTGTTGCAAAATTGGCATCATCCCCAAGAGCAGCAGATAGTTCTTGCAAGGTATTAAGAAGTTCTGGAGCAGCACCAACAGTAGCCGCAATTTGTGAGTCGGTGTAGCTATTGGCAGAGCTTAATGCACCTGCAACTTCAGCATCAACATAACTCTTACGAGCAAGATGTTCAGCGTGTGTAGGGTCAACCGATGCTTTTGGTAAAACCAACATGCGAAGGTCGCCAGAAACATCGAGCTTCATTAGCTCAACCACGTTATCGCTTGCGTCTAGGGCACGAACGGACTGGTCATTAAGAAGCAACAGTTTTGCACCATCAACTGCATTATTCTTAATAAACTTCTTTTTAATCTGCATAACAAAACACTCCTTTTGTATAGAAAAAACACTTTAAAAGTATATCACATCTTTTTATTAATCAATCGAGATATTCTTCTAATTCCTGAATATCTACTCCAAATAATTCTATTGAATAACTGTGGCAAGACCTTTTTCCCTGCCCTAACGAAAATGCAAAATGCCAATCTTCCGGCAGAAATTGTGGAATATTTGTCTCCTCTGACCCATTTTTTTCTAAATATCCAACATATTCTTTTAGCGCTTCAAGGTACGAACCTTGAAAATCATCCGGTAACAAAAACTCAATTTTTGCAGAAAATTTCTTTTTCATTATAATACTATACGCCTCTTAGAATTTCTTTAGCCCTAGCCGCCTGCTCCATCTGATCTAAATCAGCTTCAAGGCTATAACCGCCTAAGTTTGTCACCAATAAACCTAGTTCAAATGCGTTTGTGATAACCGCCCGAATAGTTTCAAAACTATCGGCAACTCCGTGTTCTAAAAAATTTTCTACTCTTTTAATATCATTATCTGTAATATAATACGTTTCATTTTTATCAAAATGCTTCATGGGCGTTTCACCAAAATTTGTCATAATCACATTATGAATGCTTGCAAGCGCTGTCTGTACGGATTCAGAAACCTTAGCTTGCTGCCCCGCTCGCATGTACGATGCACCGCAGCCCGGCAGAGCTCCTGAGCGTGAACAAGCTTGCGAAGCTTTAATAGCGTCATCAGCACGGTCAGCGCGTTCTTGTAAATCACTCATCAATGAACCACCAATAATTAGCTTCACGCAACCGCCAGTCAAAGATGCATTACGGGAGTTGATGATATCGCGGTCCATCTGACTTGGCGCCAAACGAGCCGATTCTTCGTTTTGCTCCGCTCGCTCGATAATCCAATTACGTTCGGATTTACCTAAAATGAAAGTTTTGTGAGGCCCAATTCTTACTGATTTACAGTCGCCAAAGTCTTCCATAGTAAGGTGAGTAAGGCTTCCACCGTCCATAACTTTTGCACCGGTATAAGATGCAATATCATTAAGCTGCTGAACCTGCCCATTTAGTTCTGCAGAGGGAGTAGTCCTTACTACAAACACTTTTGCGTTAGGATTTTGACGATTAAAAAACGCCAAATTTGCAGCTAAATCTTCAGCAATTTGATGGCACACAATCAGCAGACTCCAGCCCCCGATAGTGTTTTTTGCCATGCATTCGAGCATCGGTTTTACCTGCGACATCATCATTAGGTCGCCGTTATAAGGCAAAACATGGGATTGCTTGATTGTGAATTCAGCATTATTTGCCAAATTTGGACGAATGCTTTGCGCAAATGGCAGATAATAGCTGTACCCTGTGCCGGCTTGATATCCATATTCCTTGTCGACTTTGTACGGATCTTTAGACATAGGATTTTTTTCTACGATGACAGTTCCATAAGCAGAGCTTTGGGAAACTGCATCCATAACAAACTTGGTGAGTTCTTCATCGCCGTTAGCACTTGTTAACGCCACTTTATATACAGCCTCATCGCTAGCCACCGATTCTTGTTTAATCGCCTCGATAGCGTTTTGAATTTCTTTACGAAACCTGCGAGCCGCAGCTTGCGGGTTGTTTCCATTTTTGACTAAAGCCTTAGCAAAGGCTGCTGCCATAACAATAGTTGAGGTAGTTCCGTCACCCGATGAAACAACTGAGTTTGCACTGGCTTGTAAGCAAAGTTTATGCACAGCATCAAATACGGGGTCGGTATAGCGAAGGCTGTTAAGAACGTTAAATCCGTCTTTGGTGTGAGAAACAGAAATTTCGTCGGCAGAATTACGACGACTCAAAAGAACAGTTTTACCGCCCGGCCCAAGAGTACTACCAACAATATGAGAAATTTCTTCCAACGCTTTTACAGCTTTTTCTCGAGCTTCAACGCCGTACTTTATTTCTTTTGCCATGACTTATCTTCTACCTCGTTTTTGTACGTTTTGTCGTAATCTTTAATAATTTTGTTGGCAGTAAATTCATCTGAAGTTATTGCATACATTTGTAAGTTTGAATGTAATGCAAATTTTGCCATTGACAACTCAGGCAGCCCCAACACTAAGAACTTTCTGCAGATGAGTGGACTTGCTAAATTTGCCAAAAGATATCCTATCTCCCATGCAAATTTTTTAGATATTGTTTGCCCATTTCCTTCTTTTGGTTGAAATCCGACATCCCAAACGTTAGTACAATCTCCAATTTCTGGATTGAACCAATGAGTGGTTTTAATATTGGGTTCTTCGTTTTTTGTAAACAAAATACCAACTTCCCCTAGAGGAGACAGATGATTTGGAGGCTGTCGGCAGGGTTGTTGTGAAACGACTGTTACATAATCATAAAACTTAAAACCAATCTCATCTCCTAGATAGACGTTGCTCATGGCTTTTAGCCGAAGTTTTTTTGGTAAACGACTATATTGTAAAGAAATATGATTATTTTTTTGAGTTTTATAGAGCTGCTGGTACATTTTTTTAGCGTCTTTAGCTTCTAGGGGCAGCTCAACAATGCTAAAATCACACTGTGGATAGATACTTTTATTGTAAATATCGTCAGTGACCATTATTACTATTCTGCCATCTGAGCTTGTAATTTGCATTTTTGTTCCTGTATTTGTCTAGATATTTTTCTAGCGAAAAGAGCAAACTCCCGGATTCGCTGTTTTTTGTTCTTTGCCTCAGATAACCATATAGCCTCATTAAATATTTTGCAAGCTTCATATAATCCGTGATTGATAACTAAAGGTTTAGCATAAACGCGGATAATACTCCATGTATTGCCATTACCCATTCGAGTAGCTAAGTATTGAGGTGTGAATACAAATCTGGTAGAACAGAAATTATCAATAAGTTTCCAATCGATCATAAACCCACGGCGCTTCCAATGAGGCTTGTATTCGTTAATATTTTTTGAAAGACTTGGCATGATCAATTGCCTTAGCGCAGTGGCCTTCCTTTCGTGCGTGTTCCAAAATTGCTTGAAATCTTCAAGACCAATATCTATAAAGACATTATTTTCCGCTATTTTCAAATGCAAAATAAAGACTAGTAGTTGTTTAAATCCGGTTACTAGCCATTCTTTTTCTTCTCGCCATATTTTCTTCAAGGTTTGTTCATTTTGTTTAGAGATCATTAAATCTGTATAATCTGACTCAAACGTAGTTTTTAAAAAATTATCTGCAAAAACATCATTTAAAATAAAGTTGCTTTTTTGCGTGTTTATTTTTCTTTCAAGCTGTTTAATTTCAAAAACAAATTTAATAAATCTTTTGATTGCCTTTGCTTCGCCGATTATCGTCTTTTCGTCAATCAGTTCAATGTTTTTATCTAATGCTTGTACACATTTTTCTGGATTTTTAACTAATGAAATTTGCAAACAATCTGAAAATAAATTGTCTAATGTTTTGATTTCAGCTTCAAAATACGAAGCTTTATCTGTTTTTCCAGAGGTGAAATATCTATTCACAATTTTATTAAAATTAATTTGTCTGGATAACAGAATAAATCTGTTGAAATCTTCAACAGGTTCTGACTGTTCGACTGGGTTGATAAAATTATCAAATGCTCTGTAATAGTGAGAATATTTAGAAATATTTAAGGCGTCGGAAGCTAAAAACTGAGCCGCAAGTGTATGTGTTTTATTAATATTTTCTACGCTATATTTACTCAGCAATGATCTAATCTGAAAATTAGAAGATTCACAAATAGAGCCAACAATATTGATAAACCTATTTATATACTGAATTTTAATTGACTGATTATTAAATGCCGCTGCGCGATCAATAAACTCCACTGTCTTTTTTAAATCATTATCTAGACGGTAAAAATCGCGATTTTCAAACGGAACTAAATTATCTTGTAAAAAGTGGATTTCAAACGAATCTAATGCAATTTTAGAAGTCCAAAAACTGCGATTTTTGCCCTGCTCTCGTTTTGTAGCGTTTATGTATCCTTTTTGTATCCATTCTGGAAAATACGCGAGATGATAAAATCCCTGTTTTTTGGATAGTGATGCATTAAAATCAATATAGTCTTGAATTTCTAAGAAAAGACTTTGGATGATATCTTTTTGAAGCTGTTGATAATTTTTAGGTTCTATGTTTCCGTTTGCTACAAAAATAATATGCCAGCCAAGCCCGCTAGAGCTTTTTACTAAAAGACATTTACCGTTCAAAACAGAACTTAGTTTTGAAAATCCATCAACAATTTTTTCAGTAACTTCTGGCAAATTTTCTTTTAGATCAAAATCAATCACAAATGTAGTTTGAGCCAAGAAATCATTAGTGGGTTGTACAAACGGAATATACCGATTAGTTTTTATCTGCTTGATTCTTTCAACGTTTTTCTTATTATAGAAAACTAGATACTTTTTATCCTTATCTTTGTTTTGATCAAGGAAAAGGTTATTGATTTTAAAATAAGGAATGATTTGTGTATCTTTTTCCCACCGTCTTCTTACAAAGAACGGAAAATAGATATTTTGCGCCTTTGCCATAGCATCTTCTTTTTTAGGTTTTACATTTTAATAAAAACACAACTATAGGAATAAGAAAACGCCCACGGAATGACAATCCAACTTTTTTGTTTTCAATTTTATTAATTCTGGTACGCTAACCAAAAGTGAGGTTCTATGAACTGTTTAGTAGTTGGCGACATTCACTTAACACATCGCAGATTAAAACGTTCAGAATTGCTGTTATCTCGGTTAACTGAAACTATATCTTCAGTTAAACCCAACATGGTTATTTTACTCGGTGATGTGTTTGACGAGCACGATATTGTTCGCAATGATTGTTTAACTATCTTTTCTGAGTTTTTGAGCGCAAATAGTCATGTAAAAATTGTTCATATTCTTGGCAACCACGAAATGAATGACAGCAAAACGTTTTTGCCTAGATTTCACGCTCTGGCGCCGTTTAAAAACACTCCAAACTATGTTGCGGTCGATAATCCTACCCACGAGTTCGTTGACGGCACACATGTCGGTTATGTGCCTTACTGCCCTCCGGGAACATTTCATAAAGCAACAGAAATGTTGTCTGGCAAAGAATCCTTGCTGTTTGCTCATCAAGAGTTCAAAGGCTGTTTAATGGAAGCAGGCTTAAAAAGCGAACATGGCGATGAACTTCCATTGTGTAAGGTGATCAGTGGGCATATCCACGGCGAACACACAGTAGGCGATTTAGTTTGGTATCCTGGGACGCCATGCCAGCATCGATTTAGCGAAGACGAAGAAAAGTTTGTTTATTTAATTGATATACAAAACGGTAGCTATAAGATTGTTAAACCGATTGACTTGCAAATGCCAAAGTTTGTTACACGCGAAGTGAAAATTCAAGATCTAAGCAAGTTTGAGATTGATCCTGTAAACGAATATCGCATTGTTATCAAAGATACGCCATTCAACATTATTGCGTTTAAGAAAACAAAAGAATATAAAAAACTCGCCAAACAAGTTAAGTTTAAGTTTATTGCAGAAGATCATCAAGAAAAAACACAACGAAAGTTACAAACAAACACAAAAAGCTTTTCAGAACGTTTTTCCGACTATGTGAAGGAACGCAAACTTGAAAAATCGTATCAATTTATCTTTGACAAACTTCCGTAATCATAGTGACGTTTCTTTTTCTCTGCCAGAAACAGGAATGGTGCGAATCCATGGTCGCAGCGGAGTTGGAAAGTCATCTATCTTTAAGGCAGTCAGTTATGCCTTTTATGGCAAGCAGAACAAAATTACTACTTGGAACGAAGATTCTACAGTAGTTCAATTCGATGGCTTTGATCTTTCGATCACTAGAGGTCGCGGTCCAAATATTCTCAAAGTAAACGGGCTTAGTTCTTCTACGGCACAAAATGAAATCGAAAACATTTTGCGCATGAATAAAACAGAATTTGATATTTGTTCTTATGTTGCTCAAAATCAAAAAAACAGTTTGATTAATTTGTCACCATCAGAGCAAATGGAGTTGATTAACAAGCTTGCGTTTAAAGGTTCTGACCCATTTAAACAAAAAGAAGAAATTGCAGAAAAGATCAAAGAAGTTGGCAATCTGCTTAATCAATTAGAACATAAAGAGCAAAATACTCAAGATAAAATCAAAGAAATTAAAAACACAATTAAGTCTTTAAGCGAAACAATGTTTGACGTTAAAGGCTCTCCAGTCGATTTGCAGCGCAAAATCGCAGCAACCGAAAAGAATATTGTTGCATTAACAGCAAAAATTAATGAACTCAAAACAGATCGAACTAGTCTTACCGAAAATAAAAACCATCCAGCTCGCGCCGTTTTCCAAACGGCCTCAGATTTCTTATCAAAATACGAAGAAAGTTTGGGTGAACTGCAGTCACGTCAAAAAGAGTATCAACAAAAATTAAAAGATTTTAAAGAACAGGCTGTTGAGCGGCAAATAAATGAATATAATTCCGAAGTTAAAACGCTCAAACAAGATCTTAATAAAATGGAATGGCTGCTTTCGCAGATGCAAAACTTAGAAAGACATCAAGAGCAAAAACAACTATCTTTAAGCAAGATATTAAATCTTACGCAAAATATTGAATTATACGGCGAGCCTGAAATTGTAGATAAAGTTCTAGATTTAAAGATGATGTGTGAAGAGTTTCTAGGTTACCACGACGCCGTAGAATCAATTTCTGTAACTAATTTTGAGTCGGAAATTAATACAAAAATTAAAGCTGGTAAGCAAAAGATTGAAAAGTTTGAACACGCGGCTAATGAATTGAGTGTTTATCTAAGAGATATGCGAAAACAAAAAGTTCTTTTAGACGATGTGGAAACAAACACAGCTACTCTTGAAAAGAAAAAGCTCAAGGCGGACCAAATTATTAGCACAAATAATAATTTGATTCCTATCACAGAGCTGGAAAATAAAATTCAAACTATTTATTCAGCAATTGAGCTCCACTCAAATGAATTGAATGAAGAGGCTAATAAAAAATCAGAATATCAGTCCAAACTACACCAATTAAATAAAAACGCCGAAATCAAGACTAAAATCGACCAATATGAGCAAAAGCTTAATGCTCTAACAGAATCTTTGGAAGAAATCGCCACACAAAAACAAGACGCCAAAGATTTATATTCCGGCTGTTCAGAAATTAATGATATTTGGCAAAAGTCAATGTTGGAGTCGCTAGAAAGCATCATTGATGAAATTAACTTTCGCGCAACATATTGGCTTGATCTCCTATTGGACGGTCGTGTTAAGGCTGAACTTAAAACAACTCGCAAGCTAAAGTCTAAAGACAAAGAGATCTCTGCAATAAACTTGGAATTAACCTGTGATGGCCAAGTGCTAGACACTCTGAATGAAGATGATTTGTCAGGTGGTCAGTTTAGCCGTTTAGTTCTAGCGTTCCAACTAGCGTTGTCCGATATGTACAATAGCCCCATTTTGATGCTTGACGAGAGCCTACAGGGGTGTGATATTGCGACCCAGGAAATCTGTATTAGTGCAATTAAGGAAATTTCAGACCGTAAACTTGTTTTGATGATTGAGCATCATACACAAGATTACTTCTTTGATGAGGTTATTTACATTGAGTAAGTGGGAAGATTTTTTGGTCAAAGTCAAAGACGTAAAACAAAATTACGAAACTGGCGAAATTAAAATTATGGTTTCGCCAATCATAACTATGATCATGAGCGGTGCATTTGATGACTGTTTTCCAGATCCGTTAACAGTAGAACAACGGTTTGTGGCCATCGAGCAGCTTAAAAAAGCTTGCAAATCTACTGCCGGGTTTCCAAAAATCAAAGAACAGCGTATTCCAATGGAGAAAATTACGTCCGATTTTGATCGGCAATTATGGCTAGCTGATTTTAATCCTATTTTTTCTATTAGCTTCTGCAATGTTTACCAATCCGCATTACAGCAGCTCGGGTTTAAGACTACCAAAGAAGAGTTTACAGAAGTATTTCCTTTTGCCCGCCAATTCACAATTGATCAAAACGGAAACAAAATAGAAGATCGCGTGGCGATTGCTAAAAATTATAAGGGTACAATATCAGATTTTTCCGTAAAAACAGGAATGTGGCGTAAGGCTTTTTTTGGTTATTTTAATGGATATGCTACTAAAAAATATGACGGAAAAGAGTTTATAGAAGTTTCCATCTTTGATGGAAGTGATGATGTTCGCGTGCGCATGTGGCCTAAAGAAAGATTAGTTGATGATCCCGTGAGTGGAATAAAGAAAAAAGTATTTGAATACGATCCTAAGATAAATAAAAAGCTTGGATCATACCGCCACAAGCTATGCCTTTTTGTCGGAAAAGTCGGTGTGAGTAGCTTTACTAAAAAGCCTTATTTTAATTTGCAAGATATCATCGACTTTTCAATTTAAATTTATTACCATCGATAGATGGCAAAGAAATCTAAAAAGAAACGCAAATGGGTGTTAAGAGCATCGCTTATTTCAGCGATTCGCCGGTTATTTTCTATTAGTCCAATCAAAAAACTTGTTTTAGAAAATGCCAAAATTCCATACAAAGCTTCAAAAAAAGATGGTACAGAAAGTAAAGCTAGACGTGTTAAATACAAATGTTGTGCCTGCAACAAAATTTTTGATTATAAAGAAATTCAGGTCGACCATGAAGATCCTGTTATTGACATATCTGGTTGGAAAGACTGGAACACATATGTTGACAGGATGTTTGTTGGCGTAGATTTTTTTGATGAGGAAAACATAACCGATGAAATGAAACAAAATATATTATCAAAACTAACCGTTAAGTGCATTCCTTGTCACAAACAAAAAAGTATTGTTGAAAATAAAGCTAGAAGAAAAATCAAAAAACCGTCTAGGAGAAAAAAATGACCGTTATGTACGACCGTTCATATTCAATTCCAGTAATTATCGATTTATCAGACCTTAAAGAAGACGAAGCACAAGTGATCCTCCAAGGTATTGAAAAATATGCGCCAGTCCAGCTTGGATATGTGTCTGACTATGCAATTCAAGTAGCCGAAGAAATGAAGGCTAAAGGTTATGCCGCATCTCTTAGCAGAGAAATGCCCTTTGAAATTTCTGCAACAGAGGCAAATGTTTTGTTTGCTAACTGCCTTAAATTGTTTTCAGGCACAACCGCTATTCGTAGGACTCCTGATACTAGTCGAGTGTTAAAAAAGATTGAAAGTATTCGTGATTTTGTACGAATTGTCGACGACCTAACATTGCAGCAAGATAATATCAGCGTTTCGCAAATTTTTAAAACCGGTGAATTACAATCAAATGTTTTTTACACCTATCGTCGTTCGCCGCTTAATAGTCGTTTGTCAAGAACCGTAGTTGCCGTGCCCAAAGGAGGTGGAAAGAAATCCCAAGAAGAAAAAGTTGTAACTGTACTCAAGGCCATTGAAGAAGGTATCGAGTTATCAAGAGTAACCGCCGCTGCTAATAATTCTATGAATCCGTCGCTAGCTAAATTCCAATACCGTTAAAAGGAGCCGTAAAATGGAAAATTTTGATTATTCTCTACTCGAAAACGAAGATTTCTCTGTTGGTAAACAAAAAGAGCAACGTGAAAAGATCAATTACGTTGGTGGTGCAAAAAACACTACATGGCCACTTACATTACGCGTAGTCGTTAATCAACACGTTGGTAAGCCTCGTCCATACACAGAAAACCATTTTCATGAATATACGCTAAATGGCGAATACATGCGTATTCCTTGTCCTCGTTCTGTTGGAAAGACCTGTTCTATTTGTGATGCTCATTGGAAGCATCGTGATGAAGCTGCTAAGCTAGAAGAACTTGGAGCAAAAGCGCCCGCACATAAAATGCATGAAAAATATCTTGAGCATTCAACTCTTTCTAAGGCTTTTGAACAGAAGCGTAGGTTTTCCGTCCTAGTCGTTCTTCGCGGTGACGATAAGATCTCTGTTCTTGACGCAAAAACATCTTTGATTAAAGCAATGTTTGGTGATGCCAGCAAAAAAATCAGTGGTGTAGTGCATAAGTTCAAAGATTACAATGCCCAGGTTTACAACCCATCTGAGCCCACTGGTTGGATGATACTAAATAAAACTGGCGAAAAATTGGATACTCGCTACTCTGCGGATCTTTGCGTTGAATCAAAAATGGTTGGACGTCAAAAAACAGAAATGCTGTTTGAACAACAACTCCCTAATTCAGTTAAAGATCGTCTTAAAGATCCTGAAAAGATGATCGACTTGGTGCAGATGTTTGCATCTCGTCTTTGGAGTGAAGATGAAATGGCAGCATTCGTAGCATCTGGCGGTACCGAACTTCCTTCTCGCTTAATTAGAAACCAAGGCGAAGGTTCTGCGGAAGATAAAAAGTCGGCTGCCAGTTCTGCTTCTGTTGACTTTGGCGGTGCAGATGAAGAAAATTGGAATCCGTTTTAATAGTACTCATTAAATTGTTTTTGGCCGACCATGTATTTGGTCGGTTTTTTTTATATTTAAGGCGGAAACATGGGTACAGAAATTATTTCAAAACGTGATCAAATGAACATGATTGCCAACCAGCTCGCCCCCTTTATTGCCAAGAGCAAGCAGTCAGTAAGTGTAACTGAACACGATGCACCGGTGTTTCTACAATCCATGCGCGAAGGATTGCTAGCTATTTCCGAATTAATGACAAAAGCGCAATATTCGTTATCAAAAGCAAAGATTGAAAAGGAGCGAGTAGAATCAGTTCTTCGAATAGAAAAATTTCCAGAGTGGGCGGCGGAGAAAAATATCCAAAAACCTACCGAAAAAGACAAACAGGCGTTTATTTGTATTCAACCAGAATATCAAATAGCCCAAGAAGACGAAGCCTATTGGGATAGCGTTTATTCCTATTTATCATCTGTTCGTTCGGTGCTATCAATTTCAATAGATGATGTTAAGAAAAATATCTATGGCCGTACTAATTTCAACAATATTCACATCCGTGCATGAGGTAATAAATGTCAAAACTACCAAGCTATTTGTCGTCAATGCTAAAAATGGAACGAGTTGCCGTAGCCAAAGAATTTTCTAATAAACAAAAACAAGTCAGGAGCACCGGTTCAGTTTCTTTTGACTGGGCTGTTGGTGGCGGTATTCCAGTAGGTGAATTGGTTATGCTATGGGGATCGCCTGGTTCTGGTAAAAGCCTTATGGCTTTAAAGTTGCTGGCACAAGAGCAACGAATGAACCCAACCAAGTACGGCATCTTTATTGACACAGAATATGCGTTTAACCCTGAACGGGCAGCCAGCTTGGGTGTTGATCTCGACCGTCTGGTAGTTATCCAGTCAAATACATTTGAAGGCGCTATTAAGCCCCTAGCTAAGGCTGAAGAGGAAATCAAGAAGAACAAGGACTGCTGCGCAATTGTACTCGATTCCGTTAAGGCCCTTACTGCGCTTGGTGAACAAGGTGCGATGGAAGAAGGCGATGTTAGTGGTGCTGCAAATGGTTACGGTGGCATTTCTAAGAGCATCAATCCAGCGCTAAACGTACTAAATCGTATTGCTAACGAGTGCGAAGTGCTAGTAGTCCTTACTAACCACGCTATGGCCAACCTTGATACTCGCATGGCTAAATACTATCCATGGGTGCTTACTGGTGGTCAACGGCTAAAACACTTGTGCTCCACTATTATTTTCTTGGAAAAGGCAACTGGCATGAAGGACAAGCTGGTTTCCGAATCCAAAGACGGCCAAGGCAAGAATATTGCGGTCGGTTCCAAGGTTCGCTGCAAAGTTAATAAGACTCGTCTTACTGTCGAGGGCAAGGCTGCTGAATTCTGGCTAAACATGGAAAGCGGTGAACTGGCTAACCAGTATGAAGAGCTTGTAGAGCTAGCGCTAAATCTTGGCGTACTCCATAAGAAAGAAACTGGCAACACCATTTACTTTGGCCCAGAAGAGCTTGGAATTAAGGCAGGCAATATGTCCAAGTTTGTTGATTTGGTCAAAATGGATGAAAACCTGTACGCCAAAATCAAACAAGAAGTGTTTACTTCTAAGAACATGGGCATTGCCATGAATGCCGATATTTACGAGGGATAATATGGACAAGAAAGAGAAAATTAAATTACTTAGTGACGTTCAATCTGCCCTAGAGAACGAAGTTCTAAAAGAAGGTATTTTGTCTTTGCCAAGCGGAGAATTTCTTTGGGGACATATTCAAAAAAGTTTAAACACTGTGCTAGAACAGCTGCTGGAAAATAATAATCCAGAAACTGTTAAGGCTGTTTCCGAGGTAGAAGAAAAAGCAACTAAACTAGCAGCTTTGTTTAAAGAAATTTCCAGCAATCCTGTGGTAGAAGTCTTGCAACGTATTAACCAAAATCTTTCTTCTCCCGCACCAAAACAGCAAACTCCTGTGGGAAACGGGACATTGGCGACGACAGCAAGCCCACGCACACCGTCGCCAGTAATCACAGCAACACAGGAGGAGCTACAGAAGGAATGGGAAGAACAACAGCGCCAGAATGCAATTCCGTCACGCCGGCGCGGAAGTGGAGCCTTTGGTCCATATTAAAATCGGGAATTAAAAAATGTCTACAGTACATATTAAGGGCTTTGGATTAATTGGCTCGCTCCTTGCTTGGGAATTAACAAATAGAAAAATTATGTTTTCGTGGGAAGACAATGATTCACCCGGTGCATGGAAAGCCAGCACTGGGTGTATTTATCCGTCCGGTGAGGAGCTAGACGAAGTTAACTATAACTTATGGCTGCAATCATTTGGCCAAGCAGATCGTCGCCCGATTATTTTGTTTTCCGAAGCTGTTCCTTATGGGTATACACAGAAAAGCATTCCGCATCATAATAATTCCAAAGAACTAAAATTTGTTGAAACTGTCGGAAATATTAAAATTTTAAATAAACAATCAATGCATGTTAATGTACAGGCATTTGTACAATTTACTCAAGAATTTTTCTTTTCTAGCCGCGTAGACAAAACACCAACCAATCGACTTGTTATCCATGCAAATGGTTTTCACAAATACAAACCAACGGATTATCGTTGGGGTTGGTCAGTAGAATGCAAACCAAGTGGAGAAGTATTTGATCGTTATCCAAGGTTTTGTTTAAATGCTAAAGAAGGCCGTTTTATTAACGCCTATTTATATCCAAGGCCAACTACAGACACCTATTATCTAGGTACTCATTTTATTTATCAAAAAGAACAAAAAGATCTAGAAATTAAAGATAAAATTGAAAAAATTATTGAACATATTTCTAAAGTAACCGATGGGAAGGTAGGCATCCAAGTTACCGGTGATCCTAAAACAGGGTGGAGGCCGGCTTATATGGAAGACTATTCACATGCGTTTATTCAAGAAGGTGCTTCGATGTATGTGACACCAAAGTCCGCAAATGGTTTACGCCATGCACCAACATATATTAAAGAACTAGCCGACGCAGTTCAAGAGTATTTGTATGCAACATCTATTTAATTTTTCCGATTTCGAGAAGGCAAGCCTAGCCTTAATCCATACCAAAGACGTTGATCCTGTTTATCCTCTCCTAAAATCAATTATTAAACATGAAAAATTTGATCCGGAAACCGCAATTTTTATGTACGTTTATTATTATTCTATCGAAAGCATGATCTTGTTTATGCGTGGACTTTCTGATGGAAAAAGTCCTACACAAATGTTTGAAAAAATCAGCCGCTTTGGTATGGAACGGGGTAGAACTCCGCAAGTTCGTCGTATTGAAAATTTTGAAAAAGCTTTTGATAAATGGACAAAAGTCGAAACTACACTCAAAACAAAACCTCTAGATTTTAATAGCGGACGAGAACTGTTTAAAACGATCCCATATTTTGGGGACTGGGCTTGCTATAAAACCTGTGAGCTTATGGATCAAACACTGAGATATAACAGCCTTCGCATTAATGGATTAGGAATCGAGAATGCTGACCCTAATAAAAACACTGGGCCGGTGTTTGGGCTTCGCTACCTATATGGAATTAACCAAAAATTTACAAAAGACATAATTCCAGAATGGGAAGCTCTAGGTTGGAACTTATCTAGAGTGTGGAATGCGCCAATTGGTCAAGTCGAAAGTTGTTTGTGTAAAGTACCTAAAATATTGCATAAGGGGAGTTATGTAGTTGGACATGATATCAATGAGTTTTTAGTTCTTAAAAAGCCAGAAATTTATACAGATGACGTATTTTGGAATTTAATTGATGAATGCGGATTTGATCATAAATTTCTTCAACACCATTTTTCAGTAAAAGAAAAAACTGCATATATTAAAAACCAGCAATTACTTTTTGTGGAGGATGTCGTATGAGAAAGAAGAGTAAGTCAAATAAATATAGCCATTTGAGTGACATTGAAAAAGCGTTTGTAAAAAACTATTCTTATGATGAATTGCAAATGCTTAAAACTTATAATGTAGATAAACTAAAACAGATTATTGCAGAACAAAATGCGCACGTACTTAAAGCTAAGAAGGAAATGGAAGCTAATCCAGAATTCAAGGCTGCACAAGAAATTTTACAAACTTTTAGAAGTGCGTTTAACGAAACTAAAAACTTTGCAGATTCTAAAAGAGTATTTGCCCTTTCGCTCCTTCAAAAGGAGGGGATCGTCGATATGGGTGCAGAATTAGAGTAAAGGCAAAACAATGATTGTTAATGAAATCAAAATTACACTAAAGGTGTTTTGCAAAACTCTTAACATTCCAGTTCCTGTTACAGATAATCATGAATCTTTCATGAAAAATTATGTCGAACATCATAATTTGAGCTGGAATGATTTGACAGAAAAAGTTAAAAAGAATAGAGAAAAAACGTCAAATAGACGTAAACAGAGGCATAAACAGCTTATGGAAGAACTGCGGAAGGCAGACGAAAAGTTCTTTTTGGAACATGGATCTGCAGAGCCAAAAAACAGAAATTGTTTGAAGTGTAATACTGTTTTCTTTTCGCCACACGGAAATAGAATTTGCGTTAAATGCCATAAAACTAATCAGGAGTACATAGAGGGTTTCCATGACTAAGCTAGCAATTTTCCTTATGGGCGCAGGCGCAACAGGTAAAACTACCACTAGAAACACTTTTTGCCAGGGGGCCGGCAAAGAAATTTCTAAGATGGGTAAATTCATTAAAAAGCGGATGCCAAATAGAGGTGCTACGATTGAGCAAAAATATAGTATTGTTCAATATGATAATTGTGTTTTGGTTGGTAATAAAAATTCTGGCACGGATTCTATAACCACACCATCCTTAGTTAGAACTGGTTTTTTCGATGCTCTAGAGCTATCAGATACAGTTATTATCGATGGCGTTATGTCGACCTCACGTTGGGTTGAAATGGTGAACGAATATCGCCATAAACAAGATATTCGTGTTGTAGTAGTTCATTACGACTTTGCAGTAGAAAAAATCAGAGAACGCCTTTCGCTCCGCAGAAAAAATGCCGGAATTGTCGAAGAACGACTTCCTGATTTAACATTTAATAATGTTCAGGTATTTACAGATAGAGCAAAGATGTGCGTAGGATATTTCTTGGATTTATGCCGCGCCCCTGTTACTCTAGTAAAAGTAGATTTTGAAGATTCACCCGAACAAGTAGTGCAAAAGCTACAGCAAGGAATTAAAGAATGTTTGTCTACGGCACCTATCCTGTAGTTAGCACCGAGATCCTATTTGACGTTCTTAAAAAACGAAGTAGCGATCCACTAGTTCAGGTAGTTTCAATTGCCATAGACCCTTCAACAAATTCGGTTGTTGCCTACGGCGTTAATAAGATAATTTCTGCTTTTGAAAAAAGTTCAAAGGCTCTTGCTGAACTTGCAATCGACAAAAATCCTGCCAAAAAATTCTTAGTTCGTCATGCCGAGGCAGATCTTATTGAAAAGATGACAGAAACAATGAATATTCATAAATATCAATTTATTGTGAGTATCCAGCCCTGCATGGCTTGTATGTCTAAACTACTTGATAAAAATATCAATAGTATCGGTTATATTAAAGAAAATCGCCACCAAGATGAACAAGAACTCATGAAGCCTTTTTTATCCAATATCCAATATGGTAAAATAGAGCATAAAATGGTTTGCGTACCACCTTGGATTGTAACAGAGGCCGAACTTGAACAAGCTATTAGAAATAGTCGAACTATGCAAGAAAATGGCTAAATCCACCCCTGCCGAAACTGTCCAAGACAGAATGTATAAAATTCTGGACGGCACTGTATCTTCTATTTCCAAGAAAACTACATTTAAAGCTCCAGAAATAAAAATGCCGGAAGCTCCTAAACTTCCGGGTACCTCTATCCCAACAGGCTCTCGTCAAAAAAACAAAATCAGCAATTCTGAAATTTAAATACGCTTAGCTTGTTGTGCCAGAATTGATTTTACAGCTTTTTCAATTAATTTAGTAATTTCCATTACATCTTCGTGATTTTTAATAAAGGCGGGGTCTTCAATCCTTTTTAAACTTTCTTCTGGAAGCCAACTGTATAAACCTTGGGTTTTATTAATAAACGGGTAATGGTTTTCAAACAAATATTTACCATGAATTGGTGCCATATAAAAAACTACATCAGCCCAATTCATAAGATCATCCGTAACATGCTGCGACCGAATTTTAGGCTCGGGATAACCTAATTCCACTAAACAACGACGCATTTTTTTAGCCATTAAATAGTTTTTATCAGCTCCTTCTGCGGTTCCAGCGGATTTAACTTCTAAATGCGGCGCTAGGCATTTCATAATATGCTCCGCAGTTGGACTGCGGAATTTATTGCCAGTACAGATAAATAAAATTTTCATATATTCCTCAATATAAGGACTGTTCGTTTATCAAACCTTGTTCGATTAAACGCTTGTAATTCTCTCGTACTTCTGAACGTTTGTTATGATAAACATTAGTCTGCCTAAAAATTTTGTCTAGCCCGTGGTCATACGGATGAAAGTTTTGAAATACCAGATCTGGATTGTTTTCTAAAATTTGTTTTGGTGTATGACCAGTAACAAAAATAGCTTCCATCAAAAGCTTTGGCCATTTATAGGCGGAAAGCATTTTGTTTAAATCTGGCGACATCGTGAAATGCCGAAACTCAATAGTTTCCGTATCTTCGAATATTTGTTTTAGGTTAACACCAGCCCTAACAACAACATGCCACATAGGTTGTCCAAAACGATTCTTGGGGGCGTGTGCCTCGTAAAATTCGCGTGGAGATTTGGCATTCATCATAAGTTTATAAACTTTTTCTGTAACCCGGTATCTATGGGATTTATTCCTTCGACGCCATCTTGAGACTGCACCATTATAAAAATCTGGATTTGAAAACTTTAGCTGACGCTCTGGAAATGGGTTTGGATCTATAAGTTCATAGATTTCTTCATCATATTTTCGAAGATACGTGACAATTTTCTTTAGGGCCTCTAAATCGTCTTTAAGGCCGGGGATACGAATATGAACGTGTAAATTAGTTGTAAAGTTAAAATGTTTTTTAGGGAGAAGGTCGTAAATCTCCTTCGTAGCACGAAGCAATTCTTCCGGTGTGTTTTCCGGTTTCATTTGGATTTCGCCGCCATATCGATTGAAGATTTTTTTGGGATCGTTTGCAGTTCCGTTGGAATTACAGATAGATCCGTCTTTATCGCACCATCTATTTCCGGGCGGTAAAACAATTTTTGTATCAACATCACCCAGTTCTAACTCAGCGCCAAATGTCATCTTACTTAAATCAATTGCCATAGACGACTCCAAGTGTATAATTTATATTAGCGATTTGCTAATATAAGACAATGGCATTAATTTCAATAAAAGTCAAGGTTTTTGGAGTAAAAAAATGAGCATCCAGCATCTTAAAAAAATGCATAAAATGTGCAAAGCTATGTCCGTTGACCAAGCAGTGAAAGAAATTAAAGGCCCCGCTAAAGTCAATGAAGTAATGCCAAAGGTTGCTCCAGAAGATCGCTCTGATGTATTTAACAAACTCAGAATGGAAAAAGCTACGGAACTGCAAAAACAGGCAATGCCAATGGGTGGGTCGCGTCCAGCAGGGGAGATGAGCCCCGGAATGGTACAAACTTCTTCTCAAACGGCAATGATGAAGGCTGACGAAGAAAACGACGATGCTGCACTTACAGATGCAATGAAAGACCTAAAACGTCAAAAAAGGTACAGAGAAGTAGCTAAATTAGCTCAAGATATGGGCGAAGATGCAGAGCGAAGTGGAGATGCAAAAGCAGCTCAAGCGCACTACAAAACTGCTTTGAAATATCACAATAAACATGCCGAACAAGAATACACAGGCAAACCTGTTGATGTTCAAGTTCCAAAAACTGAAACAGTCTCAGTACCAAGGAAAGTTGGCCGTGACACCGAAGTACGTCGACAATTTGAGCAAGATATTGCTCCCTTGCAAGAAGAACTCAGGTCACTTGCAAAGCCAAAAACCGAAGAAGAAATTAAAAACGCTCAAGATCCAAAACTTGCACCTCAAAGATTAAAAAGAATGAAAGAGCTTAATGAGCAAATCTTGAGCGCAAAACAAAAATTTGGCGCGGCTGCTCTTGGTCTTGGTGATCCTCAGTCTCCCAATTATGATCCCGATTTCGAAGATCCTGATACAAAGAGCGCTCTTTATGATCCAAAAGTTTCTATGGCTGCAGAGCAATTTCGTGCTGAACAAAAACCTGCTTCTGAAGAAATGCCAAAAGAATTTATGGAACAAGAAGAAACTAGGCGAGTTCCTGGTTTTGAAACAAAACGCCAATACCAGGGAAGCGCAGATCAAAATTTATATTCAAGAAACTATTCCCCAGATTCACGCGGTTCTTTAACACAACTTACTGGCCCTGGATCAAGAGGCGTGCCGGGTCGTAGTTCTAAATACGGCCCAAGTGCACAGGCTCAGGCCGAGCACATGGATTGGTTTTTAGCTCGACAAGGAGCCAAAGGCGGTTCAGGTTTAAGACCACAAGGAGCGACAGAACGCGATATTGGTGACGCAACAGAAGGCGCTACCAAAGAGGCGCAAGGAATTGTTTCACAAGAAAATTATTCGCCGGGTTCTGGTGAATTCAGAGCAAAAACAAAGCCCAAAAAAGGCGGCAGCTCAATGGTCGCTGGTGGCGGCGCTGCAGAATATGCTGCTAGAATCGCAGAACTAAAGGCCAGACAGGAAGCTGCTCAAAAGCAAAAGACAGAAACTCAAAAACCGGAAGAAATCCCTTCGGCAAATGAAGGGTTTATAGCTATGCCAAAAGCAGAAATTGAAAGAAAGATGAAACAAAAACAAGGGTCTGGCAACGGAGAAGCTGCCAAGTCTATGTACAAATCTGCCGAGCAGGCTAAAAATCCAGCATTTCCAAGCAAGCCGAAAGAGGGTGCTGTGGCGGGAGAAATCCCAGAATCTGATATTGTTGGTGATTATTCTAAAAGAATGGGCGAACAACAATCTGTAAATGACAAACCAGTAAAAAAACAAGGGTTTGGAAGCGTAGAGATCCTTAAAAAGGCGCATTCTTTATTAAAAAAGAAGTATAAATGATGTTGCTAAAACCATTCAATGGCTGCAGACGTACGGCAATTGCTTTTTATACAATCACATTACTAGCCATTTTGGGCTATACCCATAATGTAGACGTTGCAAATTCTATTGCATCAGTAGCCATTGCGCTAGCTGCTGTGAATGGTGTAGAAAAGGCATATAAAGAACCTCGCATGCAAAAGAAAGAGGAATCTGAAAATGCTGGAAATGGATCAAAGAACAAAAAAGCTAGTAGCTGAGTTAATCCCACCCGCGCAAGAAGTAATGAATCGAATGTTAGAAATTGCATATGCCAATGGGCTAAATATGCAATGCCATTCTGGCTATAGATCTCCCGAAGATCAAGATAAACTCTACGCGCTTGGCCGTTCCGAAGCCGGAAAGATTGTTACAAACGCCAAAGGCGGACAATCAACTCACAATTATAGACTAGCCGGCGATTTCCATTTTGTAGATAAAAAGGGCGATATTGTTTGGGATGAAAAACTTTACAAAAAAATTTGGACTTTAATCAAACCAATACTAGAGCCAAAGGGTTTACGATGGGCTGGTAATTGGAAAAAATTTAAAGAGACGGCTCATTTTGAATACAATCCCCAAGATTTAACTTGGAAAGATCTGCAAAAGAAAAATCCTTATGCTTGATAAAAAATATATAATTGCGGCAGCATTATGTTTAGTAGGCGGTTATGCCATTGGCTATGGTAATCGCCCAGCACCAGATATTCAAATCAAAGAAGTTCTTGTTGTAGATAAAGAAAAAACAGAAAAAGTAATTGCAGAAGAGCGCGAACGCCTTGAAAAAGAATATCAATCTAAAAAAACAGAGAAAAAAATTACTAAAAAAATAACTAAACCAAATGGCGAAGTTATTGAAACTACTAAAGAAGAAAGCAAAACCGAGGAAAGCAATTCGGAAGTTGTAGACAAAGATTCCAAGAATTCTAAAGAAACAAAAGAAAAAGAAAGCGTAAAGAAAGAAACAGAAATAGTTCAAAAACAAAATTTATCTAAATATTCTGCCGGATTAATGGCTGAAAAATCTATTGATAAATTGTTAACGACAAAACCAACCGAAGAATTAAACATTGAATTAAATCTTGGGTTTCGATTATACGGCCCGCTTTGGCTAGAAACTGGATATGAATTTAAAGATAAAAGCTTAGGATTCGGCTTTAAATTAGAGTTTTGACATAAAAACATCTAATATTTGTGATGGGAATTTATTATCTGCTAAAAATTCTAGAAGATCTATCTTTGAACTTGTTTCAAAAATAGATTCTTTTTTTACCTCGTCATAAGTTATTGTTTGCCCTTTAGTGTCAGTTAACATAACCCAAAAAAATCGCGGCAGTCCTAAACCGCCATGATATATTGTTTTTTTATTTATTCTTGTTGGCATTTTATATTTAATGATTGTTTTCCAGCTTGGGAAATTCGCACGCCACCATAAAAAGTAGGTTTTAGGTTTCCTGCCCTTGCCTGAGCGACAGCAAATTATCATCCGGTTTTTGGTCACTAAGTACTTTTGCACGTTTAGTGGATTCTTTCGGGTTTTTGACCACTTGTGGCTTTTTGGTTAAACCGATCTCCTCTAAACTATTATGCATGAGTTTTTTGACCGCTTTTGCAGCTTCTTCTCCAACTCCCTTTAAAACACATAAGGGGACGCGAATCTTGCCTCCTTCAATGACAAAGTCTGTAGTGTCGGAATGCAGGACGGATGGCTGAAGTAGTTTATCAGAAATTAATTGTGAATATTCCCGGAGTTTGTCTTCATCGCCATATTCAACGCTCAACTCTGCCGTCCAGAATTCCAACGGATAATTATTTTTAAGCCATGCCGTAGCGTAAGAAACAATTCCATAAGATGTACTATGGGCACAATTGAATCCATAACGTGCAGATGCAATAACCATTTCCCGCAATTCGTGCAATTGGCTTTTGGTCCAGGAAGAGTCTTTGGCAATAATTCGTTTTTCCATATCATCTAGAATTTCGTTAATAAGCTTTTTATCTTTTTTACCAATACCGCGACGAAGGTTTTCTGCTTCTTCAAATGAATAGCCGCCGACTTCTCGAGCAAGCTTTAGGATCTGTTCTTGAAACAATGGTACTCCGAACGTCGAACCAAAAATAGGTTCGAGCGAGGGATGAATATAATACGGTTTCTGATTGCCGGCAGAGCATTGCACATAAAATTCCATAGCGTTGCCGTGAAATCCGCTTGGTCGCTCTTCAGATGCCTGCAAATGCATCTGCCAGTCAATTGTAGATGGACGATACAAAGCAATTAGGTTGGAAATATCAACAATGTTTTTTGGTTTAGTTCTTACACACAACGAACGAATACCGGAAGTATTTGTTTGGAACGTGGCATCGGTTTTACCTGCGTGATAAATATTCTCAAACACTTGATCATTATGATCAAACTCACCCCATTTTAAATCAATTCCATGGCGTTGTTTAATCAGCTCGAATGTTTTCTTGATTGTTTGCATCTTTTTAACACCAAGCACGTCAAACTTTACTGCACGATACCATTCCAAATCTTTTGGGCACCACGCTGTAACAAGTGCGCCATTCTTTCCACCTACGCGACAAACTGGCAGCCATTTCTTGCTATCGGACGGTGTAATAATAAGCCCGCACGGGTGTGAAGATTTTTGCCGCATAACACCACACATTTGTTCTACCATCATCCAAATTTCTGGATTCTTTTCTGCATAGGTGCGAAGCTCTGGGGAAGTCTCAAAATAGCCTTGGACGTGCTCACCAGTTTCATGATCTTCGTAACCAAACAACCATTCAGTCTCGTCTTTACCTTGTGGAACAATTGGCATTGACTTAGTTAGGATTTCCGTTTCCTGCCGTACAGATCCGAGAATAAAACGTTCTGCATCTTTAATTGCCGAGCGAGGTTTAAGGTTTTGGTTTACTGAAATGGGCAAAACTCGGTCAGGATACATTTCGTAGATCATTTTTAGGGCTTCGTCTTTTACGTCAAAGTCCAAATCACAGTCTGGCAAAGATCCAGACTTAATACGGCCAAGAGTAATATGACGTTCAAACTGAAGATCATATTTAATTGGATCAGTAACGGATGCACCCACAGCAAAATACGAAAGGCTACCACCAGCTGAACCACGTGTATTAACCAAAATATTGCGTTTTTCCGCCTCGTCGCAAATTTCGCTAACCGTTCTTAGATATGCTAGACCGTCAAATACGCCATTATTGCCAAGCACTTTAATTTCATAATTGAGGCGCTCAGCGTAATCTTTACTTTCCAAGTTAATTCGTTTTTCAGATTTAATCTTGTCGACAATCCATTTTAGGTTGGAGTCTTCATAATTAGGCATGATCCATTCTTTTGATGGACCAAACTCATAACTATTAAACTGTTCGGCATAGTCTTCGGTGTTATCGATTAGCTCTTCAATAAATTTATCGTCTAGATCACCGTATTTTTTAGCCTCATATGCATATTCTTCTGCACCGCGCATATGTTGAAAATTCGACATAATCCAGTCTGAACCATAATTCTTAGAATCTTGAATTACTTTATCTTTCTTACGGGCATAATGGGAGTCGAGCGAAACAATAGGTTTAACGTTTAGTGGGCCAGTAACGTACTGGCGGCGAACATTATTTACAGCTTTACCAATGTTTGGAGTGTTTTGTCCGTATTGCAATAAATGTGGTGAGCATTCGTTAAGTTCCAACGCCGCCTCTTTAATAATTTTACCTTCTTCAACTTTTGCAGGCGCATAGTATTTACTAAGGTCATCGACAATCCATTCATCGTAAATGTTGTCTTTGCCAACTAGACCCATAACCCATTCAAGGCGGTCGCGTGATTCTTTAACGTTACCGTGCTTATAGATAGGATAGTTAAAGAATGAACCAATACAGCCAGTCCCTATGACAATTCCATGAGCTGCCAGTTCTTCTAAGTGTTCGGTAGTCATTACCGGTTTAACATCACCCCATTTGACTTCCATGTGTTTTTCATCGTAAAGTGTGTGGGTGAGCTCACAATATTTTTGAAACGCGGCCTGTGTTTTAAATCCGATAGTAATATGGGTAGATTTTTCATCTTTAGGGTGACGAATATAAGCTTCGACAGAATGAAACAACTTAATTTTCTTTTCTTTCTTATTAATCTTTTCAGCCTCTCGATACAAAGCAACGGCGCTGTTTACGTTGCCGTGCTCGGAAAGAGTAAAGTGTGTGTATTCCAATTCCACAGCTCGTTCAACCATAGTCTGAACGGTTGAACCACCATCTAATGAGAAGTGTGAATGGCAGTGCATATTTGTACAGATTTTTTTGTTCTTCCAATGGTTATTCCATGGACGTTTTTCTTCGGGATGTTGGTCAACAAAATCAAACAATTTAAAGTGCGACATTTTATACTTCTTTTGTTAATTGGTTTAACAATGCAGTTTTATACGGTTCGATATTTTGATCCCAAGAAATAACATAATCGGCTAATTCATCTATAGTATTAAATTTCGATATTAGTCGCTGAAATTTGATTTGTGGTGCTGTTGGATGTTTTAAGTCTTCTGTTTTATGAAGATCACGATCTATAATAAAAAACGGGTGACCGTGATCTTCGATAGAAATGTCGCGATATAAAGGATTTACTAATTCATAGAGGTATATCATTCTTCGTACTCTTCTTGCTCTTCTTCAGTTTCGTCTTCGGAATTATGAAATAACGGCAGTTTTCTGGTTACCACTAATTTGTACTGCTGATTATTGAATAAAAAATCGGTATTATAAAAGTTTGTCTTTGATTGGGTGTTCTCGATTAGCCGCATTGACCGGTAGTTTCTTGCTAGAAGCTGGTGGCTTATCTCCATTAAGTCTTCCTCTTCAGTGATTTTTTGTAGAAAAGATATTAGCTCTCCGTTTAAATTTTTCATTAGAGCCTCCAGTGGTTGGATACTAACACTTGAGTTAATTGCTGACTTATTATTTTATTTTATTGGTATTGTCCGACAGTTGGCTTTATATAAATATGGGGTAATATTATAGGAAGGGGAAACTCATGGCGCAAAAACAATACACAGACAGATTCTCTATACAAATAGACTTGTCACTTTATCTACGGGAGAGGGATGGGGGAAAGATAACATTAAATCTTCTCCCCAAACTCACAGCAGATAGATGGCCCTGGTTTGTTAAGAACGCGAGTGCTATTGCTCAGAGTTTTGAAAAGTACGCAAACGGGGACGAATTTTTAACTAGAAAGATTCTCGAGTTTCATGACTACGTTGAAAGTTACCAAAATGGAGCCGACGTAAACCCGTTTACAGATTTGAATATTTTTGCAGAAATGTCAGAGCTTCTTGAGCTAATTGAAGCTAATTCACTGGACCTGACTGATCCCGAAACTCAATATATAAAAGAAGAAAAACAACGAGTTGCCCAGTTTGACGTTGAAAATTTCAAAGCTATGCTTCGGTTTTTGAAGAGCCAAAGAGAAATTGCTTTTGACTTTATTGGACTCGGCGATCCATATTATGATAGTCTTAGAGGGCGAAAAAGCTCTCCAAAACAACGAGATTATTTTATTTCTGACTTAGTTTTTTTGAATAATACTATAGAGTTAGAAAAATATATCGAAGGAATAATTTTACAGTTCAAATACAAAAAAAATATCGCCCCGAACCTTTTATCGTTTGCTAATTCAAAATTGATCGAAGGTGGCTCAGAAGTTAGGGTTTTAGATATTTATCGCAGTTATCGAGTAGTTCCGTTTGAAAAAAGTTTGCAGCAAATGGCCCAAGATTATCTTGGCAGTTCAGATAGATGGTACGAACTAGTCACTGTCAATAATTTGAAAGCACCTTATGTTGATCTTTATGGTGAAAAAATTCTTTTGTTAGAAAGCGGCAGCGCTTCGACTGTAAGGGTTCCAATTTCTCAACAAGACAAATTCCGAATCAACTCTTCTATCAAAATTGGTAGTCGTTTAGTACCCGAAGAAGTTAGAAAAGTAGAGCGAGTAAATGACAACCGCGATGGCTCTGCCACAGTACATCTTAGTGGAAAACAAGATCTTTCAAAACTTTTAACTAGTCACGTCGCATATATAAGAGTTTATGCGCCAGAAACTCTTTCCGACTTTTCTCTAGTAAAAATTCCTCTATCGCTTACGGCAGCGAACACAAACATTCCGGAGCCCTCTGAAGGTGAACTCAAAAGGCTCGATAAAGCCTTGCTTTCTTTCGGAGTAGACATTGCTGTAGATGATATATCTGGCGATCTGCTGCTTGGTACAGACGGTGATTTAAAGTATCAATTTGGAATAAATAATTTAAGGCAAACAATTATTTCTGCCCTAAAAACAGAGCATGGACAATTACCTCTACATCAGCAATATGGTCTGGCAAATAACATTGGTTTTGCCTTGCAAGGATCGACAACTTCTACGAAAATAGCATCTGTAATAGAGCAAACTTTAAAACGAGATTTACGTTTTACATCTGTTACACTAAAGGATATACAAATATCGGCGGATAACAAAATCGGCATGACTGTTCTTGTTACAATAGCTGGATCTAGTCAGTTGATACCATTAGCCTTTGTGATTTGATGGAGATTGATAATGGCAATTACAGTTAAAAGCGTTCAATCGATTTTAGCTGACATGATCAGAAAGCTAACTGCCAATACTGACATTACAGATGTCAGCGAAGGTAGTATCACCTCCACAATCCTTGAAGCTGCTGCGTTACAAGATTATCAAAATCAAATTGGTGTTCTTAAGGTATTGGAAAGCTCAAATTTACAGACTTTGGTCGGTAGTGAGCTAGATGAAAAAGCTATCGAGGCGCAAATCCCTAATGGAGTTGGCGGATTCGGTCGATTTCCTGCAAAAAGAGCTAATGGTCAAGTACGTATTTCTTCTCCATTCACTAAAAAATCCACTTTGGTATATATCGGTAAACCAACACCATATGCTGGCAGTATTAAAGTTTATCTGCAAGACTGTATTGGATGGCCATCTGCAGGTGCATTTTATTTAGGTCGCGGAACCGCAAATGAAGAAGGGCCGATTCAATATACAAGTATTGAAAATAACAATACTTATTGGACTTTAAATTTAAATACGTCAACCCCTTTGGTCAATAACCACGCATATGGCGAAACAGCTATTTTGTCGCAGGGTGGTACAAGGCAAATTTCTGCAGGGACGGTAGTCGTTGCGCCAGGATCTAGCGGTAATGTGCCCGTTCAATATACTGTAGATGGAACTTTCACTCTCCCCGATGGTGAAGACACTATCACAGTGTCTGTCTCTTGTAGCTCATTTGGCGAAACTGGAAATGCGTCAGTTGGGGCAATTAAACAATTTTTAACGCCACCATTTACTGGCGCAATTGTTACTAACCCATCTTCAATCACAAATGGTGCTAGCGCAGAAGGTGACGAAGCTTTAAGGCTTCGTATTGCAAACTATATTGCGTCACTCAGCCGAGGTACAAAACAATCCATTTCGAGTTCTTTACAAGGACTACGAGATCCCATTAGCGGCAAAACTATCACATCGCTAAATATTGTCGAACCTACAAATAGAATTGATTCGACGAAAATTTATATTGATGATGGTTCAGGATTAGAGCCCTCGTATAAAGGGCAAGATTTTGAACAGTTGTTGGTGAATTCTAGTGGGCAAGAAATCTTCTTAAAAACTTCTAATAAACCAATCACACCCTGTGTTGCTGTTGGAGTTGAGCCTGCTCCATATGTATTGCAAGATGGCATGTATTTGGACATCATTCTTGATGGTGTGCCTACTCGATTTGAAATTAATCAATCCGAATATACAAACCTCTCTTCAGTTTCACCATCCGAAATCGTGCGAGCTTTTAACGGCGTTATTCTTAGTGGCTCTTCAGCATTAGGATTCAGAACTGCTAACGACGGAACTACGTTTTCTGTATTTGATATTTCTGGTCGTGCAGAAACTTTACAGATTTTACCGAGTAAACTTCAAGCTATTTTAGGACTTCCCACTCATCAGATTAGACCAATTTACGTTTACAAAAATAATAAGCTTTTGTCATTCAAAGGTTTATCTGCAGTAGTTTACTCAGCAGATTTTCCTTGGCTGTCGCTAACTGATTTAGATTTACAGAATGTCAGAATGACAGTTGATGGTGTAACCCAAACATTCACTATCGATAATAATGATATGCTTGCTCTTGGTCGCACCGTTGCATCTGCGCAGTTAACCGATTGGATCACAGTATTTAAGAAAAAAGTTGCGGGTGTTAATGTTTATCAAGTTGGTTCTAAACTCGCCTTTGCTTCATGGCAATCGTTGAGCCCTTTTGGTTCAATTAAAATCGAATCGACAACTTCCACAGGCGCACCAGCAACGTGGATTGGCGTAAATAAAATATTTAAATCTTCACACGTATTAGAAAGCGTTGGTGCAACACCGGATTTTGAAATTAACAGAATCAGCGGCGAAATTAAACTTCTTAACGAGCCACAACTAAATGATAATATTACCGTTTCATCAAAATTTACTCGTGCAGAAATTCAATCAAAGTCAGCACCGAGCGGTTTATTTTCGGCAGGTAACACAAATCTTGGCACTCCAAGAATTATTGTTGGTGTCGACGGACAATTTGAATTAAGAACACTTGGACTTACAGGTGCTAGCTCTCTTACTCCAGAAATCGTATCGCCTAATTCTACAGTAGTTAGACTACACAGTTCTGATATAGCGTTATATTCTAGTATCGAATTAGGTGATTATATTTATTTAAATAGTGACTCCGCCGTAGCAAATAGACTACCCGGTCGTACTAATAGTGTAATGAAAGTTCTGAAAAAAGGACTTTGCACAAGAAGCGCAGATCAAAATTTTAACTTAGTGCCAACTCAATATTCAACCACTGACGTAAATGGCAATGTAACATTTACGGTCACTACAACAGAAGATCATAAATTTGTTGTAGGGCAGTCGTTCGAAATTACAGCAGCCAGCCTAGCTGTTGGTACAAGCTTTTTAGATTCAGCAATTATTGGAACCCATGTAGTTTCTGCTGTAGATAGCAGTACTGTTTTTAAATTCAAAAAACAAATTGCTGGTGTTACCGCAGTTTTTGCTCCTAATACTATTAACTTTTCTGTTTCTAAAGATACATTTATTGATATTGAAACTTCAAAAGTTGAACGAGAAGCTTTCTTTGGTATTTTCTCCGAGACTTTAATTGAATCGACCCTTGGTTCTCCGACAATCAAAGTGATTCTTCCAAATCATGGATTTTTACAACTAGATTCATTTCAAATTACAGGCGCAAGTGCGTTAACACAATCTATTTTCCCAGGATTATCATTCCCAGTTACAGCCGTTGTTAAATCGTCCCCCGCGCCAACCACGGACACATTCTATGTAGATCTTCCAGTATCTGCTGTCGCTTCTTCTGGTTCTGGTGACACCACAATTGATGGATATGCTCCTTTGACTCCATCATCTTTTGACTTAACTTCTGGGATGCTTTCTGCATTTAAAATAGACAATGCTGTTCCTCAAATCATAAACATTCCAGTTTCGGATTATCAAACAGCTGATGTTCTTGTAACAGAAATTAACAAACAATTAATCGGTGCAACTGCATATAAACTATCTCCTCGACAAATTGCTATTAGATCAAATAATTTTGATCAAAACAAATCTACAATAGCCATTTTAGCTTCTATTTCATCGGCTACAAATTTATTCAGTCAAATGATTGCTGATAGTATTCAGCCGCATATCGCTGCAAAGAAAAGTGGTTTTGTTGGAAGCGGCGCTCCGTATATTACTAATACCGGTGATCCTACTTTACCAAAAGATTTTTACAACACTCGTGGTTATTTAGGTTTTCTAACAACGGAAACTGAAGTTTTAAACGATGTTGCAGATCCAGCAATTGTCGCATCTGCAAATATCATTCATTATCCAAAAGGTTTACAAGAAGCTTTTATCACTGGTCGCAATGAGAATATTATTTCTCGTATTTATAATAACGATTCAACTGCTCCATTTGGTGGTTTTGCACGCGGAGTAGACACAATTCCTCCTCTGCCTCAAACCGTTTATGGCTCAAATGCAACAAGGTCAAATCTATCTTTAAGACTAAACGATATTCCATTAACTCCAGTTGATCGTCTAGTTGTGCAAATGGATTTAGACTCAACTAACAAAACAACTAATATACCAATGTATAAAAAGGCATTAACCGAAGTTGTTCAGCCGTTTGGAGCGGGGCCAGGAAATCAACTTATTTTTACGCTAAAAGATCCAGAAGATAAATTAATTACGGATGAACCACGTCCATTTTTTGAACCTAACAGCCCATATCGTTCGTTTGATTTTACCGATTTTAATATTTTGTTTAAACCAACAATTATTCATACAATATATCCAACTTTGCCGTTCGGTGGAAATCCATCAGACGCATTAGTTATTAGGTCTACTCAATATGGCCCAGTGCATGATTTTAGATTTAATTTTTCTTATCCATTACATCCAAATTCGTCGCAAATTCAATTCACGCATGAATCTTTTCAAGAAGAAGATCGCTCTGTTTTAGTCGTAAACTGTACTCTTTGTTCAGGTGCGACTGTTTTAGGTACCCAATATACCGGTTCTTATACAATTACGCCATCTGATTACACCAGTCCTACTGGCGCAGAAATTGTTAAACTGACAATTAGTGCTCTTTCTATTAACCTATCTGGAGCGTTCTTAATTGGCGATATTTTAAATATCGGCGGTTCTCAAACATATTCAGGCTCATTTTTAATTATCGAAACTCCAGATCCTAACACAATTGTTGTTTCTGCTCCCGGTGTTCGCCAAACTACGTATACACCAGTTAGTTACATTTCCGATTACGCTCCTATCCAGTCGTTCACTACACTACAAAAGTCTATCCAAGACGTAATTGCTAAAGCTGGCGAATATTATACAAATAATCCAGTGTTTACAATTGAAGCTACACCAACAACTAATACTGGTTCTCCAATTAAATTTCCAACGTATCACACTCACGGAAATATAGTTCCGAGAACCGATTTCACAACTCTTACAGAAAGTAATTATTATCATTCTGCGCGGGCACCTTTTGGCTGTGTTGCGCATATTCATACATATTCTCCAATTGATAATAAAATCATCGCTCTCGTTCAGTCCGATGATTCCGTGTTGCCAGAATCATCAAAAATTTTAAATACTGGATTTAGCTCTGTTTATTCTGACCAAGAATGTGTTTTGATTCCTGCTTCAGCAAAAGCTTTAGAAAAATGGTTAAAATTCACAGCCATCAGCCCGCTTAATATTCAAGCCGAGGTTTCTCGTATCACCGATGAGAAAAACATTCAAATAAATTCATTACACTTAGGAGCTGCTGGAGCTGTTAAGATTACCGGTGTAACTGCAAACACAGTAACGGCAAAAGCAAAAAATGCTGCTTCTAAACAAGGTACATCGGTTAAAATCAGAACAGACTTTCCTCTAGCTCAGTCATTTGCCCGTGGATCTTTTGTAGAAGTATATAACTCAATCACCGCCCCCATTTACAGAGCATATCGTACACAACCAAGTGCATTGCCTACAGATTCAAAAATTACTGCAACAAATTCATCTGATATTGAAACCTGGTTTAAAATCTCAACTGTTGTTTCATACACAAGACCTTCACCAAATAAAGGCCGTTTTGTATTTAGAAAATCTCTTAGCGGATTAGTTGGCGATGAAACTGTTGAAATCACAAAACCAACAAGTTCAATTGCAAAAATAGCAATCATTTCGGGAACTGGTACCTTTAATACAAAAGTTGGAGATATGTTGATCCTTAGAGGATCAAAAAATATATCTTCCCCATATCCCGTTAATTACACATCATTATTTAATGTTAACAACCAATGTGTTACGCCAACAGAAGACTTAACAGATCAATATATTGGCTATCCAGTTGTTCATATTGAAGACGAAAAAGTTATTTACGTGATTGCTCCAAACATTGTTCCAGAAACAGTCTATGCTAGAAAAACTACAGATTCTAATGAAATGTCTGCAATTTATCAAAGTGTTGGTATATATACCGGTTCTGTAAAAATTGGTCCGTTGGTTAACATTGCCAATTTTTATGTAGGCGATACGGTAACTATTTCTGGGTTCACAAATGATTTAAACAACACAAGATCTAGGATTATAGGCAAAGATGCTTCGAATATTTATGTAACAACAGCCAGATTAAATGATACGGAAAACGAATCAAATAGAGATGGCATTGGTATTATTCGCGAAACAACAGAATTTATGTTTGTTTCGATGCTTAAAAATGAGAAAAATGTTAAAACAAACTATAAATCTGGTGCGCCTAAAGATCTTTCTTCGTGGAAGATATCTTCAGATGAGTCAGTTTATTACCGAATTAAACCGTTAGGAAACGGGTTTGTTTATGTCGATTTTGCATTTGATTCACATGACGATATGCAGTTACATGACTTATCAGTAAGTTCTGATGATTTAATTTCATTTTCCGATGCCTTTGCGGTTGCGAATCGCGGTCGATTCAAAATTATTGCCCATAATGGTAAGAATGCATTCATTATTAAAAATGATGAAGCCGTTGAAGAAGTTCTTTCTTTCAAAGAAGATGTTATTAATTCAGATAACACAATAGGAAGCTCAAACTGGCAAGTAGGGCCAATTGGGGACACACACACAATTAACACACAAGACAAGCGCCATGTGAGAATATGGGATATTGATTCTGTATTTGAAAATGATTATTTGATTGTTAAAACTCCAAATGTCGGTACAACAACCTGGTTTGATACGTCTTTAATCGGAAAATGGCCAATCACTAAAATTGGTGTTAACAGCGAATTTGATATTTTTGTTGAAGCCGATATTGTTAATGCAACAAGCGTTTCAAAACAAGTTGTTTTGGCAAACTCAAAAAATGCAATTACTTTTGAAGAAGCAGTTCCCTATAAAGGCTATAGATGGGTATCTGGTTATGCGCATCATAATACAATTCAAACCGATGCAGAATTATATTTAATGCCCCAAGTTTCGGCGTATAAATTAAGTCCGGCCTTTAACACTCAAATTAAATGTTTGCATAAACTTAATTTTGATTCTTCAACAACCGTTGGGGTTGATGCATATAATTACTATTCTGAATTAATTGCAGAAGCTCACAAGGTGCTTGATGGCTTGCCCTCCAACACTATTGCTTATCCCGGTGTTAGAGCTGCGGGTACCTCAATCGAAGTTCTTGCACCTCTGATTAAGAGCATTCAGATTGGCGTTTCCGTAGAGTCGAGTGATGGTATTTCTCTAAATACAATTAAAAATCCAATTAAATCTTCAATCACAACATATATCAACTCATTGGGCGTTGGTAAAGAAGTTGTAATTAGCCAAGTTATAAAGCATATTCAAGAAGTACCTGGTGTTAAAAGCGTCCAAATTACATACACCCTGCCAATAGCAAATGAGGGTGTTATTAAAGTCGGAAGTTTTGAAGTACCACGTATTTCTAAACCAGAGGATATCTTACTGTGAGTTCTCTTTTTGATTTTTTGCCAGATTCTTTTCTTAAAGAAGAGCAAATAGTTTTAAAAGGCTTGCTAGAAGCTATTGCTACTGGTGACACATTTGTTATTGAATTATTATCTCAAGCCAGAAGGCAGTTATTCTTAACTACTGCCGAAGGCGGATTTTTAACTAGTTTGGCTAACAGGTATAATTTTTCTGTTCCTCCAAATTCAGGCTTAGATCAAAACTCTTTTCGCCAATTAGCATTACCAGCTATATTCGCTCCTAAACAATCAATTCCTACATTCAATAAAATTATTGAAGTATTTTACGGCACGGCTGTTCTTCATCCGGTTGTATCAAGCACAGTATCCGAACCGTACGGCCTTCAAAATGGTGACACTTTAATAATTGAAACCGAGTCTGGCGTTTTTAGTGTTTTGTTTTTAGCAGAGCGCTTTCCCGATATAACAAATCTTTCTGCATCACAAATTGCCAGTACAATCAACGCTCAGGTTCCAGAATTATACGCAGATATAGTTACTGATAAAAACACTCGACGCAGTAGTGTTCGTGTCGTTAGTAGGGAATTTGGCATCGCCGCAAAAATCAGAGTTATTGGTGGCGCAGTACAAAATAAACTTAAATTTCAGGGCTATAAAGACGCGTGTAATTTAGCTGGAACTGAATGGAATATCTCCCATTTTTCCGATGCAACATATTCAAAAACAATTAGGTTTACTTGGGTTGGGGGTTCAAATCCTAACTTAGCGTCTATTAATACTGGCGACTTTATATCTATATATAATCTACAAGACACATCTACAATTCTATTTTCAAAACTAAACGGAACATTTGAAGTTATAGATTGTGGTTATGATTATTTTGAAATAAATTCTTTCGAATTTCCCTATACAAATGTTTTGTGGACACAAGAATCCAGTAATAATTTTGCAGTTACTAGCCAAGAGTTTAAAACAATTTTCACTAATGATCAGTATGCATATATTACCGAAGCAAGTGCAGGCACCGTAGATATTAGTATTCCGGTAATTCCGCCAATTATTAGAAAAAACCAAGAAGGTGTTTCTAGGTTTAGAAGTCAATCAGTTCAATTGCTCGATATTGAATCTAACAAACTTATTATTCCGTATCCAAACTCATTTCCAGAATCTGGAGTAGTTGCGTTTGAATCGGCAAAATTTTTAAATGGATTCATAGAAAAATATTTTTATTATACAAATAAAGAACAACCATCAGGTGGCACACAGGCATTATCTATAGATGGTTCTATACAGAATAGTACTCCATTTTTATCCCCCGTTGAGTGCCAAATTGCTTTTGAGGCTATAGAAATGACTAATCCCGTTGGAGGATTAGTAGATAATTCTGAATTATTTGTCCATACGCCGGGATTGCGGCATAATTTAGAAAATATTGAAGAAGTTGTCTTTCAAGACACAAATCTTGACCAACCTATTTTTAAACATAAAACAGTAAAAAATATCAGGATTCCGCCAAATACAGATGAAGTTTCGTTTGAAAACGGAATGGATACTCAACTTCTTTATATCCAATTTGCGGATGAATCTACTAATGAAAAATATTATTTTAATTATGAACCAGATCCTGAAGATGCAGATAATAGCACTATTTTAAAATGCATTCCAATGCCAGATGAACGATTCGTAAGAGCTATCATGTGCTCAATGAATCCAGCGGTTACGCCTGGTGAAGTCACACTATCAATTGGCCCTAATTCATATCCTAATGTAGATACACAAACCACTTATACGCATAATTTCAATACACAATTCACATCCTTTATGATGTCAGATGCGGATATTAACTCAAATTTGCACGGGATTAGAATAGTAGATGACCCAAATAATGTAAAATTTATTTCTGCCCCACACCAATCTTTAACAAATGTTAATACATACGTTTTAGATTATCAACATGTGTTTCAAAATTTCACACGAGCCGTGGCTATAAACATTCTTTTGCCAGCCTCCCCTCTGAGCGAAAATAGCATCACGGTTATACATAATTTGTTTTCTACTAATCTGATTACCGAAATACGAATCAGGCAAGATCCGGCTAATAATATGGGTCTTTTGCCAAATTCTATATTTGAAGGCCCCCGCATATTTTTTACAGATATTAATGGAATCCAAAGCGATACTCAATTCCAATTAAAATACATGAACACTACTGAAGATTTGCGTGTAGATGTTTTTTTGATGGCAAGTTATTTTAATCCCGTTGAATCTGTTAACGGAAAACTACTAAGAGCAGATATTGATAAAGCCCATAAAATTAAACGAGTTGACAGTCAACAAAAATTTATTTTTGAAATTTTAGGAACTGGCCCTGCGCCCTATGGCTCTGGAACTATTACAACTATTGGCAAAAACGTAGCTGGTGTTGGCACTCAGTTTTTAACACAAGTCCAACCGGGTGATTTGTTGGTATTAGCAACGGGACAAAATCGCGAAGTAGCATCTATTGTTTCTAATACAAAACTTCGTCTTAAAAGCGGTTTTTATCCGAGTATTTCGACTCCAGCAGTTTATAAAGTCGCCTCGCCTTCAGCAAATGATGCGCCTCTTGGCGCTCCTATTAAATACGATGGCGCGTGGATTTATGGATTTAACGTAATATTTAGACCAGATCCAATACGGAAAACTGATATTGCGTTTGAGTTCCCGGATCGTATTTCTCGTGGATATGCAAATTTTCAAGAAGGCTCAACTGTTAAACTATTAGACTTTGGTTTTATTCCAGAATCTAGATATGGTATTGCAACCTATTTAAAAACAATTTATCTGCAGGTTCACAGCCAAGAAGGTAAATATGTTTATTTTAAATCCAATATTGGTATTCCATTAGATTACAACCCCTTTATTCCAAATACATGGGTGATTATTCGTGACGGTAAATGTAAACGATCTGGAGAATTTGGCGGTACAGAGTTTAAATACTACATGCAGAAACCACTTTCTGAATGGAACAAGGAAACATTCTTTAAAAATTCAAAATTGTATTTAGTTTCTGCAAACGTCCCTGAAAATGAGTACATTGTAGGTTCTTATTTATATGATCCAGTAGGTACGTATTCTCCGTATGTTATTTCAGATAAATTTTGTAGGCTTGAACAGCCTATTGTGGCGTTTGAATCTCCAGGAATTATTCTTATAGACGGAATAGGCAACCTCCCTTCTTCTGGGTTCGTTATGATCAATTACGGAAATTCACGGCAAGAAGGGCCTATTAAATATGATTTAGTTATTGACGGCTCTCCTACTCAATTAAAAATCGATCCAGCTTATATCTTTAAGCAATCGCATGAAAATAATTCAGTTGTCAGAGTTATTAGTCAAACATCAGCACCCACTATCGGAATTGCAGGAAAGGAATATCCCGTGTATATTACCGGTGCAACCCAAGTGCGCGTTACTCTTCAAAAGACTCTAGAGCAGCTTGTAAGTGTTGGGGTAAAATTAAATATACAGGTCCAATTACCAGATCTAAAATATGATGATTCAGGAATTGCGCCGTTTCAAGCATAGGTGATAAATAATGGCAATTTTAAGCAGAGTGAATTATCTTTCTCAACAAAGATTAGATTTGCAACATGTCATTGCCACAGATTCATTTAACGCCTTTGATTTACGCGCTTTTTCATATATTTTAAACGGTCTTGAAAAAAACTATGTGGTTCGTGGTTTAGAAATCACAGCACTAAACGGTTTTACCGTAACTGTAAAAGTTGCTAATTCTATTATTCTTTTTCCTCTAGATAATGAAGCATGTTTTTATTATGGATTGGCTGACGCATCAGACGAAATTATTAACGTTCCGCCTAGCACAGAAAAAGTATTTTTGGAAGCATTTCTAGAGAGAGTTACAGAAACTCCCGTTACTGCCGCATTTTTCGACCCTAGTAATACAAATGATCAAAACCCAGCAGGGCAAGAGTTTAATGCGTCCGTTGATTTTCAATCGATTGTAAAATTGCAACTTAGATATAACACCGAAGGATTTTCAGTAGATGCGATTCCTCTTGCAATTTTGAGGACTGGCAGTGCCGGCGTTATTGATATTTCGGATGCTCGCGACCTATTTTTCCGATTAGGATCTGGCGGAGCACTTCCAAGTCCATACAAAAAATATGCATGGTCTTCTACTCGTGTAGAAAACGCTCTCCCGGCTCAAGCAATTTATTTGAATCAATTTACGCCACAAAATCCATATTATACTCAAGACGCAAACGGTATTATTAATGATAAGGCTCTGACCAATCTTAAAGATTGGATGGATGCTACAATGACTATTATTGCAGAAATGAAAGGTTCTGCAAGTTGGTACACACCAATCGCTGGAAAAACCATTCCAAACCTTTTGTTTTTGAATCCTAACGCAACATCTTTTATGCCATCAATTGATGGTCGTACTTTATCGTGGACTGGAACTCAACTTAAAAGCGGTTCTTTAAGTGGCTCGTCAAGCCCTCTTGGTCTTGCCATGAACTACGGCCCTGTAAAATGGGAAATTGGCGGCTCTTTTGTAAACGCATTTACTAATAGAGTGTTTACAAGCACAGATTTTACTGCGTCAATTCCGGACAATGCTGCGTTTTTTGTAAAACTAGATCGTGAAAAAATTCCAGTAGATTCTAGCGGAAATAGCGTTAAATGGGGTGTCGAAACACTTCTCATTCCTACGCCACCGCTCCAAGAATATACTGTTTCCGGCCAAGAAGGTGATTTCACTGGTGTGGCAATTGGCGATTATATTCGCAAGCTTGGTGAAGATTATTATCAATATAATCGAGTAGTTGGCCTGGTAGAAGGCGGAATTGTTTATAGCACCACTGGTCGTGTGTCTACTGCAATTACAACTGCATTGATTGTTGAGTTTCCCATCGATACACCCACAACGGAACCATTCAGGTGGTTTAGGTCTAGATATCAATTATCCGACTTGTTCGTAACATCTGATGCCCAAGGGCTAAAAGTACAGAGTGTAGACGTCTCCCCATTGATTCTCCCTGTTGATGATATTAACTTATATTTCCTCGGTCGACGAAAAGGCGACTTGTTTCAATTGCGTAACTATGGTGTTATGCAACCGGGTGAAGAAGTCCCCCTTATGGAAGATGCGGATTCTTCGCCGATTCGTAGCATTCCAAACTTATTTCTTAAATTAAATTATGGTATTCAAATGGATGGGGCTGGAGCGCTATCCTCGTTGAATACTGATGTTTTAACTATTCAAAAACGCCGTACTTCCAACTTAGTAGAAGTTGGTTTAAATAACGCCGACGCTTGGCAGACATTTAATATTTCATCTGTTTCTTTATTGTTCTCTAATGATGGCGATGGATTATGGGTACGATTAGATGATACGACCACATCCACTCCAGTGACGCTTTCATCCGGCATAGTAGATTATTATAAGCCCGGAGCCGCTGATAATACTTACCAAGTTTTACCAGCATCGCAAAACCCGCGTCGAGATCTTCGCAATAAAAACGTTCTGCTAATTGCTAGAAGAACGACCGTTAATGGTGTTGTAAGCCTCCAGTTCTTTGATGGTTCAGTAGTCCAAATCGAAGGACTTGCATTACAACGTGATTTAACTAAAATTATTACAGGAGTGACGACAAGCACTTCTGCGACAACCGTTGTCAATCATGGATTTTTAAGGTTGACTTCTGATTTTATGTGGAACGCACGAATTACATCTACTGGGCAAAACGTGTGGATTGGTGGAACACAATCTAGTACTGGAGTGACTCTAGCACCAACGCCAGATGGCGCTCAGTCTTTGACAGTAATGTTTACAAGGCATCTAAGGTGATAAAATGAGAATTATTAGTAGAGTCGGCATAGGTAAAGATCCTGGATCAGTTTATCATTTAGATGTTTCTGGATCTTCTAATTTTGATTCTCAAGTATTTTTTCAAAATACTGCATTTTTTAATGCCGGTGTAGAGTTAGGCGATACAACAGCTGATTTAATTTCTGTAAATGGACGAATTGATACAAACGTTGAGCCTTCTACGACTCTTTCAAGAAATTTCGGCTCTTCTTCTTTATTTTGGAGCAATACCTACACACAGAATTTAGTTATAAAAAATGCAGGTTCTGTTGAATCTGATGGCGCAATTATAAATATTGGTACAGTTTCTGCGACCACGATTAATATTGGAAATAATAATTCTACTGTTAATATTTTTGGCATTTTTAATAAAATACAATCAACCGATCTTCAAGTATTTGATAAATTGTTTACGGTTAATAAAAACGGAACAGCTTCTTCTGCGTCTGGTGCAGGATTTGAAATTGAAGAAAATAATGTAATAGTTTCATACGTAAAAACATCTTCAAACAGAAATGAATGGCTGCTTAAAACTCCTAATAAATCTGGAATAATTTCTTTAGAACCTGGCAGTTCTGCATTTACTCATAAAATCCTTTCTCAAGCTTCTGCAGATCGTGTATGGACTCTTCCAGATAATACAGATATATTTGTTGGCACAAATAATTCTCAGACTATAAATAACAAAACGCTAAATAACACAATTGTTACCGGAACTTTTACTATTTCGGGCACCGCAGTTGGCGTAGGTTTTATTCCTGTAGGTGGAATTATTGCCCTAGCATCAAATCTTTCTGGTGCATATGTTTGTTCTGCTACAACAGTTGCAGACAGCTATGGATTTGTATTATGCGGATTCAACGGACAATCTGGTAATCAGATTATAAACGATGCAACCAGTCCATTAAATGGACAATCAATTCCAAGAATAAATAATGATGTATTTTTGATGGGTAATGTTACTGCGGGCAGTACTGGTGGTACAAATATTACAACGCTTTCAACAGCAAACATACCCTCTCATAATCACACAATTACTCATGGGCACTCACAGTCGGGTTCATCCGCATTTAATGCTCGCCATTCTCACGCTACTGACGATTCTTTACCACAAAGAAAAGCTAATTCATTTCATAGGCATAGATGGAGACAGCAATTTCAGGAGGCAAGAGGCGGAGGTGGATTTTGGGGTGCCGGATTTGCTTCTAATTCCGGTTTAGGTTCTGATCTTAATACAATGTCGGCGGTAGAAGGAGAAGGCGGACTTTATGACCATGGGTATGTAAATACGGATCACGATCACGATCTTACTACATATTGGCAACAATATTCTGATGGTGGTGATCTAAACCATGCACATACCACTTATACAACAGATATGAGTGGCAACAGCGGAAATACAGGTTCGACGTCTTCATATGATTCTCGCCCTAAATACATTTCTACTGTATATGTAATGAGGATTAAATAATGAATCATCCATATATTTTTAAATATCGCCGGCATTTATTTTTAAATATTTTTTCTTTTTGCAAAAAATATAAGGTGATTGGCCACGCTATTGATAAAGATTCTGGTAAAATGGTTTTATACTTTGAAGACGGCTCTTTAAAAGAAATTGTAAAATGGGATGAATGCGAAATTTTCCTAGGTATTGATTGGGTTTTAGCAATGCAAAAAAATATGGAAAATAAAGTTGGACAAAAAATTCCATTAAACGTTTAATTATGGATAATTACAATGCATATTGTATCTAGAGTTGGCATAGGTAAAATTCCACCGTCATCACCGCTCTATTTAGATGTTGGTGGCGCCGTTAATTTTGATTCAACGCTTTACGTTATTGGTCAAACAACTGTCAATTCTTTAATATCTTCTCAATTACCTGCTAATACATCAATTTATGAAAGCAGGATTTCGGGCGATACCAATGCTCTTTTTGCAATTAAACGCGATGGATTAATTGAATGGGGATTGGGAGGTGGTAATGTACCAGACGTTAATTTATATAGATCTGATATTAGCACATTAAAAACAAATGGATCTTTAGTAATTGATAATTCTTTAGTTGTTGGTAACCAAACATCAGACACAGCCACATTCACTGCTAGAATTGCCAGTAATTTTGATCCATCTATTACAAATTTATATAGCTTAGGTCAGGATAGTTTAAGGTGGCAAAATTTATGGCTCAGTGTTAAGCTAACTTCAGTTGACGGACTTTTTTCTGGTGATTTACAAGTAAATGGAAACATCATTCTTGGCGATGCAACTAGCGATTCATTAACTTTAAATGCAAGAGTTGCTTCTTCTGTTATTCCATCGACAGATAATTTTTATGATTTTGGATCATCTGGATTAAGATGGAAATCTTTATGGTTGGGCACTAATCTTCAAGTAGATGGCAACACAGTGCTTGGTGATACAAGTGCCGATATTTTAGCAGTAAATGCAAGAGTTTCAACACCAGTTATTCCATCAACAAATAATTCATTTGATTTAGGCTCTTCATTATTTAAATGGGCCTCTTTATGGTTGGGCACTAATCTTCAAGTAGATGGCAACACAGTGCTTGGTGATACAAGTGCCGATATTTTAGCAGTAAATGCTAGAATATCAACTTCGGTTGTTCCTTCGTCAGACAATTTAAATAATTTAGGAAGTTTATCCCAAAGATGGGCTTCTTTATGGCTTGGCACTAATCTTCAAGTAGATGGTAATACAATTCTTGGCGATTCTCCATCCGATACTGTGACCATTAATGCAGGTTTTGCTTCGCCTATTAACCCATCTGTAGATAATTTTTACGACTTAGGAACATTGAGTTATAGATGGAAGCAATTGCACACTGGACCGTCTGGCGTTGTTGTTAGAAACGATACTACAGATACAAATAAAGTTTCTTTATTTTTTAATTCTGGAGTTGCAGTCCTTAATACTTCTTCCGCCATTCCGTTGCAGGTAACAACTGGTTCAAACAATGGTATAAAAATAGATACATCCGGAAGAATTGGAATTAACACATCTGCTTCTTTATCTGAAAATTTTAACGTAAACGGAACTTCTGTTTTTTCTGACGTTGCATATTTCAGCAAATCTTCTGGTACTGGATTGCAAGTTGAATCCGTTGCATCAATAAAGGGTTCGGTTGAATCCGGCAATACTGCAAATGAACTTAATATTGGAATTGATTCCGCAACACAATTTGTTAATATTGGTACAGGTTCTTTAACAAAAACAATTAATATTGGTACGGGCACCGGAAAAACCACCATTAATATTGGCGGATCTTCTGATATTATCAATATTAATGGTACAGTAACAACAACCCAAACTATACAATCTTTTGTTACAGACAAAACTCTTTCATTAAATGTCGGCGGACTTAATGGTACCGCACAAAATAGCGGTATTCTTGTTGAAGAAGCTAGCAGTTCTTTTCTTACAATTTCTAATCCAACCTGGCAAAATGGTAATACTGTTAGATATTCAGCGGTTAATACCGGAAATATCGAAATCGGTTCTGTCATTTTAATATCTGGATTTTCTTTTAGTCAAAACAATGGCCAATTCACAGTAACTGGTATTTTAACTAATTCGTATTTTGAGATACAAAATACAGCTGTAAATAGCGCGGCATTTAATGAAACGAATTTTGGTACAACAACTAACCCAACTATTTCCGGTAAAATTTTAATTTCATCCGATAGATTAGGATGGGAGATTTATTCTCCTTCTAATTCCTTAAATTATTTTAAAATTAGTAACACCGGCGCAAATGTTGAGTTAAAAGCAACATCATCTGGTATATCAGTAGTAGCTACAGGTCTTTTACCAGAGACTTCAAATACAGCATTGGGTTCATCATCAAAATTATGGAATGCTTTTTTAAATAATCTAACAACTTACGGCGATGCAGTTATTGGAGATGCATCATCTGATATTCTTACAATTAATGCAACAAGCTCGTTTGTCGGAAATGTAAATTCAAACATCATTCCTAATTCCGGTAAAAATTTAGGTTCATTAGCAAATCCTTGGGCCTATTTGTATGCTCAAAATGCCATTTTTTCATCTTCTTTGGAGGCAAATGGAACTATTAATTTAGGTGTTGATTCAACAACTACAATTAACGCAAATGGTAAATTTAGCACAAGTCTAGTTCCATCATCAAATAATTATAATCTCGGTTCAGAAACGTATCCCTGGAACACCGCATATATCACCTCTATCTCGTTTCCTACATTTCAAGCCGGATCAGTATTATTTATTGATAGTACATTTAAAGCGGCACAAAATAATAGCAATTTTTTCTGGGAAAATAACTATAAACGACTTAATTTAGGCCAAAACGATGGGCCGTATGTTTTAGATATTAAAAAATATCAATCTGATTCATTTAGAATAAGAAATAGTCAAAATAATTCTGCAATTGCGTTAAGAACTAAAGAGACATTATTTAATGTAACCACTTCTATACAAAACGGTCCAGAACCGGCAGAAGTAACTTCTGTTTCATTCAATTCAACTAATAGGCGTATTGGTCAAACTTTTATTTTGTCTTCTACAACCAATTTTCAGAAAATTAGTTTACAGCTATCAACCGTTGCGCCAACACTCGTTCCTAATTTATCTGGAACTATGACAGTGGCCCTGTATCAAGTCATTGGCGGTGTTGTTCAATCAACACCAATTGCAACATCAGCGCCATTGAATTTGTTAGGATTTCCTATCGGATTCCAAACTTCTTTCACTGATTTTAATTTTTATGAATTGCAAACACTCGCCGCAGGAACCTACCTTCTTGCTGCAGAAGTTGTTCCAATTGCTGGATTATTACCCCCTTCATCTCCATCATATCTAGATAATTGCGTAAAAATTGTTTCAAAAGCCGATACATCATACGGTGGTGGTAGAGCGTATTTTTACGACGCATTATCTGGTTGGCAGCTAATAAGCCCGGCGGCGGATCTATGTTTTAAAATCTATGATTACGTTGATCTTAATACCCCTGTTGTTAATAAATTTGAATTTACTGATATTTTACAATTTGGCGCAAACACATATTCAAATGTTGGCAATGGCACATCAACCGCCGTTCTTGAATTGTCTTCAACTGCGGTTAAATTGCTTGGCGCGGTTTCTGTAAATTCAACAAGCATCTCTTCTGCAACATACACAGTACAACCAACTGATGTAATTCTTAATGTGAATACTACAGTGTCTGGATGTACAATTACGCTACCCTTAGCCGCCACAAAACGTATTTTGGTTATAAAAGACATTGGAAATAACGCATCAACAACCGGAAGATCTATTCAGCTTGCCCCTGCTTCTAATGAATACGTAGAATTTAACACCATAAACGTTCCATTTGTTATTGAAAGAGACGGAGAATCCGTTACATTACAAAGCGACGGTACAAGCCGTTGGTATATTATTTAATCGGAGATAGATAAAATGGCATATTCAGGAACAGAACGCGGAAAGAAAAAAGCATTATCTTCGATTCGTCTTGTTCATCAAGGCGGCGGCTCTGCGCAATTATATAAAGATCTAGGCACACCAACATCTGTAACGGTAAGCACATCGGCGTGGCTTGAGCTTTTCAGTTCTTCTGCAGCTAAAGTCACGATGATTGAAGTATTCAGCTCTAGTGGTGAAGTAGAAGTATTAGCAACCGGAGCATCAGGATCTGAAACGGTTCTTTTTAGAATTATTCCCGGTGGCGGTGGCTACGGATTGATTCAAATTGATGCATCAACACGCATTTGTTATAGGCCAGAATCTGTTGTTCCGGGCGCTAACAGCGAGTTAATCATCAACTTTTTCAATTAAAAAATATTTAAAAACTGTCGTGTTACAATTTAATTGCGGTCACTGGCATAAGCCACACATAGATTCTGGCCAGCAATTAGTGCTCAGGCGTAATTTCTAGCCAGAAATTAACAAAGGTATTACGTATGAGCGGCGCTGTTATATTTAATGGCGATTATTTAAAAGCCTTAAAGCCTAAGTTAAAACTAAGCGAAGCTGCTTATATTGAGACTGGATCTGCAGATCCAACGACTCTATCGTTAACTTCCCCAACCGGATCTCTTTATTTAAGATCAAACGGTACACTTTATGTTAAATATGCCGCAAGTCCCTCCTCGTGGGCTCCAGCATTAATCACCGGTACAGGCGGTTCATTAACAAGCACTGCTTTGCAAGATAGCACTGTTTATTTTGTCGATGAAATAGATCCGACTAAAAAACTATATTTCCAGCTTTCTGGTATTACTAATAATACTTCAATAACCTTAACAATTCCAAACACAAGCGGCACTATTCCGCTAGGCGCTAGCACAACGGGATACGTAACATATTGGAGCGCCACTAATACACTAACTGGCGAGGCTCAATTATCTTCTACAAGAGGCGGTACGGGGGTTAATAATGCGGGTACTCTTACGTATGGCTCTAATAATATTACGTTTACCACATTAGGTACGACAAGCCTCACACTCCCAACCGTCGGAACATTGGCGACATTATCTGGTGCAGAAAATTTAAGCAATAAAACCATTAACTCTTCATCGATTGGTTCGACGACAGCCAGCTCAGGCGCCTTCACTTATTTAACGGTAAAGGGGACTGGTTCTGCCGGAACTACCTACATTGATTTATTAAATGAGTCATCCGCACCAACATCTCCAACCGTTGGATATACAAGACTTTATTCAACTCCTAATGTTTTAAATTTAAAAAATGCATCAAACTATATATTTGCGCTAGATTATTCTGGACTAACAACATCTAAAACATTAACAGTGCCAGATAGATCGTCTACAATTGCAACATTAGACGGAAATCAAACGTTCACAGGCATACTCTCTCTAAGTACGGCAAACGTAGTAAGCTTGGCAATTACTGGTGGTTTGCAAGTTGGCAACGTAACTTCATCGGCTGCAACTGCCGGCAGCGGCGCAATTAAATATTCAAGCGGTTTTTTATATTTTTCTGATGGCACAAATTGGAATACCATTGCTCAATATGCAAATTCAATATATCAAAGCGCCTCTTTTACAGCCGCTAACAATGTGAATTATTTTGTTGATACAACTTTTGGTGCAGTAACAGCAACTTTGCCATCTGGATTTATAAACGCAAGAATTAGATTTGCAGATGTAAAAGAAAAATGGGGTCTTAATAATTTAATCATTAATCCCGCCTCTGGACAAAAAATTGATAATTTGGCAATAAATGAATCGTTAATCATGGACATTAATGGTTCGTGGATTGAACTTTCTTGGGATTCTACATCTTCTTCATGGGTTGTAACAGGGTCGCTCTCATACGGAACTACACCATTTGGTTTTGTAACTCATACAGGAAATACTCTTAGCACTGATTTAGTTATTGGTACAAATGACAATTTCTCCCTATTGTTTGAAACTAATAATTCCACTAGATTAAAAATTGATACAACCGGAAATGTTGGAATTGGTACGACTTCTCCACAAGCGTTGTTAGATATTAACGGTGGATTTAAAGCAGCCTACAACGCCTACTCGTCAAATACAAATTTGACAAAAGCTAATCATTTTGTTATTGCAACCGCAGCAATCACTTTAAATCTGCCAACATTAACAGCGAGCGATGTAGGGTTTACTGTTTATATTAAACGCGTCTCTGCTGCCGGAATTGTCACAATTGATCCTGGTGCCGGCATAACAATTGATGGCGCAAACTCATGGCCATTAACATCAAATTATGAATCAGTTAAATTAGTTTGGCGCGGTTCTTCTGATTGGAGTATTTTCTGATATGGCGTACTTACCATTTCCGTCAGGAACGTTATTAACGTTTGCCGGATCAACAGCACCAGACGGCTGGTTATTATGTGACGGTTCTGCAGTAAGCAGAACGACTTATGCTCGCCTGTTTGCTGCAATTTCTACTACATACGGTAACGGTGATGGCGCTTTAACATTTAACATACCAGATTTACGTGGTGTTTATCCTCGTGGTGCTGGAACAAATGGCACGGCAAACTATGGTGGAGTTACTGGCCACACGCCAGCAGCGGGTGCTTTAGCTACTAAAGGCGGGCAAAAGACTGCAAAGAATGGTTTGGCAAATAGTGGTTCAAATACAGTTTCTGGTACAGCCGCAGGGCAAACACTTGCCTCAAACATAGCATTATCTGTTTCTGGAAATCGATCTCAATTTGATCGCACTTCTACCGGTATGTCAGCAAATGCGAGCCATGGCCATTCTATTGGAAACGTAAGACGTTCAGGACTTAATTATGCTGCTGGCGCATATGGTCCGTGTTGGGAAGATGCCGGCTCGGGCGCTCTGACATCTGCAGCAAGTGTTAATACTGATCACAGCCATAGCATAAGTTATGACAGTACATTTAACGCCACTGGTTCTGTATCTTCAGTTTCACTTAATTCAAGTGCATTAACCGCAACCGCTGCAGCGCCTACAATTTCAGGGGATACCGAAACAACACCCGCATTTTTAGCGGTAAATTATATTATCAAACTATGAAAACACTAGTATCTTTAATTAACAATTTAATAAGAAAGATCTTTATGATTGTTACTAGAGATACATCTGTTAATTTTCCATTTTTTATTATTAAAGATTTTTTGCCAAATCCAGAAGTTTATCGTCAAATGGTTTTGCAGGCAGAATATGATAAATCATCAGGATATTGGGTGGGTGATAATGTTATTGTTCCCAAATTTTTTAAAGATAAAACTTTAGAATATATTTTAGATACGGGTTCAAATATTTTAAATGATTATGTATGGACACATAAACCAGTTATGTCATTTAGAAGACTGGAAGAACCTCGCTCTTCTGAATTAATAGCGCACGTTGATCGTTTGCCAGAATATGACTTTGATAAACAAGGAAGAAATATATACGCCCGTTACACTTATTGGGCATTTATTTTTGATTTTACACCGCAAGAAAAATCTGCAAGATTTTGTTTTTGCGAACATGAAAGCGGAGAGCGATATATCAGAGCAGATACCCCCGCAAATTTAGAAAAACAAAAAGATCCAAAACAGTGGAAAATCTATAAAGATTTTTATTATTCATATAACACTGCAATTATGTTTCCATCTAATTATTGGCATACCGCTGTTGATTTTGCATGCACAAAAGAAACGCCTAGAACTATGGGTGTGACTTGGTTTTATTCTGGATTTAATGCAAAATATAATAAATGTGGTATACCATCTATCGATGAGTAAAGGGTTTAGTAATGGCTTTATGGTCTAATAAAACAGTACAAGTCCCAGGATTAGCGTCTGTTTACGCATCTTCTGGACCTATTTCTGCACAAAGCCGTTATCACTATATTCTTGATACAACATTAAACACAATCACTGTAAACCTTCCAATCGGTATTGACGGAACAACAATCCGTATTTCAGATGCTAAGGGCACGTTTTTAACGAACAATGTAACTGTTAATCCGGCATCTGGACAAAAAATTAATAATTTAGCAACAAACGAACCGCTCATTCTAGATGCAAATGAAATATGGATTGAATTTACATGGAATGCATCAGCGGGATCTTGGATTGTTAATGCACCTGGAATACTAGCACTTATAACTAATAGTTATACTGATTATCCGTATATAACTTCTCCATCATCTCCGGCGTCAAGTACACTGAGGCTTTATGCAAAATCAGATGGAAAACTTTATACAAAAGATTCTGCAGGTTCCGAAAAGAAAGTTGGTGGTGGATTAGACCATCCAACAACCGGATCAACTTTTGAGGTTGATAGCTATAATCTATCAATGACAGGCCAGTATAATACGGGTATTGGTATTGCTGCCGGTGCAGCAATTACTAGTGGTGTAAATAATACTTTCATCGGTTATAATGCATCGTATCAACATACGATCGGAAGCAATAACGTAGCAATTGGTGCAAATGCATCAGCCTCAAGCATTTTTTTACAAGATAATACAGCAATTGGTTCTAATGCATTACAACTCAACTCTGCTGGCAGCCGAAATGTTGCTGTTGGCTCTGCCGCGGGGCAATATAATTCAGGAAATAATAATACATTTATTAACGCCACCGGTACTGCTTTTGGTGCTACATTAACAGGCGTTGTTGCAATTGGCATGGACAGTACTGTTGTGTCAGCTACTGCAACCGCAGATAATCAATTTGTTCTTGGAACATCCAATCATCTTTATAGGTTTCCAGGTGTTGTACAAACATCTTTAGTTCTTGGCCCAACAGGAACCGCCACAGGCAATACTGGAGTTGTTAGGTTTAGAGAGCTTGCTGCAAACGGTACTAACTCAGTTGGATTAAGAGCTGCAGACAATATTACGGCTGATGTTACATGGACTTTGCCTGCTGCAGATGGAACGAATGGCCAAGCACTGATTACCAATGGTTCTGGCACATTAAGTTGGGCCGCTGCTGGAAACACTATTGTTTTAGTAACTCAAAACTCACACGGATTTGTTGCCGCAGATATTGGCAGACCTTTATATCTAAATGGATCAACATATACATATGCCAGAGCAGACGTGGAAGCCACAGCCGAAGTAGCTGGGCTTATATACAATATTATTGATACAAATACCTTTCAAATTTGTTTAGGCGGCGAAACTACTTCAATTGGTGCAAATACACTTGAAGGCGGTGGATCTTTAGTTGCAGGAACAGTCTATTTTCTTTCTACAACAACTGCCGGAAAAATAACTGCAACCGCACCATCTATTGTTGGACAAATTTCTAAACCAATTGGTATTGCCAGAACAACTACTGTATTAGATTTCTATAATATGCGCGGTAGCTCGGTTGGTGGATCTAATGTTTATACGCAGATTTCGTTAACAAACGCTGCAACAACTACAATTCAAAACGCGTCCGCGTATAACGCTGTTGAATTAACTGGATTCATTTATATAAATGCAACAACGCCATATCGCTTTACTTTTAAAGCGCAGGTAACTAAGAAAGGCGATGCCACAGATTATCTGATTAGCTATCAAACATCTGGTGATACGCCACCAACTGGATTTAATATTTCAGTAACAACTGGCGGATTGGTTCAAGTAACATTACCATCTGTGACTGGATTTAGTAGTGCAATTGCACAATTTGCATTAAATGGACCAGCTGTTGGCGCATCACTACCCTTACAAATTCAATCTAGTTTATTAACACTAAATGCTGGAATTCAATTCCCAGCAACAATGATTGCTAGTTCTGATCCAAACAATTTAGACGATTATAAAGAAGGTAGCTTTTCTCCAACTTTTTATGGTTCATCAACAGCCGGAACTTGGACCCCAAACGCAACGCAAACCGGTGGATATTATATTAAAATTGGAAAACTTGTCTATTTATTTATTAATCTTAACGGCACAATGTCAGGAGCAGCCGGAGAATTGCGAATTGGTAATCTCCCATATCCAAGGGCAACGGGAAATGCCGGCAATGCATGGAATGCAACATATTCAGCATTTACAATGGCCTATGGTAATAATTTAACATGGACTGCGGGGCATTACTGTTCCGGCTGGCTAATTAATCCATCAAATTATTTATACGGTCATACAATGCCAACGGGCGGTGGGACGGCAGGAACAGTGCCGGTTACGAACGCCGCTCTGAATGTTCATATTTCCGGCGCTTATTATACGGACTGATAAGAGGATAAATCATGGCAAATGTACCTTTAATAGTAAACCAAGGCACGATTGAAAATCTTGCTGCAGATGGCACGGTAAGACGTGTGGCGTCTCCAGATACACGTAACGTAAATACAAATCCACAAGATTATATTCCAGGCGTTACTTTTGATTTTAAAACAGGAACAGTTGTTGGTATCACAGGGGCGCCCGGAACTGGTTACGTAGGGTTGATGACTTTTAGATCATACGGTACAACTACTGATTTTTCTGGCGGACCGGTGTGGCAATTAGCATTTTTGGCCGATGGTCAGTTTCAAAAACGAGTAAGTACATCAGGAACAACTTGGGGCAGTTGGTCTGCAGTATAGGAATTAATTTATGCCATCATCAATAATTAGCCAACAATTGACGGGACTTGCAACGGATACACAATCAGGATTGGTTGGAACTGGAGCACAAACTTTTGGGGGCGATAAAACATTTAATGGACAGATATTAACCCCAAATCGTCCAACAGCAACATGGAAAACTACCTGTTCATTATCTAGGACCGTAACAATTTTTCGCAATATCGGAAACAACGCATCTACTTATACTTCACCAGCTGCCGGTGTTACTGGAAATGTCGTAAGATTTACAGCTCCATATTCAGGAATGTATTTAGTAAATATTTCAGCAATTTCTGTATCGTCTGCTCAAACTTTATTAATAAGTATGTATGGATCATTTTCAACAAATAATCCAATTGTCCCCGGAAGTGAAATTTTAGATTTAAGACGACCCGATTTCAGTGAAGAAGCATATACTATTTCGCAAATTTTGTATTTAGCGCAAAATGATTATTTAGAACCAGACGTATATAGACCAGTATCTTCTTACCCAGATAGTTCTGCAAACTTACTAGTATCAATAACTTTTTTAGGATAAAATAATATGCCAAATATTACAATTGAGATCACAGAAACTGAACAAAAGGCGTTACAAACGGTTTGCGCATCTCCACAGGAATGGGCAGATAATGCAATTAAAAATAGGGCGCGTATTGCAATTGACGAAATTGTTCAAATCTGTGTTTCTAAATGTCTAGAACAATCAATGCAAATTCCACAATCAAAAGAAGCTATGGTCGATCTTGCGATCCAAAATGGATGGGTGCACATAGCCACATAACGTGTGCTACAATTTAATAGCAATTACTGGCGAAAGCCACTTTAAAAATAACTAAGGGCAATCATTATGAGCGGCGCTGTTATATTTAATGGCGATTATGTCAAGGCGTTAAAATCTAAGTTAAAACTTGGCGAAGCCGCGTATATTGAAACTGGATCTGCAGATCCTACAACGTTGTCACTAAGCTCTCCGCTTGGCTCCTTATATTTAAGATCAAACGGCACGCTTTACGTTAAATACGGCGCGGGCGCATCTGCATGGGCGCCAACATTAACAACCGGTACAGGCGGAACATTAACATCTACAGCTCTACAAGACAGCACTGTTTATTTTGCAGATGAAACTGATCCGACTAAAAAATTATATTTTCAACTATCTGGTATTAGCGGAAATACTTCCAGAACATTAACTATTCCAAATGCAGACGGCTCTGTTACGTTAGGGACAGGAACGTCTAATTATGTTGCATATTGGAGTAATACTAATACGTTAACAAGTGAAGCCCAACTATCGCCGACAAGAGGTGGTACAGGCGCTAGCAATACGGGTTTATTCAGTTATGGCTCTAATAACATAACATTAACGACAACCGCTTCAACAAGTCTAACTCTGCCCACCTCTGGCACATTAGCTACTCTAGCCGGTGCAGAAAACTTAACAAATAAAACTATCAACTCATCTTCGATTGGTGCAACCACTGCAAGCTCTGGTGCATTCACTTTTCTTACATTAAAAGGCACAGGCGTTGCGGGCACCGCATATTTTGATTTTTTAAATGAATCGGTAACACCCTCGTCTCCGCTTTCCGGCTACACACGAATTTATTTTAAATCCGATGGCTCGCTTTACTATCTAAGCTCTGCCGCAGTTGAAAAGAAAATTGGTGATATTGCACACCCTACTACTGGATCAACATTTGAGACCGGTGCGTTTAATGCATCAATGACTGGCACAAACAATACAGCTATCGGTGTTGCATCGTTAGATTCAGTAACTTTGGGTGTACAAAACACAGCATTTGGTACTAATGCATTAACTGCATTAACAACCGGATCAAACAATACAGCAGTTGGTTATAACTCACTTATCACTCTTACTGATGGAGCCGACAATACCGCAATCGGCTGGCGCTCGATGCGGCTTGTTACTAGTGGCTACAGCAATACAGCGGTTGGTAACCAATCTTCCGAATTAATGACAACCGGAACAGATAATACTGCGGTTGGTTATTTTTCTTTAAGAAACGTTACAGATGGATTTGGCAACGTTGCAATTGGTTCTGGTGCCGGTCTTTTATTAGGCGGTTATAGTAATAACAACGTCTGCATCAATACAGGTGGAGCATTAACTCCAGGTTCTGTTTTAAGCGGTACAGTTACCATCGGAAAAACAGCAGCCGGTGGTGGTTCTTACGCTACAGCTAATAATCAATTTGTACTAGGCGATTCTGGCCATCTTTATAGATTTCCCGGTATTGCGGAAACCTCTTTGATTCTTGGTCCTACCGGAACATTAACAGGAAATGGTGGCGAGCTTAGATTTAGAGAGCTGGCAGCAAATGGTACAAACTCAGTTGCGTTTAAAGCTGCAGATTCTATCGCCGCAAATGTTACATGGACATTGCCGTCAGCAGATGGAACAAATGGCCAAGCATTAATTACAAATGGTTCAGGTACACTGCGATGGGCAGAGGCCACCAACACAATTGTAGAAGTTACTCAAAATTCACATGGATTCACCACTGCAGATATTGGTAGACCGTTATATTTAAACGGATCTACATATACATATGCAATTGCCAATGCCACAAATACAGCCGAAGTGGCTGGATTAATATACAAAATCGTAGACACAAATACATTCTTAATTTGTTTAAGCGGCGAAGTTGCCTCAGTTGGAGCGAATTTAATTGAAGGCGCCGGAAGTGCTGTTTCTGGCTATGCATTTACAAATCCATGGACGGTTGGACAAGCATCTACTTATTCAGGTTCTACCTTTGTAACATCAGTAGGTGGCAATGCAAGTTCAATTAATTTAAGGTGCCAAGCAATTGCAGGAGCTATAACCGGAACTGCTGTTGTTCAAATTTACGAGCTAACAAATCAAACCGGAACGGGTGTTCCAACAGGTTCGCCTATTGCAGTTACACAATCGCTTAATGTTTCAACGTTAGTTCAGAGTGTAGTCAGTATTGTTTCTTTAAATTTTACAACAACCGCCAGCCTTGTTGCAGGTAGATATTATGGAATTATTGTCTATAATGTTGTATCAGGCGCAGGACAATTTAGATTGTTTTGGGACAATCAAACCGCAGGGATTCCAGCTAATTCCCGGGGATTATCTAGTAGTAACGGAACCTCATGGACTCCATTTTTGTCGGGGTCTACTTTAACAGCAGAAGTTTTTGTTTCTGCACCGCCCGCTTTAACTGCTGGAGAAACATATTTCCTTTCACCAACAACTGCCGGTAAAATTACTACATCAGATCCTACAGTGGTTGGCCAAGTATCTAAACCTCTTGGTGTTGCACGCTCTACAACTGCGTTTGAATTTTTCAACATGCGCGGTTCAGTTGTTGGTGGCGCTAATGCCAGAACGCAGATTTCTTTATCTAATAATGCAATAACAACAATCCAAGTGGCCTCTGCTTACGATGCCGGCGAATTAACTGGCTGGGTAACTATTGACGCAACTACCGATTATCGTTTTTATGTTCAAGCCCAGTTTGCTAAAAACGGCGCCGGGACTGACTATAACATTTCATACCAAACTATGGGTGATGTTCCGCCGCTTGGATTTAGCGTTACTATCACTGCTGCCGGTTTAATACAAATTACTCTGCCAAATATTGCAGGATTTGTTAATGCCAGCGTTAACTTTGCATTAAACGCTCCAGCTGTTGGCGCAACCTTTCCGTTAACAATTGGCGGAAATAATATAGTTGCAAATTATAAAGCAGTAACAGGAACGTACACAATTAATGCTTCGGACTATTATGTTTCAGCATCAGGTGCAGTGGGATACACTATCAATTTGCCGGCAGCATCTACAGTGTCCGGTAAAATATTTGTTGTAAAAAGTAGGCTAAATGCTGGCCAAGTTTTGACAATTGACGCAAATGGTTCGGAAACTATCGATGGAACTTTAACCGTTGGCTTATTCCAAAACGAATCTTGCCATTTAGTTAGCAATGGCACATCTTGGGAGATGTTCTAATGGCATTTTTAGGCATTGCGCCAACCGGAACAGTATTACCGTTTGCAGGCTCGGCAGCACCAGAAGGTTGGGCATTATGCGATGGCAGTGCTATAAGCCGCACAACCTATTCAAAACTATTTGGTGTTATTTCCACAACATATGGAGTTGGTGATAATTCAACAACATTTAATGTTCCCGACATGCGCGGTGTTTATCCACGTGGAGCTGGAACAAACGGAACAGCAAATTATGGTGGAGTGACAGGACATACGCCAGCCGGTGGAGCTTTAGCTGCAAAAGGCGGACAAAAAACTGCCAAGAATGGATTAACGGCAAGTGCTAACAGCAGCAACATCAGCGCCTTAACACTTAATAGTAGTTCTATAACATTAACAATGAACAGCAGTTCTGTTTCTGGTAGCGTATCTGTAGGAAATAGTACAGTTCCAACGGACGGAATCATGCGTCCAACAGGCAGCACTAATTCAGGCGCAAAAACAGTGATTGACGATAGATGGTCAGATGGAAATTTTTATAACTGGGGTGCCACAACTCTACCAAGTTCTTCTCACAATCACTCGGCAACCCCATCATTGACAGCCGCAGCGCAAACTTTGTCCACAGGCACAGCAGCTGCTCAAACTTTGTCTTCAGGAACAGCATCAGCACAAACTATTACTGTAGGTGCAGGTGATACGGAAACAACACCAGCATTTTTAGCTCTTAATTATATTATTAAGTTATAAGAGGAACAAATGGCAAACGCAGCATTATTAGCAACATTAGGAGACCAAACTTCGTCCCAAGCTGCGGGCGCAATCTCTGCATTAATGCCATCAGGCGTTATTTTGCCATTTGGTGGCTCATCTGCGCCACCAGGTTGGCTATTATGCGACGGTTCAGCAATTAGTAGAACAACATACGCAAATTTATTTGCTGCGATTGGCACATCGCACGGTTATGGCGATAACTCCACCACATTTAATTTACCAGATTTTCGTGGTCGATTTATGCGTGGTGTAGATGGAACAGCAGGACGAGATCCAGATAAAGCGACTAGAACCGCAGCTGCGACTGGAGGTAATACGGGCAATAATGTTGGGAGTATCCAAACAAACGCTACCGCTAAAAATGGATTGTCTGCAACAGCGGGAACAGTAACTACAACAGTAAACGGGCTTAAAAATCAATTAAATGGAACTTCTGGTGGCGTATCAGCCGGCCATTATCATGGAATTAGCGGAGAAGGTGATCATACTCATCAGCAATACGTAACAGCAAATCCTGGTTTAGGTCCGTATAATACCCGTCTTGATTATAATTCCGATGCTAATAACCTTGCCACATATCCGCAGGTTCAAACGGGTGGTGCTGGAGCTCACTCTCATGGTGGTGGAACGGGAGGTCAAAGTGTTGACCATTCCCACTCTTGGGATTTTGGGGGTTCTGCAACTTTTTCTGCATCAGGGACAACACCAGCACAAGCTGTTACAGTTGGTAATGGAGATAATGAAACAAGGCCATTAAATATAAACGTTAACTATATTATCAAGGTATAGAAAATGTCAAGTAGTGCAATTTCTGGACTTACAATTATCGATTTTCCAGCGGGAATGATTATGCCATACGCCGGATCATCAACGCCGGCAGGTTGGTTGGAATGTAATGGGGCAGAAGTTGATATTTCTGCATATCCGTCATTATCAGCGGCACTTGGAACTACTTGGAATAATGCTAAAAATCCTTTAACTGGTGCAACATATGCAAGCCCAGCAGCGGGAAAATTCCGTTTGCCAGATTTAAGGGGTTCGTTTTTACGAGGATCTTCCGGCGGAGCTAATAACGCACAAGGTGTTGCGACTGGATTGGCGGAATTTCAAACACACAAAACTGCTAAAAATGGATTAACAGCAACTTCTGGTACGAGCAATCTTAGTGCATTAACAATGAACAGCAGCAGTATTTCATTAACAATGAACAGCAGTAGTGTCTCCGGCTCAGCAACTTCAGGAGGTATAGATCATACCCACACTGCAGGTATTTACAGAGTTACTGCAGATTTTTCCAATGGTACCACCGGCTTAATTCGAAACGGCGGTGCTGCAACTCCATCTAGCTATGGTACTGCAGAAGCTTCAAGTGGTGCTTCTGCATATAACCATACTCACGGATTGTCCGCAACAGCAGCCGCTCAAACATTATCAACTGGTTCAGCCGCAGCTCAAACAGTTTCATCTAGCACAGTAGCGGCACCTGCTATTACAATAGGGGCTGGCGATGCCGAAACAAGACCAGATGCAGTTGGTGTTAGATATTTGATTAAAATTTAAGGATTTATTATGGCAACATATACATCTAAATTCAAACCAACTCCAGTATTTATGAAGGACTTTTACCTTCAATACTATGTTGTTACTCTTACATCTGGTACAACTCTAACTGATTTGCCAGTAAATTATCTTTATGCATGTAACTCTGCAACAGCCATAACTGTCGTCTTGCCTTCTGCAGTCGGAAAAGACGGTTGCGTTTTGTTCTTTAAAAATATAAATACTGGTAATGTAACTATTGATGGTAATGGTTCACAAACAATTGATGGACAGTTAACACAAATTTTGCCACAATATTCTTCATTTGAATTAGTGGCACTTAATGGAAACTGGTTTATTAAATGACGTTATTCAACTTTGTGCCGACAGGCTCAATTTTGCCATCTTCCGAATCTGCAGCACCATCAGGATGGTTGTTGTGTGATGGCTCTGCAATTAGTCGAACAATTTATCCCAATTTATTTGCTGCAATCGGTACGACTTGGGGAAATGGAGATGGATCTACTACATTTCACTTACCAGATTTAAGAGGCCGGTTTCTGAGGGGAAGAGATGGGGGAGTAGGTCGCGATCCCGACCGCGCAACAAGAACAGCCTCAAATCCTGGTGGCAATACTGGAGATAACGTCGGAAGTGTGCAAGGCCATGGATATAAAACCCATAACCATGGCGTAACTACGTCTGGCGGCACTACTGGCAACGAAAGTGCAGATCACTATCACAGCACTGGATACGTTTCTAACGACCATAGCCATTGGGCTAATGGCAACGGTGATCATTATCACTGGCAAAACGATGCATATTGGGCAGAATCTAATGGTGGAAACCAGAGTCTACGAGGAGAGGGATATGGAAATGATTATGATAATCAACCGTGGTATAGATGGATTACCTATAGTAATGCCGGCTGGCATGATCATGGAACGGGTGGAGTTAATTCAAACCATGTACATGGAACTGGTGGCAGAAGCGCTGGCCATTCGCATGCAGTGACGACCTCGGTATCGGTAACGGCTAATGGCGGAAACGAAACAAGACCTAAAAACGTAACCCTAAACTATATTATTAAAATATGACTTTTTTTAATTCAATACCATCAGGAACAATTTTGCCATTTGCAGGAACAACTGCTCCTGCTGGATGGTTGTTGTGTGACGGTTCAATTATTAGCAGAACGGTATATGCAAATTTATTCAATAAAATATCAACAAGTTTTGGAAACGGTGATGGATCTTCCACTTTCCATTTACCAGATATGCGCGGAAGGTTTGAGCGTGGCAAAGACAGCGGCATAGCTAGAGATCCAGACAGAACTGCCAGAACGGCTTCAAATCCTGGTGGTAATACTGGAGATAATGTTGGAAGTGTACAAGACCATACGTATTCTTCTCATACTCACACAAACTCTGCCAGCGTTTCTACTGGTGGTGAAAGCGTAGATCATTCGCATAATAATACTGGCTACATTAGCGCAGATCATGGACACTATGTCAATCCTACTGGCGATCATAACCATGGTTCAGACGATGCTTATTTTTCTGAGTTTAATGGATGGAATAGAGGATTCCAAGGCAGTAATCATGGTGGACATTGGAGCAATAGTGTAGATTCTACATGGCAAGCTACCGAATCTCAAGGCTGGCATGATCATGGAACAGGCGGAGTTTCTGCTAACCATTATCACGGTACAAATACGGTATCTGCGTGGCACACCCACACAATACCATTTAACTTATCGATTAATACAGACGGCGGAAACGAAACAAGACCAGTTAACGCAAATATGAATTATGTGATTAAAATATGACTTACTTTAACTCTTTACCACCAGGAATTGTTATACCGTTCGGAGGACCGACCGCTCCTGCTGGATGGTTGTTGTGTGATGGCTCTGCAGTGAGCAGGTCTTTATATAGCACTTTATTCTCTGCCATTGGGACAACTTGGGGCAATGGAGATGGATCTTCCACTTTCCATTTACCAGACTTGAGAGGTAGGTTTTTAAGAGGTAAAGATGGCGGCATAGCTAGAGATCCAGACAGAACTGCCAGAACGGCTTCAAATCCTGGTGGTAATACTGGAGATAATGTTGGAAGTGTACAAGATAACGCACACGGACATGATCATGCCAATACTCGATCAGCAACATCGGACATTCCAAATGTAAACCATACGCACGGAAATACTGGTTATATTAGTGCAGACCATGGCCATTATGTAAATCCAAGCGGAGCACACACCCATGGTCGCGTTGATGCACATTTTTGTTCCGCCCCCAGTGCTGGTATGTTTGGCACAAACCAGACATATGACTATGATAATGGTAGATTAACACACGGAACAACTTCCGGATGGGCTAGCATTGGTAATCATGGGCATTCTACTGGTGGAATTAACACTAACCATTATCACGATTCACCTGGCCGTTCAGTAAATCATACTCACGAAGCAACGCCATCGGTTACTATTAATAATAGTGGGTCTATATCTGAAACTAGACCTTTAAATGCAAATGTGAATTATATTATAAAAATATAAAATTCTTATTTAACCGGAGTATTTATGAAAATTATCATTAAAAAAGGTGAGCCTCTTTGGTCTGAAGATGGTCATCATATTTTAGATGATCGAGGATTTGCAAAAGTTAGTGAAGAATTGCATAAAGAAATTGTTATTACAAATCCAGACGCTGTCGAAAGAGTTAAAAAATCTCTTAGACGAGAAAGATGGGATGAACTGTATTTGATTGCGTTAGATAGTTCTGCAGAATTTATTAAAGACAAAGAACAACAATTATTAAATTTTGAACAAGAAAAAATCGAAAATATTAAAAATCAATTGGAAGAAAAAAACGCCAAACTACAAGCTGCTCATAAAAAAAGACAAAAAGAAATGGAGCAGGAAAATGAAAGATTCCAGCAGGAAAGAAGATTAATACGCGAAATGCAAGAATCTGAAATGGAAGAATATCACAGAAAATATGAAGAAGAACAAAGAGCAAAAGTAGCAGCGGAAGAAGCAGAGCTTGCTAAAAAACGTGCGGAAGACGAACCTAAAATTGCTGCGCGAAAAGCTAAAGAAAAGGCTGAGGCAGATGCAAAAGAAGCTTTAATACAAGATTTAGTTAATCGAATTAATAAATTAGAAAAAAAATAATTTAGGGGGCGTTCAATGAAATTGCAAAAATTAATTGTTAAAGATGTTAAAGATCTCGCCGTCGGCGCAGAAGTTGAAATAGAAAATAATTTTGTTATTCTAGATAACAAAATTATTTCATATGATATTGAGTCAAAATATATTTCAGAAGAAACTATTGATTTAGAAAATGCCGAAGAAAAACAAAAATTAGAAGAAGCTAAAAAGAAAAAGGAAGAAGCGCTACAAGAATTTAAAGAAAAACATCAAATTCGTTGCGGAATTCATTATCTTCATCAAGAACATGGAATGATTGCTATCCCTAAATCGGAAGAAAAATTTTTTGAGACAAACACAAGTAAATATTTAAAAAAACTTTTTTCTAATTTTTTTGAAAAAAGCGATTTATTATGGAACAAGTTTAAAAAAAATAAACGCGCGTATTTGTTATATTCTGAACCAGGTATGGGAAAATCTGCTTTAATTCGTCATTTCACCGAACACGCTCTTAAAACAGAAGGTACGGCGGTAGTTCAGGTTGATGGAGACATCAACTTCAATATGCTTACTCATATTTTTTTAAAACCATATGCCGATGATGTTAAACGAATTATTATTGTTATTGAAGATTTTGGCAAGCGTGATTCAGTTGCGAACTCAACGGTATTTAATCCATCGTGTTTAAATTTTCTCGATGGTACTGCTGGCCTTTTCCGCGTTCCAACAATGATTCTTTGCACAACAAACTTTGCTAAACAGCTTGGACCGCAACTAACCAATAGACCTGGGCGTTTTAATAAACTTATCAAAGTTTTACCACCATCAGATGAAGAAGTTTTTCAGCTAGTAGAAGGCATTGGTAAAATTAAAATGACTGATTCTCAAAAAGAAGCCTTTCGCGGTAAAGGACTTACGCCAGATCATATTATTGAAGCGATTATTCGCCATGAACTTGAAGAAATTTCTTTGCAGCGTTCTGTTGAAGAAGTTATTTACGAGCGGGAGGGGATGAACCAATGGAGCTAATATGGCTAATTATCAACGAGTAAGCGTGCAGTCATTACGATATTCGGCGATTATCACAGATCCCGTCGAATTTGATATTACCTCCGGTATAGTTATTGTCGACTATACCGACGATGCTTTTTATTATATCGATGTATTAAACCCATCTGCATCCCCGTTTGTTTTAAATGCTAATCAAGTCCATTTATCTAATAATCTCCAAGTAAACGCGGACTATAATGTTATAGGCACCATTTATACTGAAGATTCAGATATTTATGGTTCTGGTGATATTTATGGCACTGGAGATGTTGTGTAATGGCAAAAATATACGGCGCAACAAAATTAGATCCAGTTAATGCGCCAATTGGAATTGTCTCCGATGGCACTGCCGTCATCTTGCCCCAAGGCTTCACAATTCCGTCTGGCAAAGATGCTTCGGTTGGTCGTAATCTAACAGTTGGCGGATCTTTAACCGTAACAGGCACTATTACACTTTCTGGCGCTGTTAATACAATATCCAATACTACTAATTTGAGTGTTTTGAATGTTTCCAGTGCGGCGACATTTAGTTCTACTGTGGCAATTACCGGAAGTATTAATTCATCTGTTGTTCCAGACTCTAACGCTAGAGATTTTGGCAGTTCTTCAGTTAGATGGGGAACTGGGTATTTTTCAACTCTTAATGCAACAACAGTTACAGCGGGTAGCATTTCATCATCGGGCGCTGTAACTGCCAACTCTTTAATTGTTAGTGGATCTGTTTCCTTTCCTTCAAGCATATCTCTTTCTGGAACTACAAGTTTATCGAGTTTATCAGTTAGTGGAACTGCGACTTTTAGTTCAAACGTTTCAATAACCGGATCTATAAACACAAGCGTTCTTCCGGCTGCAAATAATACATATAATATCGGAAGCTTGGCTTCTAGCTGGGGAACGGGTTATTTTTCAGCATTGAATATTAGTAGCACATTAGCTGTTCCCAATATTACAGCATCCACCGCTATTACAAGTAAATCTTTAACTTTTTCAGATTCGAGCTATGCGTATAATGCTCAAAACACAGCTCTTACATTTTTTGGCCAAGGAACTTTTACAGGCAACTTAACAGGCTGCTCTTCTTCTCTGTCTGCCTCTTTTTCATATGTACGCGTCGGCTCTATGGTTGTTTTTTCTTCCAACGTTGCACTAGAAGGAACCAGCAACGCGACGACCATGACTTTGACCGGACTTCCTCTTTGGTTAAGGCCAACGGCAGCAGTAACTTTACCGCATATTGTAAAAGACAATGGCGTTTTGACAGTTGGACGGGTTATCATTGGAACAGACGGAACAATGACATTTTCAAAAGATGCAAACGGAACCGCATTTACTGGTAGTGGAACAAAAGGCATTCCTGCATTGTCAGGCTGTTATACAATTCAATGATGCTGTAGATTTATGTAATATAATGTATTAGAACTTATTAGGAGCTGTCATGGCTGGACAAATTCCATCGTTTTTAACAGGCGCAAACCTTGTTATTCGAATTGGTGATATTCGAGTAGCATTTGCACAAAGCCTTTCATTCCAAAGAAACGTAGCCCATACAGCAGTAATGGGTGTTGGTGCATACGATGTACTAGCTTTAGAGCCTACCAGCTTTGCCGCTAGTGGCTCTATGCAGATTTTGCGTTGGACCGATGATATGCTGGAAAAACGTAAAAATGACAAAAACACGCTTCCTGACAATATGGCAGAGACAGCATCTAAGCCAGATCTTATAGGCAACTCTATTGTTAGCGACACCGCATTTAATCCTCAAAAACTTTTATTGTCAACAACTTTTGACATTGAAGTCTACGAGAAAAAAGCAGACGAAGGACAAGTAGAAGGAACTCTTCTATTTGTTTTAAAAGATTGTCGCATTCAAAATTATAATTTTAACTTTGTTCCCGGTGAGCTTTTGGTAGAGAACGTTTCATTCCTTTGTCGAAGGATTGAAGACCGAATCGCAAAAGCCATTGACTAATTAAAGAGAGGATAACATGTCCAACAAACTTCCATTATTTGCTTCTGCGCCTCTCTGTACAATTGAGGTTGACAGCGCCAAAATTGCGTATGCAGTTGGCCTAAGCCTAAATGTTGGTATTAGTCTTCAAGAGATTCGTGTTCTTGGTCAATTTGAACTAGAATCAATTGAACCAATGGCTATGATGCCTGTTACTGGTTCTTTTCAAGTTATTCGCCTTCTTACCGAGGCAGTCCGTAAAGAAAATGTGAGTGCGGCCACCAAAATGCCAAATTCTCTAGTTAGAACGAAAGAAGAGGTCGGTGACCTAAAAGGTCTTGCCAAAGATGCCGTTATTGCTAATTCTACAACTTCCGAACAAGGCACTGGTGCATTAACTGGCAGTTCAGAGCTTGCTAAGCATCTTGATCCTCGTACCATTCTTTTGTCTAAATCGTTTGACATTACTATCAAAATGAAAGTTCCATCTGTTAAGAAAGATAAGGATTGGGTTCAAGGGGACGAAACAGTGTTTATGGAAATTAAAGATTGCCGACTTTCTGGCGCTAGCGCTAGTATCTCGCCTGGGGCTCTGCTCACAGAATCGGTAGAATTCCAAGGACTTATCGCTATTCGTAAAAAAGCTGGTAAACCTGTTGAAGCTTCTAGTGTTAAGGTTAATGATCTTTAATCTTTCCGCAGCGCCTTTTTAGCTTTCTCGAAGTCTCGTTCGTATAGATGTAAACTACCGGCATTACAAATAATAGTGCCGGTTTTTACGTTTAATTGATCTGCAATTTTAGTTTGTAGATAGTGCATAAATTCAATGTCGTATGGCACACCCAAGAATATATCCCAACTGCGAAAATTAATAATACAAACTAGTTCGTCATTACGAATAATAAACTGATTATTAGCGCAACATGGCGTATCCTTATTCCCTTCCCAAAAATTTTTTGATTCGCCGTAATGCATAATTGCTTGGCGACTATCCCTGTCCTTTTTAAGAGTTTTTACCACAAATTCATAACCAGTAAGCCACTCCCCCCCACTGGTGGGGTACTTCTTGGCAAACAAGGTAAGGTATCCATAGTTGCTAGTAATAATTCCATTTTCGTCGGCAATTGTTTGCCAGAATTTGGCGGGTGCAGAATCTGCCCTAAGATTACCGCTTAGATACCAATCAAGTTCTTTTTTACAGTAATTATCGTAGATTGGTTGGCGTTCTGGTAGGCCAGTCTTTGTCCAATCCAGTTTTATCCCAAGATTAGGATTAATGACAAACTGTTTACCGACAAGTTCGTGTATCTTTTGGCCCCGTGGCGCAGAAACATATTGTGGTCGGCTATAAAGTTCTTCCAAAAGATTAAAATATACGTCATGAAAATCAGCGTAAATCATGTATTTTCCTCTTTGATACATGGTACGATTTTATTAATACGGAGACAATATATATATGGGCATCTTTCAAGAAAATCAATTTAAAAATGCTTTGCTTGGGGATCTTGACGTTGCAAATGAACGCAGAAAAGCCGAGACTAATGCTCTTCTTGATGGTAAACCATCTCCTAATTTTCCTAATTACGGCTCTGGTGCCAGAGCAAAACTTTTGGTTAATGGAAAAACGATTGGTGCTGCATTAGATGTAAGTTATTCTGTTACAGCTAGTGTAACAGAAATAAGAACAATTGATCAATATTTACCGTGGGAGATTGTTCCAGGACAAATGTCTATAAAAGCTAACTTAAGAAGAATTGTTGACCCAAATAGATCTTTAGGATCAGATTCTTTATACTCGACAATTCAGTCTTATTTGCATCAACCTTACGTATCTATTGAGATTAGAGATAAATTAGGTAATTTGCAATTTTATGCAAAAGGCATGTTTACAGATATCCAAGCAAATATTCAAGCTGGGCAAATGTCAGTGGAAGGTGCGTCCTTTGTTGGATATTATTGGCGAGAAAACGTTAAACAAGATTATTCTCCGGAAGACGCTGCTGACAGCGTTGATAGTTTAATCAAAAAGAAATTTACACAGAATTCTTTAGTAAAAAAAGTTTCTTCAATATTTAAGTGAGATTTATATGGCAAACGCTTTTGAAGGAGAGGGCGGTGGTGCCCTTGGGTTTACTGGATTTAATAGTTATTTGTTCTATAGTATAGATCCTTCTAATTGGTATAAAACATATCCATTTGTATTTGAAGTTAGAAAAAATCGTGAATTACAATGTCGGTTTTTCCTACCCATTCCGCCACAAAACTATACTATTCAAGATATGTCAACTGCAGAGGCTCATGCCACAATTGGTGGGGTTGTTGAAGAAATTAACAAACCTGTTTTTAGTATGATAACTTTAGTAGGTACTACTGGTTTATCAATTAATAGTCCATTTTTGGGAAATGGGGTTGAACAAGATTTAACAATTAATCAAAGAAAAATGTTAGATGAAATTACAAGAACAAATACATTTGCGGGTAAAATCTTATCTCAATTGCGAAATAATGTATCAGATTTGATTTCTCTCTCTTTTACCGAGCAAGAAACTTCATTGCCATACCAAGATGCGCCAAGCTCTGTTAATACCCCTTCAAAAGGGGCGTTAACTCAATTGTTTAATCCGACATCAGGGGACACAGAAAATTGGCTTGAAAAAATGAATCCGTTCAAAAAAATTGATATTCCAAACACTGCATTTACAAACGGATGGGCGTGGTCTCAGGCTTTGCGGCAATTTTTTTTAATTTATCAAAGAGAGAGATCTGAAGACTCAGCTCTGGAATTATATTTTTCTGATTATAAATCAAATACAACTTACCGGTGTGTTCCAAGATCTGCACAGTTTCAACAAAATGCCAACACCCCATATTTAATTAATTATACAATTATTTTAAAATGTTGGAATCTTTTAGATGCAAACGCAGAATTTGGTACTCAAAAAGATATCAATCGATTTGATACCGATCTTAAAGAAGTAAACACAGCTTCTATTACCGGAGTAGTGTCAAAGGTTGGAAAAATTGCTAATAACCTAAATAGGTTTCCTTCAGTTGCGGGCTCATTTTTAAGAAACTCAACTGGTTCATTTTTATGATTCACGATAGCGATCTAGTAATAGATAGCAATATAGAAAAAATAAGAAAAAAAGCTTCGGCGTTAAAATACGCCGAAATTTCTTCGTTTGAAGATTCTGTAAATTTTGTCCGTTTTTGGCTGGCCGATTATTATAAAGTGCCCTCAAAATCTTCAATATTTGATGAATATACAGTTGAAGAACTATTTTTTGAATATTATTATCTGACTACGCCTGAGAAAAAAGTTGATTCAGCATCCATAGTGCGCGAATCAGCTAAAGAATTAGCTAGTTTGTTTGAACAAGAGTTTTCCGACGAAGAACAGGTCGCTATGGACAAAATGTTTGAAAATGATGTAAATTGGTCGTTAGATGAATTGGAAAAGAAAGGAAAATAATTATGCCAGTCGTAAACGGAAAAGCTGTGTTTGATGTAAACGTAAAAGGTGAATTCAGCGGGCAAGTTTACGGGGGAAGTTTTGTTTTGAAGCTTTTTCCCACTCTAAAAGACCGCCAACAAATTGCGGTAGAATTTAGTAGGCGCAATTTAGGAAACGATTCTGATTTTGAAACACAACAGATCACAAAAGCAATCTGTGAACTAACTACGTTGTGCGAAAAATGTCCTGAGTGGTTTTCTAAAGAGAAAATCTGGGATTTAGTTGATTTAAATCCGATTGTTGCCATAAGGGAAGGTTTAGAAGCCGCTCAAAACGAGCATATGGAAGCTTTAGATAAATAAAAGAGACTATGAATGGGCAAGAACAAAGGCGGTTTTAATCAAGTCCGGCGTGATATGGAGAATGCTGCAAAGCTCGCCTCTGCAAAAAATCGCACACAAATTGTTCAAACTGAAAATATTAATAAGCTTCAAAATAGTGTAATTCCGCCCAATCAAATTAAAACCTCTGCGCAAACAGCTTCATCAAAAATATCAAATTCACCAGCATTTGGGCAGCCTCATTCTATTTATTCTGTAATTGGTGAACAAAACAAACCATCTATTTATAATACTTCGTATGCTCAATCTCAGAATCAGGCAGCTAGATTCAACACAGGGCTTTCTAATTTAAGTCAATATTCACCATCACATCAAGGAATGGGGGTTATTCAACGACCATTGATGCAAACACAAGGCACGTTTGGAAGCGGGGTGTTTGATCGTAGCCAAATTGCAAACGCACCACAATCAGCTTTGTTTATACAAAAACAAGACAGATTAGCCAGCTCTACTGATAAATTAACTCAAGCCGTTGAAAAACTTAACACAAATTTATCTAATCCATCACGATCAGGTGCCGGTGGAGCCGGAGGCGGAGGAGATGGTGGTGGCGGAGGTGGTTTAGGAGATGTTATTGAAAACCTTGGCACAAAACCTCGTAAAGGTCTTCGTGGGGGATTGACTGGCCTTGGATTACAAACTGCTGGATCTTTAATTAATTCTGGTATTGATGCATATTTAAATTATCAGTCAGAAATGGCTACCGCAGCCACTGATACCTATGCAAATATGGCTCGCTTGAGCGGTTTCCAACAGAAAAGATTTTTAAGAAATTTTCAAGATTATAGCGCAGAAGCTTTAGTTTTACGTTCTCCCGGTTTGTCTTCTACCGCCGCAACATCTAATTTAGTCGGTCGGATTGATAAATTAGCGACGGAAAATAAACAGGCAATTGATATTGCCGAAACTCAAAGAGAATTAAAAGATATTGCCAAAACGGTAATATTTGATAAAGGTTTTAATCCAAAAAACTTATTAGAAGGTTTTACTTCTGGTGGTGGTGGTGGCGCAGTTGCATCTGTTTTGGCCGGTGGCTTAACCGCTGCTGCTGATGTTGCAGCTAACGCGCCAGGTAATAATATCTTAATGCGCCAAAGCATGACTAAAGATTTATTTGGTGGCATGCTAGGCGATCTATACCTTAAAAATAGAACTGCGTTTGATACTAAAACTCTTACTGAGCAAATTAGCAAGATGGAAAACGCGGTTCTTCAAAACGAAACCGTAAATATTAATAATCTTAATAAATATCTTGGTTCTGTTAATCCGCGTATGGGTGCAACAAAATCTGGGCGTTTCTTTGACGTTCTTGAAGAATCTGCAAAAGAAGTTACAGCTCCAGCATATGACCAAGAAGGCGCGATGATTCGCACTGCCGAACAGCTCCGCGCTCCCGAAAAGAAGCAGTTTGCAAATGTTTTAGGAAGGATGGGGGTAACTGTAGGTACCGAGGCAAGCGAGTCTATAATGACTTTATTAAGCGCCGTTGGTGGTGCTGGCGCTGGAGGAATTAAAGCTTCCGATGCTGCTTCTCTTGAACGTGTTCGCCGCATGGCAGTTAGTGGTCGTGGAAACGAACAGCAATTATTAGGGCAGGCTGCTCTTTTAGGAAGAATTTCTGGCGGTGTTTCTGTCGAAGGAAACATTAAAAAGCTAGAAGAAGTTCTCGGTCGAGCAGTTGCTGTTGGAATGGATAATAGTGAATTAGGCCAAGCGTTTGTGCAAAACGTGGCAAATGTTGCCGCGCAAATGAAAACTGGTGATATTGATATGGTCTCTAAGCTTGTAGCAAATATGCAACAAGCGGGTGGTGGTCAATTAGTAGACTTTGAACGCATGCAGCGTAGTTATGGACAGGCTGATGAAGTAAGAAATAAAAACATCGGGGTTAAAACGTATACACGCGAAAACATAGCAGCGTTTTTGGACAAAGTAGACATTAAAGATAAAGACGTTGCATTAAATATTTTAGGGGAAAAATTCGGTACAAAAGACTTTCAGGTACTTGGAGATTACGCAAAAAAATTCTCCAAAACTGGAAAAATAGATACAAATGCGCCCCTGCCTGTTCGAGAATTACTCGAATCAGTAGGACGTGAAAAAGCCGGTCTATTCTCTGGCAAGGCCATGGACGACTTACGAGATTCCATGGTTTCTGCATTAGTAATGATGACTCTAAAAGAGTTTAGAGAAAAGTTTGGCACGACAAAGGGAATGTCGGCTAAAGAAATAGAAAATGTAAAATCAGAGGCCAGAAGAATAGCCGGTTCTAGCGGCGTAATGGTCGAAGATATCATAAAAGGTACTAGATCAAACCTTAATCTTGGTGGAAGTGCCTCTAATGACGATGCAGTAAAATCTGCGGATAGAAAAAATGCTGCTGAACAGACTCGGGCTACGGCCAATACCGCTGCCGCGTTAGCTGGAGCAAAAAATGCACGGGCGACTTTTTTTGATAAAATCTCCGAAGGTGTATTAAATATAGATCAATTACAGCAGTATAAAGATCTAAATATTTCAGCAACTGAAACAAAGTTGATGGAAAAGCACAAAGCTCTCTTTACTCAGAGTGTTGATCCAAGTAAATATTTTAAAGAAAAAAAGGTTTCAGCCGATGAACAGCTTCAACTTACTGGTCTATTAGGCCAATTAAAAGGTACAGAAGTTTTACCCACTGAACTTAAGAAAATTCCCGCT
>Ga0214917_10000171_pt1 | contig 79486 bp, 74 predicted proteins | sample LL_1208_BB_MetaG_FD_177983 | JGI IMG/M metagenome (GOLD analysis project Ga0214917, IMG submission 177983) | Freshwater microbial communities from Lake Lanier, Atlanta, Georgia, United States - LL_1208_BB | ecosystem: Environmental > Aquatic > Freshwater > Lake | place: USA: Georgia | collected... | reverse complement strand
ACTGGATCATGGCCACTGTATTCCTAGTGATCATGTCGCCGCTTTGGGTATTAGGTTTCAAGTTTGAAAAGGAATATCACATCACCGCAAGGCTTAGCCAAGATCAGGCCGGAGACCTAGCCACTGCGGTTGAAGAGAGTGTGCACGGTATTCGTGTTTTGAAATCTTTCGGTAGGGGCGGTTTTATTACCGATAAATTTGCCCAGGATGCGCTAAAGCTTCGCGGGACTGAACTAAAGAAAGCCAAGATGGTCTCTAGGCTTTGGTTTTACTTCTCCACGGTTCCAGATATTGCACTTGGTATCTGTTTGATTATCGGTATCGGTCTGATTGCCGATAACAATCTCACCCTAGGCGCTCTTTCGGCTTTTATTTTGACCACTCGAGTTTTGCACTGGCCGATTGACTCAATTGGATTCCTGTTGTCAATGACTATTGATGCTAGAACAGCTGTTGAGCGCTTCTTTGAAGTTATTGACACCAAGGTGGACATTGCTGACCCAGATGAGCCAAAGGCTCTTGATAAAGCTTCCGGTCGCTTGGTTTTTGAAAATGTTCACTTCAGATATGCTGATGCACCAGAGTCACAGTCTGACCTACTAAATGGTATTGATTTGGAAATTCAACCGGGCGAGTCAATTGCTCTGATTGGAATAACCGGCTGCGGAAAGACTTCCCTTACTGCATTGGCGACAAGGTTGTATGAGGTAACCGAAGGGTCAATCAAGCTGGATGGAATTGACATAAGGGACTTCACTAGAGAAGAACTGAGAAGTCACATTGCTATGGCTTTTGAAGACTCAACACTATTTAGTGACACGGTTAGAAACAACGTGCTGCTCGGTCGCCCCGATAGCTCAGAGGAAGATCTGAAACAGGCTCTAGAAATTGCTCAGGCACAGTTCGTCTATGACCTTCCTGATGGATTAGAGACCAAGATCGGCGAAGAGGGTCTATCGCTTTCCGGTGGGCAGCGCCAACGCTTGGCGCTAGCCAGAGCGGTTGCGGCAAAGCCTGCCGTCCTGGTTTTGGATGATCCGCTATCGGCTCTAGATGTTGATACCGAGGCCATGGTGGAAGATGCCCTAAGAACAGTGCTGAAGGCCACCACCGCGCTCATTGTCGCCCACCGACCCTCCACAGTTCAGTTGGCCGACAGGGTTGCGCTACTACAGGATGGAAAGATTACCGCGGTCGGTAAGCACAGCGAACTGCTTGCCTCAAATGAGCACTATCGGTATGTGATTAGCAGCCTCGATGCTGCCGGCAAACTGATTGAGGTGAATAACTAATGAGTATGCATGGAGTGCAGAACGAAGAGAAGATTCACCTAAGCAAAGAAGAGCAGAAGCGGATCCGTAAACGTAGCTTGAAGCTACTTGGTGAAATCGTAAAGCCGGTCCGCTCAAGGTTATTCATCAGCTTGGCCTTGGTAATCACTAGCCAGGCTCTAAGAGTTGCCCTACCTTGGATCATTGCTTTGATTGTGGACAGAGCTCTGCCTGATGCTCAAAATGGAAATTTCAACACTCTGTATTTGTTGGTGGGAGGATATTTTGCTACCAGCATCGCCTCTGGAATAACCATTGCATTCTTTATGAGGTTTGCGGCAAGAGTAAACCAGGACATCATGTTTGGCCTGAGAAGACGGCTATTCCGTCATACCCAAAAGTTGTCCATAGAATTCCACGAAACATACACCTCTGGCCGAGTCATTGCTCGCCAAACCAGCGATCTAGATTCGCTCAAGGAGCTTTTGGACTCTGGTGGAAATGAGATGGTTTCCGGAATCTTGTTTATGTTCTTCACCGCTGTCGCACTGGTCACTTTAGATCCATCATCGTTTTTGATCATGTTGGTAAGTTTCATTCCACTGTTCTTCCTAACCAGATGGTTCCAACGCAATACCAGAATTAACTACCGAAAAACTAGGGTTGCCTCGGCCAAGTTAATTGTTCACTTCGTTGAGACCATGACTGGCATTCGTGCCGTAAAGGCCTTCCGTAAAGAAAAGCGCAACCAAGACACCTACGGCGAATTGGTTGAAGATTATCGTTCAGTCAACGCCAAGGTAATCCAGCTCTTTGGTATCTATGATCCCGGTTTGATCATGATTGGTAACATCACGGTTGCTTTTGTTCTGCTCTGGGGTGGCTACCGAGTCATCGAAGGAGATTTGGGGATTGGTGTCCTGATCTCTTGTATTTTGTATGCGCGTAGCTTCTATGATCCGATGGAAAACCTGGCGATGTTCTATAACTCTTACCAATCAGCTAACTCGGCGTTAGAGAAAATCTCCGGTGTATTAGAAGAAGAGCCTTCAGTTCCAGAGCCGGAAGAGCCAGTCGCGCTTACCAATCGGCAGGGCAAGATATCTTTCAAGGATGTCCAGTTTGCATACAGCAACGGAAAAGTGGTGCTACCAAGTTTTGATCTTGAAATACGGGCTGGTCAAACCGTGGCTCTGGTTGGTACCACCGGAGCCGGAAAGTCGACATTAGCCAAACTGATTTCTAGGTTCTATGACCCAAGTAATGGTGTGGTTGAACTAGACGGGATTGACCTGAGGAAGATTGCCGACGACCAGTTGCGTGAGGCTGTGGTCATGGTAACCCAGGAGGCTTACCTGTTCAGCGGAACTGTAGGGGAGAACATAGCCCTAGGTAAGCCAGCGGCGAGCCAGGAGGAAATCGAGCAGGCGGCTAAAGCCGTTGGTGCTCACGAGTTCATACTCTCCCTACCGGACGGTTACAACACCGATGTGAATAAGCGCGGTGGCCGTGTCTCGGCTGGTCAGCGACAGCTGATCTCTTTCGCCAGAGCATTTATCGCTGACCCCACGGTACTGATTTTGGATGAGGCGACCAGCTCGCTAGATATCCCAAGCGAGCGCATGGTGCAGAAAGGCTTGCAGACCCTACTTGCCGGTAGGACGGCCATCATCATCGCGCACCGGCTTTCAACTGTTTCGATTGCTGACCGAGTAATCGTTATGGAACATGGCAAGATTATTGAGGACGATACTCCAGCCACGCTGATTGCCGGTACCGGTAAATTTGCCAAGATGCACAAAGCCTGGCGGGACTCGCTCGTCTAGGCTTAAACCCAAGATCCATTTAGAACACAGAGGGCATAACTATGCAAAAAATTAAGGTTGTCGGAAAAGTTGTCGAACTAGACGGCGATGAAATGACCAGAATCATCTGGCAGAACATCAAGGATTCTCTAATCTTGCCGTTTTTGGATGTCGACCTAGAGTATTACGATCTTTCCATTCAGTATCGTGATGAGACCGATGACCAAGTAACCATTGATGCTGCTAATGCAATCAAGAAGCACGGGGTTGGGGTGAAGTGTGCAACTATTACACCCGATGAGGCCAGAGTTACCGAGTTTTCACTGAAGAAAATGTGGAAGTCACCAAACGGAACGATTAGAAACATTCTGGACGGAGTTGTTTTCCGCGAGCCAATCATTATCTCTAATGTTCCAAGGCTTGTGCCAGGTTGGACCAAGCCGATAATTATCGGCCGTCACGCCCACGGTGATCAATACAAGGCAACCGACTTCAAGGTGCCAGGTGCTGGAACAGTAACCATCACCTACACCCCAGCAGATGGATCACCTGCTCAAACCATGACGGTAGCTGAGTATCCAGAGCACGGTGGAGTCGCGATGGGTATGTATAACTACATGGACTCAATTAGGGACTTTGCCAGGGCATCATTCAACTACGGCTTGGCTAGAAACTATCCGGTTTATCTATCTACCAAGAACACAATTTTGAAAGCCTATGATGGTGCCTTCAAGGATGCCTTCCAAGAGATATTCGATAACGAATACAAGGCTCGCTTTGATGCAGCTGGGCTAACCTATGAGCACCGCCTGATTGATGACATGGTTGCTGCCGCTTTGAAGTGGGAAGGTGGCTACGTTTGGGCTTGTAAGAACTATGACGGAGACGTTCAGTCCGACACCGTGGCCCAAGGCTTCGGCTCACTCGGCCTTATGACTTCGGTGCTAACTACCCCCGACGGTAAAACCTGCTTAGCTGAAGCAGCTCACGGAACAGTGACCAGACACTACCGTGACTGGCAAGCCGGTAAGAAGACCAGCACCAACCCGATAGCCTCGATCTATGCTTGGACTCGAGCTTTGATGCACCGAGCGAAGTTGGATAACACCCCTGAAGTCCAGCGTTTTGCTGAGACTCTGGAGGATGTAGTTATCAAAACTGTTGAAGCCGGTAACATGACCAAAGACCTCGCACTCCTAGTTGGTGGCTCACAGGGATATCAGACCACCGAGGAATTCATGGCTACGCTAGCTGAAAACCTAAAGGCAAGACTTGCCTAATTGTTTATAACTTGACTCCTTGTTGAGTTGTGTAAAACTCCAGCGCTAAATCCGCTGGAGTTTTACTTTTATCGGCATGCATTTAATTCATAAAGTTCGATGGCCAAAGTTGATTCTTCTTGCTGGCCTTGTCTCAATTGCGTTAGGAATTCTTGTTACACCAGGAGTTCGAGCGCAGTCTGCCACTCCAACGGCAAACTGTAATGCTAGTCGCACTAGCTGCACAGTAACTTTTCCCTACTCTGGCGATTACTACATCTGGACTCCACCGGCAGATGTTAGAAGCATGTCGGTGGTTCTCTCTGGTGCACAGGGTGGAAGATCCGGTGGCAACGGCGCAAAGGCCCAGGGAACATTTAGAACAGTTCCGACCACTCCTTTGTATATCTATGTTGGTGGTCAAGGATCTTCCGGTAATGGTGCGGCCGGTGGTTACAACGGCGGTGGAGCAGCCGGTTCAGGTCACGGTGATGAGGGTTCCGGTGGTGGAGCAACAGATATTCGAACCAGCACATTACTTTCAGATCGCATAGCTGTGGCTGGTGGTGGCGGTGGCACCGGTGGATGGGTTGGAGCAAACGGTGGTGCCGCTGGAGGAACTAGCGGTGCAGCCGGTGCCAATGGCCAGGGTCTAGGTGGTGGCGGTGGAACCGCACTCGCCGGTGGAAGTGGGGGAACCTCCAACGGTGTTGCCACAACCGCAGGAACTGCCGGATCTGTGGGTCAAGGTGGAACCGGTGGAAGTGCGAATACGCCAAGTGCTTACGTCTCCGGTGGCGGTGGCGGTGGTGGAGGTTACTTCGGAGGCGGTGGCGGTGGAGCCGATACCGATCCGACCGGTCTTGACGGAGGTGGTGGTGGAGCTGGTTCGAGTTTCATGAACTCCACTAAGTTTCAGATGGTTTCCTATTACACTGGCTTCCAAGCTGGTGACGGCCTTGCCACAATCACCTATAACCTTGGTCCAAGCGTGACCAGTTTCACTACGCCAACTTCACCGAGCAATGCCCAAACCCCAGTGTTCAATCTGACTTTTGGGCAATCGGTAATCGGTCTTACCGCTGATGACTTCACCTTCGCTGGCACAGCAACGTCTTGCTATGTCTCTCAAGTAACCGGCTCAGGAGCTAGCTACGCAGTTACAGTATCTGGATGTAGTGACGGCACTTTCGCACTATCGCTAAAAGCCGACAGTGTCGCGGGTAACGCAATCGGTCCAGTGCGTGCGGTGCAAACCAATACGATCACCTTGGACAGGACCCTGCCGGAGATAAATAGTTTGACTAAGCAGCCGAGCACCAATGATCTCGTTGTTTATAAAGCGGTTTTCACAGAGTCGGTTACCGGGCTTGTCGCCGATAGCACTGACTGGGTAGTGAAAGGTAATGGTTGTGTGATCCAGTCGATGACCGGTTCAGCAAATGAATACGTTATTACTATCTCTGGTTGTTTGGATGGAAATCTTGCCGGACTTGTGTTGAATCCGCTGGCCGTTGTTGACCCAGCTGGAAATATCGGTCCGAGTTTGTCGAATCAGACCGGTGTTACCAAGATTGACACAACAGCACCTAGGTTCCAAGTTTTCGATGTCACAGCACCAGGCGTTGGTGGAACACCGAGCTGGGTGTTTGATGCAGAGGAGCCGGTCAATGGTATGACCGCGGCGAAGTTCAGTTTCTCTGGAACAGCCACCGGCTGCCAACTCAGTTACAGTGTCTTGCGTGTGGGGCTTGGCTGGCAGGTTACTTTGAATAACTGCAGTGTTGGCACCGCCCAGGTAACTCTGGCTGCTAATGCGGTAACCGATAATTCAAATAACTATGGCCCAACTACTGCGCTTGCTTCTAATCTGGCGACATTGACCGCAGATGAAGTGGTGAACCAAAGGATTAATCCTCCAGCTGGAAATCAAGGAACTGGAGCGGTTAAAACTAAGCAGAGCACTCCGAAGAAGAGCCAAACCGAACCGGATCCGGGAATTGCAGAAACTGTGCCGGAAGATCCACAGCCTAAACAGCAAGAAATACCTGCTAGACCAATGCCGACAATTCCAGAGGTCAAAAAAACTGTTCCTCAGGATAACTCAAAAGAATACCCACTTGGATTGCTGGGTCTTGGTCTGGCGCTGGCTGTCCTAGCGCTGCTAACTGGACGAAAAAAGGTTAGACGAAAGCACTAAAAAACTAGTGGGTCCTCCTTGGAGGACCCACTAAAAGCTTAATTTCCGAAATTCCGTTTGGAGTCTCGGTCTTGATTGCGGTATCTAAGCGCCGCCCAGATTACGTAGGCGGCTAAAAACACACCGGTTACGACCATTCCAAGCCCTATTAGCATCGTGGTTGGCACTTTTTCACACCTTTGTCTGGAAGATACGCATTACCTAAAGAATCCCATAAACCATTCGTGAATCCGAAGCATTTGGGTCTTGGAGTGTCTAATTTGGAGGCGAAACTAAGCCCCGATTCGCTCGACTAAACTAAGAAGTATCGCAACTGGCGCTAAAGATGGATTTCCATCGGGGAGCGAAGGCATTTGGTCGTGCGCCTGGGCCAAAACCTACCAGCCTCATAAAGGAGTTCCCAAATGACCAATATGCCGTCCACTTTCAATAATTCTTTGAAAGACACCGATCCTGAGATTGCCGCGGTGTTGCAGGCAGAGTTGGACCGTCAACGTAATTTTCTAGAAATGATCGCCAGTGAGAACTTTGTCTCACGCGGAATTCTGGAAGCACAGGGTTCAGTGCTAACTAACAAGTATGCCGAGGGCTATCCAGGTAAGCGTTACTACGGAGGCTGCGAGGCAGTTGATGTGGCTGAAAACTTAGCTCGTGACCGCGCCAAGGAACTCTTCGGTGCCGAGCACGCCAACGTCCAGCCCCACTCCGGAGCAAGTGCCAACGCTGCTGTGTTGATGGCTCTGGCGAACCCGGGTGATCGAATTTTAGGTTTGGAACTGGCACACGGTGGTCACCTAACCCATGGAATGAAACTCAACTTCTCTGGGAAGATGTATGAAGCCCACGCTTACGGCTTGAACCCGGAGACATTCCTGATTGACATGGATATCGTTAGAGCGCGGGCCCATGAAGTAAAGCCTGCTGTGCTGATCGCTGGCTGGTCAGCTTATTCCCGTCAATTGGATTTTGCTGAATTTAGGAAAATTGCCGATGAAGTCGGCGCCAAGCTTTGGGTAGACATGGCTCACTTTGCCGGGCTAGTAGCCGCTGGAGTGCACCCTAATCCAGTGCCTTACGCGGATGTCGTTTCAACTACTGTTCACAAGACATTGGCTGGTCCACGCTCTGGTTTGATTCTTTGCAAAGCGGAGCTAGCAAAAAAGATTGACTCAAGTGTTTTCCCAGGTCAACAGGGTGGACCGCTGATGCACGTCATCGCAGCTAAGGCAGTTGCTTTCAAAGCAGCCATGGGAGAAGAGTTCATTGAACGTCAGCAGCGAACAATCCGTGGTGCCCAAATAATCGCTGATCGCCTAACCCAGGCTGATGTTCGCGCCAACGGAGTTGACGTGCTTACCGGTGGCACTGAGGTGCACCTAGTTTTAGTTGATCTGAGGAACTCTCCGATTGACGGTAAGACTGCCGAGGACTTATTGCACGATGTTGGAATTACTGTGAACCGTAATTCAGTTCCCAATGACCCTCGACCAGCACTGGTAACCTCTGGAGTTAGAATCGGAACCCCCGCATTGGCAACCAGAGGGTTCGGCGATGTCGAGTTCACCGAGGTAGCCGACATAATCGCCAGCGTCCTTATGCCAAATCCAGATATTTCAGCACTTGCCGGCAGAGTTCGGAAGCTAACTGAAGCATTCCCGCTCTATAGCGGATTAGAGAACTGGTAAAGCTTTGGTAGCTCAGATTCTTGATGGCAAAGAAACTGCTCGAAAGATAAGAGCAGAACTTGCCGAGCAGGTTACTTTACTTCGCGAAAAGGGAGTAGTGCCAGGGCTTGGAACACTCTTGGTCGGCGATGATCCCGGTTCACACAGCTACGTTTCCGGTAAGCATCGTGACTGTGCTGAAATTGGGGTCAAATCAATTCGTATCGATTTGCCAAATAGCGCTTCGCTGGCTGATGTCAGAGCTGCCATCAGAGACCTAAACGAAGCTAGTGATGTCACTGGGTACATTGTCCAACTGCCGCTACCTTTTGGCTTTGACACCAATTCAATTTTGGAGTCGATTGATCCAGCTAAAGATGCAGATGGGCTTCATCCGGTAAATCTCGGCAAGTTGGTTTTGGCCGGTAGTGAAGAGCTAACTGCACCATTACCTTGCACCCCTGCGGGGATTGTCGAATTACTAAATCGTTACAGCATCAATCTTCGCGGCGCTGAAGTTGTGGTTTTAGGTAGGGGAGTAACAGTTGGAAGGCCGCTTGGTTTACTTCTGAGCAAAAAGGGCATCGATGCCACTGTCACTCTTGCTCACTCCGCTACTAAAAACATTGAAGATGTTGTTCAAAGAGCAGATGTCGTTGTGGCGGCACTAGGCGTCAAGCATTTTGTGAAAGCTGAATGGATTAAACCAGGGGCAGCCGTCTTGGATGTTGGTATTACAAGAGTTGAAACCGAAAGCGGTGCAGTTTTGCTAGGTGATGTTGATCCGGCAGTGAATGAAGTTGCTGGCTATCTTTCACCTAACCCGGGCGGAGTTGGTCCGATGACCCGAGCCATGTTACTTAGCAATGTGGTAAAGGCTGCCAGTAAATAAACCGGCAGCCTTTGAACACTAATGACTTTTAGTAGTTGTCAGTAATTTCTTTTTGAAGTGCGTCGCTGAAACAGGTTAAGTTTGCCTTGATTTCAGCTGCCTTGCTTTCTAGTTCTGCATAACCTGGCATCTGATAAAGAACTTCATCCGCGTATGCGGTTTCAATTTCTTTAATCTTGTCTGCATTGTCTAAACACCAACCAGAGAGCTTTGGCATAACTAGAGTCAACTTATATGTTGCACTGGTCTTTCCATCAGAACCAGTTACCTTAATCAAAAGTTCGTTGTCGCCTTCTTTGAGTCCGGTTGCACCGGTTACTTCAACAAGGGCTTTTCCATCGGTTGGTCTAGCGTCAACATAAACCGATTCGACACCGGTAGCGAGTTTAATTGTGTCGCCACCATTGACGTTGTATGCCTTTTCGTCGATCCTCAGCGACTTCAAGGTCACCGGTGTAGTCGAGACAACGCTGAGTGCGATAACAACTACTGACAAAGCGCCAACAACTGCCATGATGATCGGCAAAACAAGTTTCTTCACTCTAAATCCATTCCTAATACTTTTACCTGCGGAATCCGCCAGAGTTCTAGTTTCTCACGAAAATCTAGCGTCTGGGGGTTTTAGTTGGGGTAGGAGTTGGCAGAATCCACCAAGTTGGCCTTGGTTTAGGGGTAATTGTGGCGCTCTGGGTGGGGGTTGGGCGTACCGTAGGTCTAGTCGTAGGTTCAGGTTGATAGATAACCGTTACCGTTGGGACAGGCTTGGGAGTAGGGATTTCGACGTCCGAAACCACATAAAGGGTAACTGAACAGACGAATTGCTTATCCTGACTGGAGCTAGAAATGCTCCTAGCTCGGAAGCTAGGGCTATTCCAACTGCTCGAACTGTAAATATCCTGATAACTTCCACAATTAGCGTCGGCAGATGAATATCCAGAACTTAGGTAGTTCAGGGTGACCTTTCTGTATTCAACTGGGTTTGAGGCTACCGCGGTTGCGCTAACCGACACCGTAGCCGAAGCCACCATGGCCAGCACCCCGGTGATGAACATCGGCAGCGCTAGCTTTTCGATCATGCTTTGTTTCGACATTTTGTCTCCAATTGGGTATAGGTAGTAACACCCTAGCCCCAGCTTCGGACAAGAACTAGTCGAGCATTTGGGTGGCGGCCAGTTCCCTATATAAAGGAGTAGAGCGGAGCAGCTGCTTGTGGGTTCCAGCGCCGATAACCTTTCCGCCATCGACCACAATAATTTGGTCACTGTCGACCACAGTGGAAAGGCGGTGAGCAATCACTATCATGGTTCGATTCTTAGCCACTGCATCGATTGCCTCGCGCATGCGTTGCTCATTCAATCCATCCAAGCTGGAAGTAGATTCATCTAAAAGCAAAATTGGTGGTGCGGCAAGAAGTGTCCTAGCAATAGCTAGTCGTTGACGTTCACCACCGGAGAGCATAATTCCCTGTTCACCGACTTCTGCATCCAGACCTCGCTTATCGCGCTTGAGAACTGTTGAAAGGTTCACCTCGGCAAGTACTTTCTTTAGATCCTTATCGGTTGCATCTGGTGAACCAATCAGCAGGTTCTCTCTAATTGAGCCAGCAAGCACCGGTGCATCTTGTTCCACATAACCAATCTGCCCGCGCAAATCAGCTCTGCTCAGGCTTTTAACGGTTTGACCGTCTAGCAGAATCTCGCCGCCTGTCGGTTCATAGAACCTTTCCATCAAACTAAATATTGTTGACTTACCGGCACCGGAAGGGCCAACAATCGCAACCCGTGATCCACGTTTAACCTTGAATGAAACTCCTTTGAGAACTTCCTTCGGTTCGGTTACGGTGGTCACACCAGCCGCATCGGTTTCAGTTCTCACCGGATAGCTGAACTTGACTTTGCGGAACTCAATTGCCGTGTCGTTGACCGCTTTCCTTCTTGAAGGTAGAGCGCGCTCTTTGTCGCTGTCTTCTAGAGGAATGTCCAGGATTTCCTGAATACGAGCTAAAGCACCCAATGCAGATTGCACTGATGAATAAGCGCCAAAGAATTGACCTACTGGTCTAATCATCAAGAACATCAGCAATATAAAAGTGATTAGGGATGCGACCTCGGTTTGTCCAGTAGCCACGCGGTAGCCGCCGACACCTAAGACCACGATGAAAGCGCCGTTGGCAGCGAGGCCACCGATTGGGGTTACCCAAGCGTTGATCCTGGCTATCTTCACACCTTGACTAAAGGCTTCTTTCGCATCTAGTTCGATTTGTTCGGACTCACGAGTTTCTGCTCTGGCCGCCCGGATAGTTCTAACCGCAGACAGCGCTCTTTCAACTGCCGCCGACATGTTTCCCACACGTTCCTGAGCCTTTGTGGTGGCGGATCGAATTCTTCTAGAGGTAAAACCAATTGATGCAACAGCAACCGAAATCATGATCAGGGTGAGCACAAGCAGTAACCAGTCAATGATCGCCATTGCAATGACGGCACCGATAAATATCAGCGCACCACCAGCTCCATCAATCAAGCCTTGGGTGAGCGCGGCTCTAAGCAGCGTGGTATCTGAACCAACTCTGGAAACCAAATCACCAGTTCTTCTTAGGTCGTATTCCTGAACAGGTAAACGAAGCAGTCTGGTAGAAAGTTTTCTTCTGGCAGAAAGCACGACACCTTCACCAGCCTTGGCTAAAACAAAATACATTGCTCCGCTGGTAAGGGCAGAAACTATGGTTATGCCAACCAAAATCAAGGCAATAGTCAGCACCGACTCGCCTTTTTCGACAGTGCTAATAATCTGCCCCACCACAAGCGGCTGGGCTAGGTTTACGGAAGCTCCAATTACAGAGAAGACCACGGCGACAAAAAGCAGTCCCTTCTGTTCCTTCATGTATGGAACCAGCTGATTGAATTTTGCCTTTGGTCCGGAATCTTTTGACCCAGGTCTGCGCCTTGGCCCACCCATCATGCTCATTTAGTATCTTTCATATTTATTACACCTGGATCACCCAGGATTTCTTCGTTCAACAAAAATTTAATTTCTTGCAGGGACAGCGCCTCGGTATAGGCGGTATTGCGATAGAACCTACTAAAGTCAACTTTACCCAAAGCCGGTAGCACCCTAGGGTCATGCAGTTTTAGGAACATCACGGTACTGTTCGGCACGGGTTCAAAGCTGGTTCTGACCTTGCCACAGCCATAGCCGAAGACGGTAATTGCTACATCGGCTTCACTCGGGTCTACCTTGCTAACTAAGCCAAAATCTTGAATCTTGATGATGTCGCGCAGTTCGTTTTTCCGCTGCCAGATCTGAAAGCAGGTATTCAATCTGGCCTTCTGCCAAACCATCTGGCCTAATTCGTCCACGTAATCTATGGCTAAATCCTCATCGTGAACCAAATGAAAGTTTCGATCTAGACGATTTAGGACTGACCATTTGCGCCAGCTTCTTGGCACGATGAAGGCGATTATTTCACTGTGCTTTGCTGCCTTGTTGAAAAATGGGATGCTAAGCGAGTTATTTCTGCCAAAAGGTGGATTTGAAACTGTGACTGCTTGGCTTACCTTGGATAAGTCCGCATCAAGAAAATCGGCTCGGATGACACTATCCGCCTTTGGTTCGATGTCAAAGCTAATCACTTTCTTGGCCCCGAGTTGTTGTGCTGCTTGAACAAAGGAACCAGTTCCACCGGCTGGTTCTAGAACGGTTTTGCCATCCAGCGGCCCGACAACATCAATCAGTTGTGCAGTAAGCCTGAGGGCTAGTTCTTGAGGGGTATAGAACTGCTCCTTCCCAGTAACCCTTCGGTTACCTGGGCGGACTCTCGTTGTCATAAGCCCAAGGATATCACTTTCGGGTTATAGACTGTAAGGCTGTGCTCGTTTATTCGCAAGCAAAAGACTTGAGAGAGAACTTATAAAGTGCCTAAGAAAAGCAAAGACGCTGAAGACATGATTGTCGCCAAAGGGTTAACCAAGGTTTATGGCGACTTCAAAGCAGTAGATGGTATTGACTTCACTGTGAAGCGAGGGGAGTCCTTTGGATTACTCGGACCAAATGGTGCTGGTAAATCAACCACAATGAAAATGATTGCTTCCACCAGTCAGCGATCCGGTGGTGAACTACTTATTCTCGGTAAAGATCCAAACAAACACGGACCGGAGATTCGTGCCCACCTCGGAGTGGTTCCCCAGCAGGACAACCTTGATCGTGAGCTAAAGGTTTGGGAAAACCTTATGGTCTACGGTCGCTATTTTGGTTTGAGTAGAAAGTTTCTAAAGGGAAAAATTAACGAATTACTTGAGTTCGCCCAGCTGGTTGAAAAAAGAAACAACAAAGTTGAAGAACTCTCCGGTGGTATGAAACGAAGGCTAACGATTGCTCGAGGTCTGGTAAATGAGCCAGAGATTCTGATGTTGGATGAACCAACTACCGGTTTAGATCCTCAGGCTCGACACATTCTTTGGGATAGATTGTTCCGCTTAAAAGAACTAGGGGTGACTCTGGTAATTACCACTCACTACATGGATGAAGCCGAGCAGCTTTGTGACCGGTTGATGGTGATGGATAAAGGCAAGATCATGGCTGAAGGATCCCCTGCGGAACTGATCAAAAAATACTCCAGTAAAGAAGTATTGGAAGTTCGCTTTGGAAGTGAAAATAATGCCACGGTCGCCGAGCAACTCAAAGGTATCGGTGATCGACTAGAAATCTTGCCAGACCGTATTTTGGTTTATACCGACAACGGTGAAAAAGCCTTAGAAAAAATCGTGAAGAAAAACCTACATCCGGTCACCTCTCTGGTGCGTAGATCTTCACTGGAGGATGTTTTCCTAAGGCTCACCGGCCGGAGCTTGGTTGAGTAATGTCACTAGATACCAGCACTGAGCCAAAAATGACCTGGACCGGGGCCAAGACTTTGGTTGACCCGCAGGTTGCTATCAAACGCGGAGCACTCTATGTTGCGGAAAACCGCATCATGAACATGCTCAAGTGGTGGAAGTCGGTAATTGCATTTGGCCTGGGAAACCCAACCCTCTATCTACTATCAATCGGTATCGGGATTGGCGCTTTAGTAGATAACTCTGTTGGGTCGAATGGTATCGATGGAGTTAGTTACCTTACCTTCTTGGCTCCAGCTCTGCTAGTGACCGCGGGAATCCAAGGAGCGCTGGATGAGGTTACCTGGCCGACATTAGAAGGTTTTACCTGGGAGAGAACATTCTTTGCCATGAACTCAACCTCAATCACCGCTAGACAGATTGTCAACGGGGTGATGCTAGCGGCAATGGCAAGATGTGTCTTGCAGATATTTTTGTATGAACTGTGTTTGCTAGCCTTTGGGGCCATTTCTTGGCAATCAATCCCAGGACTACTTTTAGTTTCTGCCTCAGCTGGCTTTGGTTTTTCTGCGGTCATGTTGGCATTCGCTGCGAACATCAAAGATGACGATGGTATCTTCGCCATCGTCGGTAGGTTTGTGGTAACTCCGATGTTCATGTTCTCTGGAACTTTCTACCCGATTACTTCGTTACCTATTTATTTGCAGTGGATTGGCTGGATTTCCCCGCAGTGGCATGGCACGAACCTGGGTAGATCACTGTCCTATGGAATGCCGGTAGAGAATTGGCTATTCATCCTGCACTGGAGCTTGCTTCTTGGCATGGGTGCGATTGGCCTTTTGTTGGCATATCGGATCTTTGAAAAGAGGTTGGCTAAATGAGCCTGATCAACACCTCAGTGGATACCGCAATCGCTATTGCCGAGAAGAGAAGAAACCGGCTCGGAGCAGGGATGTATTCCGGTAGATCCCGGGTGGTTTTGGAGCGAGGCTTTTACGCCCTCAAATCTTCCACCTGGATGGTTGTCTTATCTGGTTTTGTTGAGCCGGTGTTTTACCTACTGGCTTTTGGTTACGGCATCGGTCAGTTTATTGAAGGTACTACCGATGGTGCTGGAAACCCTATTACCTACGCCCAGTTCATCGCCCCAGCGCTGTTGGCAACCAGTGCGATGAACGGTGCTATCTATGACTCAACTTGGAACGTCTTTTTCAAGATGCACTTCGGGAAGCTATATAACGGAATGCTCTCAACGTCACTCGGCACCTTAGATGTTGCACTGGGCGAGATCAGTTGGGCGCTTTTGCGTGGGCTGGCTTACGCGATTGGCTTTATGGCTGTGGTTACCCCAATGGGGCTAGTTACCTCGGCATGGGGAATACTTGCCATCCCCGCCTCGGTGCTTATTGCCTTCGGTTTTGCTTCGATTGGAATGGGGGTAACGAGTTATCTAAAGAGCCATCAGCAAATGCAGTGGATCCAATTGGTGATGTTACCGATGTTCCTATTTTCTGGAACTTTCTTCCCGTTGACTATTTACCCAGAACCGATTCAATGGTTGATTCAAGCGCTCCCACTTTGGCAGGCAATTGAACTGGTTAGAGGGCTTACCTTAGGCGTTATGAACTGGGCGATGGTCGGGCATGTCCTGTATTTCGTAGTAATGATAATCGGCGGGCTGTTTTTCACAACCCGCCGACTCACAGCTTTATTCTTGCGCTAGTTATTCGCTAACTGGTCCACCGAATACTGCAATAACGATGTTGAATATTGTCAGTAAGGCGATTACTGGGACAACCCATTTTGGTGGAACTTCCTTCTTTCGGTTAGTAAAGGCAAGGAAGAAGATTACAGTCAACACAATGCTCTTGATCGAGATCACTAGAACATTTAGATCACTTGGCTTTATTGCCAGATAGGACATGGTTAGACCGGAAATCAGCATTAGGTAAACACCGTGCAAGACACCAGCGTTAATTTTCATGCCGGTGCGAATCTCACGCATTGAGGTGAGAAAACCTGCAAGTAGGGAAGCGATACCGATGAAGTGTAAAACTAGGAAGGCATTGATTAGTAGTTCTTTTGTAGCGTCGTCCATCTTGGTCCTAACTAATTGATTGACTCAACTAGTCTATGAGCGAAGACGCGCCATATGGATAGCCGCCTCGACGGCCTCGGCACCCTTATCCTCTTTACTCTCCGGCAGCCCCGCTCTATCCAAAGCCTGCTGCAGGTTATCAACGGTTAGTAGTCCAAAACCAATCGGGATACCGTATTCCAACTGCACCTGAGTTAAGCCATTGGTGGCAGCTTCGCAGACATAGTCGAAGTGTGGTGTTTCACCCTGGATGACAACACCTAGGGCGATAATCGCATCAACTTCATCCTCGGCTGCCCACTTCGCCGCCAGCGGCAATTCGAAAGCACCTGGTACTCGTACGACTGTGTAGACATCGTTACCAGAGTCGCGAAGTGCTTTCTCGGCCCCTGCCAGCAAGGCGTTAGTCACATCGCTGTGCCAACTGGTAACCAAAATGGTTACCGCAAGTGAGCTTGAGTCGATTTGTATTTTTGGCGCTGCGCCTGCCATTAGTTCTCCATCTGTGCAACGATCTCAGGAAGACGGTGCCCCATCTTTGAACGCTTGGTTTCTAGGTAGCCAAGGTTCTGAATAGCCTCGCCGACAATCACTGGAACGTATGAGTTCACTGGGATACCAGCTTCGATTAGGAAGTTTGCCTTCGCTGGATTGTTAGTCATCAGTCTTACCGATTTGACTCCCAATTCCTGCAGAATTGAAGCCGCTGCTCCGTATTCGCGCGCTTCGCTAGGAAGGCCAAGGGCAAGGTTAGCTTCAACTGTGTCGAGACCCTGTTCCTGCAGGGCGTATGCCTTCAACTTATTTAGAAGTCCGATACCGCGACCTTCTTGTCCACGCAGGTAAATCACAATTCCACCACGTGGGTCAGCTTCAATCATGTCCAGTGCATACTGCAGCTGTGGTCCACACTCACACTTGAGCGATCCAAAAGCTTCACCAGTAATACATTCGGAGTGCATACGAACAAGAACATCTTCACCGGTCGGGTTTCCCTTGATGATTGCGATGTGATCGGCACCGGTTTTGATGTCGTAGTAACCACGCAGGCGGAAATTTCCGTGAATGGTTGGAACATTAGCCTCCGCCTCGAAACGAATTCGGTTGTTTGGGTGATTGACGTGCTCAATCTTTTGAGTCGTCAAATACTCGGTCAACTGCTCGATGGTAACTACTGGGATGCCCTCTCGTTCACCAACTTCCATAAGTTCTGGTAGACGCATCATCGAACCATCTTCGCTAAGCATTTCACCGATTACACCTACCGGCTTCAGACCAGCCAACTTCAGTAAGTCAACCGCAGCCTCAGTGTGTCCCGGTCTACCATGAACCCCGAGTGGGTGAGCACGCAGTGGCAGAATGTGACCGGGGCGGATAAATGATTCCGGTCCTGATGTGTCACTGGCCAGTGTTCTTGCTGTTAGTGCTCTATCGGCGGCGGAGACACCTGTGCTCTCACGGTTTGATGCGTCTACAGTTACCGTGTAGTTTGTGCCGTGTGGATCCTGGTTACTGTTGGTCATCAAGGGTAGTTCAAGCTCGTTAGCCCTCGTTTCATCCATCGGAGCACAGAGGAAACCGGTAGTGTTCTTCACCATCCAAGCAATTAGCTCTGGAGTGGCAAACTGAGCGGCAATAATTGCATCGCCCTCATTTTCGCGATTCTCATCATCGGCAACAAAAATAGCTTTGCCTTGTCTTAGCGCTTCAAGCGCCTGTTCGATAGTTGCTAGTGCCATTATTTGTCTCTCATTTCGATTAGTCGTTCAATGTGTTTAGCCATGACATCGACTTCGACATTGACCTTGTCACCTGGGGATTTGTATCCCAAAGTGGTAAGTCTCAGTGTTTCTGGGATGAGCGATAAGCCAACGAAGTCTTCGCCCACCTCATTTACTGTGAGTGAAATGCCATCAAGGGTAATTGAGCCCTTGAGCACTACGTATTTCATCAGCTGTTTGGGGATCTGAATTCTAACCCAGTCCCAGTTTTCGCTTTTTTCTCTAGAAATGAATCGGCCCACGCCATCAACGTGACCTTGCACGTGATGCCCACCAAATCTGGTTTGCATGGTCATCGCGCGTTCTAGGTTAATTGGATCGCCAACGCTAACCCCGTCGAGGCTGGTTAGCCGTAGAGTCTCCTTCATCACATCTGCGGTAAAGCATCCATTTTCAATCTCAATGGCAGTTAGGCAAACCCCAGAGCAACAAATCGAGTCCCCACGTTTGATGTCAGAGGTAACCAGAGGCCCGGCGATGGTAAGCCTTAGGGCATCCGGCTGCTCCTGAATTGCAACGACCTTGCCCAACTCTTCAATGATTCCGGTGAACATTAGTTTCCTTCTCTTTTCACTGCTCGAATAAAAATATCTTCACCAAGCCGGCCAACCTCAGTGAACTCAAGTTTCAAAGAGTCAGCCATCCGGGCTATGCCGATCTCGGCTACGGCAACGTTTGTGCCACCAGTGAGTAGGGGAGCTTGATAGACCAAAATCTCATCAAACAAACCTCGTTCAATGAACGAACTAATCAATTTAGCCCCACCTTCAACTAGGAGGTGCTTAGCTCCAGTTTCATAAATGGATCTCACAGCACTTTGAATATCACGACTGCTAATCAGCAAGGTTTCGGCATCCGGGTTGAAGACTCTAAGTGTTGCTGGCAATTCGGTTTCACCTAAAATAACCCTTAGTGGTTGATGTTCATAAAGCGAACCATCCGGCTTTCTGGCAGTTAGCTCAGGATCATCAAGGAGTGCAGTTTGGGTTCCAACCAGGATGGCATCGATTTCACTTCGCATTTTGTGAACATGATTTCTAGACTCACTACCTGAAATCCATTTACTGCTCTTATCGCTCGCCGCAGATCTACCGTCTAAGGTTTGAGCCCACTTCAAGCTGATGAAGGGCCGTTGCTTTTGCATCGAGGTAAACCAAACACGCTGCTGCACCGTAACCTCATCTGCTAGGACACCAGCTAAAACCGAGACTCCAGCATCACGAAGAGTCTGAGCTCCGTTGGCCGAAACCTGGCCTGGATCTTTAGCTCCAAAAACCACATTTTTGACGCCGGCATTAATCAGTGCTTCGGCGCAGGGTCCTGTTCGCCCAAAGTGATTGCACGGTTCTAAGGTGACAACTGCGGTTGCTCCTTCAGGAATCACTCTGAGTTTACTTAGCGCCTCGACTTCGGCATGATTCGTGCCGGCCCCATTATGGAAACCTTCGGCGATTATGTTCAGATCTTTATCTAGGATCACAGCGCCAACTTGAGGGTTAGGGCCGAATTTCGGTCCGAGTAGGGCAAGCTCCATGGCACGACGCATCGCCGGCTCATAAGCTTGTGAATCTAACATCCCGAACCTTTCAGATAAAAAGGTCTCCGGGGAATAGGCAAAGACGCCTTTAAGGCTTAAAAGCAAAACGCCTTAAACCTTTAGTTCTTCTACCATCCGGACTTTTACCGTCGGTTCTGGAATTTCACCAGATCAACCGCCAAACCCAAAGAGTGTTTAGATCTTTGTTGCCCTCGCAGGCAGCTTGTCGGGTCGCGGACTTTAACCGCCGGTTCAGATTTACACTGACCCCGAAGAACTTTAGGGCTTAATCATCCCAGATATGGGTGGTTTAAGCGAGTATTACCGAGCTTTTATAAAGCCAACACGGTCATAAACAGCGGCCAAGGTTGCCTCGGCAATGGTTTTTGCCTTGTCAGCGCCTTGGGCTAGCAATCTATCAAGCTCCGCTTGATCGCTCATAAGTTCATTAGCGCGGTCTCTAATTGGGGAGAGGGAACTAACTACTACCTCCGCGACTTCTGATTTCAAGACTCCGTAGCCGGCACCTGCAAAACGCTCTTCCAGTGAGATTAGCGATTCTCCTGAGAGCGAGGAGTGGATTGATAGCAGGTTGGAAACGCCTGGTTTGTTTTCCCAATCCATTCTGATTGAACCCTCTGTATCGGTAACCGCACTCTTTATTTTCTTAGCGATTGTAGTGTCATCATCCATGATGTTCACTAAACCCTTAGGGTCAGTAGTTGATTTTGACATTTTTGCAGTGGGGTTCTGCAGGTCATAAATCTTTGCGGTTTCCTTAAGTATGTGAGCTTCTGGAATGGTAAATGTATTACCAAAACGAGTATTAAATCTTTCAGCTAAATCTCTAGTCAGCTCAAGGTGTTGTCTCTGGTCTTCACCGACAGGGACTGCTTTGGGTTGATAGAGGAGAATATCTGCGGCCTGCAGTATCGGGTAAGTGAACAGTCCCACTGAAGTTGAATCACTGCCTGCTTTTTGAGACTTGTCTTTGAATTGTGTCATTCTTGATGCTTCACCAAATCCGGTGATGCAGTTCAATACCCAGGCAAGTTCAGCGTGAGCCGGAACATGGCTTTGAACAAATAGTGCTGATTTTGAAGGGTCAATGCCGGCAGCAATATACTGGGCAGATGTTCTTCGCGTGTTGGTTCTGAGCTCGTTTGGATCCTGCGGAACCGTAATGGCATGAAGGTCGACTATCACGTAGTAGGCATTGAAGTTCTCCTGCATATTCACCCAGTTGACTAAAGCTCCTAGGTAATTCCCGAGGTGTAAGGAGGAAGCACTCGGCTGCATGCCGCTGAGCAGATTTGGTTTGCCAGTCATGTTAGATAGCGTACTCAACAACTACGGGGGAATGGTCGGTGAAACGGGTGTCGTAGCTAGCTGCGCGGTGAACCATATAGCTTTGAGCCAGCTTGGCAAGCTTGGGAGTGGCTATCTGATAGTCAATTCTCCAGCCGGTGTCGGTATCAAAAGCCTGACCCCTGAAGGACCACCAGGTGTATGGGCCGGGGACATCGGGATGGAAGGATCTACCTAAATCAACCCAGCCCTGCTTGTGCATCCAGTTATCAAAGTATGCTCGCTCTTCTGGGAGGAAGCCTGCATTTTTTAGGTTTCCCTTCCAGTTTTTGATATCCAATTCAGTGTGACCAACATTTAGATCGCCCACTACAACAACCAGCCCATCGGCTTTTTTAAGCTCAGCCATCCGCTTAGTCATAGCGTCCAGAAACTTGTATTTCTCTACCTGCTTTGGGGTGTCAACTTCACCAGAGTGAACGTAGGTGCTGATGACAGTCAGAGTCTTGGTCTTGAATTTGAAATCAGCTTCCAACCAACGGCCGGCGCTATCAAAAGATTTGGACCCCAAGTTTGTCCGTGATGTCACTGGTTTCATTTTGCTAATCACGGCAACACCGGCTCTACCTTTGGCTGAGGCGGCATCATGCAAGATATGCCAAGAATTGCCATCAAGTTTTTCTATCTCTTTGAAGATTTCAACCAAGTCGGTTGTTTCGGCGCGGACTTCTTGTAAAGCGATGATGTCGGGAGAGTGTTCAACAATCCACTCAACCAAACCTTTTTTAGCTGCGGCACGCACGCCGTTCACATTTATAGTTGCAACGCTGATGTTGGTGGGCATGGGTCAAGTTTAGACCTATGCGTTTATATAAAGTGTGGTTCCAGTTCTAGTCACTGTGTATGACTTCAATGGCCTACGAGCAGGTCCTCGCTTGACCGATCCATTGTTCATGTCGAATTGGGCTTGGTGAACGGGGCACACTAGATTGCCACCCTGAACGCTATCTACCTGGAAGCCTTCGTGAGTACAAGCTGGGTTGAAAGCTCGGAAAGTTCCCGCCTTTGGCTGAGTAATCAAAACCATAATGTTGGCTGATTTGACTAAGAAGATTACAGCGCCACCCACTCGAACGTCCTTTGTGGAGCAAACTTTATAGCGTTTAGTTGCTGCTTCAGCACTCTGGGCAATGCCAGATAACCCGATAGAGCCAGCGGCTACGGCAATCCCAGCTAGAAAATTACGCCTGGAGATACTCAGTTTGCTCTCGCTAACTTCGGTAAGTCTGCGATTCGGGCAATTGTGTTCGGACATGTTTATAAGCCTAGATACTCAATTGAGATTTAGTCTGATAGGAGAGAGCTTTTTAGGAAAACTCTCAGGAGCGCTTACCGCGAAGCACAGCCTGCTTTACCTCAGCTATTGCCTTGGTTACTTCGATGCCTCTAGGGCAGGCTTCGGTGCAGTTGAAGGTGGTGCGACAGCGCCAGACACCTTCTTTATCGTTCAGGATTTCCAACCTAACTTCAGCGCCTTCGTCTCTGGAGTCAAAGATAAAGCGGTGAGCATTAACAATCGCCGCTGGGCCGAAGTACTGATTGTCTGTCCAGAAAACCGGGCAGCTGGTGGTGCAGGCAGCGCAGAGGATGCACTTTGTGGTGTCGTCGAAGCGTGCTCTGTCTTCAGGGGACTGAAGTCTTTCCTTCTCTGGGTTATCAGAAGCAATTAGGAAAGGCTTGACATCTTTATAGGCTTGGTAGAAGGGGTTCATGTCCACGACTAGGTCTTTTTCAACATTCAGGCCCTTGATTGGTTCAACGTAGATGGGCTGGGTAATGTCTAGATCCTTGATCAGAGTTTTACAGGCCAGACGGTTTCTACCGTTGATGCGCATTGCATCAGAACCACAAACACCGTGAGCACAAGATCTTCTAAAAGTCAGGGTGCCATCTATTTCCCACTTGATTTTGTGGAGGGCGTCAAGGACGCGGTCAGTACCGTATACCTGAACATCGAAGTCTTGCCACTTCGGTTCGGTGTCGGTTTCTGGGTTAAAGCGTCGCACGAACAAAGTCACATTGAACGATGGGACTTCGGCAATTTCCTTGGTGCTTTCGACCGCTGTGCTCATTAGTACTTACGCTCCATCGGTGGGTAGTTGGTAATGGTAACTGGCTTCCAATCCACTCTTATGTTTTCGCCATCTTTATAAGCCATTGAGTGAACCATAAATTTTTCGTCATTGCGCTCTTCAAAATCTTCACGGAAGTGACCACCGCGTGATTCCCTACGTTCTCTTGCGGTATAGGCAAGTACTTCAGCAAGATCTAGTAGGAAGCCGAGCTCGATAGCCTCGAGCAGATCGGTATTGAATCTAACTCCACGGTCTTGAACATGAATCTTTTCATAACGCTTACGAAGCTCTTTGATTTTATCTAGTGCTTCATTCAATGATTCTTCGGTGCGGTATACCTGTGCGTTCTTGTCCATGGTGTCCTGCAGTTCTTTACGAATAACTGCAATCTTCTCGGTGCCGTTGGCATTACGCATGGTCTCGATTAGTTTCACAGTTTCCTTAACCGCATCCTCAGGAACAGCAACAAACTGCGCGGTCTTGGCATACTCCACCGCATACTGACCTGCCCGCTTACCGAAAACGTTGATGTCCAAAAGCGAGTTGGTGCCCAAACGGTTTGCCCCGTGCACTGAAACGCAGGCACATTCTCCAGCGGCATAAAGACCTGGCACCACGGTGTCATTGTCGCTGAGCACCTCGGCTTTAATATTGGTTGGGATTCCACCCATCGCATAGTGAGCGGTTGGGAAAACTGGCACCGGTTCGGTGTATGGTTCAACACCCAAATAGGTTCTAGCAAACTCGGTGATATCTGGAAGCTTCGCGTCAATAACCGCAGGCTCAAGGTGAGTTAGGTCAAGTAGTACATAGTCCTTGTTCGGTCCAGCACCCCTACCTTCACGAACCTCATTTGCCATAGCTCTTGCCACCATGTCTCTTGGTGCTAGATCCTTAATCGTTGGTGCGTATCGCTCCATGAAGCGTTCACCAGAGGCGTTTCTTAGAATTCCACCTTCACCGCGAGCGGCCTCGGAAAGCAATATGCCAAGGCCAGCTAGACCGGTTGGGTGGAACTGGTAGAACTCCATGTCCTCTAGCGGTAGACCCTTGCGATAGATGATGCCAACACCATCACCGGTTAGGGTGTGGGCATTGGAAGTGGTTTTGAAAATCTTGCCAAATCCTCCGGTAGCAAAGACTATGGACTTGCCCTGGAAGACGTGTAGGTCGCCAGTGGCTAGTTCGTAGGCCACAACGGCAGCTGGGCGATCAACGCCATCGACTTTGTTCATGACAAGGTCAAGAACATAGAACTCGTTATAAAACTCAATGCCAAGCTTCACGCAGTTTTGGTAAAGAGTTTGCAAAATCATGTGTCCGGTGCGGTCGGCGGCGTAGCAACTTCTTCTTACCGGAGCTTTACCGTGGTCTCTGGTGTGTCCACCAAAACGACGCTGGTCAATCTTTCCGTCAGGAGTTCGGTTGAAGGGCAAGCCCATGTTCTCGAGATCGATAACCGCCTGAACCGATTCTTTAGCAAGAATTTCCGCTGCGTCTTGGTCGACCAAATAATCGCCACCTTTTACGGTGTCGAAGGTGTGCCACTCCCAGCTGTCTTCTTCAACGTTGGCTAGAGCCGCCGCCATTCCACCTTGGGCTGCACCGGTGTGTGAACGGGTGGGAAAAAGTTTTGAAATGACGGCAGTTTTTGCATGCGGACCCGCTTCGATAGCAGCGCGCATCCCAGCACCACCGGCACCGACGATGACGACGTCATACTGATAGTTGTGAACTTTAACTTCGGTCAATTTTTTCCTTTAGCCTTTGCAAACAAGCTCAGGTAGGTAGTTGTGAACATTCGGGTCAATGCAAGGATCAAAGGTGGTGATTACCAGAGTTCCTAGAAGAAGTAGTGCTCCAGCAACAACCCAGAGTGTCACATTCAAAGCTTTACGCAACCATTCGCGCTCGGTGTAGTCATTGACTAGTGTGCGCATTCCATTCGTTCCATGAATTAGTGACAGCCAAAGCAGGATGCCGTCGTAAACCTGCCAGAAAGGACTTGCCCATTTTCCAGCTACGAAGGCAAAGTCGATTGCCTTAACTCCACGCTCTGGCAAAACGAGGTTGACCATGAGGTGACCGATGATCATTCCAACGAGAATGATTCCTGAAACGCGCATGAAGATCCAAGCACGCTTTTCCCACTGGGCACCTTTTCTTGATCTAGGTGCGTTTGGTTGTTCAATGATTACGGCCATTATTTACGCTCCGAAGGTGTGCATAAGTTGACGAGGGACCCAGGCGGCCATTAGGACGACCCAAATTGCAAGAACAACCCAGAACATCTGGTTTTGATACTTGACACCTTTACTCCAGAAGTCAATTAGGGTAACGCGAATACCGTTGAAGGCGTGGAACAGAATTGCTCCGACTAGACCGATTTCGGCTAGACCAATAATTATGGTCTTGTAGGTAGCCATCACTGAGTTATAGGCTTCAGGGCTAACCCGGACAAGGGCGGTATCAAGGATGTGGACTAGCAGGAAAAAGTAGATTCCGACACCGGTAATACGGTGCAAAACCCACGACCACATGCCTAATTTGCCTCTATATAGGGTTCCAGCAGGTCTGGTTGGCAATTAATCCTCCTTGATAGGCCTTTATAGGACCGTTACATACTCAATGATAACTGGAGAAGTGAACTTAAAATGCCCAAAACCCCCATCTCGGCTAGGCTTTGTAAGGTTATGAACACAAATCGTCCACCACTCGACCGCTTCTACTCTGTAATTCCAGCTGGGGGAATCGGCAGTCGACTTTGGCCACTATCTAGAGCATCTGCTCCCAAGTTTTTGCATGATCTCACTGGGTCTGGGCAGACACTGCTTCAGGATACGGTTGAGAGACTCGCGCCGATTGCAGGTCAAGATCGAATTCTGATTGTTACTGGAGCTGCTCACAAATCGGCAGTTCAGCAGCAGTGTCCGGAGCTAACTTCGAAGAACTTGGTACTCGAGCCAAGCCCCAAAGACTCAACCGCCGCCATTGCCTTAGCCGCAGCAATTTTGGTCAAACGTGAGCCCGATGTGATTATTGGGTCCTTTGCTGCTGACCATGTAATCGGCGGTCAAGATGCCTTCATTAAGAATGTCACCGAAGCTGTTGAAGTTGCCGCTACCGGAAAGATTGTAACTATAGGTATTGAACCAACTGAACCATCAGTTGGTTTTGGATACATCAAAGCTGGAGAAAAGCTAGGTGAAGGTCTCCACGCCAGAGAAGTAGACAAGTTTGTTGAGAAGCCGAGTATTGAACGGGCGAGAAAATATGTCGAATCTGGAAAGTATCTCTGGAACGCCGGAATGTTTATTGCTCCAGCCAAACTTTTGTTAGAAGTCTTGTCAAAGAGTGAGCCGGATTTATATGCACAGGTCATGGTTTTGGCTGAGGCTTGGGGGACCGAAAATCAAAATGAAGTTTTTGAGCAGGTCTGGCCTGGGCTTAAGAAGATCGCTATTGATTATTCGGTTGCCGAGCCTGCTGCAGAGCAAGGTTTAGTCGCAGTTGTTCCAGCTAAGTTCACTTGGCACGATGTCGGAGATTTCGCTGCGATTGCAGAATTACAAAGTGGTGGTAAACGCAACCATCTTGCAGTACTTGGTAATGTGACTGTTCTTTCGGATAAGTCGAATGGAATCTTGGTTAGCGAAACTGGTCGCCTAGTTGCATTGATCGGCTTAGAAGATGTAATCGTGGTTGATACCCCTGATGCACTTTTGGTAACCACAAAAGAGCATGCCCAACGTGTGAAGAACCTCGTTGATTCTCTAAAGACAACCGGTCACAGCGACGTTCTATGAGAACCAGTTTTACCCGCAGCTTGGGTTTTCTTGGCAGCTTGGTACTGCTCGGCAGCATGGCTGCCTGCACAACCAATACCGCGACTGAGCCTACACATAAGGCGGCAACTTCAATTTGCCTAATCAAATCAACCAGCACGGTGCCAGGTTCAGCCAACCGTGAGCTAGCCCAGAGCGCGGTTCAAGCTCAGGTTGTTTTTGGAGTTCGCGCTAGAGAAGTTGTTATCAAGGACAATGAATCGGTATCGCTAAGGCTCTTGCGTGCCCTTCAAGCCGGCTGTGTGCTGATGGTCACGGGGGAGAGAAAGTATCTTGATGAACTAGTCACCTTTGCTAAAGGACACACCAAGATGCTGGTGGTCTTTGTTGGCGGGCAATTAGCGCTGGTCGATCAACCTAGTAATTTCCGCTGGTTTAAGGATGACCCTGCAGCGGGAGCTAAACTCGCCGGTTTTAGGGCAGCCGAACTTGGTGAAACAGTTTCACTTATCGTCCAGAACGGTTATTTCCAAGCAAAGGCCATAACCGAGGCATTCCGCGAAGGTGTTCAGGCATATGAGCAAGTCAGCGGCCAAGCCGTTACTCTCAACGTGTCTAGTATCGGTTCGGTAGCAGAGTTCAGGACAAACCTTGAAGTTCAACCTCAACCTGAGGTTGTTGCACTGTTTGCTGGCCCAACAATTTGGAAGTCGGTTGCTGATTATCCAGAAATCACTTTTCTTGGAGCAGACCTACAATTTGGCCAAACAGTAACTGAATTGCCAGAAAACGTGGTTGCCTCTCTAGAACGTGGCACAACCATACACTTACTCAGGGCTGTATCTGCCTTGCTGGATCGTGATGTGATTAGCACCCCGCCAATCAGAAGTGAAAAGACTTTGGGAGACGCTCTTTTTGAAGTTCGATCGTTGACTGATCCAACTGATAACTTCACTGCTTATTTACAGAGCCTTATTGAACTCGAATAGATAACGCCTAGATAAACATGGCCATAATGGCCAAAACTCTATCCTCTGGGGAGTAGTGTCTAATTGTGTGTGGTTGGTGATTGGCACCAACCTAAATTATCCAGGAGGAAACAGTGAACAACGTTTCACGTAAGGTCCTAGCAGGAGTAGCAATGGCAGCAGCCAGCTTGCTCGTGCTTTCGGGCTGTGCTTCACCAAAGCCAGGTGCAGGATTCATCGCTTGCGGTGTTTCTGACGAAGGTTCATGGACTGACAAGTCATTCAACGAGTCAGTAATGGATGGTTTGATGAAAGCAAAGGACGAGTTGGGTGTTGACGTCAAGGACGCCGAATCAAACTCTTCTGAGGACTTTGCACCAAACCTACAGTCAATGATCGACGCAAAGTGTGATGTCACATTTGCAGTTGGTTTCAACTTGGTTGATGCAGTTAACTCTGCTGCTGAAGCTAACCCAGATGTCAACTTCGTAACTATCGATGGTTGGTCAAACGGTGCTACAAACCTAAAGCCAGTTAACTACAAGATGGAAGAATCTTCCTACCTTGCAGGTTACGCAGCTGCTTACTACTCAACCAGCAAAGTCGTTGGTGTTTACGGTGGTATGCAGATCAGCGCTGTAACTGCATTCATGGACGGTTTCTACTACGGTGCTAAGGCATACGAAGCAGAGACTGGAACTCCAGTTACCGTTGTTGGTTGGAACGCAGTAACCCAGAAGGGTGACTTCATCGGTGACTTCGCACCGAACAACCCAGCTGGTAAGACCATCGCTGCTGGACAGATCGCTCAGGGTGCTGACGTTCTACTTCCAGTTGGTGGAGACCAGTACGGTGCTCTATCTGAGGCAATCAACGAAGCCAATGTTAGCGCCAAGATGATTGGTGTTGACAAGAACTGGACCGTTGCTAACCCAGAGTACAAGGACATGATTCTTACCTCTATCGAGAAGAGAATGACCACCGCTGTATTTGACATCGTGAACGAGTTGGCCGTCGACAAGGCAACCTTCTCAGGCGAGGCATACATCGGTACCTTGGCTAACAATGGAACCGACGTATCAGAGACTGAGTTCTTTGATGCAGACTTGAAGGCAAAACTTGCCGAACTCAAGAACGGAATCATTGATGGTTCAATCAACCCACTTGGCTAATCCCAAGTAAAACCTAGGACTGCCGAGGCCGCGTGCCTCGGCAGTTCTGTTTTTAAGCCTGCAGTCTGTCGGCTAGATTAGTAAATGAGCCAAGCGCAAAGGAGCCGCCGGTAGCCATGAAATTAGAGTTGCGAAACATCACCAAAAGCTTTGGGACTTTAGTGGCCAACGATAACATCAGCCTAGTTTTGAAGCCTGGCGAAATTCACAGCCTGTTAGGTGAAAACGGTGCTGGTAAATCCACCTTGATGAATGTCCTCTATGGTTTATTGCAGCCGGACAGCGGTGAAATCCTTATCGACGATAAACCCGTTAAGTTCTCCGGCCCAGGCGATGCCATGGCCGCCGGTATCGGTATGGTTCATCAACACTTCATGCTAATTCCGGTTTTCACAGTTGCAGAAAATGTTGTTTTGGGTCACGAACCAACCAGCAAGCTTGGTGCTCTGGATTTGAACGCAGCTAGAAAACTAGTTACCGATATTTCTAATCGATTTGGATTCGATATCGATCCCGATGCAATGGTGCGTGATCTTCCAGTTGGCTCTCAACAGCGAGTTGAAATTATCAAGGCTCTGGCAAGAGATGCCAAGGCGCTCGTACTTGATGAGCCAACCGCAGTTCTCACCCCACAAGAAACCGACGAACTAATGGAGATTATGCGAGGTCTAGCAAAATCTGGAACCTCAATCATCTTTATTACCCACAAACTTCGTGAGGTCCAGCAGGTTGCTGACCGTATCACGGTCATTCGTCAGGGCAAGGTCGTTGCTTCCCCGTCACCAAAGTCATCGGCAAGTGAGTTGGCCTCGCTAATGGTGGGTCGTGAAGTTGAACTGGATGTGAAGCGTAAGACAGCCAAACTTGGTGACGAAAGTTTGGTGATTGAAAATCTAACCGTGCTCGATGATCGCAATCATCAGATGGTGAATGGAGTGAGCTTTAGTGTTCGTAATGGCGAAATTTTGGCGATTGCCGGAGTTCAAGGTAACGGGCAGACCGAACTAGCCGAAGCAATTTTAGGAATCAGAAAGGTTCATTCCGGCTCCATTACTGTCTCAGGTAAAGACGTCACGAAGAGTACTGTTAGGCAGGTTCTCGAATCTGGCCTCGGCTATATCCCAGAGGACCGAAAGAAGGACGGTTTGGTGGGGGAGTTCTCAATTGCAGAGAACTTGATGCTGGATGGTTCTTTTACGGCACCGTTTGCGAAGGGTGTGCAAATCGACTTTGCCAAGCGAGACCAAATAGCTGATGACCTGATCGAGAGATTCGATATTAGGACCCCATCTGCTGACACCCTGGCCAAGCAGTTATCTGGCGGTAACCAGCAAAAAGTTGTTGTGGCTAGGGAGTTAGGCCGAGACCTGAAAGTTTTAGTGGCTTCGCAACCTACCCGAGGTGTTGACGTTGGCTCAATTGAGTTTATTCACGAGCAGATGATTGCTGCTCGAGACGCGGGCAAGGCGGTGCTGATTATCTCAACTGAGCTCGATGAGGTCTTAGCCTTAGCGGATCGAATAGCAGTGATGTATCGGGGGAAGATAGTTGGAATTGTTGATGCTAAAACAACCAGAGAGAAACTGGGCAAGATGATGGCAGGTATTGCAGCATGAGCAAAAAACTAATTCCAGTTAAAGCAGAAGAACCGAAAGCTGAATCTGTCCTTCGAGAAATCATGTCGGGTGACCCGGTAAGAATCGGTCTATCAATTCTTCTGGGTTTCATTATTGGCGCTGTCTTCATGGTCGTCTTCTCTGAGGATGTAGTTGACTCTTGGTCGCAATTCGGCGCTGATCCAAACTACGCACTATCTACAGTTTGGTGGACCCTACAGGATGGTTACGGTGCGCTATTTTCTGGCTCAATCTATAACCTGAATGCCGATAACTTTATCGACGGTATTAGACCGCTTACCGAAACTCTTCGTTTTGCAGCACCGTTAGTCATGGCTGGTTTAGGTGTCGCGCTAACTTTCCGAGTCGGCCTATTCAACATCGGTGCTACCGGACAGATCATGGTTGGTTTGGCCGGTGCCACATTTATCTCAACACGTGTCGAACTTCCGCAGATTCTTCACATGCTCCTTGCCGTGATGGTTGCAGTACTCTGCGCTGCGGTTTGGGGAATCATTGTCGGAATCTTGAAAGCAAGGTTCGGCGCGCATGAGGTAATCGTGACCATCATGATGAATTATGTTGCGACCTCGCTTTTTACTTTCTTCTTGAGAGAGCCAGCATTCCTACTAGAAGCAAACGGTGGTGGAACGCCAAAGTCGGATCAGCCAGCTGATACGGCAAGGCTTGGCAAACTACTTGGCCCAGAATTCAACCTGCACTACGGGTTGATTATCGCGGTCCTTTCGGTTGTTGCTTACTGGTGGCTAATGGAGCGATCAACCTTTGGTTTTAGATTCCGAATGGTTGGGCATAATGCCTCTGCTGCCAAGGCGGCTGGAATTAAGGTTGAAAACACCTTCATCTGGGCTTTGGCAATCTCGGCAGGTTTTTCTGGCTTGGCCGCAGCAAACCAGGCTTTGAGTATTGACGGTGGCCTAACCACCAGCATCGAAGCGGGAATTGGCTTTGATGCGATTACCGTTGCCCTACTTGGTGGATCTCGAGCCGGAGGCGTGGTTCTAGCTGGACTGCTCTTTGGAGCCTTCAAGGCTGGAGCTTCATCCATGCAGGTGGCTGGTGTTTCTCCGGAGGTGCTCGGTGTGGTGAAGGCATTGATTGTGCTGTTTATTGCGGCCCCACCGATCATTCGAGCGATCTACCGGCTTCCAAAACCTGGACCGAAAATGCTAGAAGCTGTGAAGAAGACCGAGAAGGCGGGTAAATAATGGGCAAGATCGAAGTTACCCCAGGCATGTTTTCGCAGGCTGAGCTAAAGCCAAGCCTCAAGGCAAGCATCTCGATGGCAGTCATCGGCTTGATTGTGCTTTTGGGTTTTGGTGTCTTTGGCAAAACCGGTGATGTTCGTTTTGTTTGGAGCGAAAAGCAGGAACTCATAAAGCTTCCGGACTGGACAGTTAACTCAATGACACTTTGTATTTCAGTTGGAGTTATTCTGTTGCTGCTAGCAGCAGTTTCTCTGTTCTGGAATCGGATGAACCGGATTACTCCGATATGGCTAACGGTCGTCTACGGCTTTTTTGCAATTATGGCGCTCTTGGGTTGGTTGGCTACTGGAGCACCGCAGGGTGTTCAAATGGTTTTCATTCTCAGCAACACAATAGTTTTGGCAATTCCGCTAATTCTCGGTGGCATGGCAGGGATAATGTCTGAACGTGTTGGTGTTGTTAACATCGCTATTGAGGGCCAACTTCTTACCGGAGCATTTGTCTCTTCAGTTGTTGGAACAATTACTGGAAACCTTTATGTTGGAATGATTGCCGCCATGGTGGCAGCCGGCTTACTTTCTATGGTTTTAGCTTCGCTTGCGATTAAGTATTTGGTCGAGCAGATTATCATCGGTGTGCTACTAAATGTTCTGGTGATTGGAATTACAAACTTCCTGCACTCGGCTTGGGTTGATAAAGACCGAGCCAACTTGAACTTCCCTGGCACATTTGAGAAGTTACCGATTCCTGTTCTTTCCGATATTCCAATCATCGGTCAGGCACTATTTGATAATCGCATCACGGTCTATCTGATGTTCTTGATAGTCCCAATTCTTTGGTACGTGCTGTTCCGCACCAAGCTTGGACTTCGAGCAAGATCTGTTGGTGAGCATCCTTTGGCTGCTGACACCGTAGGAATTAACGTGGCTAAAACCAGGTTCTGGTGGGTAACCCTCGGCGGCATGGTTGCTGGTTTGGGAGGGGCTGCGCTTACTATCGGTAACGTGGGCTCCTTTGGTCGAGAGATGTCTGGTGGCCAGGGATTCATCGCACTGGCAGTTGTCATCCTGGGTAGGTGGCAGCCGATCTATGTGACCCTAGGCGCGCTGCTATTTGGTTTCACAATCATTTTGCGAGTCTGGGCCAACCAGGTTTCACCGGGTATTCCGGTGGACTTTATAACCATGGTTCCTTACCTGGTAACCCTTATTGCCGTTGCCGGATTTGCCGGTAAAGTCCGACCGCCGGCAGCCTCAGGTCAACCGTATGTGAAGGGTTAAGCATGGAAATCAATTGGGATCAGCTCAAACTAGCCGCTATCACGGCAATGAAGAACGCTTACGCTCCTTATAGCCACTTTCCGGTAGGTGCCGCAGCCCTAGTTGATGACGGAAGAATTGTTTCCGGCTGCAATGTCGAAAATGCAAGCTATGGGATTGGTTTGTGTGCTGAGTGCGGTCTGGTAAGTAATCTTGCAATGACTGGCGGGGGAAAACTGGTTGCCTTCTACTGTGTTGATGGCGCAGAGAATATTCTGATGCCTTGTGGTCGCTGCCGCCAATTACTCTTCGAGCACTCCAAAGAAGGCATGCTGTTGCAAACAGTAACCGGGATAAAGACTATTGAACAGGTTCTACCCGATGCTTTTGGTCCAAGGGATCTAGCCGAGGGTTTCGGATCTGAGCAGAGGGGATAGTTGTGGCCAAAGAATTCTCAGCCGTCGAATTGATTATTGCTAAGCGCGAAAAACAGGAACTGAGCACCGAGCAAATCGATTGGTTAGTTCACAACTACACAAATGGTGTTGTGGCCGATGAGCAAATGTCGGCGATGACTATGGCGATTTTGCTAAACGGTATGAACCGTCGGGAGATCAAAGATCTAACTTTGGCGATGATTGCCAGTGGTGAGCGATTAGATTTCAGTACTTTGAGCATGCCAACTGCTGATAAGCACTCCACCGGTGGAGTTGGTGACAAGATCACCCTGATGGTTGCACCATTGGTAGCAGCTTTCGGAGTTGCCGTTCCACAGCTGTCTGGTCGTGGCCTTGGACATACCGGCGGAACACTAGACAAAATGGAATCGATTCCTGGCTGGCGAGCAAATTTGAGCAATCAGGAAATGCATGAGCAACTAGATAAAGTCGGAGCGGTGGTTTGTGCTGCCGGCAGCGGGTTGGCTCCAGCTGATAAAAAACTTTATGCGCTTCGAGATGTGACCGGAACAGTTGAGGCGATTCCGTTGATTGCAAGTTCGATTATGAGCAAGAAAATCGCAGAGGGAACCGCAGCCTTGGTTCTCGATGTCAAGGTCGGCTCAGGAGCATTCATGAAGAGTTTGGATAGAGCTCGCGAATTGGCTCACGTCCTTACTCAGCTCGGTGCTGATGCTGGAGTGAAGACCAGCGCATTGCTCACCGATATGTCTACGCCACTGGGATTAAAAGTTGGTAACTCACTTGAGGTTGAAGAAGCAGTCGAGGTCTTAGCCGGTGGTGGGCCTAAGGATTTGATTGACATCACCGTTGCCCTCGCCACCGAGATGCTTAGGCTTTCTGGAAAGCCTGATGTCGATGTTGCTCCGGCCTTGAATGATGGCCGGGCTATGGATAAGTGGATTGAGATGATTTCCGCTCAGGGTGGCGACCCAAAGGCAGAACTGCCTAAGGCTAAACACGAACATGTTGTGTATGCATCGGCAACCGGGTATCTAAACAAATTGGATGCACTTGCCGTTGGCACTGCATCTTGGCGTTTAGGTGCTGGTCGAGCAAGAAAAGAAGACCCGGTGCAATTCGGTGCAGGCGTTCTCCTCCACGCTAAGCGCGGCGACCAGGTTAGTGAAGGTGCCCCACTGCTAACGCTATTTACCGACGAGGATGGACGTTTTGAAAGAGCTTTGGAAGCTCTTGAGGGTGGTATTGAGATTGGCTCAACTAGCATCGAACAGCCGAATCTAATACTTGATCGAATTCAAAACTAAATAGAAAGAACAAATGACAGATTTTCGCGCTATACCTAAAGTTTCCCTGCACGATCACCTCGATGGCGGTTTGCGTCCAGAGACCATAGTCGAGCTGGCCGCTGAGATTGGTCATGCACTACCAAAATCAGACCCAGCTGAACTAAACCGCTGGTTCTTAGATTCTTGTGATTCAGGCTCATTGGTTAGATACCTGGAGACCTTCGTACACACCACCGCGGTGATGCAAACTACCGAGGGTTTGATTCGGGTGGCCAAAGAATTTGCGCTGGACCTAGCTCTCGATGGGGTTATCTATGGTGAGGTGCGTTGGGCCCCAGAGCAGCATCTTGCTAAAGGATTGACTCTTGATGAAGTGGTCGAGGCAGTTGAAGAAGGATTAGCTCAGGCACGTCGGGAAGTTCGGACAGCCGGTGGCTACTTGCAAACTGGCCAGTTGATCACCGCCATGCGGCAAAATAACCGCGCTCAAGAAATTGCCGAGTTAGCGGTTCGGCACCGAAACCGAGGCGTAGTTGGTTTCGACTATGCCGGACCTGAAGAAGGCTTTAGCCCAGCCCGTCATGCTCCAGCGTTCAAGTGGTTAAATGAGCAACTGATGCCGGTAACACTGCATGCCGGTGAGGCGGCTGGTAAAGATTCGATTCGTGACGCCATCGTCGATGGAAGAACTTTGCGCCTAGGCCACGGACTTCGAATCATCGAGGATGTCTTTATTGATGCGAACGATGATTCCAAGTATGGGTTTGGCGAGGTAGCTACCTGGGTCTTAGAACGAGGAATTGCCCTTGAACTGTCACCGTCATCAAACCTGCAGACCGGAGCAATTCCAGGTATCGACAAGCCGACCATGAAAGATCATCCCTTCGATGATCTTTATCGATTGGGCTTCAACGTAACGGTAAATACCGATAACCGTCTGATGAGCGGGACCACGCTTACTCGCGAACTAGAGCTACTAAGCGCTGCCTTTGGTTATGACCTTGAGGATATCGAACTCTTCCAATTGAATGCCGCTAACGCATCATTTATTGACATGGACATTCGAAGTGAAATTATTGAGAAAATTACCGACTGGTTTGAAAGGCAGTAATTTTGTCAGCCATCACTAATGCTCTGGGTGAAGGGTCGATAATTCTTCAGGCCAAAGTAGGTTCATGGCGCGAAGCATTTGAGCTAGCCGGTGATGCGCTGGTTGCCAGTAAGCGGGCTACCGCAAATTACACCAAAGCCATGGTTTCAGCGTTTGATGAGCTTGGCCCATACATGGTTATCGCCCCGGGTATTGCCTTAGCCCATGCAAGGCCATCGGCCGATGTATTAGCTTCAGGTCTTTCACTGGTTACATTAGTCAATGGAGTTGAATTTGGATCAGCAAGATTTGATCCGGTACGCATTGTCTTTGGTTTAGCAGCGGTTGACCACGATGGACACATCGACCTAATGGCTTCACTAAGTGAGCTTTTGATGGATGAAACAAAAGTAAACAAACTATTACAGTCTGATAATGAGGCCGAAGTTCGCAAGCTGATTGGTTAGGCTCAATTAGTGAAGATAATTGCAGTCTGCGGTATGGGAATTGGCACATCAGTGTTGCTAAAAATGAATACCGAAAAAGTCCTGCAACTTTTGGGAGTTGATGCCGAGGTGCAGGCAGCCGACATGGCTAAGGCTAAGCGTGAGGGCTTTGAAGCTGACATTATTCTCACCACACCAGAACTAGTTTTTCAGTTGGAAAACATGCCCGGCATCGTCGTTCCGATAGAGCACGTGTTTGATCTAACTGAAATTAGACAAAAGCTGGTTGGCGTCCTTGGTTAGTTTTGCCAGTTTCTGTTTAGATTCATTTGCGCTCGAACCGACAACCTGTAGATAGCACTTTAGTTTTGGTTCGGTACCGCTAGGCCTGATAATCACCCTTGAACCATCCGCCAAATCCAACCTCAAGCCATCTGTTGGCGGCAAGCTAACTGAGCCCAACGACAGGTCAGTAAAACTAACTTTCTGACCAGATAGGAATTTCGGTGGGTTTATTCTTAAGGCTTCAACCAATTCAGCTATCTTGGCAATCTCACTAAAGCGCAGGGAAATCTGCCCAGTGGCAAAATGACCGTATCGAGATCCTAATTCTGCGAGAACATCAAGCAAGTTCTTGCCCTTTGCTAGCTCTTGAGCGGCAATTTTGGTGATCATAAGGGCCGCACTAATGCCGTCTTTGTCGGCTACGTGATGTGGATCGATGCAGTAACCGAGAGCCTCCTCGTAACCAAATATCAACCCAGGCACTTTACTGATCCACTTGAACCCCGTCAGGGTGCTCACGTAGTCCAGACCGTAGTTTTCGGCTACCTTCGCTAGCACAGAACAAGAGACAATGCTTGAAGCTAATGTCCCAGCGGTGTGATTCTTAGCGATCTCTTCAGCAAGAATCAGGCCAACTTGATCACCGGTGAGCTTCACAAACTCACTACCTTGCCTGACTGCTACCGCGAGACGATCCGCATCCGGGTCTTGAGCTATCACTAAATCAGCCAAGGAGCTTTCAGCTTTCGCAAGCACCAAATCCATTGCACCGGGCTCTTCAGGGTTTGGAAAACTCACCGTAGGAAAATTCCCATCTGGTTCGATCTGCTCCGAAACCGGATGGATGTCTGTGAAGCCCGCTTTAGTAAAAATCTCTTCGGTTAGTTTCCAGCCGACACCGTGCATCGCGGTATAGGCGATTCGAATCGGAAGGGCAGCAATCTGTTCACTAGATTTGAGCACACTCTCGACATATGCAGAACGCAGCTCGTGCCCGATAACCTCATAGTTGTTTGATTTTGGGAGCGTTGAAAAAGTTTGGCTGGCAGCGACGTTGGCAATTTGCTCTGCGATTTGATTGTCGATAGGCGCAATAATCTGTGATCCGCGGAAATCGCCACCTAGGTAGACTTTGTAGCCGTTATCGCGTGGTGGATTGTGTGAAGCTGTAACCATGATTCCGGCACTAACGTTTAGATGCCTGGTCGCGAAAGCAATCAGCGGAGTGGGGCACAGCCGGTCTAGCAGAAGAACTCTAAGGCCCATGCCGGCAAGTATTTCCGCTGAATCATGTGCAAATATTTCGCTGTTAACTCTGCCATCAAAACCAATGACTACGCTCGATCCTGCTCCGAGGTAATTACCAATCCCGGCCGCAGCCTGAGCCACCAGAACTCGATTCATTCGGTTAGGGCCAGCACCGAGTTCTCCGCGCAGCCCAGCGGTGCCAAATTCCAAGCGCTTAGAAAAGCGATCTGCTAAGGCAGTTAAGTCCTTTTCTTGAATTAGCTGCTCTAGTTCTGCTCTAGTGACCGGATCAGGATCTTGAGCCAACCAACTCTGGGCAGCAAGCAGAAAGTCAGTCATTTTCAGAGCTTGGCAACAATCTGGGCTAGCAAAGCGCTAATTCGTGGTTCAGCTTCCTTACCTGCTGCCAAAACTTCAGCGTGACTCAATGGAGTCGAACTGATTCCGGCAGCTAAGTTCGTTGAAAGTGAAAGACCTAAAACTTCCAGTCCAGATTGACGGGCGGCGATGGCTTCGAGAGCAGTCGACATGCCAACTAGGTGAGCGCCAACAGCTTTAGCCATTTGCACCTCGGCTGGGGTTTCGTAGTGTGGACCGCGGAACTGCATATAGACACCTTCATCAAGTGAGGCATCCACCGATCTAGCGATTTCGCGGAGACGTTTTGAGTACAAATCGGTTAGGTCAACAAAGTTGGCACCTTCGATCGGACTCATCGCGGTGAAGTTAATGTGGTCACTGATTAAAACAGGTGTGCCTGGTTCCCAACTTGTCTTGATGCCTCCAGCACCGTTGGTCAAAATCATAATCTTCACACCACATGCTGCAGCGGTACGAACACCATGAACTACCGGTCTCACACCTTTACCTTCGTAGTAGTGAGTTCTAGCTCCAAGAACAAGGGCATGTTTTCCGTTAGGTAACGCAATTGAACGAATTGTTGAGATGTGTCCAACAATTTTGCTGGCACTGAAACCCGGGATGTCATCGGCTGGAATCGTTGCCACTGTTTCACCAATTAGGTCAGCAGCTTTAGCCCAGCCGGAACCTAAAGTAAGCGCAATGTCGTGCTGTTCAATTCCGGAACGTTCACGGATTACCTGGGCAGCTTGATCAGCGATATCGAAAGGATCCGCCGTTGGATCTAGTAAAGGATTACTCATATTGGGAGTCTACCCAAGGCAGGTATGGCAAAAGCCCAGCCCGCACTTTCTTACTCTTCAAACTCCATAAGCACTGTTCCGGCAGGAACAGTAGCGCCAACGGCAACGTGGATCTTTTTGACCACCACGTCTTTGGCTGCGTTTTGTGGGGACTCCATCTTCATAGCTTCAAGAACCAATAGCTGTTGGCCGGCTGGAACCTTGTCACCCTCGCTAACGGCAATCTTCACCACTGTTGCTTGCATTTGTGAGACTAGGTGTGCTCCAGAATCAATTTGGACGTTGGCGTGTGCTTTGCGCTTAGGTGCTCGGCTAGCCTTAGTTCCACCTGAAGCAAAAAGTTGCTTGGGTAAGCTAACTTCAATCCGCTTACCGCCAACTTCAACCACTACGTTGTTACGTTCTGCTTCACTTTGAGAATCAACGCTTGACCCAGCCCAAGGCTCGATATCGTTATTCCATTCGGTTTCAATCCATCGAGTGTAAACGCCGAACTTACCAGTTTCACCAGTAAAGGCAGGGTCATTTAGGATCTTGCGGTGGAAAGGCAGAACAGTGGGCATCCCCTCAACCTGCATCTCGGCAAGCGCTCTTCTCGATCGCTCAAGAGCTTGTTCACGAGTCGATCCAGTCACGATGAGTTTGGCAATCATCGAGTCAAATGAACCAGAGATTTCTGATCCGGCTTCGACACCGGTGTCGATGCGAACACCTGGACCGCCTGGCACAGTGAAGGTAGTTATTGAACCAGGAGCTGGCATAAAGTTTCTGCCTGCATCCTCGCCGTTGATGCGGAATTCAAAGCTGTGTCCAGCGATGACCGGATCTGGATAATCCAATTTGCCACCTTCGGCAATTCGGAACTGTTCTCTAACTAAATCTAAACCGGTTACTTCTTCAGAAACCGGGTGCTCAACCTGCAATCTGGTGTTTACCTCTAGGAAGGAGATGGTTCCATCCTGAGCAACTAGGAACTCACAGGTGCCTGCTCCTTGATAACCAACTTCCCTAAGAATTGCCTTTGACGATTCGTACAGCCGATTAATCTGATCATCGGTTAGGAAAGGAGCTGGAGCTTCCTCAACCAGCTTCTGGTGTCTACGCTGCAGCGAGCAGTCTCTAGTTGAAACCACAACCACGTTGCCGAACGAGTCGGCAAGGCACTGCGTTTCAACGTGACGCGGCTTTTCAAGATACTTCTCAACAAAACATTCGCCGCGACCAAAAGCGGCAATTGCTTCACGGGTAGCAGACTCAAAACTCTCGGCAACTTCTTCCTTGTTATAGACAACCTTGATGCCTCGGCCGCCGCCGCCGTAGGCCGCTTTGATTGCAATCGGAAGACCGTGCTTGGCAACGAAATCGAGAACTTCTTCGGCACCTGAAACTGGGTTTAGGGTGCCTGGGGCAAGCGGTGCACCGACTTTTTCAGCAACGTGACGAGCGGAAACCTTGTCTCCGAGTTGATCGATTGCCTTTGGTGAGGGGCCAATCCAAATTAGTCCAGCATCCATGACCGCCTGAGCGAAACTAGCATTTTCGGCTAGAAACCCGTAACCCGGATGAACCGCGTTTGCGCCGGAGCGTTTAGCAATTTCAATAATTTTGTCGATGACTAGATAGGTGTCGGCACTGGTGGTTCCGTTAAGTGCGTAAGCCTCATCAGCCATTCTGGTGTGCATGGCATTGCGGTCTTGATCAGCATAGATAGCCACTGAGCCGATGCCGTAGTCCTTGGCTGCGCGGATAATCCTGACGGCTATCTCGCCGCGGTTTGCGACAAGGACTTTAGTTATTTTGGCTGGTTTTGAGGCAGTCATAACTGTTAAGCCTACCGACTATGGCCGCCATAGGCTCGGGTAATCGACTCCTAGGCTGATAGCCAGCTCCCTCAGGGTAGGCAAACTAAGGCCAACGACAGTGTGTGCATCGCCCTCAATAGCCCGAATAAAGGCGCCACCGAGGCCATCTATAGTGAATGCGCCTGCCACCTTGAGTGGTTCCCCTGTTCCCACATAAGCCGTAATTTCGCCATCTGACAGGTTAGCGAAGTGGACCGTGGTGTTTGTGGCTCGCCCAGTTGCCGGCGGCATGGGTTGCTGAAGACGGTTATCAATCAACCAGTGACCGGTATAGAGCCTGCCAGATCTACCGCGCATAGCCTTCCAGCGTTCAATTGCGACTTCGGGTTCATGAGGCTTACCCAATGACTCACCATCTAAGTCAAGAGAACTATCGCAGCCGATAATGAGTGCGCCTTGAGCCAGTGGGTTTTGGACCACTGCCTCAGCCTTGGCCTTGGCAAGAAGAAGCACGAGGTCAGCGGTATTAGAAATTTGTCCTGCCGCCATTGCCATCTCGGCCAGCTTATCTTCGTCAACTTCTGGCGGGATAACCACCGGATCGATACCAGCGTCACGAAGCAGCCTCAGTCGAGCGGGTGAGGTTGAAGCTAGAACAAGTTTGGTCACAAAGACAGACTACACAGTCAGTTGTGAAACACTTGGTGGGTGAAAACTAATTGGCTGGGTCGTGAGCTTGAACTTACTGTTGGGAAAGTAGCTCACGGTGGAGTCTTTGTGGCCAGATTCGATAACCGCGTCATATTTGTATCCAATGCAATACCTGGCGAAAAGGTAATAGCAAAAGTATTTGAGGACAAGGGTGGCTCATTTGCCAGAGCCGAAACAATTCAAGTATTAGAAGCCTCCCCAGATCGAGTCCCACATTTTTGGAAAAAATCATCAGTAGCCGGAGGCGTTGAATTCGGTCACATTGCACTAAGCCGTCAAAGAGCCTTGAAGGCGGAACTCCTATCCGAAGGATTGGAACGGTTTGCAAAATTGGAAATGTCTATTCCGGTTGAAGCAATCGACGATAGTGAAACCGGTCTGGGTTATCGAACTCGTGTTCAACTTCACGTAGACGAATATGGGGATACGGGCCCATATCGTGAGCGAAGCCACGAAGTGGTTAAGGTGAAGACACTTCCGCTGGCAGTTCCTGAAATTGAAGAACTAGGGCTTCACCTAAAGAATTGGCAGTCGGTAAAAAAGATAAGTATTGCGGCTTCAAACACTGGGGGGCTGCAATGGATTGTCGATCGGAAAGTGAACGGTGATCAGATGTTAATTGAGTCGGTGCTGGGAAGAACTTATCGGCTTAGCCCAGGGGCTTTTTGGCAGGTTCACAAAAACGCAGCTCGGGTGTTAGCTGAGACTGTAGTTGAGTTTGCAACTTCACTTGGCTTTGATAAACAAAGTGACAATTTAGATTTGTATGGCGGTGCCGGGTTATTTAGTGGGACGCTAGCCGGAGCCTTTGGCTTGGATGCAAAGATAACTTCGGTTGAATCGAGCAAGATTTCGGTAGGGGATAGTAAGCGCAATTTAGCTGATTTAGCTAACTTCAGGGCGGTTGCTACTGGAACCCATGACTATCTAAAGCGTTTAGACGGGCTAAAAGCCGGTAGCACGGTATTACTTGACCCACCGAGGTCAGGCGCTGGCGGCCAGGTGATCGCTGAGTTATTGCGCTTAGAGCCCAGCAGGATTATTTATGTTGCCTGCGATCCAATTGCTTTAGCAAGAGATTTGGGGCAGTTGCTGCCAGCCGGTTACAAAATTCTAAAGATGCGGGCATTCGATCTGTTTCCACACACCCACCACTTTGAAACTGTGGTAAGTCTGGTTCGGTGAGTGAATATGTCAGCGCCAAATAAGCAGATCAGCGTAGCGATAGTCGATGACCATGAGGCTATTCGACTTGGTTTTGCCGGCGCCTGCCTGGAATACGGATACAAACTTTTAGCTCATGCTCCGAGCGTCGCTGATCTAAAAAGCAAGCTTAAGTCCAAACCACAGGTCGTGGTTCTTGATCTTTCCCTTGCCGATGGAAGTAATCCAGCGCAGAATGTGAGAGAACTGATCGACTACGGCACTGAAGTTTTGATTTTCTCTATCGCCGATAAGAAGGCTCAGGTCCGCGAAGCGCTTAAAGAAGGTGCCGCCGCTCTGGTCACTAAGAGCCAGCAGATGAAAGAGCTTTTTGAGTGCATCAATCTGGTGGCAAACGGAATCATTGTGAACACCCCGGAGACTGTTGCCGCTATCGATACCGACCAAGAGTTGAAGGCAAAGTTATCTGAGCGCGAATTACAAGTTTTGAGACTATATGCATCGGGTATGACTTTGAAGCAGGTCGCCTATGAACTGCAGATAAGTAAGCACACTGCCAAAGAGCACATTGATCGGGTCCGTGGAAAGTATTCCGAGGTTGGCCGGCCAGCCATGGATAAATCAGAATTACTAATCCGCTTGATTGAAGATGGTTTGTATGGAGAGGATCTAATCTAATGGAGCAGATTAGGTCAACCTTCGCCACTGCTCGGGTCAACAAACTAATTGGACGGGCTTTCTCCGGTGCCTCGATTCTGCTGACCGCAGAGAGCACTTTGAATTTTCTTGGTCAACTAAAGTATCTGAACCAGGTTGCGGCTTGGATAGTGGCAATTGGCCTCTGGGCAACTACTTTCGCTTTCTTTTATAGCTACTGGTTTGGTGCCGCTAGAAACTTTTATCTTCGCATTCATGCGATCTATGCAGCTGGAGTCATTTTCGCTTGGCCGTTTTTGGTAATAGAGCTACCGCCAAATGATGGCAGTTATTATCCCTGGATCTGGTGGGCGATGACCACAGCTTGGATTGCAGCTGCGCTTAGTTTTAAACTTCGCTGGACTATTTTCTACTTCCTCTCTCTGAATCTTTTGGTTCAATACATTTTTTCTACTCCTCAAGGCGGCTCTCACGGTCCAGTGGCCTTGGTTACTGATTTCCTATTCACCATTTTGACCAATGGCACTGCCGCAACAATTGCACTTTTGCTTCGAGCTGCGGCAGAGCGCACCGATCAGGCCAACGCTGAAGCAATTGAGTCCGCGATTTTGCAGGCGAGAACAGAGGCGGCAGCTAAGGAGCAGCAGCGTTTGGATGCTCTGGTGCACGATCGAGTGCTAACTGCACTAATTGCCTCAGCCAATGCCAGCTCAGCTGCTGAGGTCAAGGCTGCAGCAGATTTGGCTAACTCGGCTATTACAAAACTTGCCGAGGTTGAAAGAAGTGAACCTAGCGGCCCGGTCCTTACCGATGACCTTTTTGATTCGATAATCTCCGCGGCCAAGCGCGCAGATTCAAAGCTAACTGCAACAATCACTGAGAGCAGTAACTGGCTGGTCGAACAAGAGGTTGTTTCGGCTCTAACCGAAGCCACTTTGCAGGCGGTGCAAAACTCAATAATGCACGCTGGTCCCCAGGCAAGCCGAGAGTTATTCCTAAAAGCAACCGCAACCGATTTGAAAATAGTTATTCGAGATAACGGTAAGGGTTTTCGACCCAACCGAATTCCCAAGGGGCGTCTAGGGATTCGAGTTTCAGTCGTCGGACGAGTTGAGGCGGTAGGCGGTCAGGTTCGGATTGCTTCAGAACCAGGTCAAGGATGCACCATAGTCCTGGAATGGGCTAGAGCATGATCTCGATTAGACGCTGGGCTGCTGCCGGTATTCCGCTGGTTTATCTTTTCTATCTACCGGTGCAATCATTTTTGCTACCGAACATATTTGACCGCCATTTAGAACTGTTTGCACTGCTTATATATTTCTGCGTCGGAGTGCCAACCCTATTGTTCTTCAATGGCATTCGTATTCCACTCTGGTTAGGTTTTCTAAATCTAGCCAGCGCGGTTGTGCTTCCCGCTTTGATCATTTTGCAACGTCAGATAAGTAACGACTCTCATATCGGTGCATGGGTGGTCATGGGTACTGCTGTCCTGCTTACCGCAACTGCGGTGCGACAGCATCCACGTCTAGCTATTTTGGGTCTTATTTCACTGGTCGCTCAAATCGTTATCAGCTATGGCCCGATCTCATTTATTAGCGCAGGCCTTGTCGGTGCAATCGTGTTTGTGCTAGCCGGCTTGGGAGTTTCCGGTGGCATCAGAAGAGCAAATCTGGAGGCAGAGAATTATCTTGCTCAGCAAACCAAAGCTCTGGCGACAATCGCGGCAATCGAGGCAGCTCAAGATGCTAGGCAGGAGAGACTGCAGGCAGTTCTAAGTCAAGCCATACCAATGCTCAAAACAATTGCATCAGCAACAGCACCACTAGATGCGAAAAGTCGTGAGGAAGCCAAACTGCTTGAACTATCACTGCGCGATGAGATGCGTGGCAGAGGCCTCATGATCCCAGCGCTCAAATCTGAAGTTGCTCGGCTTAGGGCTCTCGGAGTTGAAGTTGCGGTTCTGGATGAAGGCGGCATGGATGAACTTACCGCTGAAGAGCGAGAAGTAATTCTGCAGAGGGCCATTGACGCGCTGCAGGTGGTGACTCAAGGGCGAGTTACTATACGTAGCCCGAGAAATGAAAGCTTCAGGTTGACCGTGGTGGCAACAATTCCAGGCCAAGCCGCTCCAGTTCTGAACTTGAGGCTTTAAACCCCAACGGGCCTCCGAGTTTTTATAACTCTTTGGCCCGTCCCCTGGAGATGAACTAAATACCCCTTTAGCCGTAATCGTTCATCCGATGAAACAAATTTATGTTTCGTCGGGTTAAATCTCTCGCCTATTGGCAGTTAGACTCAGTCCCCACTTTGGGGGACAAAAAAGTGTCCCCTCCATGAGGAGGGGACACCTAATTTGTCTTGCAATTAGCCCAGCAAGGCCTTTTCTAGGGTGTCTAGGCCGATGCTGCCGAGGTTTAGCGCCTTCATGTGGAACTCCTTGATGTTGAAGTTCGCACCCTGACGGGTCTTGTATTCATCGCGGATCTGCTCCCAGATGCGCTGACCAATCTTGTATGAAGGTGCCTGGCCTGGCCAACCAAAGTAACGGTGCACTTCGAAGTTGACGAACTGGTCCGACATGTTTACGTTCTTGCGCATGAAGGCTAGAGCGTAATCAAAGTCCCACTTACCGGTTCCTTCAAGATTTGGTTTACCCAGGTGAACACCCAGGTCTAACACCACACGAGCTGCACGCATGCGCTGACCATCGAGCATTCCAAGCCTGTCACCTGGATCGTCGAGGAAGCCCAGCTCCTGCATCAAACGCTCTGCGTAGAGTGCCCAACCTTCACCGTGGCCTGATGACCATGAAGCAAGACGACGCCACGAGTTGAGGTCCTTCTTGTTATAGACTTTCTGACCGATTTGCAGGTGGTGACCTGGCACACCCTCGTGGTAAACAGTCGTGGTTTCGCGCCAAGTGTTGAACTCGTTAACACCAACCGGAACTGACCACCACATTCTGCCCGGACGAGAGAAGTCGTCAGTAGGGGAGGTGTAGTAAATGCCACCGTGTTGGGTAGGGGCAATCATGCACTCAAGGTTTTTTAGTTCCGGTGCAATATCGAAGTGGGTGCCGCTTAGTTTCTCGATGGCAGCGTCGCTGAGCTGTTGCATCCAGCGCTGTAATTCATCGGTACCGTGCAACTTACGCTTTGGATCTGCATCCAAAACCGCAATCGCTTCTTCAACTGTTGCACCCGCCTTGATTTCGTTTGCAACTGCATTTTGTTCGGCAACCACTCGGGCAAGTTCTTCCTTACCCCACTCGTAGGTTTCATCTAGGTCAACTCGCTTACCCAAGAATCTTGCCGAAAGCAACTGGTATCTTTCACGACCGATTGCATCTTCAGTGTTACCTGCCGGCAGCAATTCTTCTTTGAAGAAGCTTGCCATCTTGCCGTAACCTGCGGTAGCTACCTCAGCGGCTTCGATAAGTTCTTTCTTCAACGAATCAGGTAGGTCTCCTTCAGCAGGTTTTGCGTTCGTGGCAAATTTTCTGAAGAAACCATCAGGAGTTAGAAGTTGTTCTGCTTGTTCGATAGCAATTTTGATTTGACGAACCGCAGGAGTGTCGTTGTGCTTTATACCCTCGCGCAAGGTTGAGATATAACCTTCGACGGCACCGTCTACTGCTCGCATACGCTTGGCTAGGTTCTCCCAGTTTTCCACGGTTGCTGTTGGCGATAGATCGAAGATGTCTCTAATGCCTTGAGCAGGAGAAGCAATCGGGTTTAGGTCTCTGCGCCATAAACCTGATTCGTAAATTTCATTACTTAGTTTGAGTGTTGAGGTCATTGCCAGTTTGGTTACATTGTCAACCTCATCGGCGATATCGGTTGCCTCAACCTTGGCCAGCATCTCTTTTTCTAGCCGGTTGTATTCGGCAGCGGCCTCGGGGCTGGTGTCTTCCAGGCGATCTTCGCCAACTTTGAAACCGGCATAGGTTGCAAAGTCTGGACTTAGCTCGACTAGTTTCTTGACCCACTCTTCAGCTAGAAGATCTAGCTTGGATTGTTCGCGTGACATTGGTGTCCTTTCAGACTAGATAGATAAAGATAAATCTAGTCCTGTTTCGGACCGAGAATTAATCTAAGCCAGCTCGAAAGGCAGCCTGCCACTGGCCGCGGCCAGGCTGAAGATCCCCACGCATCTGCTGGGAATTACGATGCCAGGATGAAGCCACCGGTTTTTTGGTTGATTTGGCGCTAGCCTTCTGTTCCTGCTGGGCAGCTTCCAAAATGGCGATAACCGCAGCCATCTCCTCGGCGCTGGGGTTTCCAGCGACTACCTTGAGGTGCTCAGAAATGGAGTTTTCGCTCATTACAGTGGGATATTTCCGTGCTTCTTAGGCGGTCTGGCAGCCCGTTTGGTCTTTAGGGCAGCTAGTGCTTTGATGACGCTGATTCTGGTCGCCGCCGGTTCAATAATTCCGTCTAGTTCACCACGCTCAGCAGCTAAATAGGGGCTAGCAACGTTATAGGTGTATTCGGCGGCAAGTTTAGCCCGAACCGCATTCACGTCTTGACCGGATTCTTCTGCTTCTTTGATTTTGTCGCGGAAGAGAATGTTAACCGCACCTTGTCCACCCATGACAGCGATTTCGGCTGTTGGCCAGGCCAGGTTGATGTCGGCACCGAGTTGCTTTGAGCCCATAACGATGTATGCGCCGCCGTATGCCTTTCTCGTAATCACAGTTACCAGTGGAACGGTTGCTTCGGCGTATGCGTAGAGCAACTTTGCTCCACGTCGGATGACACCAGCCCACTCCTGATCGGTTCCTGGTAAATATCCTGGAACATCAACCAGAGTCAGGATTGGAATTGAGAATGCATCAGCGAATCGAACAAAGCGAGCTGCTTTTTCTGCTGCGTCAATATTTAGCGTTCCAGCAATTTGGCTCGGCTGGTTGGCGATGATGGCAATTGATTGACCGGCTACTCGAGCAAAACCGATGATGATGTTGGGTGCGAAAAGCGGTTGCACCTCTAAGAATTCACCGTCGTCAACAATTGATTCAATAACTTGGATCATCGAATATGGCTGGCTTGGTGAGTCTGGGATTATGGTGTTCAAAACCTTATCGGCTTCGGTAATTTCCATCGTTGAATTGGTCTCAAAAACCACGCTCTCGCTGAGATTGTTTTCCGGAAGGAAGCTCAACAGGGATTTTGCGTAGTCAAGAGCATCTTCTTCATCGGAAGCTAGATAGTGAGCCACACCGGAGACCTGATTGTGAGCGAGTGCACCACCGAGTGCCTCCATGGCTACTTCTTCACCGGTGACGGTTTTGATTACATCCGGGCCGGTAACGAACATGTTCGAAGTTTTATCAACCATGATCACAAAGTCGGTTAGCGCTGGCCCATACACTGCACCACCAGCAGCCGGTCCCATGATTATGGAAATCTGCGGAATGACACCGGAGGCCATGGTGTGACGCTTAAAGATTTCACCGTATTTACCGAGCGCGACCACTCCTTCTTGGATTCGGGCACCTCCCGAATCGAGAATTCCAATCAGTGGAACTCCGGTAGCGATAGCCAGATCCATAATCTTGATGATTTTGTTTCCAGCGGCTTCACCCAATGAGCCACCAAAAATAGTGAAGTCTTGGGAGAACAGCGCAACCTGGCGACCATCTATGGTTCCAACCCCGGTTACCACCGAGTCACCGTAAGGGCGGTTCTTATCCATGCCGAATGCGGTTGAGCGGTGTCGAACAAACTCATCCATCTCAACAAATGAGTTTGGATCCAGAAGTAATTCAATTCGCTCGCGGGCAGTCTTTTTACCCTTGGCATGCTGCTTAGCGATTGCCGCCTCACCGGAGGCATAGACCGCCTCATGGTAACGCTTGCGAAGATCTTCAATCTTTCCTGCGGTAGTCGACAGGTCTGGTGTGTCTTTCTCGGTCACGGGTTCTTCTCCAATACTTGAAAGGCTCACTGCAACTCTATCCAAGAGGTGTCGGTTGGAAGGGCTAACCTAAAGGCTATGGAACTAACTGCTAGCCAAGAATTTGCCTCAAGAATCGAATATTTGCCTGAAATAGGCTCAACCAATACCTATTTACTGCAGGAGGCCAAGAACCAAGAAGCGTGGCCTGATTTCTCTGTGGTGCTCACCGATAATCAAACTTCAGGACGCGGAAGAATGGATCGGGTTTGGCAAGCTAAGCCGGGGCAGGGTCTGGCGGTTTCGGTTTTGCTTCGTCCGGTTGAGTATGGGATCGAAAGCTTTGGTTGGTTGCCACTGGCGGCTGGTCTTGCCATGCGTAATGCGGTAGCCAGTTTGGTGCATGATTCCGAAGTGAGTTTGAAGTGGCCAAACGATGTCTTGGTTAATGGAGAAAAGATTTCTGGAATTCTCGCCGAAGCTCTGTCCGATAGGGCGGTGGTTATCGGGGCAGGGTTAAACCTAAGACAGCAAAAGGAAGACTTGCCAATTGAAGCGGCCACTTCACTTGCCTTACACGGAGTAAGTGGATTTAAGTTAGATGACATTTTGGTTAGGTATTTGGCTGGACTAAAAAGAATCTATGAAGAATTCAACGCTGCTAACGCAGATCCAGATGCCTCTGGGCTCAAACAAGAACTTATCGAGGTGAGCTCCACGATCGGATCTTCTGTATCAGTTCAATTACCAGATGAGAGCTCATTCGAGGGCAAAGCAATCGGTTTAGATCGTCAAGGCAGGTTGCTAATCGCGGTTGAAAACCCAACTGAGATTCGTGCCGTTGCCGCTGGCGACATCAAGCACTTGCGACAATAAGAACGTGTCGCAAACCTTTACTGAACAAAAATACGCTGTCTTGCGCAAAAGTTGGACTGCCTTAGTTCTGCCTTGGCTTTCGCTGATGGCTATTTCAGGATTAACCTTTTTCTTCTACGGCCGATTGACTGAAGTGCTGCACCAGCAAATTCTCTTTGCCTCAGCTGGAGTTCTTGCCTTGGTTTTATGGCTCTTACCATCGCTTCGGTTCCTAACTAACCGTTACGAAATTACCAGCAATCGTGTGGTGGCAAGAAGCGGGTTTTTTGGAAGAAAGCAATCAAGCGTTTCCTGGGGCGAAATCACCGGGGTTAGTTTGACGAGGGGATTTCTCGGGTTAATTACCCGATCTGGAAATATCCACCTGCACCGAGAATTCGGAGTCGACCTTGTTTTAGCCAGAGTGCCTAAAGCTAAAACTCTTAGTCGAGAACTCGAGCGATTTCTCATGATGCGAACCGGCGTGGGACAATAAGCTGTGGTGAAAACTATTGGAGTAATCGGTGGCGGGCAGCTAGCTCGCATGATGATTACTCCTGCTCAACAGCTTGGACTTGGCATCAAAGTTCTAGCCGAAACCGAGGGTTCTTCAGCGGCATTAGCTGCCACGCAAGTCGGCGACTACACCGATTTAGATACTGTTAGAGATTTTGCTAAGACAGTCGATGTGATCACATTTGACCACGAGCATGTGCCAATTAGCATTCTTGAAACACTCGAAGCCGAAGGCTTCAACGTCCAACCGAACAGTCGCGCTCTGGTTTTTGCCCAAAACAAACTAGAGATGAGGCGACGACTTACTGAGTTGGGGCTACCAGTTCCCAGTTGGAAAGCGGTCTCTTCAGTTACCGAGATAGCTGCTTTTCTTGAAGCACATGGCTCAACTGCGATTCTAAAAACTCCAACCGGCGGCTATGACGGCAAAGGCGTCATAGTAGTTAACGATCCTGCGCAAGCTGCCGGTTGGTTTGAAAAATTTGATGTTTTGCTAATTGAAGAAAAAGTTGAATTTGTTCGTGAACTTGCTCAGCTTTCAGCACGGAGTGTTAGTGGACAGTGGCTGAGCTGGCCGGTAGTTCAGACTATTCAGCGCGATGGCGTTTGTAGTGAGGTTCTTTCACCTGCTCCTTATGCGGATTTTGCAAAAGCGGCTGACTTGGCAAAAGCAATTGCAGAGGGTCTAAATGTCACCGGCGTGCTCGCAGTTGAAATGTTTGAAACTGCTGATGGCAGGTTACTGGTGAATGAGTTAGCTATGCGTCCTCACAACTCTGGGCATTTCAGCATTGAAGGTTCGTTTACTTCACAGTTCGAACAGCACTTGAGAGCTGTTGCTGATCTTCCACTGGGTTCAACAACGGCTACCCAGGCATTTGCTGTGATGCTGAATTTGCTAGGGGTAGATGACAGCAACACCTTTATCGAACATTATCCAATCGCTCTTGCCACAACTGGAGCGCACATTCACACCTACGGGAAGTCTGCTCGCAAAGGCCGAAAGATGGGTCACATCACCGCTCTTTCCGATGTTTCCTTAGACGAGGCGAAGGCTATTGCCAGCGCGGCTAAGCAGGCTTTGCACGCCTAACTGGTTTTTACCCCAAGCGAATCTAAAATTGGGGTGTATTGGTCGAGTGAGGAGCACCCATGTCTAAACCTTTAGTTGGTGTCGTAATGGGTTCTGACTCAGACTGGTCGGTTATGAGCGATGCGGCCCAGGCGCTAAAAGAATTTGGCATTGAGTTTGAAGTTGAAGTTCTTTCTGCACATCGCACACCTGAGCGAATGATGGAGTGGGGTAAAGCCGCCGCATCAATGGGAATTCGGGTAATCATCGCCGGCGCTGGGGGTGCTGCCCACCTACCAGGCATGATCGCATCGGTGACTACACTTCCAGTTATCGGTGTTCCGGTAAAGCTAAAGAGCCTAGATGGCATGGATTCACTACTTTCCATAGTTCAAATGCCAGCTGGAATTCCAGTTGCCACAGTTTCTATTGATGGTGCCAGAAATGCTGGAATTCTGGCGGCTCGAATAATCGGTACCTTTGACGAGAAAGTTTCTAAGGCCCTCGAGGAATTTAGTGAGTCGCTCAAAGATCAAGTTGCTGTAAAGAATAAGAATCTCAAGTCTCAACTATGAGTTCAGGCAGTAACAACCAAGAGGTAAACACACCTTTTAGAGATATTAGGCGCGCAAGTTCAGGTCAACTGGCTAAGCGAGCCTGGTGGATCATTGCCTTAAATTTTCTGATTCCAGGCTCAGCACAGGTGCTTGCAGGAAATAGAAGAATTGGCCGAATTGGAATTTTATTCACCCTAGCCTTCTGGGGATTCCTAGTCTTAGTAGTTTTGCTTTCCCTCATTTCCAAACTCGCCCTTTTTACCATTTTGCTGAATCCCTTTATCGCCATTCCTATCGGCATATTGTTCATCTGCTACGCAGCACTAATTGCCTATCTGAGTTTTGATTCACTTCGGCTGATGAAACTTTCCATAGTCGAAAGTCGCGGTAAGCCTGTGATGATTGTGTTGCTTCTGGTTACTGCGATTACAGCTTCATTTGTCACTGGAACCATCGGCTCAACAGCTCTAACAGCGACAAATCTGATTAACGGCATGTTTGTCAACAGTGGTTCGTTAGAACAGCACAAGGGTCGATACAACATTCTGCTTATCGGAGGGGATTCTGGTTCCAACCGTTTTGGCCTAAGGCCGGACAGCATTTCAGTTTTGTCGATAAGTGCTGAAACGGGTAACGCGGTGAACATCGGTTTACCGAGAAACCTTACCCGGATCCAGTTCACCCCTGGCAGCCCAATCAAAAAGGTTTACCCCTATGGCTACAACCACGACTGTGGTGGACCATGTTTGCTGAATGCAATCTATAAGTCGACTATGGATAACTACAAGCATCTATACCCGGATGCCAAAAAGCGCGGTTCGACAGCTGGAATGGAAGCAACCAAGTCGGCAGTGCAATGGGTCACCGGTCTGAAGATTGATGCCTACGTGATGATTAACATGAAGAGCTTTGTTGGATTGATCGATGCTATCGGCGGTATCGAAGTGAACGTGAAAAAGCCTCTTCCAATCGGTGGGCAGATTGATTGCGTTGATGCGGATAACGAGCACGGCTCAATTTGTCCGGACGCGATGGGTTGGATTGAAAAAGGGAAGCAGCACATGGATGGTAGGACTGCTCTCTGGTATGCCAGAAGCAGACATAACACCAATGACTATGACCGCATGCGTCGTCAGCGCGAAGTCGAGAATATAGTTTTGAAAAAGATCGATCTTCCGACGCTTCTTTTCCGCTTCGGCGCAATCGCTGGTGCTGGAGCCAAGTTGGTCACTACGGATATCCCGGCCGGTGATGTTCCAAAACTTATGGATCTTGCATTTAAGGCAAAGAGCAAAGGACTGAAGAGTTTGCAGCTAAGTTATCCAGTTATTCAGGCGGATAATCCTGATTTTTGGTTGATGCGACACCTGATTGCAGAAAAACTCAGGAAGTATAACTAAGCGTTCTCACAGTTTCGCAGAGACCTTTTTTAGGCTCGAAAAGTTAGTCTGATTTATATGAAAAAGCTAAGATTTCTAGTCATCTGCTTTACCCTGATTGGGGTGTTGAGCGGTTGCACACTGCTCTACCCAAACTGGGGTAAACCAACTGACAGCCCAAAACCTACTGATACCAGCACCCCTTCTCCTACTGAGACTAAGACCGACTCGCCAACCCCGACTCCGACTAATAAGGAGAAGGCCGAGGTCGAAATCATGGACGCCTATGTGGATACGGCAAATGGAATTCTTCAGGTAATCGCAGCGGTAACTAACTTCAGTGAAGACGGCGGCACCTGCACGGCAACTTTTAATGGCGGTGGGAAGACCGTTTCAGTTTCCACCAAGGCTGAATCAAACGCTGCTAACACCCAATGCAAGCCGATTGAAATACCGCTTGGTGGTTTGCCTCGGGGAGCTGGAGTTGTGACGGTTACTTATGACTCAGCGAAAAAGCACGGAATTTCACCTTCGGTTGCGGTAACTATCGAGTGAGAAAGCTTCGGTTAAACAAATTCTTGGGTTTAGTGCTCACTGCACTATTGACCCTAGTTGGTTTAACCCCGGCAGATGAGAGTAGGGCTCTCGACGGCAGCAAATTTGATCCTGGCCTCATTATTAGCGATAGCGTATTTTTTGATTTCGGCTCAATGACGGTTGAAGAAATTCAGCGGTTTTTAGAATCACAGGTTCCGGTTTGTAAATCTGGGCCAACCGGTATGCCCTGTCTCAGAAATTACAAAACTGATACCCCGGAGAAAGCCGCGGACCCCGGTAAATGTGCATACATGCCTGCTCAGACAAACATCTCGGCAGCTCAAATCATCTATAACATTTCCAGAGCATGCGGCATCAATCCCAGAGTTTTGCTGGTAACGCTGCAAAAAGAGCAGGGATTAGTCCAAGCAACTATTCCCTCACCTTATATGTATCGAGCGGCAATGGGCTATGGCTGCCCAGATAGTGATCCGGCTATCTGCGGAAAAGTTTGGGTTGGTTTATTCAATCAGCTATATAAAGCAGCTGGACAATTCCAGTGGTACGGTGACCCAAATGGTTCATTCACCTATCTTCGACCTGGACGGGAAGTTTCAATTGCCTACAACGAGGTGGCCAGCAAGAACTGTGGGCGTCGGACATTCTTGCTGAAAAGCCAGGCGACCGCAAACCTTTACTACTACACCCCATACACTCCTAACCAAGCTGCGCTAAATAATCTGCGTGGCATTGGCGATAAGTGTTCGGCTTACGGTAACCGTAACTTCTGGCGTTTTTATTGGGACTGGTTCGGTTCACCGATTGGTGGAGGATTCCTACTCAAGAGTTCAACAAGTGATACCTATTTCATATCTAACGATGTGAAGTATCCACTTTCCGATCCAACCCTGGTTGACGCTCTTGCCCCACTTGGCCCTTTGGGTGAAATATCACAGGATTACCTAGATTCTTTCCCTACCGGAATACCAATGACTAGGTTGATAAAAACTCCAGCGGTAAACGGAGTCAGTGTCTACTTCTTCGTCAGCGGGGGCAAGAAGTATTTGGTCTCAAACTGTGATCAGGCAACCAACATGGGTCTTGATTGTGCCAAGGCAGTCGAGTTAACTCGAGTTCAGCTGGATGCCTTGCCAACCGGAACCTTCCGACCAGATATTTCGGCCGTAGTGAAATCAGCAGCAGTAGCGCCGGCCAACCCGTCCTATTTCATGGTCTCTGGTACTAAGAAGTATCCTCTCGATTGTGCCAGGGCTTCGATACTGGGCGTGAACTGCAACACAGCCGTGGAGTGGACCAAAGAGCAGCTGGATGCTCTTACTACTGTCAGGTTGTCGCTTGCGGCCCAGGGGATCTCATCAATTCTGGTGGCTGCCGATGGCAGCAGAGTTCTAATCAAAGACGGTTTTAAGCGAGAAATCTTAGACGACGAATCGCTTAATGCTGCGCAGATTCCAGCAATGGCACCTTCGCCACTTAGCGTAACTGACTACAAGTATCTGCCGTGGGGTCCACCGATTGCTCTGGACGGAAGCCTATTCATCAACCGAGCTACCGGTAGGGAAGGAGTGATTGTTGGTGGTGGATTCTTTGACATTGATCCGAGCACTAGGCAAGACCTTGATTTCAAGCTTTGGTTTAGAAAGTCAACTGGAACTCTCGGCGCCGATGGGCTAAGCGGAATTCCTAATAGTGTTGTGATCACCTCGCTGATTCGCGATGAATCAAATCAGGTTTGGATGTTAACCAAGGATGGGCGAATAGAGGTCGACGATCCAAGTGACTGGACTTCGAAAGCTGTTGCGCTACCAGATGTCTTAGTGCAGAAGTTCCCTAATCAAAACCAAGCAATAACCGGATTTAATTTCATGCGGGCTGAAGGTGAAAAGCTCATATATCGTCTAAAAGATGGTGTCCTGCGCGGGACCTTTAATACTGCTGATCGGCAAGTTTTAGCTGAGGGTATGCAAAGCGCTCAGGTACTCATTGTGAGCCCAAGTGGTTTGAACTTTATTCCCAAGGGAGTAATGGTATTCCCGGCTGGCTTAACTGTTCGCAACAGGTTGACTAAGGTAGTCGGTGTTATTGATGGTGCGAGTAGGTTGGTGACCTTCTCGGATAATTCAGCCAAACTCGCATTACCTGAGCCTCGTTCACTTAGCAATCTGCAATTATCTGGATACCCAGACACCGAGGAGCTAAATGCGTTCAAGGTTTCCTGTGCTGGACAGATATACATGGTGGCCAATTCATTGCTGTACCAAACCACACTGAATGTTGCTAGCCAGTACCCAGGTAAGGCGACGGTGTTAAGCGATTCAGTTTGCGGCAAGCTCAATAAAACCACAGGGACTCTCGGTCGCTACATCGGGACTAAAATTCAGGACCCTGCAACTGGAAAATTCAGGATGAAGGCCTACAAAGTAGTAAAGGGAAAGAAACTTCCATTCAAAACCCTTGCCGACTATAAGGCGGATAACAAGACAGAACCGCCACTTATCTGGGTAGATCAGGCATTTGTAGACAAGTTACCAACTGGAGCAGAGCTAGTAGCTGGAACCAACCCAGATCCAAAACCTAATCTCAAGACCTACACCATCGTTGCCGGTGATTCACTAACTTCGATAGCGCTGAAGTTTGGTACCACGGTTGAGAAATTGATGCAGCTAAATAGCATCACTAATCCAAACCGAATTAGCATCGGGCAGGTCTTGAAATTACCTTAATCTTGCCCGGGTAATTGGCCGCTTCCGAAGTGAATCGAGCTGCTTGATTTTTCGGGTCTTGGTATTTTTCTCAAGCAGTTCTTCGGGGTCGTAGGCTTTCACGGCAAACAGAATCAGCATCATCATCGCTGATTGAACTAACAACCTGGATTCCGTGATGCCCCTAACCAACTGGGTGACTAGAATCAGCAGAGGCCAAAGGTATAGCGGATTACTGTGATGAACTCCTAAGCGCCAAGTCTTTATAAATGTTCTGGTCAGCACAATAAGAAACAGGATTAGCCCAACGGCACCCAGTTGTAACCACATGTCTAGGTAGGAGTTGTGGGCCTGGAAGTATTCAATCCCGTTGATAACTATTAACCCGGCGTATGGCTCGACTCCAGGGACCCAAACTCCAGTAAACCCCCAACCCTCTAGTGGCCGTTGGGTGACTAAATCAAAAACTGAGCGCCAGATGTCGGTCCGATGAGTCATGTCAGGGCTTTTTCCCAGAAACTCAAATACCGGACGCCTGAAAGTAAGGACAAGAAGTCCGGCGATTCCAGAAAGAGCCCAAGCATATCTGTAGTAGCGGTGCCTTGTTGCTTTATCTTTTCCTTCGGCCAGCAGCGAGACTATAGCGGCCAGGCTGACCGCAACTGATGCGAAAACAACTCCAGCCGAACCAGATAGTGCAACAGTTAGTGCACTCAAAGCGATACTAAATATCGTTAGGATTTTGTGGCTTTTCTTTACAACTAGTTCAACCAGGAACGTAATCAGACCCATCAACGCCCAAGATCCCATAAAACTATTACGAAGTAAGAGATCGTCAATTGTTCGACCATCAGGCTGCTGCCCGATGTTTCTAATAATTTGGAAAAGATTGGAATCAAATCCAAATATTTCTGTTTGAGCCAGCACTGCAAGGCTGCTTAGCATCAGCTCGTAACTTAGGGCTGCAAAAATAACGACCCTTATTGTGTTCGCAAATATGTTTAATATTGCTCGCCAAGAGAACACAGCAGAGTAAAACAGCGCTATGAGAATTACCCCAGCTTGAATAAGAAAACTAGTGAGTGTTTGGTTCGGATAGTTTGACCAGAGAACTGAACCGATCATTAGCGTAACTAATAGGGTGAGTTCGATTGGTACTTGCCGCAATACCCTTTTCCAGTCGGATTTAAGAAAGTAGTATCCAGCGCCAACTAAAGCTACAGCCGCAAAAAAATACCAAACCAACCAATGAACGCTGAGATAGAGATACTCTTGGGCAAATAGAGCATCCCCTAAAACTAAAAGCATCAGGCTCAGATAGCCGATGCTAGTGGCCCCTTTGGACACCTGCTCGGTTGTTTGCTTATTGGCTAACTCATGGCTTGATGACATTTGATTCCAAGTCTAAGGTCACTGACCGGCTTAGGCATCTTTCAAAGATTAGGCTATTTAGGTGCTTGTGAAATTGACCAATCAGCCATTGGAATACGCTTGGGGCTCTAAGGATTTAATTCCGGAGCATTTTAGGCTTCTTCCAACTGGCAAGCCGATGGCAGAAATATGGTTTGGCACCCACGATGGATCGCCAACCGAAGTCGTTGGTAAAAGGCAGAGCCTTCACGATTTTCTTGAAACAAGCGGCAGGCAAGACAGACTTGATTATCTTTTGAAAATTTTGGCCGCAGAAGCTCCACTTTCGATTCAAGCGCATCCAAACCCAGAACAAGCCAAGGCTGGTTTTCAAAAAGAAAATGCACTTGGGATTGCTATTGATTCACCTAGTCGAAATTACAAAGATGATCGAGCAAAACCGGAACTAATAGTTGCGGTCAGTGAAACCTTTGATGCCCTAGTCGGTTTTGCCGATGAACGATTGATAATCGAGCGTTTTCAGGAAATCCTCGAAATGGCTCAGCCTGGAAAACTCCAAAGCAAACTAATTAGCTGGATTAGTTCGCTTGAAGGACCTGCAGGGCTAAGCGAAGTTTTCCTGGACTCACTTTCATCAGCCGATATTGATCGCACATTCATCACCGAATTAGTGGACTTGGCTGAACAGTGTCCAAGCCTGGTTGAACTCGTTGCGCACCTCAACGCCTACCACGAGGGAGACCGAGGTATCGCTACCGCACTGCTGATGAATCGGGTGACCCTGAACAAAGGTGAGGCAGTATTCGTGCCAGCCGGAATGCCCCATGCCTATCTGGCTGGCTTAGGTGTTGAGGTGATGTTGGCAAGTGATAATGTGCTACGCGGTGGACTAACACCCAAGCACATAGATATTGCAGAGCTTTCCGAGGTGGTCATATTTGAGTCGGTTTCAGTTGATTTAGTAAAAATGACTACTCTGGCTACAGGCCTTAGGCGCTTTGAAATTCCAACCCCAGAATTTAGTTTTTATGAAGTTTCAGTGAGCCAGCAGAACATGCTCATTGATATAAATCTGCCGGGGGATGCCATCCTGCTCTGCGTTAGTGGCTCGATTGCGGTTTCGAACAGTCAAGAAGAGCTTGAAGTTATTCAGACTGGGGAAGCGGCTTTTATTGCGGGCGATGCGAGAACCTTCAGCATGACCGGTAGCGGTTTTGGCTATCTGGTTATTGGTTCAAACTAGCTTGATAAGCACTCTCGACAATGTCCATAAGGTTGTATTTAGCCTGCCATCCCAAGGTCTGTCTGATTCTTGAAACATCCGCAGCTAGGGCTGCGGGATCGCCTAGTCGGCGATCAGTTAGATTCACCGCAAAGTCCAAGCCGGTAACCTGCTTCAGAGCTTGAACTACCTGTAGCACTGAAGAACCCGTTCCAGTGCCAACATTCAATACCTGATGCGGTTGATTTTCTCTATCCAGGTAATCCAAAGCGGCAACGTGAGCGTCGGCTAAATCTGAAACGTGGATGTAGTCGCGAACGCAGCTACCGTCGATGGTCGGCCAGTCGGTGCCGAAGACCTGAACTGGGGTATTTGTCTTTATCGCATTTAGCGCGATTGGAATTAGGTTGGCAACTGAAGTGTCAGCGAGATCTGGGAACCCAGCACCAGCAACGTTGAAGTATCTAAGCGCAACAGCTTTTAGCCCCCACGCCTTAGTTGCATTTGCGATGAGCCACTCACCAATCAACTTTGTTTCACCGTATGGGTTTATTGGTCGGCAAAGGTAATCTTCATCGACCAGATCAACCTCGGGGGAGCCATAGGTGGCGGCGCTAGAAGAGAAAACTAATTTCTTTAGTCCGACCTCCTTCATTGCCTCCAGAATATTTAGCACCGAGTCGATGTTTTGTCGATAGTAGTACTCGGGTTTAGCCACGGATTCAGCAACAGACTTGCGCGCTGCAAGATGGATTACGCCATCGATAGCTTGACTTGTAAATAGAGCTTTGAGTTTTTCTCGAGCATCATGATCTGCCAAATCAAACTGGACAAGTTCGGTTTCACCCACTCTTGATTTCAGCCCAAAACTCATATCATCCAATGCCACAGCTTGGTGCCCCGCTGCTTGGAGAGCTCTGATTACATGGGAACCGATGTAACCGGCACCGCCGGTGACTAGAATCTTCATAACCCTTAGATTACCCCGCTATTTTGGGTCGAAAACTGCCAAAAGTGCCTATGTTTCGCCTTGATAACAGTTTCGATTTGACCTTTTATGAACTTGACATCACAATACTTACATTGGTGTAATTACATCGGTGCGACCCTGTGAGGTTGCTTCAAAGTTTTTGAGAGGAACCGTATGAGTCTGAATGATGATCGCCAAGGGGTGCCCGAAGACTGGTACGTTGACCCACTACTCAGAAAACTTCTAGGTGATGATTCAAATTCAGACACCAACCCGCTAGCTTGGCAGCGCGATGCCATTTGTTCCCAGACCGACCCTGAAGCCTTCTTTCCCGAAAAAGGCGGTTCTACCAGAGATGCCAAAAGAATCTGCGCCGGCTGCGACGTTCAACAGCAATGCCTAGAGTATGCACTCAAAAACGACGAGCGCTTTGGTATCTGGGGCGGTCTAAGTGAACGTGAACGTCGCAAGCTAAAGCGACGCGCTTAGTTTCGAGTGAGGCCACAGCTTGAGCCTGCGTGTGGTGACGGTCGTAATTTCTAACGACCAACCCAATTTTCTCTCCAACTGCTTAGGCGCAATTGAGCGCCAAAGTTTTCGCAGTGAACGCATTCTTGTCGTAGACACTTCCGACCAGGCCGAAGTCGGGGATGTTCTAGAAAGTTTTGTCGCTAGATCCAGTAAGCACGCTGTCGTGAAAGTAGAAGAAAGAGCAAACTTTGCAGAGTTGGTGGCACTAGGAATCAAACAAGCATTAGTTGGAATTTCCGAGTTAGCCGATGTTGCAGTTTGGTTAGTTCACGATGACTGTGTTCCAGAAGTTCATGCCTTAGCAGAGCTGGTTCGCACCCTTGAGCTTTCACCCATGGTAGGAATTGCATCGCCGAAACAGCTCGCCGTTGAAAATCCGAAAATTATTGTTCAGCAGGGACTTACCGTCACCAAGACGCTCAAGCCGTTCTCCCTAGTTAACGATGAACTAGATCAAAAACAGCACGACAGTATGAGCGATGTCTTAGCGGTATCCAGTAACGCCATGTTGGTCAGAGCAAATCTCTGGGCCGACTTAGGCGGCTTTTCGCTAAGTGCGCCTGCGTTGGCCCAGGACATCGAGCTCGGTATTCGAGCTCACCAGTCGGGATTCAGAGTGGTAGTGGTCCCCACCGCTCGAGTGCGTCACGGCGAACTTTCGATCAATAACCGCCGTCCCAAAAAGTGGTTGGGCGGAAGTTCAAAATACGCCTTAGCAAAAGCGGCAAACCACCTAAGACTCTCGCAATGGCCTCTACTGCTTGCATTTTTCTATTGGCTGACACTTCCATTTATATCTGTCATACAGGTCTTCTGGCTTTTGTTGCGAAAACGACCTGATCGCATTGGCTTTACCTTGCGGGCTAATCTATGGACATTTTTCACCTTCAGGGCTCGTCTTCGCGACCGCCATGGCGCTTCAATCTCTGCGCTTCGCTCGCTGTTTGCAACTAGGGAGCAGGTTAGGTCCAGAGCCAGACTTGCCTTGGAGATACAGGAACAAAAAGAAAATCTCTCCAGTTTCGAGTCCCAGCGGGTAACCAGCCAGCTTAACTTTGCGGCCGGTGGTGGTCTCTGGGTGATGTTGGCGCTTGCCGCCGTCTCATACAAGTTTTTCCCGTTAGGCGCATCTGCTCAAGGAGGCTATGCACTGCCGCTTAGCGATAGCTGGCTGCAACTTTTTGCCAATACCGGCTCTAGTTTTCAGCACATCGGTTTGGGGCTGGCCGCACCAAGTGATCCAATCAACTGGATTTACCTTGCTATTGGTTCATTAACTTTCTTTGCGCCGAACCTGGCCTTGAGCTGGTTATTGATTCTGGCCAAGCCGCTAGCGTTTTTTGGAGCTTGGCGTTTACTTTCGACAATCACCACTAGAAATTCGCTGAGAATTATTTTTGCTCTTGGCTATGTGTTTTGGCCGGCTTTCACCTTTGCGCAGAGCGAGGGTAATTATCCAGCAGTTATCTTCACAATCGCCCTACCCTGGTTGCTGTTTTGTCTAGCCCGAGTAGCAAGGGTTGGTATCAGTTCATCGGTGAGATCAAGCGCACAGGGTTGGTCATGGATTGCCGTTAGTGGATTACTACTTGCAGTTTGTTATTCAAGCGCACCGAGCACGATTCTTCTCCTAGCACTTATATTCATAGCCTTCCTAGTTCTGATGCGTAAGCGCATAGTTCTAGGTTTGCTAATTGTGATTCCGACACTTGCTATTGCCGGTCCATACATCTTCTACCAGATAGTCACGAACCAAAATGTACTCGGTGTATTTGTTGATCCGACACTAGCTAGACCAAACGAGGCCGCATCGCTAGCGAATTCCATTTTTGGCTCAGACAACTTATTTAGTTGGTCGGCAATTGCTTTGATGGGGTTGTCTTCGCTAGCCCTCTTGGTTAGAGGTAGAAGAATTTTTGGTGCCTGGATTTTGGTGGCTTTCGCAGTTGTGAATATTTGGCTGATTTCTTCGATCAGTTTTCCTTCAGGAGGCCTAGCAAGCATCGGTTTTGGCTCAAGCTCGCCGGTTTACCTGTCTACCGAACCATCAGTGATGCTCCTAGCCTTGGTCCTGGTCGGCATTATGGCACTTTGGTTAGATGGCCTAACCCGAGCAGGGATTAGAAAACTAACTCTGTTCGCGGTTCTTATTGGCGCGGTCTTGCCTCTGGCAGCCGCTTCAGTTTTGCAACCTAGTCAAGTGGTTTTTAAAGAGACCCGAAACTTGCCGGCTATCTTCACCGCAGAGGCAAAGGCTGGAAGCCAATTGCGGATGCTAATTATTACCGGCAACAGTGAGCAGAGTTTCCAGGCAGAGCTAGTTCAAGCTGGTGGAATAAAACTGGATGCGATCTCAAGCACCTATCGAATGAGCCCCGTGAATCTAACCAGCAGTTATCCGGCCAAGGCTGAACTAGCAAGGTTGGTAGCCAACCTAGTTTCTGCCAATGAGCAGAGTTTGACTCAGGACCTACAGAACTCTGGAGTTGGCTACATCTTGGTTCCAGAAACTAGTAGTAATGGGGATATCCAGGTTGCCCTGAACACCGCCCCCGAATTAGATCAGGTTGGCACAACCGAATATGGGCAACTCTGGCGAGTGAAGAAATCGAGAGAGATCAGTTCTGATGTTCAGCTAGGTTACTGGTCAATTACTAAGACAGTTCAAATGGCAACCTTGTTTGGTTTTATCCTGCTCGCTTTGCCAACAGCTAGGGGCAGAAAGAAGCGTCTTTCGAATGAGTTCATAGAAGAGGAGAGCGAATGATGTTAGTTCGACTACTCCGTTTTGTTTTGATAGCTGGTCTAATTAGCGCAACGTTTGTGTTTGTAAAGCCAGTGAACCTGATAAGCAGCGCTCAGCCAGAGGCCGCTAGTTACGAGGTAAACGCTAAAGATTTGCAACTAAGTTGCAATGGACCAGCGGTTCTTGCTGGCGGAGAGAATGGGACTTCGGTCACCGGTTTCAAGCGACTAGGCACTGCCGTGGCTTCAGTTTCTTACTCTGCCGTGACCCAAACCCAATTAAGTAGCTTCGGTAACAAAACGATTCTTGGTTTTGGCATCCGACAGGATATTTCTAGTCGAATCAAGAAACCAGAATCAGTTAAAGTAATCGACTCCAGCGGTAAGACTGAGCAGGGCTCGGCCCTACTTTCTGCAAACCAAGTGCAGCTTGTGAAAGATAAAGCAATTCAAGGGCTGTTAGCTGCACCGTGTTTACGCCCACAGTCAGAGTTCTGGTTTGTTGGTGGTTCGACGAGCGTTGGTCGTGAGGCCTTGCTGATATTGACCAACCCTTCGCAGGTGGATTCAATTGTTGATTTGAGTATCTTTACCGAAAACGGAACATCACACTCTTCTGGGCTAACCGGAATTAGCGTGCCAAAATTCAAGACCACCGTGATACCACTGTCCTCCTTTGTTCTTCGTGCCCAATCAATTGCTGTTCATGTGAAGAGCCACGGTGGATCGATTACCGCGCTTATTCAACAGAAGGCAATTCGCGGATTGAACGCTAACGGCGCTGACTTTATTGCCCCGAGTGATCTGGCAACTGCCGAGGCGTTCTTCCCAGGCATCTTGGTCAGAGGAGCAGCCGATACGGCTAAGTTCCGCAAGAGTGGATCGAAATATTCAGACGTGCAAAATATGCTCAGGGTATTTGTGCCGGGGGATAAGGATGCCCAGATTACATTCCAAGTCCTCGGTACAAACACCGACACTTTCGGCACAGTGCTTTCCGTGACTGCTCCAGCCGGCAAGGTTTCTGATTTCGCAATCGAAGGACTCAAAGATGGAGATTATTTTGGCATTTTAAATTCCGATGTTGAAGTGCTCTCTTCGGTTCGCTTGGTTAGAGCTAGAGCAAGTTCGGATCGATTCGTTGACTTTGCCTGGATAAATGCCGCGGCTGGTTTTAGTAACACTAGGTTTGTTGCAGTGCCAGAGATTGGGATAACCAAACTGTCACTGGTAAATCCAAGTTCCAAGCCGACCACTGTCACCCTAAAACTTGGTTCGGCAACGGTGAAGCGATCAATTCAAGGCTCTTCTGCGGAAGTTGTATTAGTGAGTGCTGGAATTTCGGTTGGCATCATCCCGACTTCGACTGCAATTCACGCATATTTGATTGTTGATACTCAAGGTCGGGTTGGGGCACTGCCAGTTTTAGATGAGAAGAACATCAGCGGCGAAGTAGCTGTAAACGTTCACTAGTCGTCTTCTTCACCGAGAATAAGTTCCCAGGGCTCCTTATCAATAAGGGCAGCCGCGGCCTCAAAGACGTGGTGTTCGATTCGGATCCTCTCGTCGTTTGAATTACCGATTGGCTCAAGTCTTAGTATCGGTAGTCGATAGAGGATTATTGTTTTGCTCGGCTTTCTAATCGACCAGCGCTTTACGTAGGTCGAATTGACTCCCAGAATTGGGGCATCAAGGATGATTGCCCGCATGTCTCCTAGCTCATTTGGCCAGCGCTCTTTGATGTATTCGACAGTTGCTGCCACAATTAGCCGGAATTGATCCTGGTTGGAGCCGCCGGTTCGGTAGAGGGCTCCGGTTAGTGAATGGCGAACACCACGGCCATGCCTGTCCCGCTTAGCGCTATTCGGAGATTTCTTGGGCATGCAGACATTGTATTCTTGACTGATGGAAGAAGAGGCTCATGCAGGTTAATTGGGATGCCATAGTAAAGACTTATGACGTCAGAGGCCTAGTCGATGTTGATCTAACCGACGATGTGGTGAGGGCTTTAGCTGCCGGTTTTGTTGATGAACTCGAACTGTCTGGTCAGACGGTGATTGTCGGTCACGACATGCGTGATTCGTCGCCTCGTTTTGCAAACTGTTTTGCCGAAGGCGCAACCCTTCGCGGCGCTAATGTGATCAATCTTGGTCTGTGCTCAACTGACGAGTCCTACTTTGCCTCCGGTTACCTCAAACTTCCAGCGGCCATGTTTACGGCAAGTCACAACCCAGCCACATACAACGGCATTAAGTTTTCTAGAGCGGGAGCAAGAGGCATCAGCCTAGACACTGGTTTGGCCAACATTAGAGATCGGGCTAAAAAGTTCTTAGCCGAGGGTATTCCAGCTGCAGAGAGCAGGGGAACTGTTTCCCAAAAAGATGTGTTGGTTGATTACGCAAGTTACCTTCGCAAGCTAGTCGATCTGAGTAATGTCAGGCCGATGAAGGTTGTAGTTGATGCTGCTAACGGCATGGGAGGACTTACCGTACCTGCTGTCTTAGGCACCAGCGCTGGTTTGGGAGCGTTACCGATTGAAATAGTTGAAATGTATTTTGAACTGGATGGCACTTTCCCTAATCACGAGGCCAACCCGCTGGAACCGGCGAATCTAGTTGATCTGCAAAAAGCCGTTGTCGCAGCAAACGCAGATCTTGGCTTAGCATTTGATGGCGATGCCGATCGCTGTTTCGTGATTGATGAAAAAGGCAACCCGGTGACTCCCAGCGCTGTTGCAGCGATGGTAGCCAGGCGAGAAATAGCTCGGGTTCGAAAAACTGGTGAACAGGACATCACCGTGCTATACAACTTGATTACGTCAAAGGTGGTTGCCGAGGTAATAGACGCTGACGGGGCTAAGGGTGAGCGCACTAAAGTGGGCCATTCGCTGATCAAAGATCGGATGGCGGCTACCAATGCTATCTTCGGTGGCGAGCACTCGGCGCACTATTACTTCCGGGACTTCTGGGGAGCAGATAACGGGATGCTCGCGGCTATGCATGTCCTAGCTGAGTTTGGCTCTCAGGCTGAACCGCTTTCGGAATTAGCTCGTCAATACAACCCCTATTTTCTCTCCGGTGAGATCAACTCAACCGTGCAGGATGTTCCAGCTGCCAAAGAGCGGATCAAGCAGGCTTTTGCTGATCGGGCAAGTTTTGATGAGTTCGATGGGATTACCGCCGAAGGCGTAACTGGCGAGAGTTGGTGGTGGTTCAATGTTCGGGCTTCCAATACCGAACCACTACTTCGGCTAAATGTCGAAGCAGAGTCCGAAGATGTTATGCAGCAGATTCGAGACGAAGTTCTCGGTCTGATCCGTAGGTAACATTTTGGTTTCTAAACCATTACAAATCAGGCGATAATAGAGTTCATGAATTCAGGAACCAAGACTGGCCTTGACTACAAGGTTGCCGATCTAGCTCTAGCCGATTTCGGTAGACACCAGATGCGTCTAGCCGAGAACGAAATGCCAGGTCTAATGGCTCTTCGTGACGAGTTCGGCCCCGCTCAACCGCTGCGTGGGGCAAGGATCGCTGGTTCCCTGCACATGACAATTCAGACTGCGGTGCTTATTGAGACTCTCGTTGCACTCGGCGCTAAGGTGCGCTGGGCATCCTGCAACATTTTCTCAACTCAAGATGAAGCTGCAGCGGCAGTTGTGGTTGGCCCAAATGGCAGCATTTCTCTTCCAGCTGGTGTTCCAGTTTTTGCTTGGAAAGGCGAATCGCTTGAAGAGTACTGGTGGTGCACCGAGCGTATTTTTGACTGGACTCAAGAGGCATTAGCTGAGGGAGCGGACTACACCGGTCCAAACATGATTTTGGATGATGGTGGCGATGCAACGCTTTTGGTTCACAAGGGTTACGAATTTGAACAAGCTGGTTCGGTTCCACCCGCTGGTGTTGAGGATAACGAAGAGTATCGGGTAATCCTCGAGCTACTGAGAAAAGAGTTTGCTAAGAACAATAAGCGATTTAGCAACATGGTTGGCGATATTTACGGAGTCACCGAAGAGACCACCACCGGTGTGAAGCGTCTATATGAAATGTTCAAGCGCGGAACTCTGCTGTTTCCTGGAATCAACGTCAATGACTCGGTGACCAAATCCAAGTTTGATAACAAGTATGGAATACGTCATTCACTTCCTGATGGCCTAAACCGTGCAACAGACATTCTTATCGGTGGTAAGACCGTGTTCATCGCCGGCTATGGCGATGTTGGTAAGGGTGCCGCTGAAGCCATGCGCGGGCAAGGTGCTCGAGTTATCATCAGCGAAGTAGACCCGATCTGTGCTCTGCAGGCAGCCATGGATGGCTTCCAGGTAACCACCATCGAGAAGGTTGTCGGCGATGTCGATTTCTTCATCACTGGCACAGGTAACGCCGGAATTATCCGACCAGAGCACCTACTGCAGATGAAGCATCTAGCCGTTGTGGCAAACATCGGTCACTTTGATAATGAGATTGACATGGACGGCATAAGTCGCATCCCTGGCATTAGGAAACTTGAAGTCAAGCCGCAAGTGCACGAGTGGCAACTGCCTAATGGAAACTCAGTGTTGATTTTGTCGGAGGGTCGCCTGATGAATCTCGGTAATGCCACCGGCCACCCGAGTTTTGTGATGAGCACCTCGTTTAGCAACCAGGTTCTAGCCCAGATTGAGCTTTTCACCAAGCGCGATGAATATCCGGTTGGTGTTTATATTCTCCCTAAGCATTTGGATGAGAAAGTCGCCCGACTACACTTATCTGCATTGGGAGTCGAATTGACCGAACTGACTCGTGACCAAGGTCGCTATATTGGTGTCGAACAGAACGGTCCATTCAAACCAGAACACTACAGATACTAGAAAGTTCAGATAATGGCGAAACTTCTAATTGTCGAAGATGATGACGCGCTGAGAGAGCAGCTCGAGATTGGCCTAACCGCCAGCGGCTACGAAGTTTGCTTTGCAGCCACCGGCACCGATGCAATCCCAGCTTTTGAAAAGCACCAGCCAGACCTAGTGCTTTTGGATCTGATGCTGCCGGGCAAGAACGGCATTGAGATCTGCACCGAGCTAAGAGAATTCTCCGGTGTCCCAATCATCATGCTTACCGCTAGAACCGACGATAGTGACATGATTCGCGGTCTTGAGGCAGGAGCCGATGACTACGTCACTAAGCCATATAAAACTGAAGTTCTAGTTTCCAGAATTAAGGCGAGACTTCGTCCAATCAAGGCGAAGGCTACTTCACACCCTATTGTGAACATCGGACCGGTAGAAATGGATACCCTAAGCCACGAGGTACGCAAGGGCGATCAGAAGATTTCACTTACTCCACTTGAATTTAAGCTCTTGCTAACTTTGGCTTCACACCCGAACGAGGTCTACACCCGCGAAATGCTCTTGGAGCAGGTCTGGGAATACACCTACAAGGCCGATACACGTTTGGTAAACGTGCACGTGCAGCGCTTGCGTTCGAAGATTGAAGATGATCCAGAGAATCCGAAGCTGGTTCTTACCGTTCGCGGCTGGGGCTACAAGGCTGGACCAGAGTAAATGTTATTTGGCCGCCTTGTTAAAGCGGCTCTAGGCCTTTTCCGGTCTTCGCTGCAGATTAGGGCCCTGGTTTATACCTTGGCTCTAGCTGGTTCAGCACTAATTCTCCTCGGTGGCGTTTTGAGCGTATCCATCGGTAACGGGTTGTTCAGCACAAGAACAGAGCATGCCCTTGAGGAGTCTCAGCGTGCACAAAACACCATTGCCCGAGTTTTTCGGGATGTTCAGGTCGATAGCACATGGTCAATTAATCAAGCCATAAAGCAAGTTGTTCCAGAACTAGAATCCAGCGGTGTCACACAGACTCGCACTGTGGTATTTCTCAAGTCTTCGAACCAACCCAATGCGAGCAGGTTGGAAGATGCCCAGTCGGAAAATGTTGACCTGAATTTGATTGCTAAAAGTTTCAGGGAAGACGTACATGCCAAAGGTGGCATTCAATCGCAAACCGTTCAGGTAATGCGTGATGGGGAAACCGTTCCTGCGATTCTCACCGGCCAGAAAATCACTTTGCCAGGAGGCCATGACTACCAGCTCTACTTAATCTACGACATGGCCAACGAACAGCAGACCCTAGGTTTTGTTCAGCGGACCTTGGTCGTTGGTGGTCTAGTTACCCTAGGCATTATTGGTTTCTTCTCGTTCTTGGTTACCAGCTGGCTAGTCAGGCCGGTTCAAGAGGCAGCTGAGGCCAGTGAGATTATGGCAAGTGGAGATTTGTCCAGACGCTTGCCGGTAAGAGGCACGGATGTGGTTGCTGTTCTGGCAACATCGTTTAATCACATGGCCGATAGCCTGCAGGAAAAAATCAAAGACCTAGGCGATCTTTCTAAGATGCAGCAGCGCTTTGTCTCCGATGTTTCGCATGAGCTTCGCACGCCGTTGACCACCATGCGACTTTCTGCCGACTTCCTCTATACCAATCGCGACTCTTTCGCCGATCCGTCCAAACGTTCAGTCGAGATTTTGCACGACCAAATGGACCGGTTCGACAAGTTGCTGGCTGATCTTCTGGAAATATCCCGCTATGACGCGGCTGGGGTAAAGCCCGAATACGAAGTCCATGACCTTAACGGAATCGTTGGAACCGCACTAGCCTCAATTCAGCATTTTGCCGATTCGAAGGGTGTCTATCTCGATGCTCACATCCCAAGCGGTCCGGTACAGTGTGAGGTTGATGTCAGAAGAATCGATCGAATTTTGAATAACCTTCTGACAAATGCAATTGAACACAGTGAGGGTAATCCGGTGCGGATCCAAGTTGCCCAAAATCAAACTGCCGTAGCCGTGTCGGTGATGGATAACGGTATCGGAATGAACCAAGCGGAGCTCAGCCAGGTCTTCGATCGCTTCTGGCGTGCCGACCCATCTAGAAAACGAACCACTGGTGGAACTGGTCTTGGGCTGGCGATATCGATTGAAGATGCACTTTTGCATCACGGTAGTTTGGAAGTTACCGCAGAGCCTAACTTAGGAGCTTGCTTCAGACTTACCTTACCTAAGCGCCAGGACCTGACCGAATTTGACTCCCCGCTACCTTTAGCTGTTGAAAAGATAAAAATCTAAACAAGCTCAGAGATTAAAGTTTTTCTCTAGCTGATAAGTATCAGAATTTCTCTGTGCTTGACTTTTTGCTTCCAGCGCCTTGTCTACTTTGCGGGATGACCGGCAAACCCTTGTGCTCTAAATGTTTGGGATCATTAGAACTTAAGCTTCAGGTCATGCATTCTGACAATTTAGATATCTACTACCTAACCGATTACAAACCTGAGATTGCAAAAATCATTACTGGAATTAAGGACCGTGGTCTAACCTCATTGATACCGCTAATTACCGCAAATAGTTCTTGGCCAGAAGCAATAAGAAATGTCTGTTTAGTTCCTATCCCGTCGTCCAAACAAAATTTGAAGCGAAGAGGGTTCAATCACACTGAGATATTCGCTCGAAAGCTGGCCAAGCAAAATGAAGGAATTTACGTCAGTTCCATTTTGGTAAGTGCTAGCAGACGCAAAGATCAAGCCGGTTTGAGTCCAGTTGAACGGGCTAAAAACATGGCCAACGCCTTCCAGGTGCTTCGGCTAAGGCCTAAACAGCCCAAAATAGTCCTAGTCGATGATGTCTACACCACTGGCGCTACGGCGCTGGAGGCCAAAAGGACCTTAGAAGCGGCAGGTTTTAGGGTAATCGCTTGTTGGGTGGTTGCCTTGGTCCAAGCCCCAAATCAGCCATTTAACAGGCTTTTTTAGCCCAAGGCTGGGCAGTCTAAGATTGAAGGGTATGACCGCTTAGCGTTTGGAGCTCATTTTGGCGTCAATAGTCGACCGTTTACTTCGTGCAGGCGAAGGCAAGATTCTTGCCAAACTTCGTTCAGTAGTGAAGGCAGTCAATGCCCTTGAGGATGATTTCGCTGCTCTAAGCGACGAGGACCTGCTGCACGAGACCGCATTCCTTCGTGAACGATATGTAGCCGGTGAGACCCTAGATGATCTAATGCCGGAAGCTTTTGCTGCGGTTAGAGAGGCCGCGAAGAGAACTCTAGGCCAGCGTCACTTTGATGTTCAGATTATGGGTGGTGCAGCACTTCACCTAGGAAACATCGCTGAGATGAAAACAGGTGAAGGTAAAACTCTTGTCGCCACTTTGCCTGCATACCTAAACGCAATCGCTGGCAGGGGAGTTCACGTTGTCACCACCAACGATTACCTCGCCGGTTACCAAGGTGAGTTGATGGGGCGAGTTTACCGAGCCCTAGGCATGTCAACGGGAATTATTCTTTCTGGCCAGAGCCCAGATGTTAGACGTGAGCAGTATCTCTGCGACATAACCTATGGAACAAACAACGAGTATGGTTTTGACTATCTCCGCGACAACATGGCGCAGAGTTCAGGAGATCTGGTTCAGCGTGAGCACTTCTTCGCAATCGTCGACGAGGTTGACTCGATTCTGATTGACGAGGCCAGGACCCCGTTGATTATTTCTGGTCCAGCCTCTGGTGAGGCTAACCGCTGGTTCAATGAGTTTGCCAAGATTGCTGAAAAACTTCAGCCCGTAATTGACTACGAAGTTGATGAGAAAAAGCGCACCATCGGAATACTTGAACCTGGTATTAACAAGGTTGAGGATTACCTTGGAATTTCAAACCTTTATGAGTCAACTAACACTCCGTTGATTTCATTCCTGAATAACTCAATAAAGGCAAAGGCCCTTTTCAAGCGTGACAAAGACTACGTCGTTATGAATGGCGAAGTCTTGATTGTTGATGAGCACACCGGTCGTATTCTTGAAGGCCGACGTTACAACGAGGGTATCCACCAGGCCATCGAAGCCAAAGAAGGTGTCCAGGTTAAGGCAGAAAACCAAACCCTGGCTACTGTTACTTTGCAAAACTACTTCAGGCTCTACAAGAAACTTTCTGGTATGACCGGTACCGCTGCTACCGAAGCTGCCGAGTTTATGTCCACCTATAAAATCGGTGTGGTTCCAATCCCTACTAACAAGCCGATGATTCGTATTGATCAGTCTGATCTGATTTATAAAAACGAAGCGGTGAAATTCAACATGGTGGTTGAGGATATATTTGCTCGCCACGCAACCGGACAGCCAATTCTGGTTGGAACCACAAGCGTTGAAAAGAGCGAGTATCTTTCGAAGTTGCTAGCTAAGCGCGGGGTCAGGCACGAAGTGTTGAACGCTAAAAACCACGCTCGTGAAGCGGCTATTGTTGCCCAAGCCGGTCGTTTAGGTGCCGTAACAGTTGCCACCAACATGGCTGGTCGTGGTACCGACATCATGCTCGGTGGAAACGCCGAATACCTAACCTATGAATTGCTAGCCAAGAAGGGCTACGACTCGGTTGAGAAGCCTGAGGAGTATGAGGCTGCTTGGGCTAAGGCTTACGAGGAGGTTAAGGCTCAGGTAGCTGAGGAAGCCAGCAAGGTTGTTGCCGTCGGTGGTTTATATGTTTTGGGTACCGAACGTCACGAATCTCGTCGTATTGACAACCAGCTTCGTGGACGTTCCGGTCGTCAAGGTGATCCGGGTGAATCTAGGTTCTATCTATCGCTTACCGATGATCTAATGCGTCTGTTTAACTCAGCCGCTGCAGCGGCTCTTATGAACCGCGGCAGCATTCCTGATGACATGGCAATTGAATCTGGAGTGGTTAGCAAAGCTATTGCTAGTGCGCAGGCTCAGGTTGAGGCCCGTAACGCTGAAATTCGCAAGAACGTTTTGAAATACGATGATGTGCTAAACCGTCAACGTGAAGCTATCTATTCCGACCGTCGTCACATTCTTGCCGGTGACGATCTAACTGGTCGTGTCGATACCTTCTTAGTCGATGTCGTAAACGACATCGTCAACGGACACATTGCCGATAACGCGGGCAGTGACTGGGATCTTGAAGCGCTCTGGACTGACCTGAGAACTATCTATCCGATTGGTCTAACCGTCGAAGAAGTGTTGACCGAAGCTGGTTCTAGGTCAAAACTGACTAGAGCTTGGTTGGCCAATGAAATCGTTTCCGATGCGCGTCTTGCATACAGTCGTCGAGTAAGCCAGGTCGGTGAAGTTCCGATGCACGAATTAGAGCGTCGAGTAGTTCTTTCGGTGCTAGATAGAAAGTGGCGCGATCACCTCTATGAGATGGACTATCTAAAAGAGGGTATTGGTCTTCGGGCTATGGCTCAGCGTGACCCGCTAGTCGAATACCAGCGTGAGGGCTACAACATGTTTAGCCAAATGATGGGTGCCATCAAGGAAGAGTCAATTGGCTTCCTGTTCAACCTAGATGTTCAAGTTGAACCGCAGCTTCCAGCAGCCCCTACAAACCTAACTTTCAGCGCGCCTAGTGAATCAGGTGACACCGAGATAAAAGCGCCAAGTCAGAACAAGCCGAAAGAAGAAGGTCCAGGAAGCTCCTTCTTCAAGAAGTGATTCTTAGCTAGAGCACAGCTAGGCTTTTTGCCCGCCAACGCCCGTTATAGCCTTCGAGCCTGATGGCAACCGCGCGTGATCTGCCGCGATTGTGAACTATCACCACGCCCTCGATGACGCCATCGCGCGGGCTAAACTGTGAGATCTTTCCAATCGAAACATTCGGCCGAAGATATTTTGCCTGCTGCGCCGCTCGCTGACGGTTGAAGGCAAGCGCTCTCTGCCGAAGCTGTTGATAAACGCCATCGCTGAGCCACCTGGCAGTCTGTTCCACATCTCTGATTCCGGCAAGAGTTTCGATTACGGCCTGGGCTAGGAAAGCCAAGACCGGAGTGGGATCGCCTAACTCGGCAGTTGGTGTGAATTGAACCCCAAAGAAGTCATCTGCTTCAATCGGATTTGACACATTACGTTTACTGGCAGTTTTAGCTTTAGTTGGCATGACAGATACTTCTTCCCCCCGAACATGATTAAGAGATAAATTACACAAAATAAGTCCAAAACCGGCTATTTGGGAACAGGCTGTGGAGAAGTGTCGCAGTCTAGATTTATCGGCAAGAATTCCCCTCATGAACCTAGACGCCTTATTTGAGGACCTCGAGGCTCAGGCCTACTTCCAGTCGAAGGGAATGAAAAGCGCTGAGCGGTCTACCTGCAGGCTGGCAGTTCTTAGAAGCCGAACAGAATTCGCAGACCTGATCTTGAGTTCACCGCTGCTCGGGCTAGATTTTGTTGCTGGATTTTCTAGTCAAAATGGCCAGCCAACCTGGCAGATTGTTCCCCATCAATCACTACTGAGTCTTCAGCCTGCCGATGACTCAGCGTCATTCTCGGAAGCCCATCTTAGCTTTAGTGAGTTAATTGAATTTAGGCTACTCGGCATTCCTGTGGCGATTCATCTGGCTGCAAATGGCGTTCAGAAACTCAATATTTCGAGAGTGATTGGAAACTTTATCGAAGGTTATTCGGATCAAGGCATAACGATCATCAGCATGAGCGCTATTGAGCGAGTAGTTGTGGAGAATTTGAGCAAATTGGAAAAGTTTCTAGCAACATAATTTGATGGCCATGTTGCTAAGAAAACGCAATAGACGGGTTCGCCTTGCAAACCGAATGGGATCTAGGCGAACTAGGATTCTCCTGGCTCTGGCATTTGCTCTTATCGCCGTTGCCTCGTTTCTGATGAGTTCTGATCCAGCTAGTGAAACTAAAAGTTACTTGGTCGCGCTAACTGACATTGCTCCTGACAGTGAGTTAAATGAACAAACGGTTGAGATTGTGAACTTGGACCTAAATGATCAAGAAAATCGATATCTTCTTGCCGAAAGCAAGAAATCCAATTGGGTAATCTCAAAACCAATACGGGCAGGAGAGCTCATTCCGGTCTCAGCTCTAGTCGATCCAGATGAAGCGAACTGCATTTTCGTCAAGGTTGGTTTAGGTGTTGAACTGAGCGATTCCATCCACCGAGGAGACCTGATTGACCTTTGGGCGGGGGAGGCAAACAGCGCAGTTGAATCGGGGCCGGTTCAGATAGTAGCGGCAGGTCTGCTGCGGGAAATTTTCACTGCTACCGACTCACTTGGTCAGTCGAGTCAGGAAATTGAGGTTTGTGTCTCTCCGGCGGAGATTCGATCGGTTGTCAATTCCATCGCCAAGCAGGATGTGATTATTGGGGTGCGTTCATTGTGACGATATTGAGCCCAGTTCGGAACAAACCTTCCCACTTAGCTGTTGTCGAAGAGCCGAAAATTCAGACCAAAGTTCCAAGCTATAGCCCTAAAACAATTGCCTGCTGGTCTGGAAGCGGATCGCCTGGTCGAACAACTCTGGCTATAAATCTGGCCACCGAACTAGCTTTATCCAGAAAGCGAATACTGCTGATTGATTTGGACACGCTATCTCCAGCTGTCGGTATCGCTTTAGGCTTAGTCGATACCCCGGCTGGTTTATCAGCTGTCTTGCGGTTGGCAGAGCAGAATCGCTTGACTAGATCTGAACTTTCGCGGTTGAGTGTTGCAATTGATGTTGGTAGGAATGAACTTGTCTTTCTACCTGGGATTTCAGCTGCTAGCAGGTGGCCAGAGGTAAGTGCGGAACGTTTTGAGCTTCTGCTTGCTCAGATTTCTGGGCAATTTGATCTGATTGTCCTAGATTTACCGCAGGCAACCTATCCCACGACCCGACTAGTCCACCCTGCGCTGAGCCAGGTTGAAGAGCGAGATGACCTGATTCGAAGCGTGCTAACTAGAAGCAGCAAACTAATCACAATCTCTGGTTGCGATGCGATAAGTGCTAAACGCTTTTTAGAGGCACAGTCACTACTGCTTGAGCTGGGTAGAGCCGATGACCAGCTGGTTGTGGTCAACCGCTTTCGAACCTCGGCACTGGGTCCTGATGCCAAGTATGAGTTGGAGCAGAGTTTTCAGAATTTGGCAAACTTGAGAATTGACACATTCATTCCAGATGAGCCTGAAAACTTTGACCGTGCCTTACGCAACGGGTTACCGTTGGCCTTACTCAAGCGTTCTTCGGCTGCCAGGCAGGCTATCAAACAGCTTGCCGACCAAATCCTGCTAAGTTCGGCAAAAGGGGAGTGGCGTGGCTAAACTTTCTTAGGTGTCGACACTCTCAGATTTGATGAAACAGTATGGGCAAGATCATGAGCCCGATGTCGAATGGCTGCACGCTCTGGTTGCGGACTGGCAGGTAATAGCTGATCTCAGTTTTGCCGATTTGGTGCTATGGATCTCTGATGGGAAAAAAGGTTTCATTGCAGCCGGCCATGCTAGACCATCGAGTGCGGCGACAGTTTTTTATCGTGACATCACCGGTAAAAATGTTGAAAAAGCTTGGGCATCGCTAGTGAGCAAGGCATTTAGCACGGGTGAGATTGTTGAATACGGTGAACCAGATGTTTACCAAGGAGTGCCGGCTAGGTTGAGCGCCGTCCCAGTTTTTAGAAGACTAAATGTAAACAGTGGGGATGATGTTACACCTCGCCCGATAGCTGTGGTTACCAAACACACCAATTTAGGTGAAGCAGCCGCGCCTAACAAAACCAGAATAAATCTTTCAGCACTCGGCGATAAATTACTGAACATGGTGGCTGATGGAAGCTATCCGATGTTCTCGGCACAGAGTGCACCGAGACGAGGGGCACCTCGAGTGAATGATGGACTTCTTCACCTCGACGCCAATGGTGCAGTTGTCTTTTCCTCGCCAAATGGAATTTCGGCTTTTCAGAAACTAGGCGTCGATGGTGAGCTTGAAGGTAGATCCCTAGTTGCAATTACCGACGAGTTAAATAAAGGCAGATTGAATGTCGATGAGAATCTGCCCATGGTTGTTTCCGGTCAGGTTCCTTGGCGAGCAGACATTGAGGGTAACTCCTCAGCGCTATCGGTAAGGGCAATACCTATTTTTGAAGATGGAAAACGAACTGGAGCCATACTGCTCTGTCGTGACGTGACCGAACTTCGTCGGCAAGAGCGTGAGCTCATTACCAAGGATGCCACCATCCGAGAGATTCACCACCGAGTGAAAAACAATCTTCAGACAGTTGCATCACTACTTCGCATTCAGGGTAGAAGAAGCAAGTCACCGGAGACCCTTGAGGCGCTAAGCGATGCTGGTAGGCGTGTGGCCGCTATCGCGGTTGTGCACGATTCACTGAGCGAGGGACTTGCCCAGGATGTGAACTTTGATGAGGTGTTTGATCGCATAGTCGCCATGGTTGGTGAACTGGCGGCAGCCTATAACGCCAAAGTAACCAACCTAAGGATTGGTAAATTTGGTCGATTGCCGAGTGAATTGGCCACACCGCTTGCGGTGGTGCTAACTGAAATTGTCACAAACGCCTATGAGCATGGCCTAGCAAATAAGGTTGGACATCTAACAGTAACCGCATCTAGGAAGGCAAAGAAGCTAATCATTACCGTTAGTGACGATGGAGTTGGTTTTGATCCGACTAAACCGCTTACCGGTTTAGGGACACAGATTATTGCGACTTTGGTTGAGTCGGAACTAAGGGGAAAGCTTGCCTACCAGTCAGATAAATCTGGTACGAACGTTACAGTTGAAGTTCCGCTAGCTTAGGCAGAGCGACGAGCTCTGGCATACTTGCGCTTTAGTGACTTACGCTCTTCTTCGCTTAGGCCTCCCCAGATACCGCTGTCTTGGTTTTCCTTGATGGCATACTCCAAGCAGTGGGCAGTTACCTTGCAGTCACGGCAAATTGATTTAGCTTGTTCGATCTGGTCTACTGCTGGCCCCGTGTTACCTACTGGAAAGAAGAGTTCTGGATCTTCTGTTCGACAGCGAGCATCTGTTAGCCATGGCAGTTCCATATATTCATGTTCCTTAGATCGAAAGCTGAGATTTCCAATAAAACCAAGAGAATGGTTAGTTTGGAAATTCATGCGCGAGGCGCGTCTAGACCTATTTTTTCATAACTGAGGGGGTTTGTAAATACCCCATTTAGGCTTGATGTTATGCCGAAGTTAAATCTTGAGCTGACTCTAAAAGGACTAGCGGTTGCCTACCTGCTTGAAGCGCTGGTTATGTATGTTGCAACCGGCGTTATAATCTGGGCGATGATTACCGGAAGTGCAACGGCAATTCTTACCGACTCGATTTTGGCTTTGCTTACCGGGTTAGCGGCAGTCTGGCTAACTCTGGCTGCTAAAGCCATACTCAAACGAAGAAGGTGGGCAAGAAGCGCCGGAGTTTTTTGGCAGTTGATTCAGATAACTATTGCTTTTGGAACATTTGAAGCAAGCCTTATCGCAGGCCTAGCAATTGCCGTACCATCGGTTCTAGTTTTCTTTGTTTTGTTCAACCGTCAGATTGTTGAAGCGACTACAGAGTAGTAGCTAGATCTCCAGAACTTTACGAAGCATAGCAACGTGTCCAGTTGCCTTGACGTTGTAGAGAGCATGAGCAATCTTACCTTTGTCATCAATTACGAAAGTAGAGCGAATTAGACCTTCGTAGACCTTGCCATACATGCTCTTCTCGCCGAATGCTCCGTAGGCTTTGATGATCTTCATCTCAGGATCACTTAGCAGATCAAACTTAAGTCCTTCGGCCTTGCGGAATTTTGCAAGTTTTGCTGGAGCATCGGGGGAGATCCCAATAACTGCATAGCCAGCCTTCTTGAGCACGTTCATGTTTTCTTGGAAGTCACAGGCCTGCTTTGTGCAGCCTGGTGTTGAGGCAGCTGGGTAGAAGTAAACGATGACCTGCTGGCCTTTGAAATCAGCCAGAGAAACAGGCTTCTCGTCTTGGTTCTTGAGTTTGAATGCGGGGGCTTTAGAGCCAGTCTTGAGTTCAGTCATGCCTCTAATTTAGTCAAAGTAGGGCTTGAGTCAAACTTTGATTACCCGCTAACTAACTGCTATTCTTGGAAATCGTTGCCTAAAGCAATGCGCCTCTAGCTCAATCGGCAGAGCAACTGACTCTTAATCAGTGGGTTCCGGGTTCGATTCCCGGGGGGCGCACGAAACCCCGGTTCCTTCTCACGAGGACCGGGGTTTCACCTACAAGC